>Ga0335079_10009793_pt1 | contig 10917 bp, 7 predicted proteins | sample Lox_Sample_33_FD_206719 | JGI IMG/M metagenome (GOLD analysis project Ga0335079, IMG submission 206719) | Soil microbial communities from Loxahatchee National Wildlife Refuge, Florida, United States - Lox_Sample_3.3 | ecosystem: Environmental > Terrestrial > Soil > Wetlands | place: USA: Florida... | reverse complement strand
CTGAGCGAGTAGAAGCTCGCCTCCGATGTCGCCCTGACGGGCGCTGTTGACGGCCATCTGGAAAGCCAAGTGGTAGTCCGGTGGATTCGCCTGAATCAGAAACGCTGCATACATGGCTTGTCCCGGCGCGTACCCTGCGTTCGCGCTCATAGCTAAGCTAGCCAGCAGCGCGTGGCGTCCGAGTCCTTCGCAGACATCGCGACGTACCCGCGCACCCAGGCGTGAAACCGATCGATGTGATAGGTGTTCTGCGCGTCGCACAGGATGTCGTGAGGAGGAGGAGCACTAACGCGGAAGACGACAGCCACATTGCCTTCCGAAGTCATCTGCAAGGTGTCGGGGTTGTAGACGAAGAGGGTGGCCGCCGACCACGCAATATTATTTTGCGTCGAGGAGCGGGCCAGGGCCGTTCCACCGGCGACGGGATTGTGGAAATACCAGCCAGTGAAAAAGGGATGGCCTCCGAAGGGGCCCCACATGTCGACGAGGCCGTTGCTTTGCTTGATCGCAATGCGTATCGGGGGGCCCTGCGGCGTGGAAGATTGCCAGGTTCCGGTGAGATCGAAGGGCTGATCGGGAATGTACGACTTGGCATTCTTCACAGGAACGAGGCAAAGGGCCTGGGTGTAGCGCGGATCGTCGCGTCCAGCGACTTTTTCTAATTCGTCACCGTCGTTGTCTCGGATGAGTGAGGAAGAGAGGACGGCGGTGGGCGAGGATTCCAACAGGCAATGCGGATAGTCCTTGTCGAGTGAAGAATTGCAAGTCTGGCCGGAGATCAACGTAGCGCTTTCGAAGTGGCCGCGATAGGAGAACGTGCGGGGCTGGCCCCCGACCAGGAGAACCATATTGACGTCGGCGTCGTTTTGCACGACAGCCACAGCAAGGCCGCTCTCGTGGCCGCCGGTGGTCGCTGGCTCGAGACGCCAGTTCCCGCTCAGGTCAGGAAAAAGGCCGCGAAAAGTCGACGGGGGAGTCAGCGCCGCCTCGCTGGCCTCGTCGATGGTGGCGGAGAAGGTTCCCTTCTTTGGTTCGGGCCATTTTTCGGGCCAGGTGTAGACCGCCTGTCCTTCGATGCGGTGGCCGTTGCGTTTGCCGGTGTAGACGGCAGTAAGGCCGAGGCTGATGCCCGTATCGGTGCGTTTGATGAGGACTTGGCCGTTGTCGAAACGTTCGATGGCGAGGTCAGCGGTGGCCGGAGTTTCCGGTGAAGGTCCAGACGCCGCCGCAAAGCCATGTACCGAGGTCGATGCCTTCGCAAGTGGCGAGGCGCATCGGCCCGGGTTTGGGATGCATCGCTGGACAACAGGCAAGGAGAGCGAAGAGCGTCGCGCGGACCGCTAGTCTTCTCATTGGCGTGCTCCTAGGAGCGGGTGCTTTCTACTTAGAGTAATGCGCAAAGCGCGCCAAAAAATGCCGCTGCTGTTTACCCGGTCAGGAGATAACCGGGTTCGGCTTCTCGGGATTGATGCCGAGGTCCTTGATGGCTTTGTCTAAGACGGACTTGTCGAGCTTGCCGTCGGTGGCGAGTTCGTGCAGCGTCGCCAGGGTGATGAACTTGGCGTCGACTTCGAAGAAGTCGCGCAGCGAGCTGCGGCCTTCGCTACGGCCGAAGCCATCCGTGCCGAGGGCCGCGAGGCGGCGCGGCATCCACTTGCTGACCATGTTGGGCAGCGTCTTCAGATAGTCGGTGGCCGCTACGAGCACGCCGGGCGCATTCGCCAGGCACTCGGTGACGTAGGGCACGCGGGGCTTTTCGCCGGGATGCAGACGGTTCCAGCGCTCGACTTCGTTGCCATTCACGTACAGTTCCTTGTAGCTAGTCACGCTCCACACATCGGCGGCGACGCCGTATTTCGTTTCGAGAATTTCCTGCGCACGCAGCGCCTCGTTCAGAATTGCGCCGCTGCCGAACAACTGCGCGCGGAGTTTGGCCTTAGGATTATTCGCCGCGCGGTAGCGATACATGCCTTTGAGGATGCCGTCGTGCACGCCCTCGGGCATGGTGGGCATGGCGTACGGCTCGTTCATCACGGTGATGTAGTAGAAGAGGTTCTCGCGATCCTTGTACATGCGGCGGATGCCGTCTTGAATGATGACGGCGATTTCGTAGGCGAACGCGGGGTCGTAGGCGCGCAAGTTGGGCACCGGCAGCGCGAGGACATGGCTATTGCCGTCCTGGTGCTGCAAGCCTTCGCCGGAGAGCGTGGTGCGGCCGGAGGTGCCGCCGAGCAAGAAGCCGCGGCAGCGCATGTCCGCGGCAGCCCAGATGAAGTCAGCGATGCGCTGGAAGCCAAACATCGAGTAATAGATGAAGAACGGAATGGTATTGATGCCGTGGGTGGCGTACGCGGTTCCCGCGGCGATAAACGAGGCCATGGAGCCCGCCTCGGTGATGCCCTCTTCGAGAATCTGCCCGTCTTTCGCTTCTTTGTAGTAGAGCAGGGTGTTCACGTCGACCGGCTCATAGCGCTGCCCGACGCTGGAATAAATGCCGACGGTGCGGAAGAGCGACTCCATGCCGAAGGTGCGCGCTTCGTCGGGCACGATGGGTACAACGAGCTTGCCCATCTCCGGGTCGCGCAGCATTTTGCGCAGCATGCCGACAAACGCCATGGTCGTCGAAACTTCGCGGCCTTCGCTGCCCTCGAAAAACTCCTTCCACAGTTCATCCTGGTTCGCCACGAGCGGCTTGGAGCGCGCGGAGCGCTTGGGCACGTATCCGCCCAGGGCTTCACGGCGCGCCTTCAAATACTGAATCTCGACGCTGTCTTCCGCGGGCCGGTAGAACGGCACTTCCACGCAGTCGTGGTCGTTCATGGGGATGCCGAAGCGCGAGCGGAACTCCTTGAGCTCGTCCTCGTTCAGTTTTTTCTGTTGGTGCGTGACGTTCTTGCCTTCGCCGGCTTCGCCGAGGCCATAACCTTTGATGGTGCGCGCCAAAATGACGGTCGGCGAACCCTGGTGCTCGACGGCCGCTTTGTACGCTGCATAGACCTTGCGTGGATCGTGCCCGCCGAGGCGCAGGCGGCGCAGCGCTTCATCGGGAAGCGGCTCGACGAGAGCCAGCAACCGCGGATCGCTGCCGAAGAAATGCTCGCGCACGTACGCGCCAGAGGAAACCACGAGCTTTTGGTATTCGCCGTCCACCAGTTCGCCCATGCGCTTGACGAGCAAGCCCTCTTTGTCGCGCTCCAGAATGGGATCCCATTCGCTGCCCCACAACACTTTGATGACGTTCCAGCGCGCGCCGCGGAAGGCCGATTCTAGCTCCTGGATGATTTGTCCGTTGCCGCGCACTGGGCCGTCGAGGCGCTGGAGGTTGCAGTTCACCACGAAAATCAAGTTGTCGAGTTTTTCGCGCGAGGCCAGCGTGATGGCGCCAAGAGATTCCGGCTCGTCGGTTTCGCCGTCGCCCAAGAATGCCCAGACCTTGGCGTCCGTCTTGGGCTTCAGTCCGCGATCTTCCAGATAGCGGTTGAAGCGCGCCTGATAAATGGCCATCAGCGGGCTCAGGCCCATCGAAACCGTGGGAAACTCCCAGAAATCCGGCATCAGCCAGGGATGCGGATAGGAAGAAAGTCCGCCCCCCGGCTTCAATTCGCGGCGAAAATTTTCCAACTGTTGCAGGGAAAGCCGGCCCTCGAGAAAGGCGCGCGCATACATACCGGGCGCGGCGTGGCCCTGAAAATAAACAGTGTCGCCCTCAAACTCTTCGGTGCGCGCGCGGAAGAAGTGGTTGAAGCCCACTTCGTAAAGCGTCGCGGCGGACGCATACGTTGAAATGTGCCCGCCGATGTTGTGCTCCACGCGATTCGCGCGCACGACCATGGCCAGGGCGTTCCAGCGAATCAGGCTCTTGATACGCCGCTCGAGCAACTGATCGCCGGGAAACAGCGGCTCCAGCCGCGCGGGAATGGAGTTGGTGTAAGGCGTATTGGCGGAAAACGGAAGATCGATGCCGGAGACGGTGGCGTGCGCGCGCAGGCGTTCGAGAATTTCCCGCGCCACTTCGGGCCCGCTCGATTCGAGCACGGAGTCCAGCGACTCCAACCACTCCTGAATCTGCGTGTCTTCCAAACCGTGCGGCCCCACGGTCTGCGCCTCCTGCGGGTGCAAGTCTAACGCGTGGGTCTCGTTGAGTGCTTCGCTCGGGCTATCCAGGTGGGTGTAGGTCTCATTGTCCATAACTTCGGCTGGCCCTTCTTTGTTCAGATTCGCAAGCAGGCCCGCGCCATCAGTCGACAGGCCTGCGCAGCAGACTTCTTCGCACTATAAGTAGACTAGGATACACCGCGCCGCGCTTCTCTGCACCCTGCCTTTCGGGAAATTCCTTTCGAAGTTTTCGAACGCGCCTCATTGCTCGGAAGGAACCGCGGACGTCTGGGAGGGGCGACGGTCCTGTATCCTTGAGAGTAGTGCCGCAGCGTTCGTCTTGTGCCGCTGCAGCCACTTGCCTGTCAACTCTTACGAATCAAAAAAGGAACGCTGCTCCTGGAAGCCGCCGTCGCGTTGCTGCCAGAGCGCGGCTTGTCAGGCGAACTGGTGCAGGAAGCGGCGCAAGAGGCGGGCGTCCCGGGGCAAAGTGCCAGGCTTTTTTTCAAAATGACGAAGAACTGATCCTTGCGTTCTACCTGCGCGCGGCCAGCAATTTGCAGGTCCGGGCCGAGGCTCTTGCGCAGGGCAGCGTGGCCGAACGCTTCCGCGCGCTGATGCTTGCCAGGTTCGAACTCGTGGGACCTTACCGAGAAGCGTTTGCCGGACTCTTCGCAAAAATGCTCGACCCGCGGACGAACATCGGTGTACTCAGCCAGCAAACGGAGTTGGTGCGCCTGCGCACGCAAGCCGCCTTCGCGAAGGTGGTGCACGGTGCCAAAAACGCGCCGGAATCTGCCAAGCAACTTGTGCAAGGTCTCTACGCGGCGCACCTCGCGTTGCTGCTCATCTGGAGCCAGGGCCGCACGCCAGACGCCAAGAGCACCCACGCGGCGCTGGAATTGATCGGCAAGCTGGTGGATGTGGCGTGGCGGTTCCGCTGGATGCCCTTGTCCGGCTCGCTGCTTGAAAGCATCGATTCCATTGCCGGCCCGCTGGTGGATCCGCCCGCAGACCCGCAGGCGACGGCGGCGGCGCGGGAGATTCTCCAGCTTGTGTTTCGCCACCGGCGCTTGCTGCCGAATAGCGGCGCTTGTACGAGCGCGAATGGCGGCGATCCCTGCGACGGCTGCTTGGAGTCGCACCTTCCGTTGGTGCGGCGGTTTGTCGGAGCGGGCCTGCCGGTGCACTTCGTGCTGCCGGCATTTCCGGCCAAGTCGCCGGTTGTCTTAGTTTCTTCGTTGAGCCGAATCGTGCAGCGTTTGATCCCTCACTTGAACTCCCCTTGCGCGGGGCCGAGGCTGCGGCCACCGTCCAGAACCAGAACATGGCCGGTCATAAATTCGGCGTGGATGAGATAGGAGACGGCGTCGGCGATATCGTTGGGTGTGCCGGTGCGCCGCAGCGGAGCCAGTTTGATGAAGTCGGCTTCCCACTCCGGCGGATCACCGGGCATGGTAATCGTTCCCGGCGCGATGGCGTTGACGCGCACTTCCGGCGCGAGCGCTTTTGCCAGCACTTTGGTTAGCATCACCACGCCGGCCTTCGAAATCGAGTGTGGAATGTAACCCGGCCAGCCGAGCAGGCCGCCTGCATCGGCGAAGTTCACAATCGCGCCTTTGCTTCGCCGCAGCAAGGGCGCCGCCGCTTGCGCGCAAAAGAAGCCGGCCTTCAAATTTGTGTCCAGCGACCTATCCCAAATTTCTTCGGTCGTTGAAATGATGCTCGCCGGCAAAAAATTCGCGGCGCTGTTCACCAGCACATCGAGCCGCCCAAACTCTTTTCCCGCCTGGTCAAACAGCCGCCGTATTTCGTCCACGCTGCCGAGGTTCGCCGGAAACGCCACGGCGCGGCGCCCGAGCGCCTGAATCTCAGCGCAAGCCGCCGCAGCCTCCTTAGCGGAGGAGTTGTAGTGCACGGCAATGTCCGCGCCTTCCTGTGCTAGGCGCAAGGCCACGGCGCGGCCAAGACGCTTCCCCGCGCCGGTCACCAGCGCCACTCGCCCTTGTAGCGGGAGGTTCATGCGCAATGAAAATACCACGAACTCGTGTTAACACTCCGCAGGTCCGTCGCGTCCTCCAGGCCGATGCTCGGAATCTGCTTGAATCGCCGGCCAATTTCGATTTCGCAGATGACCCCACTATGCCGTTAGCCCGATGGCTCGAAGATTTTATCCAAGACCTGCGCTACGGGTTTCGTCAACTGCTGCAAGACCCCTTCGTTGCGGCGGTCTGCATCCTCACGCTTGCTCTGGGGATTGGCGCAAACGCGGCAATCTTTAGCGTTGTTGACGCGGTTTTGCTGCGTTCGCTTCCTTTCAAGGCCGCGGATCGCCTCGTAGATTTGACCGAGTACCGGCCGGGAGGAGTGGATAGCGGGGGCGTCTCCTACCCTGACTATCTTGCTTGGAAAGAGCAAAACAAGTTGTTTGAGGAAACCGCGGCTTATTTCTTGATCAACGCGTCGAACGACATCGTGCTGGGCGGGCCCTCCTCCACCGAGCGTGCGCGGTATTCGACGGTCACGAACAGCTTTTTCACTATCCTGGGCGTGCAGCCGGCGCTGGGCCACGGTTTCTCCGCGAGCGATGAAACTCCCGGCGGCGGAAAAATCTTCCTCGTCAGCGACGCCATCTGGCACGGCGTTTTTGGCGGCGATCCGCGCGTTATCGGCAAAACCTATCTGCTTGACGGTGAAGACTACACGCTCGCCGGTGTGATGCCGCCGGGATTCGACTTCCCTAGAGGCTGCGGCGTTTGGGTTCCCACCAGCACGCTCGGCGAATCCGGGCTGCACGATCGCATTTCTCATGCCTATCACGTGCTGGGAAGATTGCGGCCGGGAACGAATCTTTCGCAGGCCGAAGCGCAAATCGAGACAGTTCAAGAGCGCCTCGCAAAAATCTATCCGAATACGGATGCGGATTGGCATGTGCGCGCCCAGCCACTGCTCGATGAGGTGGTCGGCAATGTCAGAACGCCGCTGTTCGTGCTATTGGGTGCGGTCGGTTTCATTTTGTTAATCGCCTGCACCAACGTGGTGAATCTTATGCTAGTGCGGGCTTCGGCGCGGGAGAGAGAATTCGCCATTCGCGTGTCTCTCGGGGCTGGGCGCGCGCGCCTGTTACGCCAGAATTTGACGGAAGCGTTCCTCATTGTCTGCATCAGTCTCGCGCTGGGCATGGCCGTCGCGAAATGGGGATTGGCGCTGACCGTGGCGCTGACGTCCGTGCAGTTGCCGCGCATGGAATCGTTTCGCGTCAATTTCCCGGTGCTGGCGTTCCTGTGCGCGATCGCCGCGCTGGTGACGCTGCTTGTCGGCCTGGTACCCGCGCTGCAATTGTCGCAGCAGGACCCGCAAGGCGCGCTGCGCTCCGGCCAGTACGGCGGCGGGACCGGTCTGCCCGGCCGGCGGTTTCGTGGCGGCCTGGTCGTCTCCCAAGTGGCCCTGGCGCTGGTTCTGCTCTGCGGCGCGGGTTTGCTGCTGCAGAGTTTCGTGCGCTTGATTCGTGTCCATCCGGGTTTTCGGCCGCACCATTTGCTCACGATGAAAATCGCGCTCCCCAGCGGCAAGTATCCGAAGTCCGAGCAAACTTCCGCGTACCTTGACCGGCTCCTGGAGCGCCTTCCAGCGATTCCGGGAGTGCGATCTGCCGCAGCAGCGACGACTCTGCCGCTCAGCGGGGAATCGGACTGGGGCACGTTCCTGATTGCCGGCCGCTCCAGCCCGGATTGGACGAAGGCGCTGGCGGCAAGCTGGCGCGGTGTTAGCGTGGATTATTTTCGGACGCTGGGCGTTCCGCTGCTGCGCGGGCGGGAATTTACTTCCGCTGACGCAAGAAACCAGAACACCGCCATCATCAACGAAGCGGCGGCGAAGAAATTCCGGCCCGGAACCGATCCCATCGGTCAGAAGATCCTCGAGCGGGATCGGCCCACGCCACTGGAAATTATCGGCGTGGTCGCCAATACAAAAGGGATTGGACTCGACGCAGAGGCCAAAGCGGAGATGTACACGGTTCCTCGCGGGCTCTGGTACGCGTTTCTGCTGCTGCGGACGGATGAGGAGCCGTCGAGAATGGCCCCAATGGTGCGCGAACAGGTCGCGGCCCTCGACCGGGACGTACCCGTATATCAAGTCGCGACAATGGATGAGCTTCTGAACCGCTCGGTGGCGCCCAAACGGTTTACTTTGTTTCTCCTCGCGCTTTTTGCCGCGCTTGCCTTGGGCCTCGCTGCCGTCGGCATTTACGGCGTCCTCGCCTTCAGCGTCAGCCGCCGCACGCACGAGATCGGCATACGCCTGGCACTGGGCGCTCATCCGCGCGACATTCTTCGACTCATCGTCCGGCAGGGAATGGACCTGGTGTTCCTTGGCATTGTTCTCGGCATTGCTGGCGCGGTCGCCCTAACACGGCTGATGGCCAGCTTGCTTTATGGGGTGAGCGCCACGGACCCTGCAACGTTTGTGGCCGTAGCAGTTCTGCTGACGTTTGTGGCGGTGTTGGCGTGCTACGTTCCGGCGCGGCGCGCCATGCGCGTGGACCCGATGGCCGCGCTCCGCTGCGACTGAACTTCTCTATTGGACTATATTGAACAACGGCCGACTGCCTTAACTCCCCTGATTTTGGCTCCTCTCGCGCAGCGGTGTAGAATCGGCCTTCTTTCATTCCGGAGGCCGCCTCTTGCACCTCGACCTGCTCGCCATTGCCGCGCATCCCGACGACGTGGAACTTACCTGCGGCGGCACGATGCTCAAAATGGCCAAGCTCGGTTACAAAACCGGCATCCTCGACTTGACCGCCGGCGAAATGGGCACGCGCGGCACTCCGGAGACACGCGCGCGCGAAGCGGCCAAAGCGGCAAAGATTTTGCGCGCGAGTTGGCGCGACACGCTCGGCGTCCCCGATTCCGACGTGCAGCCGGCGCGCCAGCACAAGCTGAAGCTCGCCACCATCATTCGCGAACTGCGGCCCAAGACGGTCATCATTCCCTATTGGGAAGCGCGCCACCCGGACCACTATCACGCCTCGACGCTCGGGTATGAGGGTTGCTTCCTGGCCGGCCTGAAGCAACTCCCTATCGACGGCGAGCCCTATCGTCCCTTCAAGATTCTCTACGCCACCTCCTTCGCCGAAGTGCGGCCGTCGTTCGTGGTGGACATCACGCTGGAGTACGCGCAACGCCGGCGCGCAATTCTTGCGTTCGCCTCGCAATTTCGCCCGCCAAAAAACGCATCCCGCGCGCGCTTCAAAAAGACGAGCGTCTTTCTGGCCATCGATCGGCTCGAATTTCACATGAATCAGATCGCCCGACAGTATGGCGAGGCCATCGGCGTGCAATATGGCGAGCCATTTTTGGTGAAGGAATTAATGCAGGTGCGCGACGTCGTCAAAATGGACGTCCGCTCGATTTAGCGGTGAGTAGTAAGTCGTGAGTAATGAATAATCAGCACTGCCTCGAGCGCGTAGAGACAGCGACGCAGTTCTGCCGGCCCGAGAATCCTTCTAAAAGTTCTCCTCGTCCTGCGCCGGCGAGTAACCCGGAATGCCCTGCCCCTTCGCCGTTTTCTCGGCGCGCAGGCGCACCAGCGATTGATCCTCGGCTTCTGCCCCGGACTTGCGCAGCACCACCATGGTGCTCAGCGCCTCGGTGTACACGCGGGTGACCAAGTAAATCTCCCCGGTGTCGTTCTTCTTCCATAGCTGCCCAATCTGAATCTTCTTTACGCTCATCTGGCTCTCATTGACTCTAGAGACCATCGCGGAACCTGTCAACCACCGGTCTGCTCTGGTGTTGCATTTTCCACGGCATTCCCCGTCTTTTCAGTTCGGCACAGACCCCACCCGGCCCAGCCCGCACCCGGGCTTGCCCTCTCCCGCAGGCACCCCCTTCTGCGGGCACCCAGAATCCACGACTCCGCAGGTCCGGAATAGGAAACCTTCTACAGAGGTCCTACATCCTAGTGGACGAGGGCCAGTGTGCCCTCCTCCTGAGGTTGCGGACAGGTGTATAATAGTTGTAGCGGGGGTAACGCCATGAACCACATTTCCAAATTCGGTTTAGGGATTACGTTGGCGGGCCTCCTTGTTGCCGCTGCCTCCGTGGCCGTCGCCAAACCCCAGCAGTCCGGGCAGGATCCTAAGCAATCCCAAGGGCAGTCTGGGCAACAGGCGGGCCAGCAACAGTCCGGTCAGCAGCCCGCGCCAGCAGCGCAGCCGGGCCAGACCCAAACACAGCAACCTGCCCCGCCGCAACCTGCACCCCCAACACCCGCGCCAGCCGCCAAGAACGGCGATGTGGCTCAGGATGCTCCCATCCAGCAACCCGACGCGGTCCACCCCAAGAACTCCAAGCAGGACGTGGACGCCATCGGCGAGCGTAACGTCGGCAAAGGCGTGAATTTCTACTCTCTGGAAAAGGAGATCGCCCTCGGCAAGGGGCTCGCGCAAGAAGTGGAGCGCTCTTCCAAGCTGATTGACGACCCGGTCGTCACTGAGTACGTCAACCGCGTCGGCCAGAACCTCGTACGCAACTCCGACGCCAAGGTTCCCTTCACCATCAAGGTCATCGATTCCGACGAAGTCAACGCCTTCGCTCTTCCCGGTGGCTTCTTCTACGTCAATAGCGGCCTGATTCTGCGCGCGCAGGAAGAGTCCGAACTGGCCGGCGTCATGGCGCATGAAATTGCTCACGTCGCCGCACGCCACGGCACGAAGAACGCCACCAAAGGCGAGATTATGCAGTTAGCCACCATTCCGGCCATGATTTTCATTCCGTATGGCGCGGTTGGCTACGCCGCTTATGAGGGCATGAACCTGGC
>Ga0335079_10009792_pt1 | contig 10917 bp, 11 predicted proteins | sample Lox_Sample_33_FD_206719 | JGI IMG/M metagenome (GOLD analysis project Ga0335079, IMG submission 206719) | Soil microbial communities from Loxahatchee National Wildlife Refuge, Florida, United States - Lox_Sample_3.3 | ecosystem: Environmental > Terrestrial > Soil > Wetlands | place: USA... | reverse complement strand
CAGAGCCCAGAAAATCCACCGCATCGCCGCAAAACGCAAGAAGCGTCGAGCCGGCTAAGCTATCTTGAAGCGCCGCGGATCTATGAAAACTTGCACGGACGAAAACACGCGACGCGAGCGCCGGAACGGCCGCGCCAACGGCCATACGAATGGCCACGCGAACGGGCATGCCAACGGACACGCTCCGGCTCCGGAACCGGGTTCCTCGCGCGCGCTGCAAACCGCGGCCGCTGTCGAGGCGCCACGCAACGTGGCGACGCGGGGCAATGCCCCGCAGAGCAGGGGCGGGCTCTCCACGGAGAGACCGGCTGTGTCCCACGACAATCGCGGAATCTCCGCCGCAGGAGCCGCAACCACCGGTGCGGCGTGCGCGGGTCCCGATTCGTGCGCTGATCTGGCTGGGTCCCGGGATCCCGGGAATTCGCCCCCGCTCCCCGGGAAAAAGAATTCAAAGCGCTCGACTGCGAGACGCGAGGAAGATCTGCGTCTGCTTCTGGAAGATGCTCCGCTCCCGGATGACGCATCTTCTTTCGCTGACGAAATGAGCCACCGGGTCAATCTCTATCAAATCTACAAGAGACTGCTGCTCTCGAAGGACGAAAAAATCAAACAGCGCGCCCTGGAGCGCCTGCTGGAAATGAAATATGGAAAGGTAGTACCCGGAAATCCCGCAGGCGGTTCCGATGAGCTGCCGCGGATCAATTTCGAGGGCATGCCTTTAAGAAATCTCGACGAATCCTCATTTTGAAATTTGCCTGCGCAAGCAGGATGGAGGAAGCAACATGGCGACAGCGAGCACGACGAGCGCGCACGCGCAGTTCATCGGAGAAATCACGCAAATTTGCGGCGTGATCTCGGCGGTGGCGGGTCTGGTGTTGAGCCTGCATCACTGGCCGGCAGCCGCGGCACTGTTGGGTGGTGGCGTGGCGTTCTCTATCGGCAAGAAATTGCGCAGCCAGTAGCAAAACTATCGCCATTGGGTCGGTCTTAGGAAGAGCGGCACTATGTCCCCACGTCGAAGCGGAAACCGGACAAAAGCTGAGCTCTATCTGAAGGATTGTTACGAACCGTTCGATCGCCAAAGAGAGTTTCACGAGTCCGGAGCCAAATACCGTTTATTCGGCGGCGCTGCGGGGCCTGGCAAGACCAAAGCCCTGTTGTGGGAAGCGATTTTTCGGGCGCTCCAGACGCCCAGCTGCGACACGCTGCTTCTGCGGAGAACCTATCCGGAGCTGGAAAGTTCTCTGCTCGCGTATTTTCGCCGCGACGTTCCGCGCAAGTTTTACAAAAGCTACAACGAATCGAAACACGTCGTCACATGGCTGAACGGCTCGACCACGCGCTTCGGCTACTGCCGCAACGAAAATGACGTCTACCAGTATCAGGGAGCCGAGTTTCTTTTCATCGGCCTCGATGAGCTGACGCATTTCACGCTGAAGCAATGGCAATTTCTCACTTCGCGCAACCGCTGCCCGGTGCGCCGCAGTTTTCCCTGCATGGCGGGAGCAACGAATCCGGGGAACATCGGCCACGCATGGGTCAAAGCGCTCTGGGTGGACCATGTTCCTCCCGCGGGATTCGAGCGGCTCGAGCTGTACGATCCTCGCGAATACGACTTCATTCGCGCGCGGCTCGACGACAATCCAATCTACGCCAACGATGCGAGCTACCGGCGCACACTCGAAGCGTTGCCGGAGCATTTGCGGCGCGCCTTTCTGGAAGGCGATTGGGAGGTTTTCGCGGGCCAGTATTTCGATGTGTTCGAGATCGGACGCCACACGGCGCGCCCGGAGGACTTGCGGCTCGAGGCGTGGCGGCCGCGTTGGATTTCGATTGACTGGGGCTTTCAGCATCCCAGTGCGGTCTATTGGCATTGCGCGGTGGCAGGAAAGAGCACAAGAGATCCTTCGCGCCCAGGAGGGACCCGGGAAGACGATGCTGGCCGCATCGTCACGTACCGCGAATTTCTGCAGAGCGGGCTTTCGCCGAGGATGCTTGCGCAAGCGATTGTCGAGCGCAGCGGACGCGAACCCATCGAGGACATCTTTCTTTCACCCGACGCTTTTGCGCATCGCACTTCGGAAGCGTCCATCGCCGAGCAGCTCGGGGAAGTGCTTGCTCTCAACGGATTGCCGCGGCCTGCGCCGGCGGATGACGATCGTGTGGGCGGCTGGCAGTGGATGTACCAGCTGCTCGAAAACGACGCATGGATCATCGCGGACAATTGCGCAAAGCTGATTGACTGCATTCCCACGCTCGTGCGCGATGAGCGCCGCATGGAAGACATTCGCAAAGTGGACGGCGACGATCCCGCCGACGCCGCGCGCTATGGACTGGTCTCCGGCGCGCGCTTTGCCGGATCAGTGGGTCTCGATTCGTCATCCGCAGGGTTACGTAATGCCGTTCCCCTGCAAGGAAACGCAAGCGCTCCGCACTTCCTGCACGGCATGCCGCTTGGCGAACAAATCGCGCGGCAGGTGAGCGCCGAAGATCCCACCTCACGCGCAATCCATTACCAGCGCCTCGAATCCGCAGCGCAGAACTTCTTTCGCCCCAAGCGGCTCCCGCGCCGCTGGAATTGGTGATACATGCTGAACTGGTTCAAGAAATTCTTTCAAACGCGATACGTTGGTCTGCTCGAAGGCGAAGTGCTGCGGCTGCGAGCGGAAAATCGCGCGCTGACGAATTCACTGCTGGGCACCGCGGGATTTCCTCCCGTGGATTTCCCCCAGACGCCCGCTGCGCAGCCCTTGCCGCGCGTTCGCAAGCGTTCGTGGCATCAGATTCAGGCTTGGCGCGAATCGGACGCAGCCCGGGAAGCAGCATCAAGTCTTGACGACAGAGTAGAAGCGAGGCCGAATGGATCCCTACGTCACAGCTGAGAGTTGGAACGGGACTCCCGGCGCAATCGCTCCCGCGGACGGAAGCGCTACGACGGGTGTGGTGCCGGTCTTCAGCCTGGCATCCGCGATGCAGGATCGCGCAGGAGAAGATGCCGCACTCCCGAATCCGCCAGCACAAGTTTCGGCTGCGTCTTCACCCTCCGAGACTGATCCCGGCCCAAACAACGAGCGCCTCGACGACCTGAAACCGCAGCTAGTGAACGCTCTGCGCGAACTGGTGCGCCAATATCGCGAAGAAGGCGTGGTCGCGCGGCGAAATGAAATTCGCCGCATCCGCCAGGCGCGGCTTTTCTGGCAGGGCTTGCAATACGCCTGGTGGAATCCCAACGACATGAACTGGCATTTGCCGTTCGAGCAGCGCTTCAGCGACGACCGCGCCCTCGAGGAAATGCCGCGCTACCAGTTCGTAACCAATTTCTATCAAGGCTTCGGGCTGTCGTTCATCGCCGTTCTTTCGCAGGACGTGCCCAGCGTGCATTTCTATCCGCAGTCGCCGCAGTCTCTCCAGGACATTGGCGCGGCGCGTGCGGCCAGTGATGTTGCAGATCTGATCGAGCAGAACAATCACGTCGAGCATCTGCTTACCAACATCGGCTACTTCCTTTGGACGGATGGGAAACTCGGCGCCTACGTGCGTTATGTCGCAGACGGCCAGCGTTTCGGCTTCCATGACGAAAACATTCTCGCGGCGATCGAAATCCCTCTCGGGGAAGACGTTTACGTTTGCCCGAATTGCGGGAAAGAAATCTCGGTCGAATCGGCCTCGCGCGGCATCATTCTGAACGAAGCGCAGCGAAGTGAAGAATCTCTCCTCGGCACTCAAGAGCAGAAGAAGGATTTTTCGCCGCCTGCGGCTCCTCAAGATGAAGGGTCGGCAGTATGCCCGTACTGCGGTACGGAGCTCACTCCGGCGGACCTACGTCCCGCGGAGAGCGTCACAGTTCCTCGAATTATCGGCACCCGCCGCGTTCCCAACGGCCAGGAACTCATCTCTATCGTCGGCGGCCTCGAACTGAACACGCCCGTCTGGGCCAACGAAATGCACGAATTCCCGTACCTGCAATGGCAGGCGGAAGTGCACCGCGCGAAATTGAAGGCCGCATATCCACACGTGGCGGGCAAGATCGAATCCGCGCCGTCGCAAGGCTCCGAGGACGTTTACGCGCGCGTTTCGCGGATCAGCGTCGAGCAGGGATTGCCTTCGATTCATCCCGGCGACGCGCTGATGAATTTGATCACCTTCGACCGCACCTGGCTGCGGCCGTGGGCGTTCTACGGAGTTGACGATGAAGAGACACGCAATGAATTGCTCGCGCTGTTTCCCGATGGCTGCTACGTAGCGTTTGCCGGCGATGTGTACTGCGAATCGCGCAGCGAATCCATGGACGACCACTGGCGCGTGCTGCATGCGCTTCCCGGCGACGGCCAGAACCGCCCGAGTGTCGGCGATTCGCTCGTGCAAGTTCAAGAGCGCTACAACGTCCTTTCCAATATGCAGGCGGAAACGTACGAGTACGGAATTCCGCCGATTTATGCCGATCCCCAGGTTTTGGATTTCGACGCGCTTGCCAATCAAGTGGCCGAGCCCGCCGCGCATTTTCCCGCGCGCGCACGCCCCGGCCAACCGCTCGCGGCGGGATTTTTTCAGCCGCAGCCTGCGCGCGTTCCTCCGGACATGATCCAGCATCAGCAGGAGCTGATCGGCCCTGTGGCGCAATTTCTCACCGGGCTGTTTCCCGCTGTCTTCGGCGGAAATATGGAAGACGTAAAAACCGCCAGCGGCTATGCCCTCGCGCGCGATCAGGCGCTCGGCCGCCTCGGACTCGTCTGGCGGAGAATGAAACAGTTTTATGGGGACGTGATTCTGCTTGGCGTGGATTGCTTCCGCAAAAATCGGCCAGAGAACGTGGAGATTCCATTGCTTGGCCATGATGGCGTGCTCGACGCGCGCACCATTCGCACCGCGGATTTGAAGGGCAACATTTGCGTGCATCCAGAAGCGGACGAAACTTTCCCACGCCTGAAATCGCAGCAGCGCGGCGTGCTGCAACAACTCTTCGGCATCAACGATCCGGTGATTCAACAGGCGCTGACGGAACCTGCGAATCTGGGCTACATCAAAAATGTTCTCGGCCTCAGCGAAATGGTGATTCCGGGCGAGGATTCGCGCAACAAGCAGCTTCGCGAAATTCAGCAGCTCCTCGCTTCTGCGCCAATTGTGATCTCATTGAATGAATCCGGCGCTGTACATGTAGGGCCGGGCTTTGGCCCCGCATTTGCGGGGTCACAAGACGCCGGAGAACACGCGGCCCTCGGGGACGGCGCTGGTCAAGGCTCAGTCGTACTTCCCTCCGTGCCCATTGATGAAGTGCTGGATGATCACGCCGTGGAATTCGAGGAGTGCAAGCGCTGGGCCAACTCCGAAGCCGGCCAGGCCGCGCACATGAGCAATCCCGCGGGTTTCGCCAACGTCCGCGCCCACGCCGAAGCTCATCTCCGCGCCATGGCGCGTGCTGCTACACCGCCAGTGCCCGGGCCGACTTCAACACCATCCAAGCAAGCAAACGAGAGAGTGCAAAAAAGCGGATGAAAATCCTATGACCCAGCCTGCAATGATTTCTGCAACTGCGCCAGCGAACGGACAGACGACGCCACATGACCTATTCGTCCTAACGGACGAGCAGATTCTTGAAATCGAGCCAGAAGCGCAAGGCACGGAAGTCGCTGATACGGTGGTCTCGGGCCGTGCCGTAAGTCCCAGCGAAGCGAGAAATCCCTCTTCCTCCGATTCGGTCGGGGCAACGGAAGGATCAGGGAATGATTTCTCGTCGCCTTCAGCTTCTCGGAATGACAGTGTGACGGGAGTTGCCAACCGCGATGTTGAACCGCCTCAATGGCTCGCGGACAGAATGGCCGATCCGCAAGCGGGAGGGGAAGCGCGCGAATTCTGGAACGGCATCCAGCAGGCGCAAACGGACGCAAAGGCTTATCGCGACGTTTTTGCGAAACCCGAAGACGCACGCGCGGCCGCGGAAAGGGCGCGGACACTCGACGAAATTGATGCGGCATTCTACGGCGGGGCAGGGAACTCGCCGGAGCAAACCAGCGCTGCGCGCATGCAATTGGCGCAGCGCATGATGCGCGAGGATCCTGCCGCATTCCGCGAAATGGTTTTTTCCGGATTGCGCGCGCTGGAAGAAGCAAACCCCTCGCCACAAAGCCCAAGCCAAGAGTCGCGTCGCGTCGCGCCGATTTCGGTAGGGCAGCAGCCATCAAAGGATTCCTCGGTTTCGGGCCGCAACTTCGGAGGTCCTCCGCTCGGAATGACAGAAGAAAGTGTCGCGGCCTATCAAAGTTTTGAGAAATCAGCCAACGAGGAGCTGAATCGCAGCGTCGGCGGAGCGATCGAGCGCGCATTGGGCCAGGCACTGCCAAGTTTGGGCACGAGCGAAGGAAGGGCAGACGCAGGGACGCGGCATGCCGCGTCCCTGCAAGAGCGCCTGGGCGCCGCGATCCGTGAAGACATCGAAGCGTCTCTAAAGAGTGACCGCCAGCTTGGCGAGCAGATCGCGCAAATCCTATCTTCGCGCCGATTCGACGACGCGACGCGCGCGCAAGTGGTGCGGCTGATTAACGACCGCGCGCAGCAGCTCGTTCCCATCGCCGCAAAGCGAGTGATCAATGCCTGGACGCAGACAACACTTGCGGCGCACAGCGCAAAAACGCCGAAGACGGCGGGCGCAGGTGAACGTCCCGATCTCGTTCCCGCGCGCAATGCAAGCGCCGCAGCCCGGCCTCGTGCGAAGGAATCAGGGCGCTTCTCCGCCCGTTCCGGCCGCGTTGACTACGCGCGCCTGAGCGACGAGCAAATCCTGGACCTCTAGAAGCTAGAGGCTCAAAGCTGGACGACCACACCGGGCCATCTCGCTTTGCGAATATTGAATTTCGTTTCTCGATTTCCCATCCGTTTTCGGCGCCTTCTCAAGAGACGCCTGTGCGAATCCTGACCGGACGCACGATCCCAAGGAGAACAACAGATGCCAGCACAAGCAAACGCGAACGTCGTCGCGTTGCAGCTCGAGAAGGTGCGCGACAAGGTGCCCCTGCTCTACGAACGCGACGATATCTTACTCACCATGATCCAGCAGCGCGGCGACGTGGAGAAGGTTTCCAGCCGCAACATGCGCCTGCCGCTGCAGGTCAATCCCGGCGGCAAAGCCGGATCATACAACGCCGACGGCGGCGATCTTGGCCGTGGCTCCGGCACTTCGTACGACGTCGCGCAAGTCTCGCCGATCTTTTTCCGCTTCGCGATTGAAATCACCAAGCTCGTCGAGTACGCCACAAACGGCCGCGAACGCGCCGTGGAAAACGCCGCCAAGCGCGAAGTGGCCAACGGCATGCGCCAGTTCCGCTCGTTCCTGGACAAGCTGATGCAGACCGCCGGCAACGGCGTGCTGGGCACGATCAGCTCGTTCGCGAGCACGACCTGGACGATGGCCACGCCTCCGGGCGCGGCGCTCGTTTACGTGGGGCAGACCGTTCAAGTCTACGATTCGACGCTGACCACGAATCGCGGCACGGCAAACGTCGTCGCCGCCGATCCCATCAGTCCGACGCAGACCATCACCGTGGACGCAAACCCCGGCGGCCTGACCGCGGGCGACGTGATCGTCCATGACGGCCTCAGTGGCGCGCAGCCGGTGTCGCTCTTTGGCATCAAGTATCACCAGAACAACGCCGCCACCGGCACCTGGCTGAACTTGAACCGCGCGACGTATCCCGTGCAACTAGCCACGCCACGCGTCAACGCCGGAAACGCCGCGCTCACTCCCGCCAACGTGCGCCTGGCGATCAATAAAGTCCGGAAAGCGCTGGGCATCAACCATCTCTCCAAGCTGATTGCCTACATGGCCGTCGAGCAGGAGCACGCCTGGGAAAATCTTGGCATCACCGTGTCGCAAATCATCAAGGAAGGTGGCGGCGGCGACGGCAACGATCTGGACCTGCTCTTTACCGGCCGCAAAACCATGAGCGGCGTGCCGATCAAGTCCAGCGTTAATGCCGACCAGACCCGCGTGGATTTTCTCGATCTCTCGCACTGGGGCCGAGCCGTGCTCAAGGACATTGACTTCTACGAGGTCAACGGCAACACGGTGTTTCCGATTTACGGCGCCAGCGGCGGCCTCGCGGCCAGTTACATCTTCTACTTCGATACGGCATTTCAGGTGTGGGACGACTCGCCGCGCAGCGGCGCGTTCATTGACACCCTGGCACGGCCGTCCGGCTACTGATCCCCGGCCGTCATTCCGAACGGAGCGCAGCGAAGTGAGGAATCTCTCTTCATGTGGGCGCAACAGGAGGCAGAGAGGGATTCTTCGCTGCGCTCAGGATGACGTACGTCATGTCCAGACCGCCACGCAAGTCGTCATCCTTCGCGAGACGCACGAGACGCCGGAAAACGTCGCGCGCCGTCTCGAACTCGCCGGAGGGCACAATCCCCTTGGCGAACCTAACTACCGTGCCGTGTGGGGCTGGAACCGTCTCGCATGGATCGGCGGCAAGTTCGAAGATCGCGATGAGCATGGCGAACTGCTGCGAGAGCGCTTCGAGCTGCGTCGCGAGCCAAAATATCCTGCAGTAAACCGCTGGCACATCGAACGCTGGTTGCCGCCGGAAACCTACGGCTCACCGCTCCGATGGTACGCGCAGACGGTCGAGCTGGCGAACGGCCAGAGCATCCACGCGCTCGGGCCGTATCCTTCGCGCGGCGAGTACGAACTCTGTTTCACGCTGGAGACGCCGCAAGGTAACTTCGTGCAGCTCACTCCAACGATTGCGGAGCACATCGCGCGAGCGATCGAATGTTCCCGCCGCATTTCTCCTGCGGCAAAGCGTACTGCTCTCTATGAACACCAGGGCAGGGAAGATCGCGCTTACGAAAGCTGGGCCTACGATCTGCTCGACGATGCCGTTCCGGCTTTCCACAAACAGGCTTTCGTGACTGCGGCGGGGGGCTAATCCAAAGGCTTGTCGTGTCCAGCTTCTCGAAACGCGCGCGAGAAAGAATAGATGCTGGAGAGAGCAAAACACAATCCGCCGAAGATTCGAAGAGTCCCCTGGCCGGATCGCAGCCCGTCAATGATGAAGAACAGGCCCCCCGCCAGGCTAAGCAGGCCGGAAAAGAGAGCGGCTCCGTTGGTGACACGCATGTCCACGGTTATTATCGTTGAAAGCCGCGAGTCTTCAAAGCATGAGAAATTCCCAGGGCGGCGGGCATGACGCTTTCTCGCCTCGAAATTTGGCTGAAAGGCATGCTTGCCGCGGCCGTCAGCGGCGCAGCGGGCGGAATCCTCACCGGATTCGCCGCTGTGGGGATTGATCCCCAGCATTTCAACTTGCAGGCGGGCATGGGCGCGACCTTCCGCATCGGGTTGGCCGCCGCGCTGATCAACGCCGTTATCGGTGTGGCCGCATATTTACAGAAATCGCCGCTACCTACTGGAGATTAGAAAATGCCCGTTGTAGGTTCATCCGCATACAACACCGCCGGGCAGATCACCGCGCTCGTTCGTTCACTGCTCAATGACGCGCAAGGCAATCTGTTCACGGACACGGTGCTCCTGCCCTACGCGAATTCCGCCTACCGCAAGGTGCAGCGCGCGCTCGGCAATTCTGGCGCTGGCGGTTTTCTGAGCGATGACGTGTTGCTCGTCGTACCTGCGGTCACCACGCCGGATGCTTCGCTCCAGGTGTCCATCACCGATTCCACCGCGCCGCCCAATCAGCTGCCGACCGATCTTCTCGTCCCGGTGAAACTCTGGGAGCGGCCCAATGGCTCGTCCGACGATTTCGCGGAGATGGTGGATCTGACGCGCCACGGCGGCTTGCCTTCCCGCGAGCAGGATCTGGTTTTGAGCGTCTGGGAATGGCGCAACGATGGAATCTATTTCCTCGGCGCCACGCAGGACACCCAAATTCGCCTGCGTTATCTGAAAGCCTATCCGGATTTCACGGATGCAACTTCGCCGGTTCTCGTGCGCAATTCGCAGGAAGCCATCGCCTACGCCACGGCGGCGCTGGCCGGGTGGGCGCGCGGCTCTCCGCTTTCTGAAAAATGGGACGACGCCGCAGCCGACGCCATGGAAGACTTGATCGTGCAGGCTGTCCGCCGCGAACAGCAGTCCTCGCGCCGCCGCAGGCCGTTCTCTTCGCGCAGCGGATACACTCCATTTTGAGTTTTGCGCAACCTCTAAGGTCAAAAAACGCCTCGTCCTTGAAGGAGCCACCATGCCCATTACGATTTCTCTCTCGCCGATCAATGTGGATTCCAGCGCGAGCAATTTTGTCTCTGCGATTGCCTCGCTTAGTTTTTCAGGAAATTATCCCACGGGCGGCGACGCGCTGGACTTCACGCAAATCGCCGACAAGCTGCCGTCCACGCAAATCGTCCAGGCCATCGCCGAATCGCAGAATGGCAATTCCGGCTATTACGTTCCGGTGCAGGGAAGCGCGCTGAACACCTGGAAACTGAAGTGTCTGCAGGGCGGCGGCACAGAAATCTCCGCGGGCGCTTATCCTTCGAGCGTGACCTCCGACATCGTCCAGCTCTCCATCACCGCCAGGAAACTCCTCTAACCGAGCGTCCAACCTTTGAAGACAAAAGGGAATCGCATGATACGATCGAAAATCGCGGCGCGCTTCAAGCGCGCTATCACGATGGGAATGTTTCTTGGGCTGCTGGCGCTGCTCCTGCACGTCGTTCCTGGTGTGGTGGATCCGGCGCGTGCGCAAGGTTCGCGCAAGGACGACATCGTCTTCAATTCGCGCGGCGTGCCGCTTGCGGGAGCCACGGTTCGCGTTTGCACCATGCCCGCTACGGGACAGCCCTGCACCCCGCTCGCAAACATTTATTCGGACTCCGCCCTGACCCAGGCTATCTCCAATCCCATGGCCACCGACGGCCTGGGCAATTATCATTTTTACGCAGCTCCGGGGCGGTACATGATCGAAG
>Ga0335079_10009789_pt1 | contig 10919 bp, 5 predicted proteins | sample Lox_Sample_33_FD_206719 | JGI IMG/M metagenome (GOLD analysis project Ga0335079, IMG submission 206719) | Soil microbial communities from Loxahatchee National Wildlife Refuge, Florida, United States - Lox_Sample_3.3 | ecosystem: Environmental > Terrestrial > Soil > Wetlands | place: USA: Florida... | reverse complement strand
GCAGGCCTTTATAGCGTTCCTTCAGACAAGTTGAACGAGCGCATCAATTGGGCCCTCGAAATGGCCAATCTGAAAGGCCAGGAGAATCTCATCGTGGGCACACTCCCTGGCGGCTGGAAGCAACGGCTAGCGCTGGGCTGTGCGGCATTACACAGGCCGCCAATTATCTTTCTCGATGAGCCGACATCGGGTGTAGATCCGATTTCCCGTCGCCAGTTTTGGGACCTGATCCACAAGATGGCGGGGGATGGGGTGACTGTGTTCGTAACGACGCATTACATGGAAGAAGCAGAGTATTGCAATCGGCTGGCCTTAATCTATCGCGGAAAAATAGTCGCACTGGGGACGCCATCAGAGTTGAAGCAGAAGCATATGAAAGGCGAACTACTTCTCGTCGAATGTGACCCACTGGGACCGGCGGTGGAAGCTCTGCAGTCGGCTCCCATGGTTATGGACGCTGCGGTTTTTGGCAATGCACTCCATTTAGTGGTCCCGCAAGCTGACGCCGCCATCCCGCAGGTGAAGCAGTATCTTGCCCAACGTGCCGTCACAGTAAGGCACATCGAGAAAATTCCTCCGAGCCTTGAGGACGTCTTTGTCTCGCTCACCACCGAGCGGCGCAACGGAAAGGAGGAGAAAGCATCGTGAGTTTTACGCGGCTCCTTGCGGTTGCCAAGAAGGAGATCGTGCAGGTCCTGCGCGACACCCGCAGTCTGATCATCGTGCTGATCATGCCCGTCATTCTCGTGCTGCTGTTTGGGTATGGCGTCAACCTAGATCTTAAGCACCTGCCGATCTACGTGTACGACCAGGACGGAAGCCAGCGGAGCCAGGATCTGCTCAAACGCTTTCAAGCCAGCGAATATTTTGAGATTGTTGGCGTGGTCAACAACTATCGTGACCTCGCTCGTGCGATCGACGATGGCCACGCGAAAATAGGCATCGTCATTCCCTGGGATTTCTCACAACGCGCGCACGATGCACGTCCTGCACAGATCCAGGCCCTGGTGGATGGAACCGACGACAACACGGCGAACATCGTGATCGGCTACTCCCAAGCTGTGGTGCAAGGGTACTCATCAGACGTCCAACTGGACTGGCTGCATAGTCATGGGCAGACGACAAAGCCCACCACGATCCGCGTCGAAACCCGTACCTGGTACAACGAAGATCTTGAAAGCAGCGCGTTCATTGTTCCCGGTGTGCTTGCGCTGGTGATGTCTGTTATCGGGGCATTCTTAACATCACTGACTATTGCGCGCGAGTGGGAACGCGGCACGATGGAGCAATTGATTTCAACACCAGTGACTCCGTTTGAAATCATGTTCGGCAAGCTGGTGCCCTATTTCGTAATCGGAATGATCGATGTGCTGGTCTGTGCGCTGATTGCTCTCTACTGGTTTCATGTCCCGTTTCGCGGGTCATTCGCGACCCTTTTGATCAGTTCCGTCATGTTCATGATCGTGGTGCTCTCGATGGGATTCTTCATTTCAGTGATTGCCAAGAGTCAGTTGGCCGCAAGTCAGATCGCACTATTGGCTACCTTCCTGCCGGCATTCTTACTGTCAGGATTTCTGTTTGCCATTGAGCAGATGCCAACCGTCCTGCAGTGGATTACGCACATTCTTCCGGCCCGATACTACGTTTCGGTGTTAAAGAAGATATTTCTCAAGGGATCGCCAGTTGCCTTGCTCTATGCAGATCTCATTCCGCTGGGTATTTTCACTTTGTTGTTGGCTCTGGTTGCGACGCGTTCCTTCCATAAGAGGCTGACGTAGGGGGAAACGATGCTAACTCGACTGAAGCAGATGCTGGTCAAAGAATTCATTCAGGTATTCCGCGACAAACGAACGCGCGTGCTCCTCTTTGCGCCGCCGATCGTACAGATGCTCATCTTCGGATATGCGGCAACCTATGAGGTTCATCATGTGGCGACGGTGGTCCTTGATCTTGATCACAGCCAAGAGAGTCGTGAACTGGTGTCGCGGTTCACTTCGAGTCCGTACTTCGATGTGCAGCATCAGCTAACGAACTCTCGACAAGTCGAGGATCTCATCGATCGTGGGCGGACCACCCTCGCATTGCAAATAAACCCAGGGTTCGCGGAAGACCTCCGGAAGGGCCAGGCCGCACCCTTGCAGGTGATCGTCGATGCTACAAACTCGAACACAGCGCTGATCGCCTCGGGCTACATCAATCAGATTGCCGCAGGATTCGCCAAGGACTACCAGCGCGACCGGATCAACCGCATTTCCCCACAGCTGACTGAGCGCATTCCGTCCGTTGAACTCGAACAACGACCGTGGTACAACTCGGATTTACGGAGCCGGTGGTTCTTTGTGCCGGGAATCGTGGGGAGTCTGACGCTGGTCCTGGTTGTCAATCTGACGGCGTTCGCGGTGGTGCGTGAGCGGGAAATTGGAACCTTGGAGCAGATCATGGTTACCCCCATCCGCCCGGCCGAGTTCATTCTCGGGAAGACCCTGCCATTCTTTCTCATTGGACTGCTCGACGTTTCATTGATTGCCGTCGTCGGCACTCTTTGGTTCGAGGTCCCATTTCGAGGACAGCTTTGGGTTTTGTTCACGGGAGCAATCCTGTTCCTGCTCTGCATGCTGGGAGTCGGATTGCTGATCTCCACGATTTCTGTTACCCAGCAGCAGGCTCTGGTTACTTCATTCTTCTTCATCATGCCGGCGGTGACATTTTCAGGCTTTGGCTTTCCCATCAGCACCATGCCGCAATGGCTGCAATACCTGACTTACGCCAGTCCGTTGCGTTACTTCTTGGTTGTGCTGCGGGGCACATACCTTAAGGGCGTCGGTATGGACATACTCTGGCCGGAAATGCTGGCGATGCTTGCTCTCGGCTTCGGATTGCTCACGACAGCGGTAGTCCGCTTTCACAAGGCGCTGGACTAAAGCTCCCACGCGAAACCTGGACGTTTCCAGCCCGCATCGTTTTTACCAATACATCTGCCGTAGACGGGTCTGGACGGCATGGAAATCGATGGAGTGAACTGAATGACTAAGGAGAAGCGCGAGCTTGGCTGGAAGAACTTATTCGCTGCCCGCTCACCGCACTCATCGTTGGGACGACTTGACCTGCCGGAGCGGTGTACGTCGCACCACGCCACGATATAGGAATAGACTCAGATTTTGACACGTTTTATATTTCTCCCGCGAATCCTTCTTGAAGGAGCGGACTCATGTACTTCCTTAAGCCCGCCGTGTTTGTCGCGGTTCTGTTCGGTCTCTCTTCTATCGTGCTCGCGCAAGATTCCCGCTACCACCCTGAGCGCCAGCAAATTCCAACGCCGGAATGTCTGGTCATGAAAGGCGCGTGGGAGGGTGGGGGGACCGCCTGCACTCAAACTGAGCACGAAACCTGGCTCGCTGATATCAGGCATTGGCGAAGCGAGCGCCGCATCCGTATTGGTTATGACGGCACACGCTATGACATGCCTGCCCTCAAGTGGACGCAGTCCAGTTTCTTTCAGCCGCAGATGATGGTCGAGGATCGTTACTTCTACGATCCTGTTGCACACCGCTACACGGTGGATCGCTATCTCGACGATCTTGAAAAGCGCTATGGCGGCATCGACGCCGTACTTACCTGGCCGACGTATCCAAACATGGGGATCGACAATCGCAACCAGCACGATATGATCCGCTCAATGCCCGGCGGGGTGGCTGGTGTCCGCGAGATGATTAGTGACTTCCACCGGCGCGGCGTACGAGTTCTTTTCCCCATGATGATGTGGGATCAAGGCACAAGAGATCCAGGCCTGCCGTGGCCGGATGCGATCGCCAGTCTGATGGCTGAAGTTGGCGCCGATGGTATCAACGGCGACACGCAAGATGGAGTTCCTCTAGCATTTTCCGTTGCCTCCGACAAGGTTGGTCACACACTGGCTTTCGAGCCGGAAGACGGGCCCAGCGACGAAGCGCTCGCGTGGAACGTCATGACCTGGGGCCAATATTCCTATCCCCGCGTGCCCATGGTGGACAAATATAAGTGGCTGGAAACGCGCCATATGGTCAACATCTCCGACAGGTGGACTAGGGACAAGACGGACAACCTGCAATTCGCCTTTTTCAACGGCGTGGGGTGGGAAAGCTGGGAGAACATCTGGGGCATTTGGAACGAGGTCACGCCACGCGATGCCGAAGCTACACGCCGTGTAGCGACGATGGAGCGAGCCCTCGCACCGTTTCTCATCAGTTCGGACTGGGAGCCGCTCACACCCATGCTGCCCTACGGCGTTTATGCCAGCCGTTGGCCGCTCGGGCAGGAAACACTCTGGACGATTGTGAACCGAAACGAATATGACGTGGACGGGCCGCAAATCGAAATCACCCCGCAAGGCGGGATGCGCTACTTCGATCTTTATCACGGTGTCGAAGTAAAACCTGCGAAGAATCCTGCAGGACGAACCCAACTGAGTTTCCAGATTGAAGCCCACGGATACGGAGCGCTGCTGGCTACTCCTTCAGCTCCGACCGCTAGCATTAAAAAGCTGATGTCGAAGATGAAAGAACTCACCGCAAAACCGCTGGCAAGTTACTCGCATGAGTGGAAGGTACTGCCGCAGGAAATTGTTCCGATTACGGCAACCAAGGCGCCTGCTGGCTCCCCATCAGGAATGGTGAAGATTCCCGCCGCGGATTTCGAGTTTCGTGTTGCGGGCATTGAAATCGAAGGGTTCGATGACATCGGCGTCGATGTTCAATATCCCTGGGAAGATACGCCGCGTCGTTTCCATGATCATCTCATGCCCGTGAAGTCTTTCTGGATCGATAAGTACCCAGTGACGAATGCGCAGTTCAAGAAGTTCACGGATGCTACTCACTATCATCCACAGGACGATCTAAATTTCTTGCGCGACTGGAAGGACGGTACCTATCCACCTGGTTGGGAGAATAAACCGGTAACTTGGGTTTCCCTGGAAGACGCGCGGGCGTATGCGGGTTGGGCGGGGAAGCGTCTACCGCACGAATGGGAGTGGCAGTATGCGGCACAAGGTATGGATGAGCGCACTTACCCATGGGGTAACGCTTGGAATGCTGATGCGGTTCCAGTCCCGGACAAAGGGCGCACGATGCGCGGACCCGATGTGATTGACGCGCACCCGCAGGGTGCAAGTCCATTCGGCGTGATGGATCTGGTAGGCAACGTCTGGCAGTGGACGGAAGAATTTCTGGATGAGCACACCCGCGGCGGCATTGTGCGAGGCGGAAGCTACTATCAGCCGCAGGGTTCTATCTGGTACTTCCCGCAGGCGTATAAGCTAGGTGAACATGGAAAACTTTTGTTGACGTCTCCGAGCATGGATCGCTCCGGAGCCCTGGGGTTCCGCTGCGTTCAGGATGCAGAATAAAGCGGCCTCGGCGCAGATCGCGATGATGCTAGCCTGTCAGGCTGCGCCGAGTCCTTATGAACCCACATCTGAACGCAGAGCTGTCGTTGCCTCTGCCGTGGCCACAATTTACGTGACCCAGCCCAGTGCCACGGCGAAAATCAATTAGAACGCGGCTGTTTAGTCGCGCGACAGCATCTCTATCGGAAACTGATTCCACTTGTGCATAGAGAGAACCGACTCATACACAATGTCAAATTGAGCGGGCGCGAAAGAGTTGCACTTAGAATTTCTTGTGATATCTGGCGTCCACGGAAACACCACCCGCCTCGTCGCGTGAAGCACTTACCGACCACCGCCGATTGATTTGATATTCTCCTTGGATCACCTCACTGCCTGGCTGCGAGACGTCGGTCGAGAAGGTAAATAACAGATTTTTAGTCACGCGTTGCTGAAGAGCAATCCGAGCCGAAGGGTTCTGCCCACTTCCGCCAATTGTTGGATCGATTTGCAGGCTTGAAAGACCGGCCATTTTCTGCACGCTGCTGGTGAGTTTGCTCGCCGCTTGCGACGCAATCATCGAGTCGGTGCTCTGGCTGTTCGCAGCTGATTCCTGCGTGGTTTTACCGCGCGCGACAAGGTTGATGATGTCTGCTGTCGCTAGTGGCGGATCTGACACATAAGACGTCGTGAGTTTTTCCAGCGGACCGCGCATCGTTAGCGTCAGGTTGTACTGTTCGATCGTCGTCCTTACCGAAACATTCAACACTGGGTGCGTTTCATTCGGGTTATCAAATGTAATCACTCCCTGCTGCAGCTGATATCGGACGGTTCGATAGAACAATTCGCCGGAAGTCAAAGTCGTCCTGCCCGTGATCACAGGATTCGCCGCGGTCCCACCTATTCGCAGGGCCGCCTGTCCTGCGATGCTGATCTGCGAACTCGTGGCACTCAGCGTTTGTGGTGTCTGCACGACAATTGCGAGTTTGATCGTATCTGCGAATCCCGGTTGTGAAATGGTCCCGCCTGTGGTGAACTGATCCGCGAATGTCGATAGATCGAAGTCGGGCGTAAAGGCCAAACTGCTCACCGACACCCGGCCGTTCAGGCTAGATGCCGTCAGATTGCCATTGAGGGAAAGGTTGGCATCGAGCAGCGTGCGCAAACCTTCAGGATAGAGTAATCGCACCGACTGCGACTGCAGCAGCAAATTGAATTGCAGGCTGGGCCGGTACGCAATCGCGCCGCCAATCGAAACCTGGCCGCCGCCCATAATCCCCGTCATCTTCGAAACTTGCAGTCGATCCTTCGAAATGTCGAGAGTTCCGTTCAGCTTCTCAACACCGATGGGTGCATCGGATGTGTTGAACGAAGCATTCTTTAGTTCCAGTTGCCCTTGAAGTTCCGGCGCCGCGGTTGTTCCGGAGGCGCTTACATCAAGGGCCAACTGGCCCGAACTGTTTACGTCCGGCGAGATGATTTTCAGGATGTCTAGATTGAGGGTGCCCTTGGCCGTCACAGTCGGAGTCCGTGCGCTCCCGATCGGAACCTGACCCTGCACATGGAGAGACGTCCCCGTTCCTTCAATGTCGGTTGGCTGCAGCGTAACTACAGAGTTGGCGTAGTCCACTTGAATCGGATTGGTAATGCCGATCTGCAGTGCCTGGTAACTCGCTTTCAGCACCGGGATGGAAACATGCGCCTGCAACTGGTTCTTATCCTTGAGCGGCCCATATAACGTGGCATGCAGCTCAGTTTGACCTTGAAAGCCAGCGGGAATGTGCGAACCGTAGGCGGCCAGCAGAGTCTCCAATGCAATCGTCCCAGTATCCAAACTTGCTTGCGCTTCATAATCTCCCGACAGCGCCACCTGTCCATGCGCGTGTACCTGAATCTGCGACACTTTTGAATCCATATCCAGGTCGAGCCGATGTTGAGCGATCCCAGCCTCCGCTTTCAGTTGAGAGATAGAGTGGCCCCGCACGTGCAGTTCAGGCAACTGAACAATCGTTGTCAGTTGCGGATCATCCAGATTTCCTTCACCACGAACCGATGCAGCCAAGGTTCCAGTCAGTTCCAGGTTTCTCTGCTGCACCGCTTGCAACTGCTGCAGTACGATGACGGGAGCATCCACACGAACTTTGTATGCTTTCGCCTTCGGGGTATACGATACATCGCCGTCAACATTTCCGGCCTTGGATGCAACTCTCAACTCCGACACGATCGACCCATTTCCGGCGCGGATGTTCCCCGTTATCTTCTGAATCGGTTCTCCGTAAGCAGCAGCATTTGCAATTTCAATCTGGCCGCTTCCTGCGGGGTCGAGCAGCGACCCATCCATCGACAGTTTCGCGGTAACTACGCCGGAGACCGGATATTGCTGATTCGCTAGCTCCAGCAGATCTGCGAGTCGGAATTGCTCCGCATCGAAGTGTGCCTGAATTCGCCCCGAAGGCTGATAGGCCCACTGATGCAGTTGCACTGCCGCGCTGAAAGAAGCCTGACCTTGCCGAGCATTCGTCAGTCGCCCATTCTCGAGCCTCAGTTCTGATGGATTGGCCCGCACCGCAAATGACGCAGTCGTCCACTGAGTTCCTTTAACTTCCAAAGTTGTCGCGTGCAACTGTGCGTTCAAGGTCGGCTTTTCCAGCGACCCCTGCACGACCGCATTTAACGTTGCTTTACCTGAGATCGGCGGAGGCGGGTTTTGCATTGCCGTGAACGATGACACTACCCCCTCCAATTCGCGCAGATCACCCGCCACCAATTGCATTTGCAGGCTCGAATGATCGCCGATCGTGCCTTGTGCAGTCAGAGTCGTCGACGGAATTGTGACCGACGTATCGTGCACTTCAACACTTTGCCGCGCACCGTCATACGTCACGTGCACTATTCCGCTTACGGGGATTTCCGAGGGTGTGGGCGTTTCAGCGCTGCTCGCTTGTGCCTGAATCGTAAGGTCCGAGCGTCCCTTGAGACTGTTCAGGCCTCCCCTCCATTCGGCCTCAGCCGTGCCATCAAGATTTCCGGAAATGGTGGCGGCCCTTGTTGGCTGCGGACCGAAAGATTCCTGGAGCGCCCGAAGAGAAATTCCCTGCAAAGACGCCTGGATGCGGGAATTCGGTGTGGAATCGAGGTGTTTCACTTCTCCGCCAGCCGAAATCCGTCCACCGAATATTTCCAATTTCAGATTGCTCACAGTCAGATTCCCGTCCGCCAAACTGTAATTCCCAGCGAGCGCACGTAGCTCGATGCGTTTACCGGAGGCAACCGCAGCCAGTGCGTCGCTCGCAAGATGCCCGTCCACCGAAACGCCTCGCAGGGCGGGTCGATTTTCTGCCGCCTGGTAATGAAGCTTCCCGGCGAGCAACACATTGCCCTCAGGCTTCGTCGTGGGAGATACTTGTCTAAAGTCCGGCACATGCAGAAGCATCCGATAGGTTCCATCCGCGACCGGATTCGAATAATCCCGCACTCGAGCTTGCAACATTAAGTTCGAAGATCCGACGTGCAGATTCGCCGATTCGACTGTCAACTGTGCAGGGGTTGCGCTGAACTGTAACTCGAAATCGTGGGCAAGCGGAGTGTAGGTCGCATATTTCAGCCGTCCATTCTTGTATGAGATGACCCCGTCATACTTCTTGAACACTCGAGTAAATCGGATGTCAGTCCTGAGTTCATACAGATCGGCTTCAAGAGGAATCTGTTGGTCGTTATAGGATACTTCTCCATTCGTAATCTGCGCGTGCCCAACGGCGAAGTCAAAAACGCTCGTATGGCCGCTCGCCTGACTTGGTCGTGGAGTAGGAAAGTTGTTCTTGCCGTCCCGACTGACTTGAATGTGAATCACTGGACGTACGATCAGAAGTTCGCTCAGCGACATTTTCGGGTGCAAGGCTGAGCCGACCCTGATGCCCGCCGTTAACTTGTCCATATGTAGTAGGGGAGGCTGATCCGCGCCTTCTGTACCATGCAGGGTGATGTCATAAAGAGTTGCGGTCAGTCCCGAAAGATTGAAATCCAATTCGCCAATCGCAGTTCTTCCGCCTGTGGCCTGGTTGGTCAGTTCCACGATCTTTGCAAGCGCGAAGCGTTGGAACGAGGCACTCTTCAAATAAAAATATCCACCAATCGCGCCAGTGATCATCACAATTCCGGCTGCCAGTGCTGCCCATCCGATCTTTCGTTTCCAACTCATCGAAACCCTAAAATGCCTGCCCGATTGTGATGTAGTACTGCGTCGGATTGATGCCAGGAATGGGACTCAGATTTCGCCCTACGTCAATTCTCACCGGACCAATCGGAGTTGAGTACCTCAGACCAAAACCTACCGTATTCGTATAGTTGCTGACGAAGTCGTGCAAGTTGATCGCGCTGTAAACATTCCCTCCGTCATAAAAGACAACCCCACCCAGTGCTTTCATGATCCTCATTGGAAAACGCACTTCTGAATTGAGGATAAACAACTGCTTCCCACCGACGGGCACCGTGATGTTGACACATCCTTGCTCTCCCTCGAGTACATTGCAAAACGGAACCAGGCGTTGCGGCCCCGCCTGATCGATTGGAAAACTACGCAGCGACGTACTGCCGCCCGTGAAGAACAGCTGGCTGGTTGGTACAAAACTCCCGGCAAACGGGGGCGCTAGACCCAGACGCACACTGTTGGCGAACACCACAGAATGTAAGGACTTGTAATAGGCATATTGACCGAAAAACTTCACGAAGTCTGCGCTGGAACCCAGCGCCGTGGGCGTAACGCCCAGGTCGGCGGTGGCAAAACTCCCGCGATGCGCATCCAGCGGCATGTCTCGCGTATCGCGGATCAGACTGCCTGAAAAAGTTGACAGCCATACATTCTCGTCTTTTGGAAGCACAAGATCTGGAACCAGGATGTCCGACAACACGGTGTGATTGAAGTCGTAACGCAACTGCAGGCGCGTGTTCTTACTGCGATTCAGTGACCGCTCCACCTGAAATGACAAGTCTCCATAAGTCGCAATAAACAGCGGATTCTGGCTGTTACGCTCCAGGGAAAAACTGCCAAGGGATTTCCAGTCCGTTCCAAAGAAGTGCGGTTGGCCGTACGTCGACAACAGCCGTTGATCGAGTTGCGAGATCAGAATGGAGCCGCTCGCAGTCTCCCCCAATCCGCGCATGTTTCGGCGCGTGTACTCGATCAAGCCGCGCGGACTCGCATAGGTCGATTCGCTCGGGGCGACCTTATACCCGTTGAGTCCGATCGAGCCTCCGCCGCCCGGAAGCGGTATTGATCCACTCGGAACATTACCGCCCCGATGCCCCGCCTCAAAACCGATGCCCCATGTAATCTCATTTCGCTTGGCTTCATGCACCTTTATGAGTGTCGTCTCATCGTCCTGAGTATTAATCGGTCTCCTCGGACCCACACTGGACCAATCGAAGATATTCAAGTCGTACAATCGGCTTTCTGCCTCGAGCAGATCTCCCCGCCGCATTGGAGTCCCCTGCTCAGCTCGCGCGGTCCTCGTAAGCAGCGACATTCTTGTCCGCTCCTGCCCGAGGTACACGACGTCGTCAA
>Ga0335079_10009780_pt1 | contig 10925 bp, 7 predicted proteins | sample Lox_Sample_33_FD_206719 | JGI IMG/M metagenome (GOLD analysis project Ga0335079, IMG submission 206719) | Soil microbial communities from Loxahatchee National Wildlife Refuge, Florida, United States - Lox_Sample_3.3 | ecosystem: Environmental > Terrestrial > Soil > Wetlands | place: USA: Florida... | reverse complement strand
CCGATCATGTGAGTGGGCTTCGGGCAAGTCCGCGTCACGGAATTATGGATGCCACCGCGCGCATGAGTGATCTCGCTGCCGGGCACGTTGACTATTTTTTCCTGCGCGTGGTACATCAGAACCATCCCCTGCGGCACGCGTTGACTCACTACCGCACGCGCGGTAAGCGCACCGTTCAGGTTATAGGCTTCGATCCAGTCGTTGTCGACAATGCCTGCAGTGCGCGCATCAACCTCGCTTATCCAAACGATCGGTCCGCCACGCGATAAAGTGAGCATGATGAGATTATCGGTGTAAGTGGAATGTATGCCCCATTTCTGATGCGGCGTGATGAAATTAAGCACGACCTCTGGATTGCCGTTGGAGAGCTTGCCGAGCAGAGGCTTCACCGTTTTGGTGTCGATCGGGGGCTTGTATACGCACAGTGCCTCGCCAAACGCACGCATCCACGGATGATCCTGATAGAGTTGCTGGCGACCTGTCAGGGTGCGCCATGGGATCATCTCATGCACGTTGGTGTATCCGGAGTTGTAGCTCACCTGCTCGGATTCGATTCCGCTCCATGTCGGCGAAGAAATGATTTTGCGCGGTTGCGCAACCAGATCGCGGAAACGGATCTTGTCGTCCTGGCGCGGCCGGGCAAGATGTGTGTGCTCGCGACCTGTCAGTTCGGACAGCGCCGCCCATGCCTTTACTGCGACCTCGCCATTGGTTTCCGGCGCAAGCGACAAAATCACCTCCGCGGCGTCAATGTCGGTTTCGATTCTCGGCAACCCTTGCGTAACTCCGGGCTCGGTCACCGTATGATTTAAACTGGCGAGCAGGCCTACCTCCTGTTCAGTGTTCCACGCGATGCCTTTTCCGCCATTCCCGACTTTGCTCATCAGCGGACCGAGTGCCGTAAACTTCTTATAGGTATTCGGATAATCCCGTTCCAGCACGACGATGTTGGGCATGGTCTTACCTGGTAGCGGTTCGCAATCGCCTTTTTTCCAGTCCTTGACTTCGAACGGCTGAGCGAGTTCGTTCGGCGTATCGTGCAGCGTCGGCACCAGAACAACGTCACGTTCGACGCCCAAATGTCCCGCAGCAAGTTCCGAGAATTTCGCGGCGATGCCCTTGTAAATATCCCAGTCACTGCGTGCCTGCCACACTGGGTCCACGGCCGCGGAAAGCGGATGGATAAACGGGTGCATATCGGAGGTATTGAGATCGTTCTTTTCGTACCAAGTCGCAGTCGGCAGCACGATGTCGGAATAGAGGCACGTGGTCGACATGCGAAAGTCCAGTGTCACCAGCAGATCGAGCTTGCCCTCCGGCGCCGGGTCGCGCCACGTCACGTCTCGAGGCTTTTCTCCGCCGACTTCGCCCAGATCCTTGCCCTGTACGCCATGCTGGGTCCCGAGCAGATGCTTAAGGAAATACTCATGCCCCTTGCCGGACGAGCCGAGCAAATTGGAACGCCAGACGAACAGGTTGCGCGGAAAGTTAATCGGATTGTCCGGATCGTCGCACGCGAGCTTAAGCTTCCCGCTTTTGAGTTGCGCCACCAGATACTCCTTGATTTCGGCGCCGGACGTTGCCGCATCCTTCGCAACATGTAGCGGGTTCGCTTGCAACTGGGGCGCGGAGGGCAGCCAGCCCATGCGCTCTGCACGCACATTGAAATCGATGAGGCTGCCGGCGTAATCCCCGGTATTCGCCAGCGGCGAAAGTATTTCCGATACCGACAACTGTTCATAACGCCACTGGTCGGTATGCGCGTAAAAGAACGAGGTGCTATTGATCTGGCGCGGCGGGCGGTGCCAATCCAACGCAAACGCGAGCGCAGTCCAGCCGGTTTGGGGCCTCAGTTTTTCCTGCCCGACATAATGCGCCCACCCACCGCCCGACTGCCCGACGCAGCCGCACATCACCAGCATATTAATAATGGCGCGGTAATTCATGTCCATGTGGTACCAATGGTTCATGGCCGCGCCGATTATCACCATGGATTTGCCCTGCGTTTTGTCGGCGTTATCCGCGAACTGGCGTGCGATCGCGATCACCTGCTCGCGCTTGACCCCGGTGATGCGCTCCTGCCAAGCCGGCGTATACGGAACGTCGTCGTCGTAGGACTGGGCGACATTAGTGCCACCCAGACCGCGGTCAAGTCCGTAGTTCGCGGCGAGCAAATCAAACACGGTCGCCACGTAATGTTCGCCATCCGCAAGCACAAGCTTCTTCACTGCCACGTTGCGTTTCAGTATCTCGTCATGAGCGCTTGCCGTAAAATGCTCGTGCGCTTTGCCGCCAAAATAAGGAAATGCGACCGGTACCAGTTCGTCGTGCTCGTCAAGTAGCGTCAATCGCAACTTTATAGAATTGCCGGCGGCATCTTTCTCCTCCAGGTTCCACTTTCCCTTTTCGCCCCAGCGGTATCCGACACTGCCGCGCGGCGACACGGGATTGCCTGACAACTCGTCGAACCCGACGGTCTTCCACTCTGCATTGTTGGTCTGGCCCAGACGGTCGGTAAAATCGGCGGCGCGAAGCAGGCGCTCGGGCACCCAGGCGTCGCCGTGCTTCACCAAGCGCACCAGCATCGGCATGTCGCTGTAGCGGCGGCAATAGTCCTCGAAATAGGCGCTCTTTCGCGCAAGGTGATACTCCTTAAAAATCACGTGTCCCATGGCCATCGCCAGCGCCGCGTCGGTGCCTTGCTTGGGATGCAGCCATAAATCGCACAGCTTGGCGACTTCTGAATAATCGGGTGTCACGGCAACAGTCTTGGCTCCCTTGTAACGCACCTCGGTAAAGAAGTGGGCGTCCGGTGTGCGTGTCTGCGGCACGTTTGATCCCCAAGCGATAATAAATGTCGAGTTATACCAGTCGGCCGATTCCGGAACATCGGTCTGCTCACCCCATGTCTGCGGTGAAGACGGCGGCAAATCGCAATACCAGTCATAGAAGCTCATGCAAACGCCGCCGATTAGCGACAGGTAGCGGCTGCCCGCCGCGTACGACACCATCGACATCGCCGGAATTGGCGAGAACCCGATCACGCGGTCCGGGCCATATTTCTTCACCGTGTAGACATTGGCCGCCGCAATGATTTCGTTGATCTCGTCCCATGACGATCGCACAAAGCCGCCGAGTCCGCGCACCGACTGATAAGACTTGAGTTTTTGCGCATCTTCAACGATTGAAGCCCAGGCCTCGACCGGCTGCAAGCTCTCGCGCGCCGCACGCCACAATCTAAGCAGCCGGCCGCGCACCATGGGATATTTCAGACGGTTGCCGCTGTACAAATACCAGGAATAGCTTGCGCCACGCGAGCAGCCGCGCGGCTCGTGGTTCGGCATATCAGGGCGCGTACGCGGATAATCGGTCTGCTGCGTTTCCCAAGTAACGATGCCGCCCTTGACGTAGATCTTCCAGCTGCATGAACCGGTGCAGTTGGTACCATGAGTAGATCTGACAATCTTGTCGTGCTGCCAGCGCTTTCGGTAACTCTCTTCCCAAGTTCGGTCTTCGTTGGTAACCACTCCGTGGTTGCCCGAGAAAGAACTTTGCTCCTTGGTGAAGAACATCAGTCGATCGAGAAGATGACTCATCCTTGTCTCTCTTTAATGGGTGTAGTCTCGCACCACAATCACATTCGCATAGCGACGGCCTCTCAGTTTCTTGTCGCAACAGAAGCCTTGGCACCGGAAGGCGCTACAAACCTGGATTCAGATTTGATGAATCCGTATGACACAGCTATCGCCGCTGCCGCCAGCACCACGTAGACAAAAAAGCCGTTCGCATACCCTTTGGGGCCCAGAATATCGACAAAACCGCCCAGGACTGGTGGGATCACAAATCCGCCGAGTGCCCCGAGACCCCCCACCCAGCCCGCCGCGCCGCCCACTGCGTCAGGAACGTATTTGGGTACCATCTTGAATACCGCCGCGTTGCCGATTCCCATTCCGACGGCAATGAGAAGCTCGCCTGCTAGGTTCACGGCAAACTGCGTGGATACCGTCAGCAGAATTGCGCCCACTAAAACAACCGCAAATGCTGCTATCGCGACGCGCTCGCCACCTTTGGACTCTGAAATTATTCCTCCGTACACTCGAATGATCGCAGCCAACAGGGAGAAGCCGACCCCGCCCAGAACCCCGGCCATCTTCACGCTCATATGGTGCAAGTTGATCCAATAGCTGGGAAACCAGGCGGTAAGAGCGAGAAAACCACCGAAAGAAATGAAATACAGGAATACCAGGCCCCAGGTACGTTGCTCCTCGGCCGCAATCCACAATGCATGCCACACTGATTCTTTTGGAAACAATTCTTGGCCGCACTGACGAGCCACGTCCTTCGCCTCCTCTACCGGGATTCCCTTTTTACGCAGCTGGAAAAAATAGGCGTCCTTGGCGAGCCAGGCGTAAATGATCGTTCCGGCCAGTAGAAAAATGAACCAGGCGAGATAAGAACCGGTTATACCCCATCCCGCGATCGCAAAAGGAAGCAGCAACGTGAAGATTCCCGGGGCGAGGTTACCGATGCCGCCATATGTCCCAAGCATGGTGCCTTGGCGGTTCTGAGGGAACCAGTAGGAAACCTGCGGAATGCCCACAGAAAACGATGCGACGCCACAACCGCTCATGAACCCGAACAGCAGAATCAACGGATACACAGCGATTGTCATATCGCTAACGCTGTACAGAATGTATACGAGTCCCCACATACCGACCAAGGACGCGCCGAATAAACTCAGCATTGGCAATCGACCGCCCCCTTTGTCCACCCACGCGCCAAAAGGTATGCGCAGAAGCGAACCCGTCAACTGCGGTGCTGCGACGAGCAACCCAAGCAGAATCCCTGAGATATGCATCGAGCTTTGAAAATAATGTGCCGCCGGACCGTAAAGCGCGACTGCAGCGAAACCAATGAAAAACCCCCACGTGGCCATAATGAGTCCGTGTTTCGGTGTGGCCTGCAACCCGTAACGTTCCCTCAGTACCTCAATATTCGTGGACGCCATTTGCCACCTCGCGTTTGTGTAGCCGCCATATCGGCAGGGCTAAAGTTCCAGGTACGAATCAGACCATGCAAACGCTCGCGGTCTACTGCACCAGAATGCGGTCTTTCTCTCTGCCCGGGGTTTAGTTTTGTTGAATGCCATCTACTTTTTTGGAAAATTATAGCGAGAACGGTGAACGGCGTTTTGATCTAAATCAAACGCGAGGTAATTCTGCAGCCCTGAACTATAAGAAGAATGCGTCGCAATTGACCGAAAGCTTCCCGCCAGTTCTAGGTTTTCGATTGTATTTCAGCTGGCACGCAATGTTTGCGTTGGCAATGTCAATTGGATTTCGGCTTTTTTTTGGCGTTGACTCGGCATGATTGCGCTGGAATTACATAGGGATCTTGAATACGAGGAGCAATTTTATCAAGGGCAGGTCCCTTCTGAATCTCGTATGCTCGCTAATGAGCGCCGTGATTTGAGTGGGGATGGAAAATTCAAGATTCAGGGCTTGACCATGATCGCGCGCTATTGCGTGCCCATGGCTTTTTGTTCAGCTTCACAGGGCACGCAACGCGTCTCATAGACCCACTCGCCATTTTTTTCGACGATCTTGGGAAACCCGGCAGTCACTCTCACCGAAGGGCAGTCAGGCCATTTTGATTTGAATGCCCTGACAATCATTGAATCCGGTGGAATAAACCGATCAATAAAAGTATCCCCGGCGGTTTGCTGAATCAGAGAAACCGCAAGGATATCGACGCCACCAATCGGGATATCTGAATAATTACTTGGGCATGCATTGTGGATTGCTTTCAGTGAAGGCGTTACTGCATATTTGGGGTTTCCCGAAAATACGAAACCTGCATCAAACAAGGCTTTTTTCGCGACGTACGTGCAACGCGCCCAGGCTTTTGCTTCATTACTATTGATTGGCGGATGCCTTGAGTGTTGCGATGCCCAGCAACTATTAAACCATTGCTGACCAGTTTGATAGGGAATTCCGGACTGCAGGAACCACACTACAATGCCGGCGATTATAACGGGTGTCGTCCAGCCTAAATATTTCATCATCTGTACCCATCAATCGAGTCTACTGAATTTAAAGCGACAAGCTGGTATCGATATAATTGCGATCGAAACAAGCCATAGGTCTGGAGGCTTGAATGCTTGATGAGCAACAAAGTGCCTAACGCAATTATGGGAAGTCGAGTATTCAGGACTTGAAGCTAATGATATTTATAGCGTGCTATTTGACCAAGACTACAGGCACTTTGGCAAGGTGGATCACTTTGGTGGCGGTGGAACCCAGGAGCATATTGCCCACGCCGCCCATGCCTCGAGTGCCCATGATTATTAGCACACAGCGCTTGGCGCGGCATTGTTTGACAATTGTCGGCGCAATCGGCCCCGCGAGCACGTTGGCCTGATACCGAACCCCGGCCTTATCCAGCATACGCCTGCTCGCAGCGAGTGCACGATCCGCTTGTTCGTGGTAGTAGCGCACAACCATCTTGCGGCTTACAAAAGGTCCGAAATTCACATTCGGAACGGGGTAGTAAACGTTTATTAATACCACTTCGGGCTGGCGCTTATAGAGCGCAATTTGCTTGATCAGCGCACTCGTAGCTCTTCTGGAATGCGCGGATCCGTCCACTGCCAGGAGTACTTTCATGAATTTTCCCGTCTTCAATAAATCGACAACATTAAGTTATTAAGAAAGACGTTCCAACGGAATGTTACTCGAGCTGAGGATTGATAATACTACGACGCCTGAAGGCCACGAGTTTTGATCTATGTCAAAATGTCGCCGCGTGCGTCGTCATAGTGTGAACCTGCATTTAATGATGGCTCAGCGCTTTTACCGATTCGGAACAATATTTTTGTATTCCGTTTCAAGTTGCAGGCTACACCCATACTGAAAAATTAATTGGTCGTCTAAGGACACTGACATGAAACGCATGGCCTGTTTCTTTATCATCTTCCTCACGACGTGTCCTGCGGCGGCTAGCATTGCGGCTACGCAGTCTACTCAAGGGAAAAAACCATCCACACCGACGCCGAGCATTACTGAATGCAATAAGCAGTGGGCGCAGATTGAGGGGAATATGGCCAAAATGTACGGCGTGATGACTGAAATTCAGAACGCAAGCGACCCGGCCGACCGCCAAAAGTTGCTGGATGAACACTGGCAGCTGATGCAGCAAAATATGCAGCTTATGCGTGGGTTCGGCGGGCCGATGATGCGGAGCCGAACGGGACCTAGTGCCGGAATGGGTCCGGGAATGCTGGCAGGGGCGGAGCCGGGGGCGGAAACGGGTCCGGGAATGATGGGTGGAGCAGGGGCCGGTTACGGTATGGGGCCAGCCAGGACTCGCGGTCACTGTCAGGAATCATGGGCTGGCATGACCGAGCAGCAGCGCGAAAGGTTCATGCAGCGTCGCCTCGACACAATGCAGATGATGATGGAGCAGATGCTAATGCTCATGCGTCAGCAATACGTCCCATCCGTGCCACGCGAGCACTAAAATGTACGGGTGAAACCGAGCGATTATCGCGCTTGATTATTTTCTAATCCGCACGCGGAATCGCGCTGGGGGGAATTTGGCCACGGGGATTCGGCTAAACACGGACGGCATTAATATGGATTACTTAGGACAAATTTATCCTCGCAATAATGCCGTTGCGACCTGTTAGCGATACTTGTCAGCTCGGCTCCAACTCAAGTGAAGAAAGTGTTAGCTATGCTCGGGCACTAGAGAATAGCCACGGGACTTACCGCGACTTAACTTTTAGGTTCTATTGCGCAGAATCCGCATTCAAGCGCATGGTTTTCACGAGGATCTGATTTGGGGCGATGCTATAATCTTGTCGATAGATTATCTTCAGCAGCTTAGTGATTCGAATCTATTTAATACCGATTTACCAATAATATAGAGTCTGTACCGGTCAGCGTAATCCCATGCCATTGGATGTCCCTCCTCTCAAGGGTTTGAAAGTAATTGAATTGGGCACGCTGATTGCCGGACCCTTTTGCGCAAGAATCCTCGCGGAATTTGGGGCCGAAGTAATCAAGATCGAGGCGCCTGACGGTGGCGATCCGCTCCGGCAATGGCGCAAGCTGTACAAGGGAACGTCGCTTTGGTGGTTGGTGCAGGCGCGCAATAAGAAGTCGTTGACGCTGAATCTGAGGTTGCCACAGGGCCAGGAAATTGTGCGCAAGCTGGTGAAGAATGCGGACGTCGTGGTCGAAAATTTTCGGCCTGGCGCTTTGGAAAAATGGGGCTTGGGCTGGGATAGTCTTTCGGCGATTAATCCCGGATTGGTCATGGTGAGGTTGTCGGGTTACGGGCAAACCGGACCTTACCGGGACATGACCGGGTTTGGGGCTATTGGCGAATCCATGGGCGGAATGCGATTTTTGACCGGCTATCCTGATCGGCCGCCGGTGCGCGTGGGAATCAGCATAGGCGATTCAATTGCAGCAATGTACGGCGTGATCGGCGCGTTAATGGCGATTTATCATCGCCAGGCGAACCGCGGGCGCGGGCAAGTGGTGGATGTAGCGTTATACGAATCGGTATTCAGCCTGATGGAAAGTCTGCTGCCGGAATACGACATGCTGGGGTTTGTACGCGAGCGAAGCGGAGCATCGCTTCCGGGCATCGTTCCTTCCAATACGTATTCCTGTCGTGATGGAAAATATGTGGTGATCGGAGCAAATTCAGACAGCATTTTCAAGCGCATGATGCTGGCCATCGGGAGGGAGGATCTCGCAAATGATCCAAGCCTCGCGAGCAATGCGGGGCGCGTTCGGCGCACCGAAGAGCTGGATAACGCGATCAGCGAATGGACTTCGCAGCGTGGTTTGAAAGACGTTTTGCGGACTTTGAATGCGGCGGACGTTCCGGCAAGCAAGATCTACAGCATCGCCGATATTGTCGAAGACGTGCACTATCAGGCGCGACAGATGATTCAGCAATTTGAACTCAGGGATGGCCAACCACTCAAGATTCCAGGAATCGTGCCTAAGCTGAGCGAAACACCCGGTAGGACCGATTGGCTCGGGCCCGAACTGGGTGAGCACACCGCAGAAATACTTTCCGCGCTGGGCATCGATTCGGAGCAGCAGGTAATATTAAAGCAGCAAGGAGTTATTTAAAGGAGCGCGGTGACGCACGCTGGGCGAGAATGCGTGCCAGCCAGCTGCCGATGTCCTGTATTTCCTCAACGCATACCGAATGTGCCATGGGATACTGATGCCATTCCACCTGATACCCCAGCTGTTCGAGGTGCCCTCGGGAGAGGCTTGCGAGCGGAAACGGAATCAGTGGATCAGATGTACCGTGGGCCATGAAAATCGGTACCTCCCGACTGGCGGCACTAGCTTCGGCGGCCAGCGTCGAAGCCAACGGTAAATAGCCTGAGAGTGCCATAATCCCCGCCAGTCGGTCTGGATGGCGCAATCCTGTGTGCAGGGCCATTGCGCCGCCCTGTGAAAATCCGGCAAGCACAATGCGTGAAGTTTTGACGCCGCGATTTTTTTCGTTGGCAATGAGTTTTTCTATTTCGCCTTGCGAGCGGCGCACGCCCGCTTCGTCTTCGCGAAATGAAAAATCAGGATTCATAACGTCGTACCATGCGCGCATCACATAGCCATTGTTGATCGTCACCGGCTGCATTGGCGCATGCGGAAAAATGAAGCGCACCGCAAGTTGCCTTGGCAATCCCAATTCATTTACAACGGGGACAAAATCATTGCCGTCCGCGCCCAAACCGTGTAGCCAGATTACTGATGCTGTAACAGGGTCGCTGGTCGCAACTTCGATACCAGGCAGCAGGATATTTGTCATTGAACAAAAAACGGGCGGCTCTCGCCGCCCGCGCTTTTTCAAACAATAAGATTACGCGGTAATCTCACGCGAAGTCATCTGGTAGCGGAAACCCTGCGGGTCGAGGCTGTCGGGCTTGCCGTCGGCAGTTTGCGCGTAAGGATACATGAAAAAATTCAGCGATTCCCCGGGCGAAGGCTGCAGCAGCACATCGCATGCAGTATTGAAGCCCACCCAGTTCATTTCCCAATAGCCGAACAGCTTGGCGCGCGCTTGCAGCACTTTTGGATGATCAATGGGAATAATCTTGCCTTCCTCCTCCAGCACCACTTTACGTACATCCGCCGGGTCGACCGGAATCCAGCCGTAACGCGCATCGAAGAATTCGGCTCGGCAATGCTGCGCCTTGCTGATATCGCCGCTTTTTCCCAGGCTTTTGAAGTTGGCGGAAGTCGCCACCCGCACGCCGTATACATCCCGAGCCGGTACTCCGGCAGCGCGCGCCAGACCGGTAAACAGCGCATTGATGTCGGCGCACTTGCCGCCCAGATTGCCGGTTTCCAGCATAAAGCTGATGTCACCAATGCCGCAGCCGCGTACTTTCGGATCGCGAAACGTGTTGTCCACGATCCATTCGTAAATCGCGCGCGATTTATCTACCGGGTCGGTCATGTTACCGACGATTTGTCTTGAGGTTTCGCTCACGATGCCGTCAGTCGGAATATGGCGGGTGGGCTTCAAGTAAAGCTCGATTTCATCTTTATTGAACGGGGCTGGCTGCGGGCGCGAAAAATCTACGGAACGGTTGCGGGTCGCAAACTGGCTCACGAGCTGAAGCTGGGGCGCGGTAGACTTGTCATCCCACTCGGCGTAGAAAGCCGGGGCGCCGTATTTCTTATCTCGGTAGATGCCGGCGCGAACCATATTGCCTGTCAATTCGTTAGATACCAAGCGCTGGTATCCGGTGTCCTGATAAAGCGGGACCGGCAACCACAATCTCGGTTGTCCACCCGCTTCGAGTTCAACGTCAGTGGTGATTTCAAAAATGCGCCAGCCGGCTTGCTGGATATCACTTAGCGCCGCCGCTGAAGTCCGGCGGATAA
>Ga0335079_10009779_pt1 | contig 10925 bp, 7 predicted proteins | sample Lox_Sample_33_FD_206719 | JGI IMG/M metagenome (GOLD analysis project Ga0335079, IMG submission 206719) | Soil microbial communities from Loxahatchee National Wildlife Refuge, Florida, United States - Lox_Sample_3.3 | ecosystem: Environmental > Terrestrial > Soil > Wetlands | place: USA: Florida... | reverse complement strand
AAAGCCAAGGGCTACTCCGCCTCCCGCGCCCACGCCGAAGGCTGGCTCAATCACCTCGAACAAGACCAACACCCGATCTTTCAACCACCCAAGGCCACACACTAGCTCGGGACATGACTACGCCGCGTAAAAGGTTGACCTCAAATGGCACGTTCGACAAATGGCAATTTGCAGGCTCTCTCCAGATCCCCGATGGGTAACTGTTCCAGCGCCAATCCTGGACCTTAGATCCAGCACCTGGATATGGGTCTTGATCGGGCTGGGCCTAATCTCTTCCATCATCGATCTCTGCATAAGGATTACAATTTGCACTGTTGACGAGTGCTTAACGAATTAGATCTACACGCTCGAGGTGAGGGTGCTTCAATGTTGAGTAGGCGGGAACCTGTCTTAAGAAGTTTGCTGTTTTTAGGCTTTCTATTGAGTGTCAGTGGATGTGCCGCGAATCCGCAACCACGACAATTTGGTCAATGCACTCTCGCGGGTGCGGTTATCGGAGGCGCGACCGGCGCGGCGGCCGGACTTGGCGTAGCTTATCTAGATCAAGGCCATGGCCATCCAGGAACGGACAAGCTGGCTGCTCACATGGGCGGCGGCGGCGCCATCGGTGCGATCATCGGTGGGGTACTGGGCCATGAACTGTGCGACCCGCTAGTTACTCCGCCACCACCTCCCCCACTTCCGGCCGCGGCAGCAGCTTCGCCGCCTCCACCTCCTCCTGCTCCGGCACCGCACCATGAGAAGTTGGTTTTACGAGGGGTTCATTTCGACTTCAATAAGGCGAAAATCCGGCCAGGAGATGCCGCGATCCTCGACGAAGCGGCCGATACTCTCAAAGCTCATAGCGACGTGACGATCGACGTCGATGGATACTGCGATGCGATCGGGAGCGAGGAGTACAATATGAAGTTGTCGCAGCGCCGCGCTGACGCCGTTGCGGTCTATCTCGAAGGGAAGGGAATTCCGTCATCGCGGCTGGTTGCTCGCGGTTTCGGCAAGACAAACTTCGTCGCACCTAACGATACTGACGAAGGCCGGGCCCAGAATCGGCGCGTGGAGTTGACCCCTGTGCAATGAGCACTTGCTCAACGAGGCCGGGTCAGGATTCCTGATCCGGCCTCTGCTTTTGATAGAAATAAGCACCGCAACCTCACCCAAGCCGGGCGCCGAAAGAACCATCTAATCTCTCTGGATTAGCGCTTGTCGGCCGGCGCTTGCGTCGTGAATCTGCTCTTTCGCTAGGCACACCTCGGACGTACCATATTTCTGACGCAGTGGAGGTGCGAGCTGTCCTGAAGTTCGGCGTCTAGAGTTCGCGTCGTCCTTATCTGACGGTATGGACTTACCGGAGAGTTTCATACCTATGGAACCACAATACGGGTTCCCCAGTTACATGAAATAGGTGTACTCGCGCACACTTCGACACTGCGAGCTTTACAATGATCGCACTTCGGCAAATATTCGCCTTCGCGATTTGTTTTATTGCGGCTGATTTGACGTCGGGAGTGCTGGCGCGAGCCCAGACTCAGCAAGAAGTGCCTCCACTTAGTACGCTGTGGTTGCCCCGACATCAACAGCATCCCGGGGCGGCTACTCCGCTCAAATCTCCCGCGCCTCAGCCGGAACCCTCGCTCGAGGTGCCTTCCCTGAAATTACGCACCCAACCGGGCTATGAACAGGTAACCATCACGGTAACCGATTCATCGAATCGTTATGTCACTGATCTTAAGCCCGAAGATTTTCGCGTCTTCGAGGCTAATCAGCAACGGCCCATCGTCTATACCCGTATCGATCGCCGGGCTCCTGTTTCGCTGGGCATCATCGTTGACTGCTCGACCTCGATGGCTAGTAAGCTGCCAGTGGCACGCGCTGCCATCGCGCGAATGCTCGATGATTTGGACCCGAGCGATGAGGTTTTTCTCGAGGCTTTCTCAGCCCGTGCCAAGCTTCTACAGCCTTTTACTTTCGATCACCGGGACATCACTTATCATCTGAGGGATCTGCAACCCGTCAGTTGGACGGCGCTGTACGACGCAATTTATAGTGGACTGCATGAGACTCTGCGTGCGAGGCGCGAAAAGTGCGTCCTCCTGGTAGTAACAGACGGAATCGATACCGGAAGTAGAATTAGCCGGCAACGAGTGATCGACACTGCGCGCGCCATGAGGGTACTTATCTATACGATAGGTATTGGCGAGCAACTAGTCGACCGCGAAGGTGGATTCTTTGAGCGCCTAACTCGCTCCGATTCGGACGAAGTTGACATGAACATCTTGCGAACTCTTTCAGACGAGACCGGCGCGCTTTCGTTCAACTTGCGCAGGCTTGAAGACGGCAAGGAACTTAGCGAGGACTGCGAGAAAATCAGCCGCGAGCTACGAGAACAGTACACCATCGGCTATCTTGCGCCGGATTCCGGAAAGCATGGTTATCGACCGCTGCGAGTTGAGATCCCGGGCCATCCGGAACTATCGGTCCGGGTACGCAAAGGGCTTGTAGGTATTCCAGAATAGTCTTCTAGCGAGAATCATCGTTTCTGGTCAGATACCCGCTCTTGCTCGCAAACGATCCTAAGGACCTATGTACTTGAAATGTTGGTATCGTCGGCCTCGCCGCTTTTTTATACCCATTTGTAAGTTATGGCGTGTACCCAAGAATCCGCGTTTTGAGGGATTTTCGGATCCACGGCAGCCACGCCGTCAAAACCGCGATCGCGATCCAGATTGATGCCGCTGATGACGCCAGCCCATCATTTTGCGTAAGGTGGTAGAACACCTTAGTCAGCATGGCCCTCGAACAATACCGAAAGAAGCGCGACCCCGAGCGGACGCCGGAACCGTTCGGCGTCGGCGAGAACTCTACGGCCGATTCGCGCTCCGGCGGGATGTTCTGCATCCAGAAGCATGCCGCGACGCGCGTCCATTATGACTTCCGCCTCGCGATGGAGGGCGTGCTGGTCTCGTGGGCCGTGCCCAAGGGCCCTTCGCTCGATCCGAAGGAAAAGCGGCTCGCCGTGCATGTCGAGGATCATCCGATCGACTACGGCGACTTCGAGGGAGTCATTCCCGACGACAACTACGGCGCCGGCGAGGTCATCCTGTGGGATCGCGGCACCTACAAGGTGATCGATCCGCCCGATGGCGACGCCGCCGAATGTGTCCGCAACGGCAAACTCGACATCGCGATGCACGGCTTCAAGATGCGCGGCGCCTACACTCTCGTGCGTACGCATCTTCAGGATGGGAAGGGCAAGCAGGAGAATTGGCTACTCATCAAGAAGCGCGATGAGTTCGCGAACGACAAAGACGATCTCATCGAGGAGCATCCGCGCTCGATTCTGTCGGGGCTGACCATCGAGGAGATGCGGAATGCCTCGGTCATCGGCAAACAAATTTCCGCGCAGCTTGAGAAGGACGGCGCGAAACGCATCGACGGACCGCTGCAGCACAAACATTTTCCGCTCACCCTCGCGAAGCCGCACGAGAGCGCATTCGACGGCGACGCGTGGCTGTTCGAGATCAAATACGACGGCGTCCGTATCCTCGCGATCCGCGACGGCGCTCACGTGCGCCTATACGCGCGCAGCGGCACCGAAGTCACCGAGCGCTATCCCGAGGTGACGCTCGCCTTCGATGCGCTGCCGTTCGATCGCTTCGTCATCGACGGCGAGATCGTCGCGCTGCTCGACGACGGCCGACCCAACTTCGGCAAGCTGCAAACCCGAATGCATGTGAGCGATCCCGCGACCGCGCGCAAACTCAGTTTCACCACGCCGACGATCGATTTCGTGTTCGACCTGCTTGCGTTCGACGGATTCGATCTGCGCACGATGGCTTTAGAAGCGCGCAAGAATATCCTTCGGCAGATCGTGCGCGGGGAGGGACCGATTCGCTACTGCGACCACATCATCGGACGCGGCAAGGACTTTTTCGATGCAGTCGAGGAGATGGGCCTCGAGGGCATCATCGCGAAGCGGCGCGAATCCAGATATCGCGGCGCACGCAGTGACGAATGGCTGAAAATCAAAGCGCCCAAGGTCCGCCAGTTCGTCATCGGTGGCTACACCAATCCCGACGGCGCGCGCGCCTACTTCGGCGCGTTGCTGCTCGGCGTCTATGAAGACGACGGCGGCTTTCGCTATGTCGGCAAAGTCGGTACTGGCTTCAATGGCGACACGCTGAAATCGAATTCTGAAAAACTGAAGCCAATCGAAATCGAGAAGTCGCCGTTTCGGGTCGGGAAGGACCTCGCCCTCCCTGAAAAACGCGCGCTCTTCGTCGAGCCAAAGTTAGTCGCGAACGTCCGCTTCGGCGAGCTGACCCAGGAAGGATGCGTGCGGCATCCGAGTTTCATGAAGCTGGCCGACGGCATCGATCCGCGCGATTGTACGTGGCAGGCGGCATTCGGCGACACCGGCAATACCCCCTCGAACACCGAGCAGAGCGCGATGCCGCTGGAAGAACCGCATCCGCCGAGCGCGAGCCTCGACGGGAAATCGCGCGAGGTCACCATCACCAATCCCGACAAAATTTACTGGCCGAAGGAAGGCTACACGAAGAGCGACCTGGTCGATTATTACCGCAGCATCGCGCGCTGGATGCTGCCGTATCTGAAGGACCGGCCGGTGATGATCGTGCGCTACCCGGACGGAATCGAGGGCAAGAGCTTCTATCAAAAGGACGCGCCCGCGTTCGCGCCCGAATGGATTCGCACCGTGACCATCTACTCGCACGACAGTCTGCGCGATATCAATTATTTCGTCATCGAGAGCGAGGATGCCCTCGCCTATCTGGCGAATCTCGGCACGATTCCGATTCACATTTGGAGTTCGCGTATCACTAGCCCCGAGAATCCCGACTGGCTGCTGTTCGATCTCGACCCAAAAGGCTCAACCACCAAAAAAGCGATCGCAACCGCGCGCGAGACGGTCAAGCTGCTCGAGGAAATAGGACTGAAGGCGGCGGTGAAGACCTCGGGCCAGATGGGAATCCACGTGATGGTCGGGCTGCGTCCGATGTACACTTATCAGCAGGCACGCGATTTTTCCGAAATCGTCGCGCGGTTGCTGGTCGCGAGGATTCCCGACCTATGCACCATCGAGCGCAACAAGGCGGTGCGCGGCGGCAAGGTCTATATCGACTATCTGCAACTCGGGCACGGTAAGACTATCGCAGCGCCATACGCGGTGCGACCGAATCCGGGCGCGCCGGTCTCGTCGCCGGTGAGGATCGCGGAGCTGAAGCCCGATCTGGATCCCGAGAGCTTCACCATCAAGAACATGGCGGCGCGGATGGCGAAGCTGAAGACGGATCCTTTCCTCGGCGCGATTACCGATCAGCAGCGCCTCGAGCCCTCGCTCAAATTGCTGTCCGACAAGTACGCCTCGGCAGGACTTGGCTGACTACTTCCGCTTGCTCGATTTGGGGCGGGCGTGCGCGGCGCGCGAGGACTCGGTGCTGCGGCCTCCGCTCCGGCTCGCGGCTGAGGCTGCCTGCTTGGGCGCTTCCTCTTCTTCGGAAGCCTTCGCTTCTGCGCCCTTTTCGGTGGCGGCTCCGCGCTTCTCGAGCGAGGCCCTCAGCGCGCTCATCAGATCGATGACCTTGCCGCGCGAGGGCTCGGTCGGCGCCGCGGTCACGGCTTCCTCGCCCGCAACCTTGCGCTGTGCGGCTTCCTGCACGCGTTCGCGGAACTCATCGTGATATTTCGAGGGATCGAACTTCTTCTCGGTTAGGTCGTCGATGAGCCGCTGCGCGAGCTCCAGCTCCTTGTCCGAGGTCTTCGCGTTCTGGCCGCGATCGACATCCGCCTCCGCTACTACTTCGTCGGCATAGTACATCGTATGGAGCATCAACCCGCCCTCGTAGGGGCGAATGATCACCAAGTGCTCCTTGTTGCGCATCGTGAAATGCGCGATGGCGACGCGCTTGCTCTCGGTCATCGCGTTGGCGAGCAGCTTGTAGGCGCGCGCCGACTCCGGCGAGCATCCGAGGTGATACGAGCTCTCGAAATAAACCGGATCGACCTGTTCGAGCGGGACGAACTCGGAAATCGCAACCGCGTGGTCCTCATGCGCCTCGAGCTTCTCCAGCTCCTCATCGGTGAAGGTGACGTAGACCCCTTTCTCGATTTGATATCCGCGCACCAGCTCGCTGCGATCGATGATGGCGTCATCGACTGGGCAATAAATCTTCTGCTGGATACGGCTTTTATCTTTGCCGTGAAGAAGGTTGAAGCTGACCGACTTGGGTCGGGTGGCGGTGTAGAGTTTGACCGGGATGGAAACTAACCCGAAGGAAATTGAGCCTGCTGCAACTGGTCGTGCGGCCATTGGTATTATCCCTCGTTAGTACGAGATTCGTGCCCTCGCCGGCCCCCTCGACCACGGAAGCTCCGAGGCGAATAAGCCGCCAAAATGGCGGCCTATACGCGCGTAGCCTATACGGAAGTGGGAACCTCCGCTAGATGGGTGTTTGCCCATCGCGCAGGGACTTTCGTCCCAGAAACGGAGGCCCCAAAATCAGTCCTTGTTCTTGCGTGGACGCCCGCGCCGACGCTTCGGCTCCTCGCCATTGCCCACTTCGTCAATCGGTCCGAAGGGATCCTCGATCGCGGAATCGGCATTCTCGACCTGGCCATAGCTGTTGGGCCGGCTACTGCGATCTTCGGCCTCCATATCCGCGGGGGGTGTCCAGGTCTGGCTGTACGGCTCAATGGTGCCGCCGGCGCCCCATCGCCCGCGAGTACGGCCGCGTTTTTCCTGGCAATCGACGCACAGCAGCGCGAACGGCAGTGCCTTCAGCCGCTCGAGCGGAATGTCCTCGCCGCATTCAGCGCACTCGCCATAGGTCCCATTGTCCAAGCGCGCCAACGCCTGATCGATTAGACGCAGGCGATCTTCGGATCTTTCGATTAGGCTGGCGTGGGTTTCGACATCGCTGGTGGAGCGGGCGACATCCATTTCATCGCCGGGCGAGCTCATCACTTCTTCGCCTTGATCGCGGCGGAAGGTCTGGATCTTTTGATAGGTCTCGTCTCGTAGCCGGGCGAGGATATCGCGCAGGGTTCCGAGGCGCTTGGAATTCGTGGTCATGGCGAGTCCCATCTTTTCTCCTCTCCTTCATCCGTTCGATGGTCCATTCTTCTAACTACGCAGATCGCGGGGTATCGGTTTCTGAGCCGGCGCGCGCGATACTCCAGCGCCGGTTGGACGCCCGCGTAGTCCACTCCCTCTCGAATGGAGGCATTGGGATTGGACGTAAACCGTGTCCATTCGCATCAAAGAAGCGAAACATAATCATTGGTGGCGCGGGTGCAATGGTGCCGCGATGCGATCCCTCTCAGGCACAGCAAATACGTTGCCGTGTCGATGTGGGCCGGCGCGCCTCAGGGATTCATCTTTTTTTCTTGCCGCATTCATCTAAATCGGGCTCTTCAACGTCTAATCTCGCGAGGACGACGAAGGTGCGGGCGTCCGATTTTGCCGCATGTAGCGGAATTTGTCGGCGCGCCTGGACATGTATCGGAAAGTGACAGTGAGGGCTTGCGCGATGCGAAAGGCGGTTGCGAAACGAGTTCCGAAGCCCGCAAGGCTAGGCTATTCCATCAAGAACAAGGCACGCGTGCTGAGATTTGACCGCCGCGCGGGTCTCGTCATGGCGGAAGAGGCACGCCCGGCCTCGAGGCGCACACGCTTGATCAAGTTGGTGCGCAATTTGCTCCGACTTCTCCGCCTGATTCCTCCTGCGCCAGAAGCGACTTCCAATGCAACTTGGCGAGCGCAGCGCCGACATTCGCGATGAAGGACGGCAGGTGACAAATCTCGATTGGATCGCCGGAATGATGAGCGCTTTAGCGATCGCAGCGCTGCTGTGGGCTGCGGTTGCGCTGGCCTAGCTCCACTCCGCCACCGCCTCGACACCATCGCACCGACGCCACAAAATTGCCTGTAATGTCACCGCGATGACATCTGCCTGGGTAAGCCGATCTGGCCGTGCGTCAGGACGCGCTCGGCCGTCCGGAAGAAGATGTCCTCCAGTGTGGCGCGCGGCAGATACAGCCCCTCCATCACGTCATCGGAGCGAAAGCTGGAAAAGTATCGCGTCTCGAGCAGGTTCCGCTCGCATCTGACAATAGCATCGAAGCTCGGGGCGGGGTCGAGGCGGTCTTCATAGACGCTGTCCGTCGCGAACATGATGCGATCGCTATGCGCGATATAGAACGCGCGAAAATTCTCCGGATCGCGCACCGCGAACGCCCCCACCCGATGCCACGGGCCACCATCGGTATATAGGTTCGGATGCGCTGCCAACATCGCGTCGAGAATTTCGAGGCTGCTCTGCACCCCGCATAGATGGGGACATATGAAGTTGACCTTGGGAAAATCGCTCAGCGCACGCTCCAGCTCGCGTCGCTGTACCTCCTGTAGCCCCTCCACGTGAATGATGACGGGAAGGCCGCGCTCGCTCGCCAACGCGTAGGCAGCATACATGGCGCGGCTGTCGATCGGACCGAGCTGGTCGCGCAGCATCGGCAGACCGTTGTAGAACTTCAGTCCGTCGATGCGCTGCTCGGCCAGCGCCTCGGCCTTTCGGATGCCATCGGTATCGTACGACGGATAGGTGTAGAAGACGCGAAAGCGATTGGGATAGCGCCGCCTCATAGCGAGCTGGCGCACGACGGTGTCGTCGTAGCCGGTAAAGGCCGCGTCGCCATCGAAAGTCACATCGGGCGAGTCGAGCAACACCATCGTCGCGATGCCCTCCTGATCCATCACCTCGATGAGCGATTCGGTCTGTGCCTGGGGCAGCACGATGTGCTCGTGAATATCGACAATGCCGCCCAGCGACTGTGCGCGCGAGGGTTGCGAAGTCGGCACTGTCGCGGCCGCCAGAAAAGTCGCCGCTAAAGCCGCGCTTCGCAAGCTACTTCGGTGTGCGCTGCGCGTGATCCGCGATCACCTTCGCCACGCAGCAGGTCAGCCGCTTGCCGGTCGGGATGTGCAGAAACTCGTTGGGGCCGTGCGCGTTCGCATGGGGTCCGAGCACGCCGGTGATGAGGAACTGCGCGCCCGGGAAGCGCTCGCCCAGCATCGCCATGAACGGAATCGTGCCGCCCTCGCCCATGAATGCCACCGGCTTGCCGAAGAATGCATTCGAGGCATCGTCGAGCGATTGCTCCAACCATGATGCCAGCTCCGGCGCGTCCCACCCGGTCGCGCCCCAATTCGCCTCGAAGCTGACCTTCGCACCCGAGGGCGGATCGTCTTCTATCATCTCCTTGAGCGCGCGCGACGCGATCTTCGCATCGCAGGTCGGCGGAATGCGCAGCGACAACTTGAGCGCGGTGGCAGGACGCAGCACGTTGCCGGCATTGCCCGCCGCGGGAAGTCCATCCGCCCCGATAATCGCGAGCGCGGGACGCCATGCGCGATTGAGAATCAGCTCAGTCGCATCGGTGCTGATGGGCTGGGTGCCCGACGCGAACGGGAACTTCTTGTACATATCAGCGCCGAGGATTTGCGCGGTCGCCGCGGCCTGCTTCATCCGCGCTTTGGGAATCTCAACATGGAAAACTTCCGGCTTGATCCGGCCGGTTGCCTCGTCCTCGATACGGCTAACGAGTGCACGCGCGAGGCGAAAGCTGTCCGGCACCACCCCGCCCGCGTCGCCGGAATGGACCCCCTCGGTCAGCACCTCGACCGTGAGCGTACCGCCGACCAAACCGCGCAGCGATGTCGTCAGCCAGAGCTGCTCGTAGTTGCCGCATCCCGAGTCGAGCGCGATGACGAGGCTCGGCTGCCCGATGCGCTTGGCCAGATGATCGATGTAGGGCGGCAAGTCGAAGCTGCCGCTCTCCTCGCATGCCTCGATAACGACAACGCAGCGCGCGTGCGGCACACCCTGCTCTTCGAGTGCGCCGATAGCGCTGAGGCACGCGAACATCGCATAGCCGTCGTCGGCGGCGCCGCGCCCGTAGAGGCGATCGCCTTCGAGCTTGGGCGTCCACGCATCCAGCCCCGCGCGCCACCCGGCCATCTCGGGCTGTTTGTCCATATGGCCGTAAAGCAAAATGCAGTCGTCAGTTTGTCCCGGCACCTCGATGAAGAGCAGCGGAGTGCGCTTGGGCAGCCGGATGACTTCGAGCGTGGCGCCCTTCGGCAAATGCTCGCGCGCCCACTTCTCGAAGCGCGCGACGACCTTATCCATGTGGCCGTGCGCCGCCCATTCGGGATCGAACGCGACCGATTTATTCGGGATGCGGATGTACTCCTGAAGCTCGGGAACGATAGACGAATCCCACATGCGGCCGATGAAGCTCTGCGCCTTCGTATGGTCCATGCCGAGAGCCTACGCGAGGAGGCATCGAGGGGCAAAATAGTTGTTGAAGATTCCGAAGGCTTGTCCGATTGACCGCGTTTCTACATTGTATCTACGATCCAGGTATGGCTAAGACGCAGCGTCAAACAGATTGTCTCGAAGTGGGGCAATAGTCTCGCCGTCCGAATTCCTTCTTACGCAGCGGATTTCGTCGGACTTGCCGCCGGCAGCGAGGTCAACGTGGCAGTTAAAGGACGGACCCTGGTAATTAGCGCAGTTCGCCCTCATCGTTACGATTTGAAAGAACTCGTCGACCAGATCACACCTGAGAATCAGCCTCAACTCATCGACTGGGCTAAGCCGATGGGAAAGGAAGTCTGGTAGGCTTGCGCCGAATTACATTCCATCGCGCGGAGACTGCATACAACTCAATTTCGATCCCACGCTTGGTCAATAACAAGCGGGCACTCGCCCCGCTCTCGTTCTGAGTGAATGGTACTACAACTCCAAAGCCGACATGTGTGTAGTCTGTGCAATCACGAGTCAGCCAAAGCTCTATCCTTTCGCGGTGCCGATGCCCACGGGACTTCGCAGACCGAGCGTCATTCT
>Ga0335079_10009778_pt1 | contig 10926 bp, 10 predicted proteins | sample Lox_Sample_33_FD_206719 | JGI IMG/M metagenome (GOLD analysis project Ga0335079, IMG submission 206719) | Soil microbial communities from Loxahatchee National Wildlife Refuge, Florida, United States - Lox_Sample_3.3 | ecosystem: Environmental > Terrestrial > Soil > Wetlands | place: USA... | reverse complement strand
CGCCGCGCGCACCCGATCGGCTCGCGCTGGGTCCTCGCGCGGGAGCCGCAGCGCCTCGAGCACGGGCTCGTACGCGTGCAGCTCGATGTCGGCAAGCTCGAGCGCGCGGCCGCGGAGCTCGCCGGCACGGCCGCCCACCTCCTCACGCCCATCCGTGAAGGCCGCCGCCATCTGTATGAGCGCGGCCGCGATCGCGCACGCACAGGCCGCGCTCGACCCGCCGCCCGGCGCCGGCGTCCGCGCGGCGACGGCGTCGAGCAGCGCGCCAAATGAGCGATCAGAAAAGGCCGACGGTCCGACCCTCGGGGTCGATGTCGACGTTGAGCGCGGCCGGGGTCTTGCCGAGACCGGGCATCTGCACGATGTCGCCGCACAGCGGCACGAGCCACCCGGCTCCGGTGTAGGCGCGGATGTCCCTGACCGGGAGCGTGAAGCTCTCGGGCGCGTTCAGCAGCGTCGCGTCCGCCGACAGCGACAGGTGGGTCTTGGCCATGCACACCGGGAAGGTCGAGAGGCCCTCGCGCGTGAACTGCCCGAGCTTGGCCTCGGCCTCGGGGTAGTAGTAGACGTCCTTGGCGCCGTAAACCTGCTTGGCGACCGCCTCGATCTTGTCCTGAATCGGCGCGTCGTCCTCGTACAGGTGGTGGAAGGTGTTCGGCTGCTCGCACGCCGCCACAACCGCCTCGGCCAGGTCGGCGACGCCCGCTCCGCCCTTGGTGAAGCCCTCGTTGGTTTCGGCCGCGAACGCGCCGGCCTCGAGCGCGAGCCGCTTGACCAGCTCGACCTCCTCGTTGGTGTCCCCGGGGCGGCGGTTGACCGCGACCACGGCGGGAACGCCGAACCGGCGCACGATGCCGAGGTGGCGGCGGACATTGGCCATGCCGGCCTCGATCGCGTGCAGGCTCTCCGAGCGGTCGACGCGCGGGTCGTCGCCGACGCCGCCGTGGTGCTTGATCGCCCGCACGGTGGTCACCAGGCACGCGGCCGACGGCGTGAGCCGTCCGAATCGGCAGACGATGTCGAAGAACTTCTCCATCCCCATGTCCGAGCCGAAGCCCGACTCGGTCACCACGTAGTCGCCGAGCTTCATCGCGATCAGGTCGGCGATCAGGGAGTTGTTGCCATGCGCGATGTTCGCGAACGGGCCGCAGTGCATCATCACCGGCTGGCCCTCGAGCGTCTGCACGAGGTTCGGCTTCAGCGCCTCCTTCAGCAGGACCGTCATCGCGCCGGCGGCGCCGAGGTCCTCGGCGGTGATCGGCCTACCGCCGTCGTACGAGTACGCGGCGGTGATGTTCGCCAGGCGCCGGCGCAGGTCCTGGAGGTCGCGGGAGACGGCCATGATCGCCATCACCTCGGAGGCGGCGGTGATGTCGAAGCCGGTCTCGCGGGGGTAGCCGTTGGCGCGGCCGCCGAGCCCGATCGCGATGTCGCGCAGCGCCCGGTCGTTCATGTCGACCGCGCGGCGCCACGGAATCCGCAGCGCGTCGATCCTGTGCGGGTTCTCGTGCAGGATCGAGGCGTCGATCATCGCCGCGAGCAGGTTGTTGGCGGCGCCGATCGCGTGGATGTCGCCGGTGAAGTGGAGGTTCAGATCCTCCATCGGGACGACCTGGGTGAGCCCGCCGCCGGCCGCCCCGCCCTTGATTCCGAACACGGGGCCGACCGATGCCTCGCGCAGGCACGCCACGGGGTTCTTGCCGATCACGCCGAGGCCCTGGGTCAGCCCGACCAGCGTCGTCGTCTTCCCCTCGCCGGCCCGCGTGGGCGTCATCCCGGTGACGCACACGATCTTCGCGTCCTCGACGTCCTTGAGGCGATCGAGCACCGACAGCGACACCTTCGCCTTGTAGCGGCCGTAGGGCTCGATCTCGTCGGGCTCCAGCCCGGCTCGCTCGGCGATCTGCTCGATCGGTGCAAGCTCGGCTTCCTGAGCGATCTCGAGGCTGGTCTTCATCGTCGTCGCCTCCTCGGTGCTTGTGTCCATCCTCTCCTGTTCCCTTCTAGTGGCTGACGGCCGCGGCTGCAAGCTCTGAGACGAGCTTGTCTCGGTAGAAGCGCTCGACCTCGAACGGCGCGATCAGCTCGGGCGTGCGACCGGTCGCGACCAGCTCCGCCAGCGTCTTGCCGACGATCGGAGCGGCCTTGAAGCCGTACGTGCCCCACCCCGCGCTGACGTGGAAGTTCTCGACCTCGGTCTTGCCGAGGATCGGGCTGTAGTCGGGGCTGAGGTCGCACAGTCCCGCCCAGCTTCGCAGAAGCCGCGCCCGCTCGAGCTGGGGGAACAGCTCCAGCGCGTGACGGCAGACCTCCTGGAGGAAGTTCAGCGTCCCCTGCATCCGGTACGTGGTCCACGGCTCGATCTCCGCGCCCATCAGGAACTCGCCGCGATCGGTCTGGCTGATGTACACGTGCATCTGCGAGGACACGATCACCACGTCGAGCAGCGGCTTGACCGGCTCGGTCACACACGCCTGGAGGATGTGGGTGGTGATCGGCAGCGGCACCCCGACCATGTCGCAGATCAGCGTGCTCCACCCCGCGGTGCAGTTCAGCACCGCGCCGGCGCTGATCGTGCCCCGACTCGTACGCACCTTCTCAACCCTCCCGTTGGAACGTTCCATGCCGAGGACCTCGGTGTCCTGGTGGATCTCGACCCCGCCACGGTCGGCACCGCGCGCGAACCCCCACACGACCGCGTCGTGCCGGATGATCCCGCCGGGCGGGTGGTACAGCGCGCCCATGATCGGATACGTGGCGCGCGGGTCATCGACCTGCATCGCCGGCGCGAGGCGCTTGATCTCGTACGGGTAGATCACGCGCGAGTCGATTCCCTGCAGGCGATTGACCTCGGCCCGATTGGCCATCACGAACATCGCGCGGTCCGAGTGGGCCAGCGTGAGGTGGCCGCACTGCGAGAACAGGAGGTTGAAGTTGAGTTCCGCCGACAGGCCCTCGTAGAGCTTGACGCTGGCGTCGTAGAACCTCGCGCCCTCCGGCGTCTTGTAGTTCGAGCGGAGGATCGTGGTGTTGCGGCCGGCGGCACCCGATCCGATGTATCGCTTCTCGAGCACGGCGACGCTGCGAATCCCGTGGTTGTGCGCGAGGTAGTAAGCCGCCGCGAGCCCATGCGACCCGCCGCCGATGATCACGACGTCGTACGCCGACTTCAGCTCGCCCTGCCGCCGCCACATCCTGCGCTTACGGAAGATGTCAATCATCTTTTTTCCAGTGTTCGCAAGCCGACGGGACCGCCATCGAGCGAGCTCGCGCTGTCGGCCACGACCGACCACATGTACTCGCCGACGGCCCAGCCGAACATGAGCAGGAAGCGGTCGATGTCCTCCACGAGGACCATCCCGGGCTGGCGAGCGATCGAGCCCGGACGGAAGCTGCCGGGAGGTGCGACCTGGGGGCGAAGGTCGAGCGCGCAGAAGCGCGCGAGCACCTCCCGGGCTTGGGGGCCGAAGATCGTGAGCGCGGCGAAGCAGGTGGTGACGTCGATCGCTTGGGAAGAAACGTCCGTATAGCCACCATTTCTTCCCAAGTCCCCGCCGATGACCAGCGCGCGGGTCGACGTCAGCGGGCACACCCACGTATCGCCGTCGCGCCTGGCGACCCGCAACTCGCCGCCGACGCCCTCGCCCTGGAGCTCGAGCTTGCGCAGGTGCGAGACGTCCGCCCAGGCGACGGTCTCCCGCACCCTCTCCGCGCCCGGGTACTCGACCGCGACGTTCCATCCGTCGCGGACCTCGAAGCGGGCGCCGACGGCCCGTGCCGTGCCCTCCATCGGGCTGCGGGCGATCACGGCGGTGTCGGCGGCCGCGGGGCTCAGGAACGCGAGGCTCACGACCGCAGCACCTCACCGTCGGGGTCGTAGAACGGCCTGGTCTGGATCTCGGCGGTCAGCGTCGTGCCCGCGTCCGAGATCGTCACCCGCGAGCCGTCGCGCGCGAGTTGGCTCGGCACCCACGCCATCCCGATCACGCGATCGAGCACCGGTGAGAAGCGCGAGCTCGTCACCTGGCCGGCCGGCGCGCCGCGCGCGTCCATGATCACCGCGCCTTCGGTCGGCACGCGTCCGTTGGCCAGCGTGAACCCGACGAGTCGGGTCGCCGGCTGCGCGTCGGCGTAGTGCTCGAGCGCCCACTTGCCGATGAAGTCCCCGCCCTTGTCGAGCTTGACGATCCACGGCATCGCGGCGCCGAACGGGGTCGACTCGGAGTCGGTGTCCTGGCCGACGAGGATGTGCATCTTCTGGAGGCGCAGGATCCGCTGCGGCTCGAGCCCGAACGGGCGGATGCCCCTGTCGCGACCGGCCTGCATCAGCGCGTCCCATACGTGCTCGCCGCAGGCGGCGGCGAAGTGGATCTCGTACCCGACCTCGCCGACGAACCCGATCCGCAGGATCAGGCACGGGACGCCGGCGACCTGGGCGTGCCTGCCGTCGAGGTACCTGAATGCGTCCGGCGAGCAATCGAGGTCGGTGAGCTCGGTCAGGATCTCTCGCGCTCGTGGCCCGGCGAGGTTCACGGCGCTCAGAGCCTGCGTGAGATCGGTGAGTCGGACGTCCATGCTCCAGTCCGCCAGCCACCACGAGAACCACTCCTCGACCGCGCCGGCGCCGCTCGAGGTCGTCGTCACGTAGAACGTGTCGTCGTCGACCCGGCAGATCGTGCCGTCGTCGACGATCCGGCCGGCGTCGGAGCTGATCACGCCGTACCGGATCCGCCCGGGCTTGAGGTCGCTGAAGCGGTTGGGGTACAGGCGATCGAGGAACTCGCCGGCGTCCGGCCCGCGGACGAGCAGCTTGCCGAGCGTGGACACGTCGATCAGACCGGCGACCCGATGCACCGCGAGCGCCTCGGCCTGGGGGTCGCCGTAGTCGTACGGGCGCCGCCAGTCGCCGGCCCACTTGATGTTCCCGCCCAGCTCGCGGTGGCGGCCGTGGATCGACGACCGCTTGGCGGGCTCGAACGGCCGGCCGGCGAGAACCCCCATCGGCACCGACACCCACGGCGGGCGCGCGGTCGTGGTGCCGACCTGCTCGAGGCTCTGCCCGGTCTCCTTGGCCATCAGCCGGATCGCCGGCAGCTGGCACATCCGGCCCTGGCATGGCCCCATCGTCACCGTCGTGTAGCGCTTGGACAGCTCGATCGAGTCGTAGCCCTCCTCGACGCTCAGCTTGATGTCCTTGGCGGTGACGTCCTCGCACAGGCATGCGAAGCACTTGCCGTGGCCGGCGCCGGCCACCGGTGGCGGCACCGCGACCGCGCCGGCCTCCTCGCCCGCCACGTCGCCCACGGCGGTCACGTTCGGGGGCAGCTCGTCCAGGACGAAGCATCCCCGCTCGGCGTCGTAGCGGGTCCGCGCGCCGGCCTGGAGCAGCAGCGACATCGCGGGCGCAAACCCGCCCGACACGACCACGAGGTCGCAGTCGAACGTCCGCTCGACCGAAGCCCCCTCGACGCCGATCGGCCCGAGCACGGCCGCCTGGACCGCCTTGCCGCCGCGCGCCTCGAGGATCGCGTGGCCGATCAGCACCTCGATCCCGCGTTCGGCGAGCTGCCGCGCGGCGGCGGTCCGCTGCTCGCGCAGATCCGCCACCGCCGCGATCTGAACCCCGGCTTCGACCAGCTTGGCGGCGGCGTCGAGCCCGCGGTCCGAGGTCGTGGCCACCACGGCGCGGGTCCCCGGGCTGACCGCGTACAGCTGGGCCAAGCGCACCGCGCCGCCCGACAGCATCACCCCGGGAAGGTCGTTGCCGGCGAACACCAGCGGCTGCTCGATCGCGCCGGTGGCGAACACGTGGCGGCGGGCGCGGACCTGGTGCAGGGTGTCGCCCTGCCACACCGGGACGATCCCGTCGAAGTAGCCGAGTGCGCTGGCCCGAGCGAGGATCTCGACGCCGTCGATCGGCTCGAGCGGAAGCGGTCCCTCGTCGACCAGCACGACGTCCTCGCCCTCGGCCACGGCCGCCCTGGCGGCGCCGATCCCCGCGGTCCCGCCACCGACGACGAGCACGTCGGCGTGGCGGCGGCGGTACTCGGTCCGCCACTCGCGCTCGGGCTGTTGCCTGCGCAGCACGCCGAGGCCGGCGGCGTGCCTCAGGACCTTCTCGTACAGCGGCCACAGCCTGCGCGGTCGGATGAACGTCTTGTAGTAGAAGCCCGGTGGCGTGAACTTTGTTCCCACGAGATCCGTGGCCCGCATGACGTCAAGGTCGAGCCCGGGGCGCGCGTTCAGGTGCTCGACCCGCATGCCCTCGCGGACCGGCTCGGTGCAGGCCCGCGCGCCGGGCGCGCCGTCGACGGCGACGATGCAGTTCGGGCACTGGCCGGCGCAGCACAGCAGCCCGCGCCGACGGTGGTACTTGAAGCTGCGCGAGAACGTGCGCCGGCCGCCGGCGTACAGCGCCGATCCGACCGTGTCGCCCTCGTACGCCTCGACCGGCTGGCCGTCGAACGTGAACCGGATCATCTTGCCCCGGTTGATCAGCTCGCCCGGCTGGTTCGGAAGCCGGCTCACGCGGCACCGCCTCCGCTGGAGTCAACCGGCAGCTCGGTCAGCAGCACCTCGTTCGTCCGCGTGTCGCGCTCGGCGATGAACCAGGCGCGGCACCCCGAGCGGTGAAACCACCACTCGCGCTGGACGCCGGCGCGGTTACGGCGGAAGTAGTTGTACTCGCCAAGCTCTCGGAGCGTCGGCCGCGACGTCGGCCGCGAGGAGACCTCGCCGCCGTACCCGAAGTCCGTCACTTCGCGGACGCCGCAGTTGGGGCAAGTGAGCAGGAAAGACATGACGCGTCTGGCAGCACAAAACTACGCCCGCCCCTGTGATCGTGTCCAATATGTAATTAAGCTCTATTGATTCGCTGATCGAATCATGGAACTGCGCCAGCTCCGGTATTTCGTCGCCGTCGCCGAGGAGCTCCACTTCCGGCGCGCCGCCGAGCGACTGCACATCTCGCAGCCGCCGCTCAGCCAGCAGATCCGCGCGCTGGAGGGCGAGCTCGGACTCGCGCTGTTGATCCGGACGCGCCGGCGAGTCCAGCTCACACCGGCCGGAGAGGCCTTCCTGCGCGATGCCCGGGCGATCCTGGGCGAGCTCGACGGCGCGGTCGTCACCGCGCGCCGGATCGACGCCGGGCAGACCGGCCGGCTGCGGATCGGGTTCGTCGGCTCGGCGCTGCTCTCGATCGTTCCCGGAACCGTGGAGCGGTTCCGCGCGTCGCGGCCGGGCGTGGCGATCGAGCTGCGCGAGCGCTCGACGGTCGATCAGCTGCGCGCGGTCGGCGTTGGCGTGATCGACGTGGGGTTGGTGCGCCCGCCGATCGACGACGAGCAGGGGCTGCGCGCGGAGACCGTGCTGCGCGAACGGACCGTGGCGGCGCTGCCGGCGACGCACCCGCTGGCGGCGCTCGCCCGCGTCCCGCTACGGCGGCTGGCGGTCGAGCCTCTGGTGCTGTTCCCGCGCGATCAGGCGCCCGGGTTCCACGACCTCCTGATCGACTCGCTGGCCGGCGGGACTGGGACGGGTCCGCGCGTGATCCAGTACGCGCCCGAGATGCTCACGATCATCGGGCTCGTGGCGGCGGGGACCGGGGTGTCTCTCGTGCCGGCGTCGGTCAGCCGGCTCGCGCTCGACGGCGTCGCCTACCGCCCGGTGGCGGGCGCGCCGCGCTCGGAGCTGGTCGCGATCACCCGAGCGGACGACGACTCCGCGCTGGTCCGCGCGTTCGTCGCCGACGCGATCGCCTAGGGCAGGCCGGCGTGCGGGATGTCGACCGTCGCCGTCAACAGGACGGCCTCGCGCACCTGGCGCCGGTTGGCCTCGAGGAAATCGGGCGCGCCGCACACCAGCAGCGTGCGCCCGTCGTCTCCGCCGAGCGCGCAGGCGAAGCAGCCGAGGCCCTCGGGCGTGGCGATCTCGTCGACGATCGCGCCGCCCGGCGCGATCCGGATACAGCGTCCACCGACTTCATCGGCCGCCCAGATATGCCCTTCCGCGTCGAGCGTGCACCCGTCGGGACCGACGGCGATCTGAGGCAGCATTTCCTGCAGCGGGCCAATCTCAGGGGTGGGCGCGAGCTGCGCCCAAACGCGCCGGTCCGCCAGCGAGCCGTCGTCGAGGATCGTGAACGCCGTGTAACGGCAGCCGGCGGTCTCCCCCACGATCAGCGTCGTGCCGTCGGGAGTGATCACCGAGCCGTTCGGAAACATCAGCTCATCGGCGACGAGCGTCGCGGTCCCGTCGGGATCGACCCGCATCAGGGGCGCGAGCTGCGGGTCGGCGAACGCCATCAGGTCGAAACCGAAGCAGCCGACCCACGCGCGTCCGCGGCCGTCGACGACCATGTCGTTGAGCGGGGTGTCGGTGAACGTGCCGAGGTCGGCGTGGGTGCTCACATTCCCGTCGGGCTCGTGCCGCAGGACGCGCTGGTCCTTCATCGAGACGATCAGCAGCGATCCGTCGGGCAGCCATCCCAGACCCGACGGCTGATGCTCGACCCCGAGCACGCGCTCCTCGCGGCCGTCGGTGCTGACCGTGTAGACCGCCTCTCGGTAGAAGTCCGACACCCACCACCGTCCCTCGCGCCACCGTGGGCACTCGAAGAACGCTCCGCCCTCGAGGAACGGGGTCAGGACTCCCTCGCTCATCCCGCCAATCTATGCGATCAACACACCGGGCGTCGATCCGGCCCCACTGCTGGCTCTCCTCACGTTGACACGAACCCCAGCGCCGCCCCTCGTGGAGCCGAGTGAAGCCGCGCGCGGCGACGCCGACGTCAGAGCCGGTTATGGCTGCCCGGCGTCGTCCTCGCCGTCGTCGTTGAGCATCCCGACGAAGCCGGTTACCACCACTCCGAGCGCCGCGACCTCGAGCAACAGGACCGCGATCACCAGCCACGTCTGCGGGGAGAGCGCGAGCAGGACGATCAGACCGCAGATCATCAGGATCGGGATCAGCATTCCGTACAGAAGTCGGACGTCGACTCCGAGCGTGCGTTCGACGCTCGCGTCGAAATCGTGAAAAACGCGCATGGGACTTGTATCGGACATGTCGGCTCCTTGATTGGCTGGTTGCGACGGTATGTCGGTCTGCGCCGAGCGCCATCGGGTCTGACGCGCACGGTGACTTCGGCAAACCCACAACGTGGGTCGCCGTATGATCAGTCGATTCCGGCGGCTTTGAGCGCAGTCGCCAGCAGTTCGTCGCCGTGCACGTGCAGCTGTTCGCGGCGCATCCGCACATAGTGGGCGAGCGTGCGCAATTGGGGGTCCGCCGCGTCGAGCGTGCGCTCCGAGAGCTCGAACGCAGCCTCGTCGCCCAACGCCAGGACGGCATCGGCGGCCGTCGCGATCAGGCGCTCGTCTCCGGCTGCGACGTGCGGCTTCGGTGCCAGCCGGCGCAACCGCGCCTGGGCGCTGCCGGTCCCGGGCATGGTCGCCAGGTGCTCGAGCAGCGCGTGCGGGGTCTGCGTGTAGGACTCGACCTCGAACCAATCGGTGCCGAACTGCTCGGCCATGAATGCGCTGTAGCTTGCGCCCGGATGCTGGTGGCGGCTCTCGGGTTTCAGCACGCCGACTACCCGCACACCGTCGCCGTTGGCGGCGCGCACCGCCCGAGCGCATGCGGCGGCGTCGTTCGCCGGAGCATCGGTGACTACGACCACCAACTTGTGCTCGGCGACGGACGACCGCAACATCCTCGTCGCGTACGCAACCGCCTCGGCGGTCGGGGTGCCCCCGCCGCCACACTCGGTCACGAGCAGCAGCGCCCGGTCGGGGCGGTTGAGTGGGGTCTTGAACTCGAACAGATTGACGTAGTCGCCAAAGCCACTGAAACCGAGGATCCCCATCCGGTCGCGCTCGGAGTCAAAGCTCCCGAAGTGCCATGCAAGCGTCGACTGCTGAAGCTCGTCGCGGTCGAACAGCACGGAGCCCGAGCGATCGACGAGCAGCCAGCACTCGAGGTTCTCCGTCTCACCGACTCCGAGCGCGGCGCGCAGCTCATCGACTCCCGGCTCGTAGTGCTCCTCGGAGACTTCGCCGCGGGCGTCTTTCGCCAGAACGCGAAGCTCGGCATGCGAGTGCAACGTCACACGCGAGCCACGATCCTCAGATGCTGCTCCGTAACTCATCCAGTCAAGCCTTGTCCGTGCCCCCGGTTATTCCAGCTATCGGGAGCAGCGACATCCGAACCAGACCGCCGTCTCAGTCCGCAGAAAGCTGCAAGGAGCGAGCTTACGGCGAGCTCTTGAGCACACCCGCCATCGCACGCCGCGCGCGCTCGAGCGTGTGGGGGTCGCGCCGAAGCTGGAAGTCGCAGTTCGCGCCGATCGCCAGGGCATTGAGGCTGAACGCGACGTCGCCGGGGTCGGTATTCAGAGGCAGTTCGCCGGCCTCGATCGCGACGCGGGCCTCGTGCGCGAGCGTCCCGAGCCATCGCTGCATGACGCGCGTGACCGCCTGGTTGAGCGCCCCGGGTCGCGCATCGAATTCGACCGACGCGGTCGTCAGAAAGCAGCCTCCCGGAAACGGCGGATCGCGCACGTAGTCGAGCCAGGCATCGCAAATCGCGCGCAGCCGTGGCAAACCCGGAGGGTGACTCAGCGCGGGTTCGTACACGGTCTGGCGGAAGGTGCCGACCGCCTGCTCGAGCGCGGCGAGTTGAAGTTGTTGCTTTGAGCCGAACCGGCCGACGAGTCCGCTCTTGCTCATGTCGAGCGTCTCGGCGAGGCGGCCGATCGTCAGCCCGTCCAGGCCGACGACCGACGCCAGGGCCACGGCGGCATCGAGCGTCTCCGAACGCGACTGCGCGACTTCGGTGGCGGCGCGGCGAGCCATGGGAACCCCATTCTAGAAAGCGACCGGTCGTCTTGTATATTTTGAGGACGATCGTTCCGTTAAAACGCCAACGGGG
>Ga0335079_10009775_pt1 | contig 10927 bp, 10 predicted proteins | sample Lox_Sample_33_FD_206719 | JGI IMG/M metagenome (GOLD analysis project Ga0335079, IMG submission 206719) | Soil microbial communities from Loxahatchee National Wildlife Refuge, Florida, United States - Lox_Sample_3.3 | ecosystem: Environmental > Terrestrial > Soil > Wetlands | place: USA... | reverse complement strand
GGTCATGAAACAAGCGTTCGAGGAGGAATTGGGATTTGCCTCTCCTCAAATCTACCGTCAACAACTGGCTGGACTGGTCGATCGCTATCGCAACGGCGGATTGCAGTCTGAGAGCCCAGTACTGGAAAACAAGATTCCGCATACATCGTACTCGCGACGGGTCTTCGAAAACATCGACGGCGTCAAGTTCCTGATGCATGAAGGCGGGTGTGGCGGAACGCGCGAAGACTCCGACAACCTGTGTGCCCTGATTGCCGGATACATTCATCACCCGAACGTGGCGGGTGCAACAATCCTCAGCCTGGGTTGTCAGCATTCACAAGTCGCGATCTTGCGTGAACAAATCAAGCGGCGTGACCCGAGCTTTGCCAAGCCCCTGCTGGTTTTCGATCAGCAACAGAGCGGGTCAGAATTCAATCTGCTCTCGAAGGCGATTGAGGCTACTTTCCATGGCTTGGTGGAAGCGAACAAGCAGGGCCGCGCTCCCGCCGGCATTTCGAATTTGTGTCTTGGCTTGAAGTGCGGCGGGTCGGACGGATTTTCTGGCATATCTGCCAATCCCGCCATCGGGCATGTCTCTGACCTCGTTGCCGCCGTTGGTGGACGAAGCATCCTGTCGGAGTTTCCCGAACTGTGCGGCGTCGAGCAGGAACTGATCGACCGCAGTATAGACAGCACCGTTGCTGAAAAATTCGCTCGCTTAATGCGAGATTACGCAGCTCGTGCGCGCGCCGTTCGCTCCGGTTTCGATATGAATCCGTCGCCCGGAAATATCCGCGACGGGCTGATTACCGACGCGATGAAGTCTGCGGGCGCGGCCAGAAAAGGCGGCACATCGCCGGTGAACGCTGTGCTCGACTATCCCGAATATTGCACGCAGGCCGGACTCAATTTACAGTGCACGCCTGGCAACGATGTGGAATGCGTGACCGCGCAGGTCGGAGCAGGTGCAAACATCGTGCTGTTCACCACGGGTTTGGGCACACCGACGGGGAATCCAATCGCCCCCGTGGTGAAACTCTCGACTAACTCGGAACTGGCGGCGCGTATGCCCGACATTATCGATATCGACACCGGGTCCATCCTGTCGGAAAAAACAACTGTCGAACAGATGGGCGAGACAATCTTGGACACCGTCATTCGGATCGCGAGTGGCGAAGTCAAAACGAAGGCTGAGGTCCTGGCTCAGGATGATTTCATCCCGTGGAAGAGGGGAGTCTCGCTCTGAACGATCCGAAGGAGAGTGCAAGCGCATTTCGCCTGGATGGCAAGGCCGCCGTCATTACAGGTGCAGCCAGCGGCATTGGCTTGGCGATCGCTCGCAAGTTTGCGGTGAATGGCGCACGCGTGCACATTCTTGATGTCAATCTCGACGCTGCAGAAAGTGCTGTGGAACAAATCCTGAAAGACGGTGGTCAGGCGCGAGCCCATCGTTGCGACGTCACCCGGCAAGATGAGGTCAAGGCCGCGTTTGACAATATCTTCGCGCTGGAACGAATTCATATCCTCGTCAATAATGCCGGCATCGCGCACGTAGGCAATCTGGAGAAAACGAATGAGGCAGAATTTGACCGCGTGTTTCAGGTCAACGTCCGAGGCTTCTACAATTGCATGCGCGCGGTGATCGGGCACATGAAAGAAAATGGCGGGGGAGTAATCCTGAACATGGCGTCGGTTGCGGCCTGGGCGGGGATAGCCGATCGATTCGCATATTCCATGAGCAAAGGGGCCGTGGTGGCAATGACTTATTCTGTTGCGAAGGACTATTTGCAGCACAAGATCCGTTGCAACAGCATCTCTCCTGCTCGAGTGCACACGCCTTTTGTCGACGGATATCTGCAGCAGAACTATCCCGGCCAGGAGCAGGAGATGTTTGCGAAGCTTTCGCAAACTCAACCTATCGGTCGCATGGGACAACCCGACGAAGTCGCTTCTCTGGCGCTGTTCTTGTGTTCCGATGAAGCTGCATTCATTACCGGAACCGACTACCCGATCGATGGAGGATTTTTAAAGTTGCACGGCTGAAGTCGCCCGGTGCCAACTCGGCTGCCCTGATGCATATCGACTCACATCAGCATTTTTGGCACTACGATGCAGCCACCCACGGCTGGATCACCGATGAGATGTCCGCGATCCGCCGCGACTTCCTGCCCGAGGATCTCCTTCCCGAGCTGCATCTCAACCAGATCGACGGATGCGTCGCCGTACAGACGGATCAATCGGAAGACGAAACGCTCTTCCTGCTCGAATTGGCGGCGCGGCATCAGGAAATCAAGGGAGTGGTGGGCTGGGTGGATCTCTGCTCTCCAAGCCTGGCACAGCGTCTTGAGTATTTCTCTCAATTCGAAAAGCTTTGCGGGTTCCGTCACATCGTTCAATCCGAACCAGACGATCGGTTTCTCATTCGAAAAGACGTCCTTGAGGGAATCGGGCGTCTCAAAGAATTTAACTTTTGCTACGACATCTTGATTTACCCCAGCCAGCTAGCCGCAGCAATCGAGTTGGTCGAGCAGCTTCCTGACCAGCGATTTGTGCTCGATCACATGGCAAAACCGTCAATTCGCACGCGCGAAATCGAGCCTTGGGCACGCCAAGCGCGGATTCTTGCAGGCAACCGGAACGTCTACTGCAAGGTTTCAGGTATGGTCACAGAAGCCGATTGGAAGAACTGGCGCAGCTCCGATTTTGAACCATACCTCGACGTAGTCTTTGAGGCCTTCGGGCCAGACCGTATCATGTTCGGGTCCGATTGGCCCGTGTGTCTGGTGGCGGGCACGTACAAGGGCGTCAAGGAATTAGTTGGGAACTACGTTCGAGACTTGCCTTTAGACCAGCAAGAGAGGATCTTCGGTTCGAATGCGATATCGTTTTACGGCTTGAGAGCCGCAAAGCATGAACCTACAGCTGCGCGATAACGTTGTGCTAATCACCGGTGGGGCCAAGGGCATAGGCGCGGCCACGGCCCGTGCTCTCGTGGCCGAAGATGCGATCGCTGTAATCGTGGACCGCGACGCCGACGCTGGAGAGAGTCTTCGCGCGGAGGTTCGTCAAAGTGGCGCACGAGCTTCTTTCATCAAAATCAATCTGACGTCGGCCGAGGAATGTTCCCAAGCCGTTGACCTTTGCGTGAAAGAGTTCGGAAGAATCGATGCTCTGGTCAACAATGCGGGCGTCAATGATCGCGTCGGTCTTGAGCGTGGCGATCCCGAGCAATACGTTGCCTCGCTGCGAAAAAACTTGCTGCACTACTACAACATGGCGCACTACGCTTTGCCTCATCTCAAAGAGTCTCGTGGAGCGATCGTGAACATTAGTTCGAAGACGGCCGTCACCGGGCAGGGAGGAACGTCGGGCTATGCATCGTCCAAGGGAGCAATCCTTGCGCTCACGCGCGAATGGGCCGTTGAACTGCTTCCCTATGAAATCCGCGTGAACGCAGTCGTGCCTGCGGAAGTGATGACACCGCTGTATCAGCAATGGCTTTCGACTTTTCCAGATCCGGATGAAAAGTTAAGAGGCATCGTTTCCAAGATTCCTTTGGGAAAGCGGATGACGCGAGCTGAGGAAATCGCTGCGATGGTAGTCTTTCTGATTTCGTCCCAGGCGGCTCACATTACCGGCCAATATTTATTCGTCGACGGCGGATACGTACATCTCGACCGTGCTTTGCCCTAGTGGAGAAAAATGACAGGGACTTCCGCACCGCTGACTGAGAGGCGGTTCATTCTGCCGTTCGCTTTGGTGACCAGCCTCTTTTTTCTCTGGGCCATTGGCGTCAATCTCAATGACATTCTGATTCCTCATCTGAAGAAAGCCTTCAGCCTGACGGATTTTCAGTCGTCGCTCATCCAATCCGCGTTCTTCGGCGGATATTTCCTTGCCGCGCTTCCCGCCGGCTGGCTCATGCAAAGGATCGGGTATAAGCGAGGCATCCTGACTGGATTGCTTATCTGTGCCACCGGGGCACTCCTGTTTATCCCCGCTGCCTCCATTCGCACCTACGGATTCTTCCTCTTCGCGCTCTTTGTCATGGCCTGCGGACAATCCTTCCTCGAAGTGGCGGCGAATCCGTACGTGACAAGATTAGGCCCTCCGGAAAGCTCGGAGCGACGGCTGAACTTCGCGCAGTCATTTAATTCGGTCGGTGCCGTGGTTACGCCTTTGTTGGGAGCGGCGTTCATTTTGTCTGGCATCGAGCACACTCCGAGCGAACTGGCCGCGATGAGTCCGGCACAATTGCTGGCCTACCGAGCGTCAGAAGCCAACATGGTGAAGCTGCCTTATCTTGCGATCACCGGAATCTTCCTGTGCGTTGCGATCCTGATCTACTTCTCGCACTTGCCCGAGATCCGCGAGAGCCACGAATCGGATCAGGCGTCCTCCGCGCGCTTGAGTGGAGTTTGGGCTCATGCTCATCTCGTCAGAGGAGTCGTTGCCCAATTCTTCTATGTGGGCGCGCAGGTCGGAGTAGCCAGCTTCATCATCCGCTTCGCCGAGCATGAAATCCCCGGAACGCACGAAAAGGTCGCCGCGCACTATCTGCAACTTCACATGCTTGGCTTCATGCTGGGGCGCTTTGCAGGTTCGGCAGTCATGAAGAAGATTCCCGCGGCAAGTCTGCTCAGTCTTTTTGCTTCGGGTTCACTTCTCTGCCTTCTGTTGGTTTCAGTCGCTACGGGCCAGCTTCCCGTCTGGGCGGTGGTTTTGGTTGGTTTCTTTCATTCCATCATGTTTCCAACAATCTTTGCCCTGAGTTTGAGGGACCTGGGTCCGTACACGAAGTTAGGATCATCGCTGCTCGTCATGTCCATCATTGGTGGAGCAGCGATTCCAGCCGCGATGGGAAGAATCTCGGACGCGTCCAACATTCAAAGAGCCTTCATCGTTCCTTTGCTCTGTCATGTCTACATTCTCTATTTTGCTGTTCGCGGCCACCGACCTTCCGTGTCTGGTGCTGCCGACCCGATCTTGAACGTCGCCTCGAGTGAAGCCGAATGAGCAGACGATATTGTTTGACCCTCGACCTACAAGAAGACCCAAAGCTGATCGCAGAATATAAGCGGTATCACGAGCGCATCTGGCCGGAAATCACGGCGAGCCTGAGAGAATCCGGCATTGAAGATGCTGAAATCTACCTGTTAGGGACGCGCCTCTTCATGATTCTCGAGGTCAACGACAAGTTCTCATTCGAGGCAAAGGCGCAAGTGGACAATGCAAATCCAAGAGTTCGCGAGTGGGAAGAGCTGATGTGGAAATTTCAGCGTCCCCTGCCGCAAGCTGCTCCAGGAGAAAAATGGCTCTTGATGGAAAGGATTTTCAAACTTGAAAGGTGAACGATTCTCCGAGGGCCACCATACTACCGGCCTGACCACGAACCGGGAACTTCTACGTACGACTGATTCAACGTGCTAACGGATGGACAACCGAGCAGCCGTAAAGTGCGTTCGACATCCGTCCGCAGGATCGCGAGCGCCCGCGCGACGCCCGCGTCGCCTGCTGCGGTCAGTCCGTAAGCATAGGCGCGACCGACTAGTACAGCTCGCGCACCCAGGCATAAGGCTTTGACAATGTCACTGCCGCGACGGATCCCGCCATCCATCAGGACATCGATGCGCCCGTTGACTGCGGCCACGATCTCCGGAAGCGCGCGCAAACTTGCTGACACCGAATCCAGTTGACGCCCGCCATGGTTCGACACCACCACGGCTGCGGCTCCCTCATCGATCGCGCGCCGAGCATCGTCCGCGATCAGCAAGCCCTTCACTACAATTGGCCCAGGCCAGAGCTGACGGATCCACTTCAAGTCACTCCACGTGACCGCAGCCTTCGCCAATGCGGTCGCGACGTCGAGGAGCTCCATTGGGCCCTTGCCGGGGACGACGATGTTCGCGAGCCTGGGAACCCCTCCATCGCGAAGAAAACTGGCAAGCCATCCCGGATGAAACATGATCTCGGGCAAGTAAGGAATTTTGGCGACTGCTGACGAGCCAAGAAGTTCCTTCATGCCGTTGCGTGGATCGCGTTCGCGCATCCCGGCCACGGGGGTGTCGACGGTGATGACAAGGGCGGAGTATCCGGCTCGGTGTGCGCGATCCAAAGCACCTTCCGCCGCTTCCCGCCCGCCGAGCAGGTACAGCTGATACCAGACGGGGCCCGACGACGCGGCCTTTACATCTTCCAGCTTGTGCCCGGAAATACTCGACAGAATATACCCGGTACCAACTTCACCTGCGGCACGCGCCGCTGCTACTTCGCCTTCAGGATGCATCAGTCGGCTGTAGCCTACCGGAGCAAGCATGGCCGGAAACGACAGCTCCTGACCGATCACACTTGTCATTAAGCTGCATTCCTCAAAAGCAACCGCGGAGCGCGGACGAAACGTTACATCACGGAATGCGCGACAGTTTTCATCGAGCGTTACTTCTGCCTCGGCGCCGCCGTCGAGATAGTCGAACACAGCCTTGGGCACACGGTCCCGGGCCATACGCCGCAGGTCTTCGATGTTCACGACGCGAGAGAGCTTCATCGCCTGATTCGCAATCCCTCCGGATGAGCGATTGATCCGGGCAAGCCAGCATAGCGGCTGCTTCCTCGACTCTGCAAGCGTCGGACCCGGCTTGGGTTACTCGGGTGAAACCGTTCTTCGATACAGCCTGAGGCTCCGCTTCCCGGTTCGAAATGGAGACTCCTCTGAGAAAACAAACAGTGCGGAAAATCCATGCAAGTCGGGAACACTGACGCGTCCTGCAAATCCGGGGATTGTAGATCTGTCCCACGTGAGTGAGAGGAGGAGTCCAATGTCCACGATAGGGGTCGATGACTCTGTGATCCAGCGGATCATGCGCTACAGCAACTCTTTGCCGGATAGAAGTTAGAAGACATCTGGCGGAGAGGGAGGGATTCGAACCCTCGGTACAGGTGTTAGCCCGTACAACGGTTTAGCAAAGCATCGGGGTCCTTTCTCCCGACGTGTATTCAATCACTTGTGAGGTTCTGAGTAGTTGCCAGTCGTGCAAAACATACCTCACAATCACCTTACGTGACACCCAAAATGACACCACAATTGGCCTCGCTCTGAATGGCATCTTCCCGTTGGTGCAGAAAGGTGCAAGTCCGGCCGCTCACCGACTCGGTGTTGGCCGGAACCAGCGTGCGCTCCGGCCAGTCACAAATCCGCTCTGCCGATGCTTTCTTTTTGACGCTACTGCCTGTCTTCTTTTGCTTCGGCAATTTTCGCCTGTTGGCCAGCTTCTGAAACGGCTTTCAAGAAAGCATCCGCACTTCGCGGAGTTGTCGCTTTGCCTGAAAGAATGTTCCGGAACATCATGTGCTTGCCATAGATGGCGCGAGTGGAATCATTGTCTTGCTCCACAACCGCTCCTTCTAACGTCAGTCCGGCGAACACGCCCTTCGAGCGAGAATAAGTCAGCATCTCGGTGTTCATCTTCCAGTCTGTTCCTGCGGATGCATGACGTCCAACTGGGCCTGCTGCCACTGATCCTTCACCCGTTAGTTCGAATTTGCTCGAAAGCAAATGCTGAAAACCTTGATCGTTCATGACTAGTATGACCAGGTCCACGCCCTCTACGCCGATCTGTAATCCCCAGCTACCGCCGCTCACTGAGACAAACGCGGGCGCGCTCCAGCCTTCAGTTGTACGGCACGTTGCCACCCCCCGTCCGTGCTTGCCGCGAAAGATGAAACCTCCCTTGATCAAATTCGGCACAACCAGGATGCACTTTGCATTGCTCAAAACCTCTTCTGGGATCCCTTTGTCGGGAGCGGACATAACGGCGTGCAGAACATCGACGGCTGAATCCAACCGTGCCACGGAGTCTTGCCGTGCTGAGCCTGCCCACGCGTACGTTCCGATGATTCCAACGACGCTTATCAACAACATTGACATTGTCTTTTTCATGAAATTTTCCTTTAGGAGATTGTTGAAAATATCGTTTGCGCGGCGTGTGAATCATTCTAAGAGCCGCACGCTTTGTTGTTTTGGATTCCGTTCCGCCACCATCGGCGCAACCAAGGGTCGGAAGCAGTGATTCACGCGGTCTGCGCCTGCAGTTTCGGGATACGGAGCAGGTTGAAGGCGGCACAGCTGAATACGAACAGCCAGTCGACCTTCGCCAGGCCGCGCAGTTTCACCTTCCTTAAGGGCCCGATTTGCTTCAGCCATCCGAAAGGCTTTTCCACCAACCAGCGTTTACTCAAACTGATCGCGTAACCCGGATGCCGGCTGGTTCGCTGGTCGATCGCGCCGTGTTGTCGCCGGGCTACGTGCGGCGTCACCCCCAACTCGCGCACCGTATCGACGAAGTCGCGCGTGTCATAGGCTTTGTCCGCTCCCGTCGTGATCCGACCGCTTGGCTTTCGGGTCAACTCGTACAACATCAACAAAGCCGCATCGCGCTCCGCCCTGCCATCCGCCTGCGTGGTCATCGCGGCCGCGATCAACCCATTCCGGTTCTCCACCAACGTATGTCCCAGATAGCTCAGCTTGGATTCCTGGCCTGCCGACTTCTTATAGAGCCGCGCTTCCGGGTCGGTGCGCGAGGCGTGCGTCTGGTTGCGGCGCGACTCGCCGTGAAAATCTCCTCCCCTCCCCGACCCGCCGTCGTCCTTGCGGCGAAAGCTCTTCTGTCCCGCCCACGCCTCGATCAGCGTCCCATCCACAGTGAAGTGCTCGTCCGACATCAACCCCGCCGCCTGTTCTTTCACGTGCGCGAAAAACTTCTGCGCACGCGAGAAACTGGCGAAAGTCGCGGGCATCCTGCTTGCCTATCCGGGACTTAACATCGAAGTCGGCGGGTATACAGACAACATTGGCGGCGATGCCATGAACCAAATGCTGTCTGAGAATCGTGCCGGATCCGTGCGCGACTACCTTGTGCAGCAAGGAGTATCGTCGAGTTCCGTTTCCTCCAAGGGTTTTGGCAACTCGTTGCCGGTATCCTCCAACGATAACTCGGCCGGCCGGCAGCAGAATCGGCGAGTTGAACTCCTTGTATCTGGCGAAGCCATCGGCCACCCAGTCAACGCAACAACCGGTAGCTTGCGCTAAGCAATCGTGTAAACAGCGGTCGGGGTGCATCTACAAACGAGGGATGCACTCCTCACACTCAAAGGAAAGGAGCAAAACATGTAAAAGCTTTTGCTAGCGTGAGGTCGCGATGGACGGTCGCGGGAGAGACCTGCAGTGCCGCCGCAGCTTCGTCGTAGGTCAATCCACCAAAAAAGAGTAGTTCGATCAAGTCACTTTTCCGTTGATCCTGCGCGGCGAGGCGCTTCAAAGCCTCATCAAGCTCGACAAGCCCTTTGTCCGCTTGTGGACCGACCACGACCGCTTCATCGAGCGGTACTTTCTGAAACTCTCCGCCGCGCTTCTGCCGGTTGTGGGATTTCGCGTGGTCGACAAGAATGCGTCGCAGCAGGCGAGCCGAGACCGCAAAGAAATGCACACGGTCTTGCCAGGTGACGTTCGCATCCACCAGCCGCAGATATGCCTCATTGACCAAAGCCGTAGCACGAAGCGTGTGGTCCGGGCGCTCGGAACGCAAACAGTTCGCAGCCAACCGGTGGAGTTGCTCGTACACCACCGGCATCAGCTCATCAAGGGCTTGCTTGTTTCCGCCGCTCCATTGCTGGAGCAACTGCGTCACGAGTTGGCGGTCGGGAGACACTTCCATATGGTCTCCTTCCAAAGGGAGGTAGTAAGAGCTCCAATAGGAATCGCGATGGTCGCACACGAGCGAACGCCGCGGAGGTTACGGGCACCACATTATAGCGCCTGCCGCGAGCGACCGAGCACTCCCAGCGAATCCGTCCTGAATTCGTGATTTTCGACTCCAGCCCACCTTTTTTCGACTGCCATGAGGGGATTCGCCAGTCGATGTCGCCTTTATGTATGGCAGGAAATTTCGCGGCGGTATGCAGTGAGCACCAGTTTGATGACTGAAAGCGAAGCCGATCAGGAGTTTTCCGCACCAATCTAGATTTGAAGAGGAGAAGAGTGTTATGAACCGCATCTGTGTCTTTATCCTGGCCCTGTTCGCCGTTACGACGACTTGGGCGCAAACCACCCTCAGCTACAGCTTTCAGGACGTAACTTACCCGACCGACAAATTCGTCCAGCTGCTCGGAATCAACAATACCAATGTGATCGCCGGCTATCATGGCGCCAACACCAATCATGGATTCAGGCTAACTTTGCCCAACACCTTTGCCGCCGAGAACTATCCTAAGTCGGCGCAGACACAGGTAATCGGTATCAACAGCAAGAGCTCTACCGCTGGCTTCTACATCGACGCCGAGGGAACGACTCACGGGTTCATCGACGGCGGCGGCAAGTTTACTAATGTGGATTTTCCCGGCACCACGTTCAACCAACTTCTCTCCATCAACGACATGGGCCAGAGCGCCGGATATTTCGCGGACGCGGCGGGCAACGATCATCCATACATCTGGGCCCAGACCGGAGGCGTATTCTCCGAGATCTTCATCCCTGCGGCGGTTTCCGCGCAGGCCACCGGAATCAACAACAAGCAGATGATTGTTGGCTTCTACGTCGACTCCAACAACATCACGCACGGATGGGAACTGAACGCCGGCATCTTCACGACTCTCGACTATCCGAACGGTACCTTCACACAGGCTTTGGGGATCAACACCAAGGGTGAAATCGTTGGGTCCTACAACGATGCTACGGGCAACATGCACGGCTTCCACTATCTCAACGGCGCGTGGACTTCGATCGACGATCCGAACGGAGTAGGTATCACACTCGTGAACGGCATCAACGACAACGGCACCATCGTAGGCTTCTACACGGTCTCAGACACGGTGAACACGGGATTCGTCGGCACCGTGAAGTAGTCGATCAAACCAGGTACGTTCTGTAGACTCGACGAGTTCCCCCCATAGG
>Ga0335079_10009774_pt1 | contig 10928 bp, 8 predicted proteins | sample Lox_Sample_33_FD_206719 | JGI IMG/M metagenome (GOLD analysis project Ga0335079, IMG submission 206719) | Soil microbial communities from Loxahatchee National Wildlife Refuge, Florida, United States - Lox_Sample_3.3 | ecosystem: Environmental > Terrestrial > Soil > Wetlands | place: USA: Florida... | reverse complement strand
CACGTTGCCGCGGATGGCCGCGTTTACGGTGGCGCGCAACTGCGCCTGGTTATCGATGCCGTTCAACTGCATGCCGCTGGCGAAGTAAACCAGCGCTTTCTTCTCGGAAAGACTGCCCAGCATCCTGACGGCCGATTCCAGCGCCGCCAGTTTGCGATCCGTATTGAAGATATTGAATTCCGAATCATCCTGCGTGTAGGCCGCTCCGGTGTCACCTTCGCTATCGGCGCCCGTGGCGCCGTTGGCCATGCCGGTTTCGCCCGCCGACAGCGCTTTTACCACCTGGACGAGACGATCCCGATCGTCGGTGAAATCCTGTAGCACATTCAGGTCGGTCACGTAGGTCATCACCGCGACCAAGTCGGACTTCGTCATCTGGCTGTTCAGGAATTTCAAAGCGGCCTTCTGCGCGCGAAGCTGTTCCGCCACGGCCATTCCGGCCTGGTCGAAGAACAACACGAGCAGCCGCCGGTCCTTATATTTCACTTCCCCCTGGCGCGCCGGGGCGATCGGAGTCGAAACCGCCGGCTTGACTGCCGGAGTAGCGGGCGTGGGGCGCGCCTCGAGCGCCGGAGCCGGCAATGCCGCGTCATCCATCCGCTGGTATTCGAAGACTTTGATCGCTTGCGGTTTCCCGTCTTCGGTAACGGTGAAATCCGAGGCTTTCAAACCCTCGATCGGCCCGCCGTCCTTGTCTTTCACCGCGACATTCACCACCACCAACTGGGTATTTGCCTGAAACTTCACCCCGCTTTGTTGGACACCCGTTTGATTGCTTTGTTGGGCAATCGCCAGGGAGGCGATCAGAAAAGTCACTATGATTCGTTGCATACGCGCTCCGGCCCTCTAAAATCTGAACCTGACGCTGGCCGTGACCTTACGCATGCCGGCCGCGGCCGACGCGAGCCCGAACGTATTCGAGCCAAGCACCGTGCCCCAACTGGTAATCGTCACGTGGTTCAGGACGTTGGTTGCCTGAATTTGAAAATCGGCGCTGCGGCGCTCGCCCAATCGGAAGACCCGCCCCAACTGGCTGTCCAGCGAAAAGATCGTCGGACCGGGAATCGTGTTGCGCCCGGCGTTGCCCCAGGTTCCCGCAGCCGCCTGAGTGAAGGCCGCGGTATTGAACAGCATCCCCGCGGCTTCGATCGGCTGCCCGGTGGCTTCCGCGCGGATGGTGTTGCTGACTGCCGTCCCCGCGACTTGCGAGAGGTTGCCGCCGACCGTCGCCGTGAAGGGATTGCCCGAATGGACGTTGATGCTGCCGGCTACCGTCCAGTCCTTGAGCAGCGCCCCTTTCCAGCCGTTGAGCAGGGTTCCGCCCGCCATTCCCATGCCGCTCGAATACTGCACCTGCAAGTTGAGATTGTGGCGGGCGTCGAAACTCGAGAGGCCGCGCTCCGCGTCGAGATCCAGCCAGTTCTGCGCGACGGGTGTGCCGCCCTGCCCGCGTCCGCCGGTTCCCGCATCGTCGATCGACTTGGAAAACTGGTACGACGCGTGCCACATCATGCCGGAATGGAACCGCCGGTTCAACTGAAACTGCGCCGCGTGATAGATCGAATTGCCATTCGAGGTCTCGTAGATGAAGCTGTGCGGATAGCTCGACTCCACCGCGCCCGGCGCCACCGAATTCGGAATGAACTGCTGGTCGAGCCGGGTTCCTTTGGTGCCCAGGTAGCCCGCAGTCATGAACATCGAGAGCGGCAGGTCGCGCTGCACGGTCAGGTTCCAGCTCTGCGCGTATCCGATCCGGTAATTGGGGTCCACGGCATACGTGCCGCTGGTTCCGTTGGTGGTGGCCGACAGAAACGCGGTTCGAATATCCAACGGCGACGACGCCGAGCCGGCAACGCTGAGCGATTCGGCGAAGGGCGGCTGCTGCGCCATGTTACCGGCAATCAGGTTATAGACCGACGTGTTATGGTAAACGCCGTAGCCGCCGCGAACGACCAGCGAGCCCTTGGTCAGCGGCCGCCATGCGAATCCGATGCGCGGCGCAAAGCCATTCCGGTCCGGTTGGATCAGCGCGTTCGGCAATGTCCCGTAATAGGTCGACGCTTCCCCCGGCACGACTTGCTCGATCGCGGCATACCCGGGACCGGCCAGCAGGTTGACCATTCGGTCATAAAGTTCACTTACCGGCGACGCGTATTCCCACCGCACACCCACCAGCAGCGTCAGGCGCGGAGCGATGCGCCAGTCGTCATTCACAAATCCGTCCCAGCCCGATCCGCGAAAGTACTTGTCGGGATTCCCGTAGCGAATGGAGGCCGTTGCCGGCGTCCCCAAGAGAAAATCCGCCAGGTCGTATCCCGTTCCGGTCTGCGCCACTCCATTCACCAATAAGCTGGTGGCCGACCCATCGAAGCTGTAACTGCCGCGGCCGTTGCTGTCCGAGAACTGGTTGAACTGCATCCGCCGGTAGTCTGCGCCGAAGGTCAGGTTATGTTCGCCTCGAACCCACGTCAGGCTGTCGGAAAGCGAGCTGGTCTGGTTGCGGTTCAGCGATGAGTTTCCGTCGCTCAGGCCTCCGTAATTGGTGAAGCTGAGGTTGGGCGGACCCCAGTTCGCCGCGGCCTGCGAGGTCCCGGCGATTCCCACTTCCGCCGCGACATTGGCGCGGCTGGCGAAATACGGCTCGCTCTCCTGCCGCATCCGGCTGAAGGTGTACTGCACCGTATCGGTGACATGCGTCGAAAAGGTGTGCGCCCACCCCAGGTTGGCGTTCAGCCCGCTGCCCGATCCGGTGTCGAGGAACTGGAAGATGTTCGGTGTGGAACTGGAGCTGGTCTGATAACCCAACCCGAAATTGAGCCGGTCCCGTTTTCCAAGGCGGATGTTCGAGAGCCTTGCGTTCACGTTCTGCGAATCGTTCCGGCCGATCAGCGAGACCTGGTAATTGCGCGTGGCGTACGGCAGGTCGGGCAGCGGAAAATACTTCAGCAGCGCCGTGGAAGCCGCATTGATGCGGCTGGCCGGAATCTTGTCGCCGGGGAACGGCGCGCCGTTGGTCGGATCGTAAATGGTAACCGGGACTCCCGACAGCAGCGTCTGCGAAAAATCGCCCGTTCGTTCCAGGGCCGTCGGCATATTCACCGGGTTCGACGTGCTGCCGGTGCGATTGCGGTTGAACTGGTAGTTCACCGTGAACAGAATCTGCCGCGATGCGCTCAGCAGCTTCGGAATCCGCAGCGGTCCGCCGAAATTCAGGCCGCCGCGTCCGTTGGCGTAAGCCGGCTTGCCCAGATCCGATCCCGTAACGGAAAAGCTGCGCGCATCGAGAGCCGAGTTGTCGAGACTGAAATTGGCGCCGAACTGGTAGGTGTTGCGTGGATCGCGCCGTCCGTTGCCGAACGCCACGGCATTTGGCCGCCCTGCCCAATCGGGTCCACCGGGAGGTGGACCACCGCGTCCGCCATCCGGACCACCGGGTCCGCCGGGCCCGCCACCGCCCGGAGGGCCGCCTCCGAAACCGCCGCCTCCACCCGGCCCGCCACCGCCGGGAGGGCCGCCTCCAGGTCCGCCGCCGAATGATGCGCCACCCGGAGGTCCGCCGCGACCGCCACCCGGCCCGCCGCCGGGAGGGGGACCGCCCATTCCGCCGCCGGGAGCGCCCGGTCCCATTCCTGGTCCTCCGGGCATGTCCATACCGCGCGGACCCCAATCGTTCTGCGGACCCAGTTCCAGCGCGCTGCTGGTGCTGCCTTGCACCACGAAGGAATTGGCCGAACTCTGGGTGAGATCCGCTACTTCGCCGGTCTTCAACGCGCCGTCGCTGGACGCGTTGAGGTCGGACGTCTGGGTCACATCGAGCCGCTGAAACGTCTGGGTTCCGCGGTTGTTGGCAGCCGTCTCCACGCGACCCGCGCGCGGCGAAGGCAGAGGCGAACCGACGCCTCGTCCGTCGCGCGATTCAGGCGCGCCGCCCGTGGCCGGCGGGTTCGCGACGCCGGCCTCCTTCAAGAATTCCGATTCAGGCACGAACTCGAGGTCCCACACCGGAGATGGCGCGCCAGGGGTTACTCCAACCTCGCGGTTCAGCTTGCGGAACCCGGCCATCTCCACTTCCAACTGCCAGTCACCTTCCCCCAGATCCGCGAACCGGAATACGCCGCGTTCGTCCGTGGTGGCGATCAACTTCATCGGGCCTTGCGACGCTGTCACTGTAGCGCCCGGCAGAGCGATTCCGCCGGCGCGAATCGTGCCGCTATACTCGGCTCCAATCAGCGCTCCGGCTGCCATGCAGGCGATCAGACCGCATCGAATCGAGATAGCGAGTTCAGGTGACATGTTGGTGAGTCACCCGGGAAGACGACGGCGCGGTGGCGCAAGTTTACAGGTGGAGCGAAGACTTAATCATCCTTAACCATCGATGCGCCGGCCGTGGCAAAAATGAACAGAGGAACCGGGGCCGCCGCGCATTCCGCCGATTGCGGCGCGATCCAAGTGGTTTGCTGCCATGACCGCGGCTGGAGATGCGCGTGGAGGCGATCAGCCGGCGGCAGTCTCACTTCATCCGGCTGCTGACGGCAGCGCCGATCAACGCCAGATCGTGGCTGGTCGGCACAATCTCGAAGAAAGAGCCTTGGAGCGGACTCATCTTCACCATATCCTGCAGGTACATTCCGAGAAGTCCGACATCGACGAATTCCGAGTTGGGACCCGCCAGGTAGAATCGTCCGGGACCGTCCAGCTGGACAATCGTCGCGGTGGCGGAGGCCAGCGCGCGGTGCCAGAGCTTCACGAAATCGGCGGCGCGGGGTTCGCCGTGGCGCGCGGCGGCGAAGATCTCTTCAGGCTCCAGGTCGAGAAAGCGAAGCCGCATGGCGCGATTGCCCACAATGCCTTCCAGGTGTCCGATGCCGCCGCAGCCGCAGTACTTCTCCTTGGGGTCGAGCGTGACCACGATGTGGCCCGCCTCCCAAACGCCCTCGCCCCGGGGATAGCGTCCGAAACCGATCCCGTCGCCGAGATACCAGACGCGGATCAGTTTCTCCATGGCGCCATGAGTGGCGGCGATGCCCGCGGCCAATGCGTCCGCGTCGTTGATCACCGTTACCGGCGCGTCGATGCCCTTCTCGCGGAGCACCGCGGAGAGGCGGTCCTGAATCCGCTGGCCCTTGAACTGGCCGAGGTTGGGCGATTCGTCGATGACGCCATTGCGCACGATGCCGGGAAGACCCGCTCCCACGGATTCGATTTTGCCGTCCTCGGCGAGCGCGACAATCGCGTCGCGGATATGCGTGAGGATGTCCTCGACTGTGACCGACTTCAGATCGACAGGCGGTTCGCCCGGGGCCGGATACATCTGGACATTGCCGAGCGTATTTCCGTCCACCGCTCCCACCCATATGTAACGAGTCGCCAGGACACCGATCGCGCGGCCCATGTTAGTGGATCTCCTGTAAGCCGGGCCCGTCAGACCGATGGAAAACCGGCCGCAGGTTACAACCCTGCCCCACAAAGTTCGTCATCCTAGAGCCTCTTCAATTTGTTAATGCCATTGAACGCAGCCTGCTTGTAACATTCGGCCAGCGTCGGGTAATTGAAGACGGTCTCCACGAAGTAGTCAACCGACCCTTTCAATACCATTACGGCCTGACCGATATGCACTAACTCCGCCGCGCCTTCGCCGATAATATGTACGCCCAGTATCTGGCGAGTCTCGCGATGAAAGATGATCTTCAAGCGGCCGGTTGTATCTCCCCGGATCTGCCCGCGCGCCGTCTCGCGGTAATATGCGACTCCAACTTCGTAGGGCACGTCTTCGTCCGTCAACTGCTCCTCGGTCTTGCCGATGAACGAAATTTCCGGGATTGTGTAAATGCCGTACGGATACGTGGCTGGGTTGGAGACGATCTTCTGTCCGAAAGCCGTTCCGGCGGCGATGCGGCCCTGTTCCATCGACACGGAAGCCAGGCTGGGAAAGCCGATTACATCCCCGACCGCGAAAATATTGGGCACGCGCGTGCGGTATTCCGCATCCACCGCGATGCGCCCTCGATTGTCGGCTTCCAGTCCGGCCGCCTTGAGGTTCAACTCGTCTACGTTTCCCTGGCGGCCAACGGCGTAGAGCAGCGCGTCGCCGGAGATGCGCTTGTTGCTCTTCAGATTGGCCACCACGCCGCCGGTCGGCAGCGCGTCCACGCCGGCCACTTCTTCGTTCAGGCGCATGGTCACGCGCTGGTCGCGCAGATGGTAGGAGAGCGCCTCCACAATTTCATTGTCGGCGAATTCCAGCAGGCGCGGCCGCTTCTCCACCAGGATCACGCGCGTCCCCAGAATGGCGAACATGCAGGCGTATTCCACGCCGATCACGCCGCCGCCAACCACGATCAGGGTCTTGGGCAACTCGGGCATCTGTAGAATCTGATCGCTGTTGATGATGGTGTGGCCGTCGATGGGAACCGTCGGCGAGACGGCCGGCTTGGTCCCGGTGGCGATGATGATGATGGGAGCTTCCAGGTCGGCCTGCCCGCGCGAATTCTCCACCCGAATATGCGTGGCGTCCAGAAAGCTGGCGCGCGCGAAAAGCACGTTGATGCCGTTCCGCGTAAGCTGCGCCTGGGTGACATCGACCTCGGTCTTGATCACCTGGTTGATCCGGGAACCCAGATCGGCCATGGTGATGTTTTCTTTCACCTTGTAGCTGACGCCGTAGATTCCCTGGTATTGGTAGCCGGAAAGGTGCAGCACCGCTTCGCGCATGGTCTTGCTGGGAATGGTGCCGGTATTGATGCAAGTGCCGCCGACGATTTCGCGCTGCTCCACCACCGCCACTTTCCGGTCGGATTTCGCCCCTTGAATCGCCGCCCGCTGGCCGGCAGGTCCGGAGCCGATAACGATGAGGTCGTATGTCTGCATGGGTCGATCCGGGGCAGACCGAAACCGGCCCGCCCCCGCGGAACCGGCTTATTTGCCGGCGTTGAACCGATCTTCGATCTCGTGCCAGTTTACAACGTTCCACCAGGCGGCGATGTAATCCGGCCGGCGATTCTGATACTTCAGGTAGTAAGCATGCTCCCACACGTCCAGGCCCATCACCGGATATTTCCCTTCCATCACGGGGCTATCCTGGTTGGCCGTCGAGTAGATGTCGATTTTGCCTCCGGCCTTCACCAGCCAGGCCCATCCGGAACCGAAACGGGTGGCCCCGGCGGCGTTGAACTTCTCCTTGAACGTATCGAAACTGCCGAAGGTTGCGGTGATGGCTTCGGCGACGTGGCCCACGGGCGCGCCGCCGCCGTTCGGGCCCATGATCCGCCAGAACATGGAGTGGTTGATGTGTCCGCCGCCGTTATTGCGGACCGCGGTGCGGATGTTCTCCGGTACGATCGCGCAATTGTTCGCCAGCAGTTCCTCCACGCTCTTGCCGGCCAGGTCCGGAGCGGATTCCAGAGCCTTGTTCAGATTGGTGACGTACGCATTGTGATGTTTGCCGTGGTGAATCTCCATGGTCATCTTGTCGATGTGCGGTTCCAGCGCCTCGGGCGCGTACAACAGGGTTGGTAGCGTAAATGACATGTGTTCTCCTCTCTTCTCTGATGCCGGGCCGGATCGTGCGGCTCCAGTATTCTATACAGCTCTCGTTTCAAATGCGTGAGCGAGACGGAACATGGTAGTCTCGTCGAAATGCCGGGTCAGAATCTGCATCCCCACCGGCAGACCCTCCGCTGTGGACCCGCACGGCACGCTCATGCACGGAATACCCGCCAGGCTGCCCGTGATCGTATAAATGTCCGACAGGTACATCGCCACGGGGTCGTCCACTTTTTCTCCCAGGCGGAACGCCGGAAATGGCGATACCGGAGCCACGATCGCGTCCACCTCCTGGAAGGCGCGGGCGAAGTCGCGCGCAATCAGAGCGCGCACTTTCTGCGCCTTCAAATAGTATGCGTCATAATAGCCCGCGCTCAAAACATAGGTGCCCAGTATGATACGCCGCTTGCATTCGGCGCCGAAGCCTTCGCCGCGTGTGCGGCGGTACATATCGGCCAGCGTCTCCACGCGCTCCGCGCGCGAAGTGTAGCGCACGCCATCGTACCTCGCCAGATTCGAGCTGGCTTCCGCCATGGCGATCACGTAATAGCAGGCTATGGCGTATTCCGTGGCCGCAAGCGAGATCTCCCGCACCTCGCAGCCGAGCGACCGCAGATCGCCCGCCGCGCGCTCCAGCAGATCGGCGGTGTCCCCCTGCAAGTCTTTCAGATACTCGCGCGGCAAGCCGAGTTTGAGTCCGCGGACGTTGCCGTCGAGTTGTGCGATATAGTCCGGAACGGGCGCATCGGCCGAGGTGGCGTCCCGCTCGTCGCGGCCCGCCATGACCCCGAGGAGAGCGGCGGCATCCTTCACCGACCGCGCGAACGGGCCGATATGATCCAGCGAACTGGCATACGCGGTCAGGCCGTAGCGCGAGACGCGGCCGTAGGTCGGCGTGACGCCGACGACGCCGCAAAACGACGCCGGCTGGCGCACGCTGCCACCGGTATCGCTGCCGAGCGCGACCACGGCGGTTCCTTGCGCCACCGCCGCCGCCGATCCGCCGCTCGAGCCGCCGGGCACGCGGTCGGGCGCGACGGGGTTGCGTGTCGGGCCGAAGGCGGAGTTTTCGGTCGAGGATCCCATGGCGAACTCGTCGCAATTGGTCTTGCCGAGGATGACGCCGCCGGCCGCCTCGATCCGCTCGATCGCCGTCGCGTCGTAGGGCGGAATGTAGTTGGCCAGCAGCTTCGAGCCGCACGTGGTGCGCACGCCCCTGGTGACGATCACGTCCTTGACGGCGATGGGCACACCGCCCAGCGGTCCGGGATCTTCGCCACGGGCGATCCGTTGGTCGACACGGCGAGCCGCCTCGATGGCTCTCTCCCGCGAAAAATGCAGGTAGGCGTCGGTCTTGGGATTTTCGGCCTCGGCGAAGCGCAGCGCCTCTTCGGCCAGCTCTTCGGCGCGGAACTCGCGCGCAAGCAGACCCTGACGCACGGAATCGATGGAAAGGGCCGGAATGTTCACGGGGCAACCTGCCTCTGAAGCTGGAAAGGAATCGACGCCGGCGATGTGGCGCAAGCACTCATGCTGGCCGCGCCGAGACGCATCCCGGCGCTCGAGGCCGCCAGCATCCCGGAATCGCGCATCGGCATGAGTGCCGATGCGGCAGGCGCGAGTGCTCGCGCCGCGGGCGCCTCGATTCCTTCGCCGCTTCTCACCGTTCGATCACCTTCGGCACTTTGAAATACCCGGCGCCGGGCTGTGGCGCATTCGCCAGGGCGGCCTGATTGCCGAGTGGGGGCACCGGCCGGTCGTCGCGCAGTTGATCGGAAGCGCCACCAACCGCGAGCACCTGTGCCATCGGCTCCACGCCGGTGGTGTCGATTTCGTTGAGCTTGTCGAAATGCTCCAGGATGCCTTCCAGATCGGCGTGCAGCTTGCCGATTTCTCCATCGCTGACGGCGAGGTTGGCCAGTCCAGCCACGTAGCGCACCTGCTCTTCGCTCAATTTCACGCTTGCAACTTGCTCCGCGACGAACGGTAAAGGCCGCGCAACACCGGGTCGGCGATGGTTTCGGCTTCGTCGGCGAACAGTCCGGGAGCCGCCGACCGGGCGCGCTCCGGATCGCGCCGGCGCGGAACCACGCGGAATTCGAGATCGCCCACCGCGCCCGGCCCCAAATGCTTCGCCAGGTTTTTGAGGATCTGTTCCGTTAAGCCCAGAAGCTGGCGGCGCCAGAGAGTGTCCTCGACTTCGACCACCAGGCGTGTGCGCACCATGCGGACCGCGCGCGTGTGCGCGGCGACGTTCTTCCCGACGGCATGCGGCCAGCAGGCACAGGCTAATTCTTCCGTGCTGATCATATCTCCAGGGAGTCGCAAGCTTCGGATGAGCTGGCTGGCGCGTTCCATGTACCGGGATGTTCATTCTACCATGGCGGGTCGCGACAGACCGGCGCAGTTGTGTTTGCGGCGCGGCTGACGCCGCCGGCCGCGAAGGCCGGTAGGCCGGCCGGCCTGACAGGCAAGGTTGAAATGCGAACCCACAAACAGGTATACCGGGGATAGGATGAAGCTGGTTCTGGGGATTTTGGCCGCGATGCTGCCGGTTTGCGCCCAGCGGGCGGACATGGGAAAGACGCCCATCACCGCATCGGCGGTGCGCGATGCGGGCGGCGGCAGCGTGGTGATCCGGAATCCCACCGAGCGGACCGTGGTGGCGTTGGCCTTCATCTACACCATGAGGACGGCCGACTATTCGGTGGTCTACGCGGCCAACGGATATTACGACAGCCTGATCGATCCCATCTCGCAGCCGCCCATCAAGCCGGGACAGGAGGCTCGCTTCCCCTACCGCATCCCGTATAATGACACCAACCCGGTGGTCGGCATTGACGCGGTGCTGTTCAGCGATGGCTCCACTTTCGGTGAACCCAACGTCGTGCGGACACTATACGACCGGCGGAATTTCACCATCGCGGCCATCGGCAAGTCGATCGCCGATCTGAAAGAGGCTCTCAAAAACGGCACCGGCCGGCAGCAGTTACTCAATCAACTGCAGCAGTCCATGTCGATGGAACTGTCGGGCGCCTCCGATCAGGACCTGGCCAGTTGCATCCAGGCGGTGCGCATGCAGGTCATCTCCGCGATGTTCTCGGTGTCGCGGCGTCCGGATGGCTCGCCGGCCCCGATGGCGGAAATGCTGCAATCGGAGATCGATGCTTTGAGCGCGCGGCGCGATGCGCTAAAAGCCGGTCTGACCCCAAGACCGCGGTAAGGAGCCTGGGGCGTTGCTGAATCGCCAATCGATTCGATGCCGAAAGTGGCGGAGTTTTGCGGAAAGCGCTTGCCGGCCGGTGAGACTTCTCAGCGTCGCGTTCGGCGCCCGCGGCGGCGAATCACTCCGCCCATCGCCAGCAGACCCACCCCCACCAGGGCAA
>Ga0335079_10009771_pt1 | contig 10928 bp, 9 predicted proteins | sample Lox_Sample_33_FD_206719 | JGI IMG/M metagenome (GOLD analysis project Ga0335079, IMG submission 206719) | Soil microbial communities from Loxahatchee National Wildlife Refuge, Florida, United States - Lox_Sample_3.3 | ecosystem: Environmental > Terrestrial > Soil > Wetlands | place: USA: Florida... | reverse complement strand
TCGACCAGCCGCAGGCGCTGCGGGACACGATCGCACCGCGCGTCTCGCAGGAGAGGGCTGAGGTGCGGCTGGCGGAAGAAGTGCGCATCAGCGAGGCGGAATTGCGTTCGTTGCAGCGCATTCACATTGTGGCCTCCGGGACCAGCCGCCATGCGGGCATTGCGGGGCAATTCATGTTTCAGGAACTGGTGCACCTGCCGGTTGAGGTCGATTACGCCAGCGAATTTGAATATCGCGATCCGCTGATTGGTGGCAGGGAGATCACCATTGTTATTACGCAATCTGGCGAAACTGCCGATACAACTGCAGCGCAGCGGGAGGCCAAAGAAAAAGCCTCGCGAACGATAGCAATTTCGAATGTCGTCGGCTCGACCATCGCCCGCGAAGCTGACGGCGTGCTCTATACCCACGCCGGGCCGGAGATCAGCATTGCATCGACGAAGGCCTTTACTGCGCAGATGGCGGTCTTGTTTTTGCTTGCGGCGTATATCGCACAAGTGCGCGGAGTGCTTTCAGAAAACGAACGGCGCAGATGGATTGCGGAACTGCTGGCTTTGCCAAAGAAGACGGAAACCGTACTTGAGCATGCGGCGGAGTGCAAACTTCTTGCGGATCGTTTCCATAATTTCGCAGATTTTCTCTTTCTGGGGCGTGCGATTCACTATCCTGTCGCGATGGATGGCGCATTAAAGCTGAAAGAAGTTTCTTACATTCATGCGGAGGGTTATCCGACCGGCGAAACTAAACACGGCCCCAATGCTTTGATTGATGAGAACCTGCCGATCGTAATTGTGGCCACGTGTGATCGGAATGATCCCGGTTCGGTGGTTCGCTATGAGAAGAATGTCGCCAATATTCGCGGATTCAAACAGCAGTCGGCGCGAGTGATTGCGATTGCCACCGAGGGCGATACCGAACTGCCCGGGCTCGCAGATCATGTCATCTTTGTGCCCCAGGCCCCGGAGCTACTTTCGCCGATTCTTGAAATCGTTCCGCTGCAGTTATTTGCTTATTACATGGCGGTGCGAAAAGGATTGGATGTGGACCGGCCGCGGAACCTGGTGAAATCGGTAACGCTGGAGTAACGTGCGCTAGTTGGGTTTGCGGTTTTTGGAGTTCGCGAAGTGACGGATCAGGGCGGCTTCGCTCAGCGAGTTATATTTCCCCAGCGACTCGCGTTTTGCGGTTTCGGCTTTTTGCGGATTCCGCGGCGGCTTCTGTTCCATTTCTGATCCCGTGGTCATTACCTGAACATAGAACCACAGGAAGTGGCGCATCTGGTCGAGGGCCGATTTCAGCATTTCGAGCGATTCGATTTCCGGCAGGCGCGCCAGGCTCTCCATCAGTTCAGGGTCGTTCGGCGCCTGCATCGCGGCGCAATTCAATTCCTGCTGGATGGCGCGCAGATCTTCGGTTACGCGCAACATGCGCACATGGACATCATCGAGGTAGTCGTTGTTGGCCACGATTGTTTTCGGACGATTCAACATCTCATTCATGCTGCAAAGCTTGAAGATGTCCCATGTCCATGCGCTTTCGTAATTCGAGGAACGGAAGACGTGGCGGGGAAACGTGCGCCAATTGCCATGCGACGACTCAAAGCCTGCCAAGCCGGACAACCCGCATGAATACTGGGGTTCTAAGAGAACGACACCAGGAGCTCGGTTCCAGCACGCACGGTAAGCACCGATAAATCTGACTCGTGCTTTGACTTGAGCAACCGGAATCCAAAGTTCAAAACATCGGTAACAAAGCCTCAGGGCAGCGACTCTGGCGACTAATTCCGCGGTGAGGTTACTTACCTTCGTAGCTGACGCGCCAGATGGAGCCCGAGCCATCGTCACTCACCATCAGCGAGCCATCTTTTGCGACCGCGATTCCGACCGGTCGTCCCCAGACTTTTCCATCCGAGGTCACGAACCCGGTGAGGAAATCCTCATATTGATCCGAGGCCTTGCCCTCGCCGTGTAAAGGCACACGGACGACCATGTAACCCGTACGCGGTTCGCGATTCCACGACCCGTGCAGGGCGAGGAACATATCGCCACGATACTCGGCGGGAAATTGATCACCGGTGTAGAAGGCGAACCCAAGCGGGGCGCTGTGCGGCTGGATGATGACGTCGGGTGTGATGGTCCTGGCCTGCAGGTCGGGATGGCTGTCGGGCAGACGCGGGTCATGGTTCTTGCCCATGTAATACCACGGCCAACCATAAAAACCGCCATCCTCAACGTGGGTTGTGTAATCGGGAACCAGATTGTTGCCGAGGGCATCGCGCTCATTGACGGCGGTCCAGAGCTGTCCGCTTTTGGGATCAAACGCGAGCCCGACGGGATTGCGAATGCCGGATGCAAAAACCCGCAGGCCGGAACCATCGGGGTTGTACTCCAGAATGTTGGCGCGGTGGAATTCGTCTTTGTGCGTATCGGGATTGTCGATGTTGGACCCAGATCCGACGGAGACGTACATTTTTTTGCCGTCCGGCGAGAATTGCACGTCGCGCGTCCAGTGACCGTGGGCGTGACTCGCGCCGGGGAAGATCTCGGGGACGATCGTCTCGGCTGCGCCGCTCGCCTTCAGATCGCCGCTGTGATAAGGGAAGCGCTTTACGGAATCTGTGTCGCCGACGTAGACCCATTGCGGATCGTTTCCGGGCGGATAAAAGGCAATCCCGAAGGGGCGATCCAAACCGGTAGCGAAGGTTGAGGTTTGCTCGGGCTTGCCATCTTTGGTTACGCCGCGAAATATTTCGATCTCACCCTTTGAACTCTCGGCCAGAAAAACATCGCCATTCGGGGCGGTGCGAAGCTCACGCGGCTCATCGAGTCCGGTAACGTAGAGATCGACTTTGAAGCCGGGCAGCGTCTTTGGTATGGCGCCTTGGGGGCGCGAGGCCGGCTCAGGCTCATTGTTCGCTGATTTGGTTGCGAACGGCGCCGGGAGGTCTTCGACGGTTATGTGCCGCATGGTGCCGGGGCTTTCGGCCTCGTAGGAATAGAACGGAGAAGAGTTGCTCTGCGCAAAAAGCTGAGCTGCCAGAAACCATGCGCCAGTAACAAAACAGAAAAGCGTGAGAAAAACGACGCCAGTTTGCCGCATATTCACCTTACAAAGACTGGATTGTACGCAAGTAAAAAGGATGTCAACTCGGAGTCGGCGGTTGCAGAACTTGCTACGAAAAACTTAGGTTTTGTCGGGTAATCCATCTGGCACGAGCGGCATGGAACGAAGACGCACGCCCGAGGCGTTAAAGATTGCATTAGCAACGGCCGGCGCAATCCCAACCAGCGGGGTTTCGCCCGCGCCCATGGATGCCTGGTCTTTGCGGTCCACGAGAACAACCTCGATCTGCGGAACGTCACTGAAGCGGGGCACGCGATACTCGGCAAGATGGGGATTCAGAATGTGGCCGTTTTCGAAATGAATCGCCTCAAACAGCGCGCCGCCCAGGCCTTGGACGATTGCGCCCGCGATCTGGTTTTTCAGTCCCTCAGGATTCACCACCGCACCGCAATCGAACGCCTGGACCACACGGACAACTTTCACCGAACTGCCCGAGACGGCGACTTCGGCGCAGGTAGCAACGTATCCACCTTTTTCAAAGCCGCCAGCCGTGCCGAAGCCGTGACCCGAGGCGGGCTTTTGTTTTCCCCAGCCGAATTTGTCGGCCGCAGCTTGAAACACGGCGCGCAGGCGTTCGTTTTTCAGGTTTTTCATCCGGAATTCCAGCGGCTCGATGTTCACTTCGTGAGCCAACTCGTCCATGTGAGATTCTCGCGCGAAGTGGTTCGCTGCTGCCGCAAGCGAACGGTATGAGCCTTGACGTAACGGCTCATCAGTGGAGTGGAACGCAATGCGCTGGTTCGGGACTTCATAAAACGTACGCATCGCCGAAGGGCCAGAGTTGTAGTTGTCGTGCTCCCAGAAAACGAGCTTGCCGTCAGCCGTTGCGCCACTCTTCACATCAATTACGCCCGCGGGCCGAAAATACGCCCAGGTGAACTCTTCTTCGCGCGACCAGATCAGCTTCACCGGTTTGCCGGCCGCTTTCGCCAGACGGGCGGCCTCAACCGCCGCTTCGCCGGTATGTTTGCCGCCGTATGCCGATCCCATATCCGGCATCATGACGTGCACGTCGTCTTGAGAAAGATGAAACGTTTGTGCAAGATCGTCGCGGACGGCAAACGGCCGCTGCGTGCCTGTCCAGACGGTTAGCTTGCCGTCTTTCCATTCCGCAACCGCCGCGCGAGGTTCGAGCGGGGTGTGGGCGATGTAAGCCACCGTGTACGTCTGCTGAATTGCCTTCGCGGCTTTTGATCGTGCCTGCTCGACCGAGCCGGTAGCGTACTGTTCGTCATCGTCGTCTTTCTCGGTGGATGCGGTTTTGCGGAGATGATCGAACAGTTCGCGATCGGAGATCTGTGGCGGCGCGTCCCATTGCGCACGAATCGACTTCGCGGCGCGCTGGGCGGTCGTGACATCGGGCGCGACAACGCCGATGAAATCGCCATCGCGCACGATAATCACTCCCGGCATCTTCTCTGCTTGCGACGTGTCGCAGGAGACCAGCTTGGCGTGAAATGCGCTGGGCCGCACAATTTTTCCATGCTGTAATCCCGGCAAAGCAATGTCTGACGGATATTGGTGCACGCCGGTGACAAAATGGCGGCCATCTACTTTGAGTGGCGAAGTCCCGGCAATCTTCCACTCGGTTGCCGGTGTGAAGTCCGGATCATCGGGAATGACTTTGGTCAGATTTTGCCCGTGCACCAGCTCGCCGTAGGAAATGGTGCGACCGGTCTTGGCATCGCGAACTTCTGCGTTTTGGGCCGTAAGGGCTGACGGCTCAACCGACCAGCGCTCGGCGGCCATTTGAATCAAGACCATACGTGCGCTCACTGCGACTTTGCGCAGCTGCGTGCCCATCTGCGGGGTGGTGCGGCTGCCGAATGTACCCATGTCGTAAGGCGTGAGTGTGGTATCGCCCATGATCATGCGCACAGAAGAGAACGGTGCGTGCAATTCCTCGGCCACCTGCTGAGCCAGCGATGTGCGAATGTTCTGCCCGACTTCCACTTTGCCGGTGAAGGCTGTGACTTGGCCGTTTTCATCAATGTGCAGCCAGGAATCGAGCGTGGTGGGCAGCTCATGTTCATGATGCGTGAAGCGGCCTGATTCCTGGGTGACCGCATGTCGCGCTGCGACACAAACGAGCAAGCCGCCACCGAGCACCTTGAAAAAATCTCGACGGCCAAGATTAAAAAAGTGCTGCAAGCGGGCGATCGAATCGTGCTGCTGGAACTCGGTATCGAGCGGCTCGGAATTCTGCAATTCCGGATCATAGACTTCGATGATCGAACCAGACTTAGGCATTTCGTCCACTCCGCCGGAGCTCCGCAGCGCGATGTACTGCTTCAACGATTCTCAAATATGTTCCGCAGCGGCAGACATTGCCGTCCATGTAGTCGATGATTTCCTGCTCCGTGGGAGCAGGTTTCCTCTCGAGCAGTGCAGTCGCGGAAAGGATCATGCCGGAGGTGCAATAACCGCATTGAAAAGCTTCGGTTTCGAGAAACGCCTGCTGCACGGGATGCAGCTTCTCACCGCTGGCCAGGCCTTCGATGGTGGTGATTCTCTTACCAGCAGCGGCCGAGACTGGAGTCAGGCAAGAACGCAGAGGCGTGTTACCGAGCAGCACCGTGCAGGCGCCGCATTGGCCTTCGCCGCATCCGTATTTTGTGCCGGTGAGTCCGAGGTCGTCGCGGAGAACAAAGAGGAGCGGTTTCTCCGCCTGAACGTTGACGCTATGTTCAGTGCCGTTGACCAGGAGAGTGAAAGCCATTGCGTCCGCGCGGCCGCACCCGCGCATGAGCAAATTATAGACTCACTTCAGGCTGCGTTTTCGTCGTCGTGCGGATCAGGAATCGAAGACGGCGGATCGCTGGCCGGAAAGCTGTCCTCGATCGTTTTATTGAGGCTTTCTTCTTCCTCTTCTCTTTCTTTTTCTGCTCTTTCGTTCTTGTGTCGTTCCGTTTCGGTTTCTTCTGCGCTTTTAGGATTGTCTGCTGGACTCTTCGCCATAGGTCACCTCAAGTCGGTAGCTTAGATGGGCGACTGGTAGGATTCGTCAACGCCCTCGACAAATCCGCGGAGCGCCCTGGGTGCTCAACCAATCAGCTTTTTGTCTCTGGAGTATTCGTGACCGCAGTGGGGGTCGGCACCGAAGGCTCTGCCGGTTTGTCCTTGACGCTATCTTTAAACGAGCGAAATGCTTCGCCAAATCCTTTGCCCAGCTCCGGCAATTTCTTAGGCCCGAAGATGAGTAGGGCTATTAAGAAGATGACCAGCAGATGCATGGGTTGAAATAGACCTTCCATAAAGCCTCCCCGAATGCCGCGAAGTTTTCTTGTTCTAAGCCGACCTAAAAAGCGGCAGCGTCGCTTCTGACCAGGTTTTCCTCATACAGTGTACCTTTTCCCACAACAAATTATTACCTCCGTTACCTAGCTCTGAGTACCTGCTGCTTCTATCTTGTTTTTAAAGACCTTGCGGCGATTGCCAGCCGAATTGGGGAGCCCCGTGCGTAGAACCCTCGTTGTTCTCGGCCTTTTCCTTCTTCCAGTTCCTCTCGTCTGCGCACAGAATCCCGTACCTGTCGATTGCACTCATCTTCTTGGCTGGGTTACTGGGCGAGCGTCGAACTATGCGCTGGTCAATGCGGTTGAACATCGGGGTACGAGCCTACGTCTGACGCCTGCGCTCAATCAGCAGCTGCTCGCGGCCGGAGCGACAACGCAGTTAATCGATCAATTACGTCGTTCGTGGATAAAGGCAAGCCACCCAAGCACCTGTCCGGCATCGCTCTCTGAGGCCGCCGCCGATTCGCACAACCAACAATTCGATGAAGCCGCGCAGATCGTGAGCGCGCTGCTGGAGAACGATCCCAACAATTCGGGGTTGCATTTCGCCATGGGATATCTGGACCAGCAGCAGGGCGACTGGGACGCCGCCTTCGATGAATACACCGACTCAAAAGAAGCGGACCCGGAGTTCGGCGAAGTCCACAATCGGCTGGCTTTGGTTTTTTATCAGGGCAATGACGGCGATAGCGCCGTGGGCGAAGCGCGAACGGCATTGAGCATGGACTTCAACGACGCGGAAGCGTATCGCATGCTGGCTCTTGGTCACTACGCAAACGAGCAATACGAGCCCGCGATGAATGCGTTCAAAGAAGCGCTGGCGAGAGATCCGAATAACGCCGATATTTATTACGAGATGGGACTGGTGGAGCGTGATGAGGGTTCTCTCGATCTTGCGCTTCAATCGTTCCAGAAATCATTGCAGCTGAATCCGAACCACTGGCAGGTGCACAGCACTCTAGGAATGCTTTTCGCCCAGGAAAAGCAATTCGTGCCCGCCCTGGCTGAATTGGACAAAGCCCAGGCGCTTGCCCCCAAGGAAGCATCGATCCGCGAGAACCGGGGAAATGTTTACTTTGGTGAAGGGCAATACGATAAGGCGATCGCGGAGTACAACGAGCTCTACCGGCTCAATCCCAACTGGCGCCACGGGCACGACGCCATGGCCCGGGCCTACGTGGCGAAAGATGAATATGCTTCGGCCATTGCCCAGATGAAGCTCGCGGTTGAGCAGGACCCGGACAACGCCAACAAGCACCGGGCGTTGGGACAGTTGCTGCTGGCGGCTAATCACCAGGCCGATGCTATCAGCGAATTCAGGACGGCAGTAGAAATTGATCCGGGCTCTGCGGCGTCTCACTATTCCTTAGGGACCGGATTACTGCAAACCAACCAGCTCCCGGCCGCGCTGGTGGAGTTTCAGGAAGCGGTGCGGCTGGAGCCGACTGCTGAGCACCATTACGCGCTGGCAGCCTGCTTAATGAACATGGGGCGTGATCGGGAAGCCCTCGACGAACTGCAAACCGCCACGCGACTCGATCCCACGAAACAGCTGTACCACGCGCGCGAAGAGGAACTGATTCGGATCATGCGGTCGGGCGGCATGCAATAGACGCAACAATTGGTATCTGTTTATGGGCAGTGTGAATTCGCAAAAATCGGGCGCGACCGGGTCGGCAGCCGCAGCCGCAAGGCAGGCGGAGCATTTCCATCAAAACCCTGACTTGGGCCAAAAGCACATCGGATATGGCCTTCCCTGCGCGAGTTGCAAAACCTATTACGGAGCCGACCTTGAGGCCTGCCCGGTCTGCCACAGTCCGCAACGGGTCTCGCCCCTGAAGCCTTTGGCGACGGTTACACCTTCCGAGCAACTCCCCGATCCCAAGAAATTGGAAGAAGAACGCGAACGATTTCTCAACGATTTCAACGCGCAGGTGGTCGCGACTCCTTTGCCGCCTGAAGGTACAACTCCAGCTGCGCACTGCGACCGCCATGAGAAACACCTGAATGGAGCGGCTCCGGCTACGATTTGCCAGGCCTGCTATGACGAGTTGCAGGAACGCGTTGATGTGCTCGAAGCCGCCATGCACATCGACCTGCGCGAAGCAGCGCAGATTGTTTATGACGCCGTATGGGCCGACACTTCCGATCCCAGCAAAACCTACCAGAACGCAGCCCAGGCATTGCTGATCGAACTGCGAAGACGTTCTGCGATTACGCAGGTGTTTGGGCAACTGCAGCCGCCGATCAACTAAGCCTCCTTCGCCTCGGTCCTGGGTCAGGTTGAAGTTCTCTTTTGTGCGTCATCCCGATGCCCCACATTTTCACCAGCGGGGCGAGGATCTCGCGTGAAGCACACGGACGGCACACCCGAGATCCTTCGCTCCGCCTGCAAACCGGCTTTGCTCAGGACGACGCCACCGGGGATATTCAAATTAAGCTACTAACTTCGCTTCAAATTGCGTGACCCCGGTTCAAAAACGCAGTATGCTATATAGCACTTCACTGGACCTCACATGCCTCTCACATACATCGATTGGGTCGTCATTGTCGGATATCTGCTGGTGAATCTTGGCATCGGCTTTTATTACCGCCGGCGAGCCAGCGGAAACACTGAGGAATTCTTTATCTCGGGGCGTGACGTTTCCTGGTGGCTGGCAGGAACATCAATGGTCGCGACAACCTTCGCTGCCGATACACCGCTGTTCGTGTGCGGCGTGGTGGCGCGGCAGGGCATTGCCGGCAACTGGATCTGGTGGGGCTTTTGTATCGGGACGATGATGACGGTTTTCTTTTTCGCCCGGTACTGGCGCCGCGCCGAAATCCTGACCGACGTCGAATTCTCTGAAGTCCGATATGGAGGAAAACCGGCGGCATTCCTGCGCGGATTCAAATCGATCTACCTCGGTTTGTTCATGAACTGCTTCATCCTCGGCTGGGTGACGCGCGCGATGGTGAGCATCATCACCGTGATTCTTGGCCCGATGATCGCTGAAGGCCGCGTGCTTGATCTCGGATTCCTCGGCCATTACACACTGGGCGATCCGCACACTACGGCGCTGGCCATTTGCGTTTTCATCATCATTCCTTTCACTGGCTTGTACACGTTCATCGGCGGGTTGTGGGGAGTGCTGGTCACGGACTTATTCCAGTTCGTGCTCAAGATGGCAATGATCGTCGTGCTGGCCTGGGTAGCGGTGGTGAAGATTGGTGGCATGCACGCGCTCGAAGCTCACCTGCAGACGATTCGGAATAATGTGCAGGCGACCGGCGCGACGACATCGAATCCCATGGCGTTTCTGCCCAATTTCCACCAGGGTCTGGTGAGCGGCGCCGTGTGGACGCTTCCGGTGCTGACCTTCATTGTTTATCTGGGAATGCAATGGTGGCTGGCCTGGTATCCGGGAGCGGAGCCGGGCGGCGGCGGCTACGTGGCGCAGCGCATGTTCAGCGCCAAGGACGAGAAGAATTCTCTGGGCGCGACGCTGTGGTTCAACGTTGCCCATTACGCACTGCGGCCGTGGCCATGGATTGTGACGGCGCTGGTCGCGATTGTGGTCTATTCGCCCAATGGGGGCTTGCATCCGAGCGCAGCGTTCGCCTCGAATCCCGAGCAAGGATATGTAATGGTTCTGCGCGACTTTCTGCCTCCGGCATTGCGCGGAGTTATGGTCGCAGCATTTCTCGCAGCATTTATGTCAACCGTGGGAACGCAGCTGAATTGGGGGTGCTCTTACCTCGTTAATGATCTCTACAAGCGATTCCTGGTTCGCAATTCGACGGAGCGACATTATGTTTTCGTGAGCCGCATCATCACGGTGCTGCTCGTTCTTGCCAGCGGATACACGGCGGCTCAGCTGAAATCCATCGGCCAGGGATGGGAACTCGTCCTCAACATCGGCTTTGGAACGGGCGCGGTCTACATCCTGCGCTGGTACTGGTGGCGGATTAATGCCTGGAGCGAAATTTCGGCCATGATCGCCGCGGCCGCGGTCACGATCGGGTTAGACAAGGTTCATTTCGCGGGCAACGACGCGCTGGTTTATGCGAAGAGTACGCTGATTACGGGCGGGATCACGACGATTGCGTGGATCCTCGTCACCTTTATTACTTCTGCGGAATCGAACGAAACGTTAACCGCGTTTTACCGGCGCGTGCATCCGACGGTCTATGGCTGGCAGCGAATTGCCAAGCTCGTTCCGGAGTTGCCTCCGGTCAAAGATGTTGCGAGCAATGCGTTCAACTGGTTCATGGGCGTAGTGCTGGTCTATGGCTGTCTGTTCGGAATTGGCAAGCTGGTCTTCGAACAATGGGGGCAAGGGATGCTGCTCCTGGGAATGGCAGCGGTTGCCGGTTACCTGATCTTCTGGGATTTGTCGCGGCGTGGATGGGAGACACTGTCGGGGAAAGAAATCACACAGAGTCCGCAGACGGCGAGCGCAGATTAAATTGGGGTATGCCCAGCCGGCTTAGCCGTCCGCAGCCGCTTGCCATGGTCCGATCAGAATT
>Ga0335079_10009769_pt1 | contig 10930 bp, 9 predicted proteins | sample Lox_Sample_33_FD_206719 | JGI IMG/M metagenome (GOLD analysis project Ga0335079, IMG submission 206719) | Soil microbial communities from Loxahatchee National Wildlife Refuge, Florida, United States - Lox_Sample_3.3 | ecosystem: Environmental > Terrestrial > Soil > Wetlands | place: USA: Florida... | reverse complement strand
GTGCTGAGCTATTTCTACCGCCAGCACACCAAGCACCACGCGTTGACGCGCATCGCCCGGCGGCGGCTGCCGGGCGGACGGGAGATTCCGTTCGTGGAGAATCTCTTTCCGATCACCCGGCCGGAGCAGCGCGAGGCCTCCTTTTTTCCGTGGTACTCGCTGCCGGTGTTCGCGCTGCTGATGACGCCGGTGTTCGCGCTCCTCCAATGGCTGGTGCCCGCGCTGCCGTGGTTCCTGTCGGGCTACGCGGCGCTCGCGGTGTCGCTCTCGCTCTATGAGGTGTTTCACGCGATCGAGCACTGGCCGCTGGAGCGCTGGGCGCCGCTGATCGAGCAGCCGCGGCTGGGCTGGCTCTGGCGGCGGGCCTACAGCTTCCACCTGCGCCACCACGCGGTGATCGACTGCAACGAGGCCATCTCGGGCTTTTTCGCGCTGCCGGTCGCCGACTGGGTGTTCGGCACCTGCGTGATTCCGGCGACCCTGTATGCGGACGGCGAGGAGTGGCAGCCGGCGCAGTTCAAAAGCCCGCGGCCGCGCTGGATCATCCGGGCGTGCGACGGGACCGTGAAGCGGATCGTGAAGTGGCGGCGGGCCTCGGCCGCCGGGACGGCCCGCTAGCCGGGGCGGCGCGGTCTACGGCCGGGCGTGCTGCGCGCGGTAGGCGGCGAGTTCCTGCTGCACCGCGTCGAAAATGTCGGCCGGCATGAGGCCGCCGCGGATGAGCGGGTAGGCCTTCTCCCCCAGCGCCTGCCACTGGGCCTGCGCCTCGGGCGTGAGCTCGCGCACCACCAGGCCGCGCTTCTGCATCGCGGTCACCGCCTCGTCGCTCTCGGCGCGGCTGCGGGCGCGGATTTCGGCGCCGGCCTGCCGCGCGGCCTCGGCCAGCGCCGGCCGCAGCTCCGCCGGAATCTTGTCCCATGCCGCGGTCGAGATGACGGCCGCGCCCACCAGTGGCGCATAATTGATGCGCAGCATGTACCTCGCGCGGTGGTCGAGCTGGGTGGCGAGGACGAAGATCGGCGGCGCCGGCATCGCGTTGACCAGGCCGGTCTGCAGCGCGGTGGGCAGGTCGTTGGCCTCGAGGTTGACCGGGTTCTGGCCGATGCGCTGCAGGATCTCCGCCTGCTTCGGGTCCGCCCAGACGAAGAGCTTGAAGCGCGCGAAGTCGTCCGGCGTCAGCGCGGGCTCGGTCGAGAACAGGCGCAGCCAGCCGGCGTCGAGCCAGAACAGCACGTGGAACCCCTTCTCCTCCAGCTTCGCCTCCAGCCGCGGGCTCATCACCTGCATGATGTGGTCGAACTCGCCGAAGTCGTGGAAGACGAACGGAAGTTTCTGCAGGCCCGCCACCGTGCTCTCGATGTCCTCGAGGCCGGTCGAGGTGAGCAGCCCCGCCTGCAGCGCGTTGATGCGCATCAGCCGCACCATGTCGGCCTCGGTGCCCTGCGTCCCGTCGGTGAAGATGACCAGCCGGACCTTGCCGCCCGAGTCCTTGCGCCACGCCTCGCCCATGGCGAGCAGGGCCTGGTGGTAGGAGGAGCCGCGCGGGGCGAGCGTGCCGAGATTGATCCGCACGGTCTTCTGGGCCCGGGCGGCGGGGAGGAGGGCAAGGGCGGCGAGCAGGACCGGGAGGGAGCGGCGGAGGGGCATGGCGGCGGATTCAGGGATTGAGGAAGAGATCGTCGATCCGGCTCAGCAGCCAGCGCGCCCGCCGCTGTGCCACGAGATTGCCCAGCCGTTCCGCGGGATCGGCGTCGGGGTCGACGGCCAGCGCCTGCGCCAGCACCCGCCGGAACTCCGCCGCCTGCTGGCGCTGGACCGGCACCGCCTCGGCGTAGGCGACGTAGGGCGCCGCAAGCCGGCCGCCGGACTCGGCCACCGCGCGGTCGAATTCCCGCTGCGCGCGCGCGGCGCCGTCGGGCGATCCGGGGCGCGCCATTTCGTAGGCGATAAGGAAGGTGTGGAGGGCGCCGTGGTCCCAGCCCTCGTCGAGCGCGACCGCGCGGTCGATCAGCGCCTCCACCTTGGGCAGATCGCCGATCAGCGCGGGGTCGTCCTTGGCCAGGGCGATGGCCGCGCCCCAGGACGCCGCGGTCCAGTAGAGCAGGGGCACGTCGGCCGGGTCCGCCTGGGCCGCGGCCTTGGCCGGATCGGCGGCGAGGGCGGCGCCGAAGCCGGGGTGGCGCACCTCGAGGCCGCGCAGCCCGTAGTCGCGGGCGCGGAGGTACAGGCGGCGGGCGCGCGCGTGCAGCGCCTGCGCGGCGGCAAGGTCGGTGGCCATGAGCTCGTCGCCGTCCTCCTGCACGAAGGCGTAGGCGTACTCGGTAAACCCGCTGGCGGCGGTTTGCAGCAGCTCCGCGCTGGTCGGATTCTCCGCCAGCAGGCTTTCGGTCAGCTTGAGGCTGAAGGGTGCGGCGGCCCTGATCAGGTCCGGGTCGTTGTCGCTGGCGAAGGTACCGCCGCTGCTGTGCGCCAGGGCCTCGCCCAACTGGTTGACAGTGTACTGGCGGATGGAGCAGCCGGGCGCCGCGAACAGCAGCAGCAGCGCGAGGGCGCCGGGCGGGGCGCAGCGAGGGAGGATCCGCCGGGACATAGGCTGTGTTCAAACAAGCCCGGCCCCGGCTGGCAATCTGAACCGTGCGGACCGTCGCGGGCCTAGCGGCCCGGCGGCAGCCGGCGCGCCGCCTCGAATTCGGCCCGGGCCTCGGCGGTCCGCCCGGCCTGCTCGAGCGCCCCCGCCAGCGCGAGGTGGGCCGCCGCCAGATCGGGCCGGAGCCGGACGGCCGTCTCGCCGTGCGCGATCGCCTCGGGAAGCCGCCCGGCCAAGGTCAGGGCGCGTGCCAGGTTGCACTGGGCCCCGGCGTCCCCGGGGTCAAGCCGCACGGCGGCCTCGAACTCGGCCAGCGCCTCGGGCAGGCGGTCGGTCAGCGCGTACACGGTGCCGAGGTTGTTGTGCGCCTCCGGGTAATCCGGCCGGAGGCGCAGCGCCCGGGTGAGCGTCGCGGACGCGTCCGGGAGCCGGCCCAGGTCGCGCTGGACGCCGCCCAGGTTGTTGAGCACTTCGGGATAATCGGGCTGGCGGCGCAGCGCCTCGTCATAGGCGGCCGCCGCTTCCGGCAGCCGGCCGAGCGCCTGCAGGCTGCTGCCCAGCCCGTACCACGCCGGCGGAAAATCGGGCTCGAGCTGCACCGCCTGCTGGAATCGCTCCCGCGCCTCGGCGTTCCGGCCCAAATCGGCCAGGACCACCCCGAGGTCGTAGGCCGCGTCCGCGTACTGCGGGTCCAGCGAGAGGGCCGCCTCGTACTGGGCGACAGCCTCATCCGGGCGCCGTTCCGCGCGCAACGCGGTGCCGAGATTGCAGTGCCCGGCGGGCAGGCGGGGATCGACCCGCACGAGACGCTCAAACAATGGCACGGCCTCGTCGACGCGTCCCGTGTCCAGCAACGCCAGACCGAGGTTGTTCAGCGCCCCGGACAGGTCCGGCTTCAACTCCAGCGCCCGCTCCAGATGGGGGATTGCCTCGGCGGTGCGGCCGGCGGTACGAAGCGTGGTGCCGAGGTTGTACTCGGCCAGCCAGCAGCGGGGATTCCGGGCGAGCGTGGCGCGGTAGAGTGTCTCGGCGTCGCGGTAATCTCCGCATTGCCGCCAGGCGAGGATGCCCAAACCGGCCAGCAGCAGGCCCGTGGCGATCCGGGCCACCCGGTCGGTCAGCAGCCGCGCCAGACCCGCGCCCGCGAGCGCAAAGACGGCCGGCGCGGCGAGGTATTGGAAATGGTCCGCGACGTACGAGTAGCGGAAGGGAAACACCTCGACGAATCCCAAGGCGGGGAAGAGCGTGCCGCCATAGACCAGCGCGGCCGCGAGCGCGCCGCGCCGCCGGGTCCAGGCCAGCGCCGCCAACACCGCGACCACGCCCAAGGACGGCAGCCATTGCCACCACGCCGCGGCGTCGATCGTCCAGCGGGGATAGATGAAGATCAGGTCCGCCGGCCAGACGAGTTTGCCGAGGTAGAACCAGACGATCCGGCCGGCCAGCAGCACGCGCTGCACGGCGTCCAGGTCGTAGGCGGATCCCTGGTCGGCGATGACGTAGAGTCGTTCAACCACCGCGGTCCCGATTCCCGCCGCGGCCCCGAGGCCCAGCCACGGCAGCAGCGGGCGCACGTGCCGCCGCCACGCCAGACGGCCGTCGCGCCACCAGAACACCACGAGCAATGCCGCCGGGAGCGTCGCGGTGACCGACTTGGTCAGCAGGGCCGCCACAAACAATGCGGTGGCGAGGGCGTAGGTCGCCCGCCGGCACCGCCCGTCGAAGCGCAGGTAAGCGAGCGCGGCGGCGAAGTAGAGGACGGCCGAAAGCGTGTTCTTCTGCTCCGAGATCCAGGCGACCGACTCGACGCATACCGGATGGAGCGCGAAGAGCGCCGCCGCCAGCAAGGCCCCGGGGATCGCCAGACGCCGCAGCAACTGAAAGAGCAGGCCGGCGGCGGTGGCGTGCAGGAGGATGTTGACCAGGTGGTAGCCGGGCGTCGCGTCGCCCCACCACCGGTGCTCGATCCAGAACGCCGAGTGCAGCAGCGGGTAATATTGCTGCGTCGCCCCGGGTTCGAACCAGATGCGCCCGAGCCCGGCCAACGAGCGCAGGTCGGGGCGCGTTACATGCGCCGGATCATCCCAGAGCATCCCGCCCGACACGGCCGGCCAATAAGCCAGCAGCGCGGCCGCAAAGAGCAGCGCCCAAGCCCACGGCGCCGGCAGCGGCGGGCGGCCGGAGGCCTGGCTGGCCGGGGGCGCGGTTGGATTCATGGCGGACGATCACGCCGGCCGCGGCGGGTCGGCGACGGCGCCCGGCGCCCGCGCGTAGACCATGCGCGAGGTGGCCGGCGGCTCCGGGCCGACGTGGAAACCAAAGACCGCGTCGCGGACCGCCCGGTCGGCCATGGTGAAGCGCTCGATGCGGCGCAGGTTCTCGAGCCAGGATTCGACGACGAACGTCTCGACGAATCGCGCCGGGTTGTAGGGATCCTGGTACACGCCCCAGCGGATCGCCCCGTCGCGGCGGCGGATGCGGCCGAGGCGCTCCGCGGCGCGGATGAAGGCGGCGGCGCGGGCGGGGTCGATCAGGAATTCGATCGTCACCAGCACGGGGCCGTCGTCGGGCTGCGGCTCGATGACGATCTGGGGCACGGAGCGCCGCAGGGCGTTGGCCAGGTCGGCGGGCGAGTGGTCGAGGTCGGCGCCCGCCATGAGGGCGATCCGCCGGGTGAACGCGAGGCTCAGCAGGAGGGTGGCCGCGGCGGCGGTGAGGGCGAGCGAAGTGCCGGCGCGCTCCGCGATCGCCCCCCACAGGGCGCTGCCGAGCGCCAGGCCGCCCTGGAAGACCATCTGGTAGATGCCGAGCGTGCGCGCCTGGACCCACGCCGGCACGGAGAGCTGCACGGCGATGTTGAAGGACGAGGCGGTGCACGTCCACGCCATGCCGCCGCCCACCAGCAGGACGATCAGCGGCGCCCGGAGGTGCACCCAGCCCATGGTCAGGAGCACGGCGGCAAAGACGAGCGCGGACCCGTTCACAATGGCGTCGGCCGACAGCCGCCGGCGCAGCCGCGGCAGCGAGGTGGCGCCGAGCACGGCGCCCAGGCCGATGCAGCCGTTGAGCACGCCGTAGCCCATCGCGCCCTCGCGCAGGTCCTGCTGCGCCACGACCGCGAGCAGGGCCCACATGCCGCTGACGCAGAACGTGACGACAAACGTCCGGGTGAGGATTGCGTGCATCGCCGGGGCGTGGCGCACGTAGCGCAGGCCGGCGCGCATCGAGCCCGCCATCCGCTCCGCCGGGAGGGCACTGGTAAAGAGGGGTGTCCGTTTCCACACGTAGATGACGACGAGGACGGCGACGAACGAGAGGGCGTTGATCAGGAAGACGACGCCGGCGCCGGTCCGGACCGCGACGAACGCGGCGACGGCAAGGCCGCCGGCGGCGGGGCCGACGGCGCGCGCGAGGTTGAAGGCGGCGCTGTTCAGGGCGATGGCGTTGGGAAGCTCGGCGCGCGGCACCAGCTCCGGCACGATCGCCTGCCACGTCGGGCCGTTCATGGCCGAGCCGATGCTGAGCAAGAAGGTCAGCAGCAGGAGCGAGGTGACGCCGATCAGCCCCGTGAGGGAGAGGACGCTGAGCAGCACGGCCGCCGCCAGCATCCAGCCGGCCCAGAAGAGCAGCAGGCGCCGGCGGTCGAAGATGTCGGCGGTCGCCCCGGCGGGCATCCCCAGCAGCAACACCGGGAGGCTGGCCGCCGTCTGCATCAGCGCGATGAGCAGGGGCGAGGTCGTCAGGGCCGTCATCAGCCAGGTGCCCGCGGTGTCCTGCATCCACCCGCCGGTGTTCGAGATGATCGACGCGATCAGCCGGTTGCGGAACAGCGGCCGGCGCAGCGGCGCCCAGGCGGCGGTCGGTTCGGGCGGACTCATCGGGCGAAAGTTCAGGCCGGGCGCGCGAAGCCGCAACCAGATTTGACCGGGCGCGCAACTCCGTGCAGGGTGGCGGGATGCCAGCCGCCACCCTGTCCGGAATTTTTCCACGCGCCGAGGGCCTGCGCGCCGCCGTCACCCTGAACAACGGCGTGCGCATGCCGTGGTTCGGCCTCGGCGTCTTCCAGATCGCCGGCGACTCCGCCACCGAGACCGTGGTGCGGATGGCGATCGCGCAGGGCTACCGCAGCATCGACACCGCCGCGCTCTACGCCAACGAGCGCGGGGTGGGCCGCGCGATCCGCGGCGCCGGCGTGCCGCGCGCCGAGCTGTTCGTGACCACGAAGGTGTGGAACGACGACATGCGCCGCGACCGCGTCGAGGCGGCGTTCGAGCAGAGCCTGCGGCGGCTGGGCCTGGATTATATCGACCTGTTCCTCCTGCACTGGCCGATCGCCGGAAAGATCACGACGTCGTGGCAGGCGCTCGAGAAGCTGCACCGCGCCGGCAAAATCAAGGCGATCGGCGTGAGCAATTTCATGCCCAAGCATCTCGACGAGCTGCTGGCGGCGGCGGAGGTCGTGCCCGCGGTCAACCAGATCGAGTTTCACCCCTACCTGCAGAGCAAGGCGCTGGCGGATCAGTGCCGCGCGAAGGGCATCCAGCTCGAGGCCTGGAGCCCGCTGATGCAGGGCGGGGCGCTGCTGCGGGACCCGGCGCTGGCGGCGATCGCCGCGGCCCACGGCAAGACGGTGGCGCAGATCGTCCTGCGCTGGGACGTCCAGGGCGGGGTGGTGACGATCCCGAAGTCCGTCCAGCCGCGGCGGCTGGCGGAGAACGCCGGCATCTTCGATTTCTCGCTGACCGACGCCGAGATGGCGGCGATCGCGGCGCTGGACCGGAACCAGCGCAGCGGCGCGGATCCGTACCACTTCAATTTCTGAGCGCCCGCGGACCCGGCGGCCCGGGCCGGCTCACGGACTGAACCGGAACAGCGCGACATCGCCGTCGCGCATCACGTAGTCGCGGCCCTCGAGGAGGTATTTGCCGGTTTCGCGCGCCGCGTGCACCGAGCCGAGCTTCACCAGCTCGTCGTGCGGGATGACCTCGGCCTTGATGAAGCCCTTCTCGAAATCGGTGTGGATGACGCCGGCGGCCTGCGGCGCCTTGGTGCCACGGCGGATCGTCCAGGCGCGGACCTCCTTCTCGTTGTGCGTGAAGAAGGTGATCAGCCCGAGGAGCGCGTAGGTGGCGCGGATCAGGCCCGCGCCGCCGCCTTCCGTCACGCCGAGGTCGCGGAGAAATTCCCGCGCCTCGTCGGGCGGGAGATCCGCGAGCTCGGCCTCGATCTTGGCGCTGACCGGCAGATAGGCGGCGTCGTGGTGGGCGCGGACGTATTCGGCCACGCGCTGCACGTGGGGATTCGCGGCGGCGGCGGCGAGATCGCCCTCGGCGACGTTGACGGCGTAGAGGATGGGCTTGGCGGACAGGAGCTGGAACAGGCGGAGCAGGCGGATTTCGTCGTCGTGCACCGGCAGGGTGTTCGCCGGCCGGTTGGCGTTGAGATGGGGCCGGAGGCGCTCGAGCAGCGCCAGCTCCGCGACCGCCTCCTTGTCGCCGCTCTTGACCTTCTTCTGGTTCTTCTCGACGCGTTTCGCGACCGCCTCGAGGTCGGCGAAGATCAGCTCGGTCGTGACCACCTCGATGTCGCGGACCGGGTCGAGCGCGCCGATGGGGTGGGCGGCGTCATCGTCCTCGAAGCACCGGACGACGTGGACGACGGCGTCGACCTCGCGGATGTGGGCGAGGAACTGGTTGCCGAGGCCGGCGCCGTGGCTGGCGCCGGCGACGAGGCCGGCGATGTCGATGAACTCGATGGTCGTGGGAATGACCGTGCCGGTGTGGAAGATCTTCTCCAGGTGCGTCAGGCGCTCATCCGGCACGGTGACGACGCCGACGTTGGGCTCGATGGTGCAGAACGGGTAGCTGGCCACCGCCGCCTTGTGGGTGCGGGTGATGGCGTTGAAAAGCGTGGACTTCCCGACGTTCGGCAGCCCGACGATGCCGGCCTTGAGCATGCAGCGGGGATTGACGGCGCGGGCGCGGCCCCGGGCAAGCGGAAAAGGGATTCCGACCGGCCGGCTTGGCCTTGCGGCCGCGCCCGGCGTCGCGCTAGGCTGGGCGCATGGCCAAGGCATTCCATGAACTGACCGAGCGCGAGGTGCTGGCGCTGGCCGCGGCCCTCGAGGAGGAGGACGGCAAGATCTACGGCGAGTTCGCCGAGCGGCTGCGCGCCGATTATCCCGCGACCGCAACGGCGCTGGCGGCGATGCAGGCGGAGGAATCAAACCACCGCCACCGGCTGCTCGAGGCCTACCGCGCGCGGTTCGGCGACCATCTGCCGCTGATGCGGCGCCAGGACGTGAAGGGGTTCGTCGACCGCAAGCCGTTGTGGCTGGCGCGCCATCTGACGGTGGCCCAGGTGCGGCGCGAGGCCGAGACGATGGAACTCGAGACGCGGCGGTTCTATGAGGCGGTGGCGCAGCGCACCACCGACGCGGGCATCCGGCAGTTGCTCGGCGACCTGGCGCAGGAGGAGCGGCACCACGCGGCGATGGCCGAAGAATTTGAGAAGCAGCAGACCGCCTCGGGTGCGCGGGCCGAAGAGGACAGCAACCAGCGGCGGCTGTTCGTGCTCCAGATCGTGCAACCGGCGCTGGCCGGCCTGATGGACGGCTCCGTGTCGACGTTGGCGCCGCTGTTCGCGGCGGCATTCGCCACGCGCAACAGCTGGGATGCGTTTCTGGTGGGCATGGCCGCCTCGGTCGGCGCGGGCATCTCCATGGGCTTCGCCGAGGCGCTGTCGGACGACGGCGCCCTGAGCGGACGCGGACATCCGTGGCTGCGCGGCGGCGTGTGCGGGCTGATGACGACGCTGGGCGGCATCGGCCACACGCTGCCGTTCCTGATCTCCAATTTCCAAATGGCGACCGGTGTGGCGGCGGGTGTGGTCCTGATCGAACTCGGCGTCATTTCCTGGATCCGGCACCACTACATGGACACGCCGTTCCTGTCGGCAGCGTTTCAGGTCGTGCTCGGAGGCCTGCTGGTGTTTGTTGCTGGAATCCTAATTGGCTCGGCGTAAATGGGTAAGGAATGTTCCAAGTCCCGCGGGCGCCGGCGTTGAGTTGGCCGCTCCACCGGATTTTTCCAGTCACTGACTAACGACTTGTAAAATCGAGAGGTAATCAACGTCGATGGTTGAATAGGGTAATCTATCTGCTATTACGGAGGGGTAAAACCCCTAGTTTGTTATGGGCGCAACTGAGACTATCGCCGTAATCAGGACCCAATTGACCCAGCTGGTTGATCGAGCGAATGACCGTGATACCGCGCTGCTTGCGCACCAAATTCGACAGTGCCTGCAGGAGCTGGAATCGGAACAGCGCAAGGCCGCGGCCGAGCTCGAATCGCGGTTCAGGGAGGAGAGGGTGCAGCTGGTAAACGAGCTCAAGGCCCTGCTGCCACTGGCGGCGAGGGAGCGAGACGAGGCCCGGGCCAAAGCCAGGGAACTCGAGGCGAAGAATCTGGCCCTGGAGGCGCGGATCAAGGTCTTGGAGCCGAAAGTCGGGGCGCCGAGGCACGAGCCAAAACCGTTGAACGTCCGCGCCCCGGTTTCGTCGGCTGACTTTGACGTGCGTTAGTCGGATTCCGGCCCCGCAAACGGCGCCAGGTCCCGCCTCTCGAATCCGGGGCCGCCCACAACGAAATCGGCGGCGAAACCGACCCACTACCCGGCCGACGGCGGGCTTGACAACGCCGGGTGCCGCCGGTGCACTCGTCGGCTTTTCCGAAAGGCTCAACGATCGTCCGCATTCGTCTCATGGCTCTCAAAATCCGTCTTTCCCGCATCGGCACCAAGCACAAGCCCATCTTCCGGGTGGTGGTGGCCGAGGAGCGTTCGCGCCGCGATGGCGAGGCCGTGGAAATCCTCGGGACGTACACGCCCGAGGCCAAAGGCAACCCGCTGAAGATCAATCTCGAGCGGACCGACTATTGGCACTCCAAGGGCGCCAGGCCCACCGATACCATGAATGCGCTGATCAAGAGGGAGCGCCGCCGCCTCGTCGCCGCCGCCAAGGCCCCGGCCGCCGAGACGCCGGCTGCGCCCGTCGCGCCCGCTGCTTCCTGATTCGTCTTACACCAAGACCGCGAAGTTCGCGAAGTGCCCCGGTCCCGCCACCGGGGCTTTTCATTTCTTGGCGTCCTTGGTGGACTTGGTGTAGACGCTAGGCCGATGCCCCTGCACATCGACATCCTCACGCTGTTTCCCCGGATGCTGGACGGCTTCCTGGCCGAGAGCATCCTGGGCAAGGGGGTGGAGGCGAAACTCCTGTCGATCCAGGTCCACGACCTGCGGGACTGGGCGACGGACAAGCACCGGCGTGCCGACGACCGGCCGTTC
>Ga0335079_10009767_pt1 | contig 10931 bp, 9 predicted proteins | sample Lox_Sample_33_FD_206719 | JGI IMG/M metagenome (GOLD analysis project Ga0335079, IMG submission 206719) | Soil microbial communities from Loxahatchee National Wildlife Refuge, Florida, United States - Lox_Sample_3.3 | ecosystem: Environmental > Terrestrial > Soil > Wetlands | place: USA: Florida... | reverse complement strand
CACTTCGTCCTGCATCAGCGCCTTGTACCGGTCGTGGAGCGCTCTGATGTCAACGAGCAGGACCCGGACCGGGTCCGAAGCAGCCACCAGGTTCGCCCCCCGGAGTATCCGTTCGAAATCGTTCCCTGATGCGAGGAACCTGTCATAGAGCGCCTCATCCCGCAGGATGAGGAACTTTTTCTCGTACCGGGTCTCGGACAGCAGGGCATCGGTGAGGTCTTTATGCAGGTCGATGAGCGGGTTGTCCACGAACAAGATGGATTGGGCGAAATTGTTGACCTTGCCGAACTGCATAATGGCGTAGACGCTCACTCCCGTGGAAAGCACGAGGAGCGCGATATATCCGGCCATCAATCGGGGGAAAATGCCGACTCTCACGACATCACCTGAATACGGAGTGGAACAGCAATTCGGCAACAAAGCCGGGAAAAAAGAGACAGACCCAATTCCAAGGCGCAAGTGGTTCAACCGTTCGAACGCGAGATAAACTAACACTTTTTGATTCGGAACGCAACAATGAGCATGGAGCCGGGATCCCGATAGGGTTGATAAATGCAATGGGTTTGTTTTACAGAAGCCGGGAGGTGTATGAAAATCCCTTCACGGAACGATGCCTCTCTCCATGATGAATAATGATCCCGGACGTGTCATTTGTCCCTGATCAAGTGGGCGTTCCCTCCCGGTACTCGTAGGCGACTTCCCGTTCACCCTCATATTCATCATCACGAGACCCTCGGCTTGCCTGTGATGACGTTCTGAACCATGCCCGGGTCCTTCATGGGACCCCTCCTTGTGCAAACCGTTCCATGAAAAAAAGGGGTCACCCCCTTGGGTGACCCCGGATGCCCGCCTGGTTACGAGTGACGGTCATCAGTCATTTGCTGGCAAGAGCCCGGTCGATCGACCACTTGCCGCCGCCTCCGATCATGAGCACCAGCGCGATCGCGATGACCAGGATGTGATACTCAAAACCTTCGCCCTTCTGGTTCCCGAACCAGTTCATGAAGAACCCGTTCTGCCAGTGGATCATGTATACGGCGACCGCCATTTCGACGCCGATCGCCAATGCGGCAACACGGGTCAAAAGCCCGGTGATCAACCCCACCGGCCCGAGAATCTCGGTCATGATGGCCAGGAATGCGAAAAGGGTCGGAATACCAAGCTGCGTGGTAAACATCTGCATCACGCCAGAAAAGCCGAGCAGCTTCTGCATCCCGTGGGGAATGAACACGATCCCAAGCAGCACCCTGAGGATCAGCATTGACACATCATCATTCGTCTGAAGTAATTTCTTAAGCATGAGGTCCTCCTTTTCTTGTCCTTCTCCGCCCGATGGCCCTTAATCAACCCGTGAGTGGGCCCCATCGCAATAAGGCGCTTTTTTCGTCCGTTGGTACTGACACAGGCCGGCCTTCGCTTTCCCGGCGACCGAGAACTCGACGGGCTGGAAGCCTGTCCCCGCATGCGGGCCGTCACAGAAGGGCCCTTTGCCGGACTTGCCGCAGCTGCACCAGAAGCAGGTGCCCGGCTCCAGCTCGGTTACGAACGGCAGGTCCTTACTCATCTTTTCCCCCTTGCCCGGCTGAGGCAATACCCCTTCCGAGCTTCCTGCACAGATTGCCGAGTGTCTCCTGCTCCGCTTTCGTCAGTATGTTCATGCCCTGAGCGATCCGCCCGGCGTGGCGGGGAAAGATGTCAGCGATAAGCTTTTTCCCGGATGGCGTCAGCCGGACCGAATAGTACCTCCGGTCCTCGGCGTCCCGTTCCCGCTTTACCAGCCCCCGCTTCTCCAGGTTATCGATCACCATGGTGATGTTTCCCGTGCTCTTCAGGATCTTTCGGGCAATCTCCGCCTGACTCAGTGGACCGAGGTGATAGATCGCCTCAAGCACGCCGAATTGGCTGATGGTCAGCCCCGCCCGGCTCAAATGGCCGTGAATGCTCGCCGATACCGACTCGGCCGCCCGCATCAGCTTTACATACGCATTCAGCGCCCTTGCCTCGCCGCGGCTACCCTTATGCTGGCTCCTGATCATTACCCTGCACAATTATTTCAATACTAAATTACTTAATATTAAGTTAATTATACCGCGCCCTTCGCCGTTGTCAAGGGGCTTACGCCTGTCGTTTTGGGAGGAGGTCGCCGGGACGGGCGAAGTCGCAGGGGGTGGCGTTTGTCTCGCCCGGATCACATCGCGCCGTTCACCGTGTACCAGAACAGGCTCGCGTACTCGGTGCAGGCCACGGCCGATTCCCCGAGGTTTGACGCATGGGGGATGAAGGACGAGAGCGTGACCGGCCGCTGTTCTCCGATATAGGCCGTCGGGGCGGGGATCACGGCGAATCCGCTCTTCCGGTAGAGGGCCGCGGCCCGTTTCATGTGCGTGGCGGACGTTACGAGAACGATGCGCCTGCCCGCGATCAGCCGGCCGAGCGCCTGAGCGCCTTCGATCGTGTTCCGGGACCGGCTCTCGACGATGATCCGCCTGGCAGCGACACCGGCTTCACGGGCGGTGCGTGCCATGGCTTCGGCGTCCGCAATAACGGACCCTGCGGGGTCGCCGTTCCCTCCGACCAGGACGAGAGGAACATTCAGCCTGCGCTGCAGGGCGATCCCGCTTACGAGCCGCTCGAGGGAAGCGCTGGAAGGCGCCGCGGGCAGGCCTGCCCAGCCCAGGTCACGTACGCCTCCCCCCAGGACCACGACTGCGTCGGCAGCGACCCGCGTATCCTTGAGCGGCGGGACGGCGGACTCCAGCGGCCGGAGCAGCACGCCGGAGACCGGGCTGATGCTCAGGGCATAGAGCGCGAGAAAGCCCGTGGCGACCAGAAATCGGCCAAACTGGGGGCAGAGCCTGATGATGACAAACCCCGCGATCATGAGCAAGAACAGGCCCGCAGGCGGCACAAGGAGATACAGCAGGGTCTTGGCAGCGACAAACCACATGATATGCTCCTTTTATCAGGCACCCGGGGCGGAGCGCTGCCCCCGAAGGTTCATCAGTTTCAGTACTTCGAACCAGAGGATGCTGAATATACCCGCGGCGACGCAGACAGCGACGTCAACGGGGTGAAGGACCGCAAAGTTGAACATCCTGCGGAAAAAAGGGACGGAGAGCGCCAAGGCAAGAAACACCACGGCGCCTCCCGTCACCGACCAGAGCGCGGCATTCCAGGTGCGCAGCGAGGACAGGATCGGCCGGGTCCAGGAGCGGTTGATGAAGATGAGGCAGAGATTGGCAACGATCAGCGTAGTGAACGTCATCGCTCTCGCTTCGTCGGCCCCCTGTCCTCGCCGGAGCGACATGAGGAACACAGCCAGCAGGACGATCAGAACGCTCAGGCCCTGCAGCAGGCTGATCGCGACCGTCCTGGCGCTGAAGAGCGGGGTAGCGGGACCCCGCGGAGGCCTGTTCATCACGCCCGCTTCCTCCGGCTCGGCCTCGAACACGATGGAACAGGCCGGATCGATGATCAATTCCAGAAACACGATATGCACCGGCAGGAGCACCAGCGGCAATTTGAACAAGACCGGGATGAGCGACATGCCCGCGATCGGCACATGGACCGATACTATGTAAGCGACCGCCTTCCTGAGATTATCGAAGATCCTCCGGCCCATGCGCACCGCCTTGACGATCGAGGAAAAATCGTCGTCCAGGAGCACAAGAGCCGATGCCTCGCGGGCAACGTCGGTGCCCCGCCCGCCCATGGCGATCCCGATGTGTGCCGCCTTGAGCGCCGGCGCGTCATTCACCCCGTCTCCGGTCATGGCCACGACCTCGTTGTTGGCCTTGAGGGCCTGCACGATCCGGAGCTTCTGCTCCGGGACGACGCGCGCGAAAATGTTCACGCTCCTGATCCGTTCCCGGAGAACGCCGTCATCCATGGCGTCGAGCTCCGCCCCGGTGATGATGCCGGCCGCCGTGGGAAGGCCGATCGCGCTCGCTATGCTTGCGGCCGTCCCTGCGTAATCGCCGGTGATCATGATGACGCGGATGCCGGCTGCGGCGCATTCCGCCGTTGCCTCCTGCACACCGGGCCGGACGGGGTCGGCAAGACCGACCAGGCCGACAAAGTCAAAGGGAAAATCATGCTGCTGCCCGGGGAGGTCCCTGCTGACGAACCGGGAGCGAGCGACGCCCAGGATGCGCAGGCCCTTGTTCGCCAGGGACTCCACGGTCTTTGCCAGTTCCTCCCTCCGGTCCCGGTCCAGATGGCAGAGATCGGCGATCGCCTCGGGCGACCCTTTCGACGCGATGACGAACTCGCTGCCGTTCGGCGACTGCCAGACGTGGGACAGCGCCATGAGATGGTCGGAGAGCGGATACTCGCGAACCAGCGTCCAGTCGGCATGGAGATGCTCGGTGCGGGAAAGAGATTGTTCGCCCAGGTCCTTGAACGCCCTCTCCATGGGATCGAAGGGGGCCTTCTGGCTGGCAAGGATGCTGAATTCGATCACTTCGTGGAACTGCTCCGGGATGGCGCCCTGCGCGCTGTGATCGATCCCGTAGAACTCGTTCCGGGCCCAGATCGTGTCGACGGACATTCGGTTCTGCGTCAGCGTCCCGGTCTTGTCGACGCAGAGCACGGTCGCAGCGCCGAGGGTCTCGACAGCGGGGACCCGCCTCGTGAGGACCCGCTGCCGGGAAATGCGCCACGCTCCGAGGGCGAGGAAAATGGTGAGCACCACGGGGAATTCCTCGGGCAGTAATGCCATGGCGAGCGTGATGCCCGCGAGAAAGCCGTCGAGCCAGTTCGAGCGCGTCACTCCATAGACGATGACCACGATCGTGCACAGGAACAGCCCGAGGAGCGCGAGCCTGCGGACGATCTGCTCCGTCTCCCGCTGGAGCGGGGTCTCCTCCGTCTCCACGATCCGGAGCGCCCTGCCGATCTTTCCCATTTCCGTATCAGCGCCCGTGACCTGGACGGTCGCGATCCCCTGCCCTTTGACGACGAGCGTCCCCGAGTAGAGGAACGGCAGATCCTCGCCGCCCGGCCGGGTCATCCCGCCGGTATCATTGCACGCCTTCTTCCGGACCGAAACGGATTCCCCGGTCAGCAGCGATTCATCCACGGACAGATTCGTGCAGGACTGGATTACCGCGTCTGCCGGCACCCGGTCGCCCTCGACGAGGACAATGACGTCGCCGCGCACCACTTCCCTGCCGGGAATACGCCTCTGCCTGCCCTCCCTGATGACCAGTGCGCGGGGGCTTGACAGGTCCCGAAGCGCTTCGAGCGCCCGCTCTGTCTTGCGCTCCTGGTACAGGGTGATGCCGACGACCACGAACACGAAGCCGAGCAGCATGACGGCTTCCCGGAGATCGCCCAGGACCAGGTAAATGGCCCCACAGGCGACAAGGAGGAGGAACATGGGCTCCCGCGCGACCTCCAGGGCTATCGCGATCGTGCTCCGCTTCTTCGCGGACGGTATCTCGTTGTATCCTTCGGTCTGGAGCCGCGCGGCCGCTTCGGACTCCGAAAGTCCGGAGGGAGTGCTGATGTCGGAGGGATTGAGCATAGAGATCGCGTTCTCGATCGGATACGGTCTTCGCAGTATACACAAACGGGCCTGAATTGAAAAGACCATACCCTGATGTGTCCCGCTGCCGCGCGGGTGTACCGGCGCCGCCCTTTTGTGCTATAGTTTATTCAGAGCTTTCTGCTGCGACCTGCGGGCCCTCCGGAAAGGAGAGGACCATGAACGAGACGATTCCGGAAACGGATCTGCGGATCCTGAAGACCATAGAAGAGCACATTTTCTCGGGGATCAGCCGGGGAATCAACCTGTCTGAACTGAATATCCTCGATGATGTCAACGCCGGCAAAGGCAAGATTGAGGAGCTGGGGGCAAAGATCGCCGTCAAGAACCCGGAGCTTGCGGTCACCATCCTCGAGATCGCGCGTTCCGTTTACTTCAGCCACAGCACGCAGGCAGAGGTCCCCGATTTCTTTGACGCCGTCATGCGCCTTGGCGCTGACCGGGTGAAACTCCTCTTTTTCTCGCTTTCGCTCTTTGCGCTCGGCAAGGGCCCCGAGGCCAGGCTGCGTGCCGCGAAAAGCGCCAGCATCGGCATACTCGGAAGGACCATCGCCGAGCAGATGAACCTCAAGGATGAACTCGTGCGCAAGGTAGAGACAGGGGGGCTTCTTTCCCAACTCGGGAAAAATGCGCTCTTGAAGGCGCGGGAACTGGGGATGGACCTTAGCGATGACTTCATCGAAAAGCATGAAAAAGACCTGGCCCTGATCATCATGGACAGGCTGGATCTGGATCCCTTCCTGAAAAAGGCCATCGGTCTGTCCGTCATCGAATTCGACGAGGAGTCCCTTTCCCTGCCCGGGATCATCAAACTGGCCGAGGCAATGACCGAGGACAGCTTTAGAAGGTACGGAAAGCTGGTTTTGAAATCGCCCATGCCCGACTCTTCTGACATCGTAACCAGGACGCCGGGCGACGCCATCCGGAGGCTGTTTACCGCATTAGGGGTCGAAGAATTTCTCGAAGTGCAGGAAACGCCCACCCGGCGCCAGTTGGAGGCCCGGGGGAAACAGAAAAAAGGACCCGTCGGCACCGTCAGAGGATAGCGATCCGGATGCACGCTCGCCGGCGCAGCCGCGGGGCATCGGGCGAGGAGGAAGATGGTCGACGTGCTGGCAAAGCTGCCCTGGGGAATCCTGATCCTGGCCTGTTTGACGCTGGGGCTCGCCCCGTTCGCGCCTCCCCACATCTGGGAAAAGCTCCACATGCTTGCGAAAGGCGAACTCGTCAGGCCGATCGACTGGTTCGATCTGGTGCTGCATGGAACGCCCTGGGTTCTTCTGATGCTGAAAGCGATCGTCTCGCTGACGCCGAAATGAAAGGTGAAGGGTTTTCCCCCCGGCGCAGCCATGGAGAGAAGGAGGGGAGGCATGCCGATCGCGATCATCTCGTTCTTGCCGGTGCTGCGAGAGCATCTAGGCCTTCAGCAGGTCCCGCAGGAGTAAACCCAGATCCTCAGGCTTGTAGGGTTTTGCGATGACCGCGCTGAATCCGTACTCCCGGTGATTGGCCATCACCGGGTCGTTCGAATATCCGCTCGACGCGATGGCGCGGACATTGGGGTCGATGTGCAGCAGCTCTTGGACCGCTTCCCTGCCTCCCATGCCGCCCGGTATGGTCAGATCCATGATGACCGCGACAAAAGGCTTCCCCGCATCCGCCGCATCCTTATAGAGACGCACCGCTTCCAGACCGTCCCGCGCGAAAACGACCTCAAAGCCGAATTCACGGACCATGTCGCCGGCGACGTTCCTCACCATTTCCTCGTCATCCATGATCAGGATGCTGCCCTTTCCCCGGAACGAGACGGCGGAAGCTGCCTGAAGCTCTGCTGCGGGCGACTCCGACGCGGGCAGCAGGAGCGTGAAGGTCGTCCCCTGACCGATCCGGGAGCTGACGGTGATCTGGCCGCCGTGGTTCTTGATGATGGAATAGGTGACCGCGAGTCCGAGGCCGCTCCCGGTCTGCTTCGTCGTGAAAAAGGGGTCGAAGATCTTGGCGAGATATTCCTCCGGGATACCCGTGCCTTCATCGCGCACCGTCACGTGCACATAGCGGCCCCGCCGCGCCGGCAGCACGTTCAGCATCTCCTCCCGGGCGTTGCAGGCCTCGATGGTAATCACCCCGCCTTCGGGCATGGCCTGGCAGGCATTCAGTACGAGGTTCTGGAATACCTGACTCATCTGTCCCGCGTCCGCCTCGACAGGCCAGAGGCCGACGTCAAAGTGCAGCGAACTCCTCACCCGCGCGCCGCGCAGCGCGAAGCCCACCGCGTCCCGGATCACCTGGTCGATCGCGACGGTCTTTGTGACGGGCTCGCCTCCCTTCGAAAAGGTGAGCAGCTGCATGGTCAGGTCCCTGGCATGGTTCGAGGCCTTTTCGGCGTCGTTGAGCCGGTCGTGTTCGAAGGAGCCCGGCTTGAGCCGCATGCGCGCCAGGGCGATGTTGCCGAGGATCGCCGTCAGGATATTGTTGAAGTCATGGGCGATGCCGCCTGCCAGGATGCCGAGCGATTCCAGCTTCTCCACCTTCTGCATCTCCGCTTCGACCAGTTTGTGGTCCGACATATCGATGGCAAGCCCCCGCAGGCCGACGGTTCTGTCCCCGCGCCTGATCGGTGCGGTATGAACGCCCACGAAGAAGGTGCTCCCGTCCCGGCGAAGGGCGTGAAACTCCGTGTACCCGAACTGCTGGCCCTCGAGCCGCCGTTCCATGGCCTCGCGGACCAGCTGCCGGTCCTGCGGATCGACGACTTGCAGGACGCTCATACCCGCGCTGATATCAGACTCAGTGTAGCCGAAGGCTTTCAGGCCGGTCTTGTTGAAGTAGGTGAAGTTGCCCTGCAGGTCGCACTCGAAGACGGACTGCGGCAGGGAGTCCGCGAGCTCCTTGAAACGCTCCTGGCTCTCTTGCAGCGCTTCCCCGGCCCGCCTTCGCTCGGTGATGTCGGTATGGGTGCCGATAACGCGCAGTGCCTTTCCGTCGGAAGTGCGGGTGACGATCTTGCCCCGGTCGAGGACCCACTTGTACGTTCCGTCCCTGCTCAGCATTCGGTGCTCGCTCATGTACACGGGGGCCTCCCCGGAAAAGTGCCTTTGGATCTCGCGGTACACGTATTCCTTGTCCCCGGGATGGACCCGCTTGTCCCATTCATCGAGAGTGTTGCCGATCTCGTCATCTCCGTATCCCAGCATCGCTTTCCACTGATGGGAGTAAAATACCTCGTTGGTCTGCACGTTCCAGTCCCAGAGGCCGTCCCCGGCGCCTTCGAGGGCGAACTTCCAGCGCTCCTCGCTCTCGTGCAGCGCCTGATCAGCCCGGTCGCGGCCGATGGCGTACTGCTTCATGAGGCCGTACATGATCGAGGCGGTCACGAAGATGAACAGCCAGCCCTTGATGATGCTCAGGATCGTGTACATGCGGGTGTTCGCCGCGATCGCCTCGACGAGCAGATCGGACGTCGCGATCCAGGTGACGCTGAGGACGATGTATATGAGGATGATCCTGAAAGGAGTGAGTTTGAACATGGGAACTCCCGGTGCGGCAGAACACTGAACGGAGCAGAGCGAGATAAAAGACCGCGTAAAAAGCTTATCAAATTCCGGGCAAAAAGGGTAGGGAAATTACGATGGGAACTGCGGTGTGTTACCGTTGGTAGCGCAACGATCACACCACATTACCTGCGTCTGCGGCGGTCTGTGCACTACAGAAAAAAGGTCCTTGAGGACGCAATGGAAATTTCCGGGCAGTGGAGCCCCACCTGCGGGAGCTGGCGGCGCCCCTTTAGGGACGCGACCTCCTGCGGACTACGACGCATTACCCCGGGCAGGAGCCGGGGGATTGCAAGTCGCGGGATTCATGGGAGAGCGCTCAGGGTATTTCGGTCGAGGCATCACGGCTTGGGCGGCATCTTCACCACCGTGAACCAGAATTCTTCAAGCGTATTTACCACCTTGATGAAGGCGTCAAATCCTACGGGCTTGGTTATATAACAATTTGCCCCCAGGTCGTAGCACTTCACGATGTCGGCATCGGCATCCGACGTAGTCAGGATAACTACCGGGATGCTGTGGAGGTTCTTGTCGTCCTTGATCTCCTTGAGCACTTCCCTGCCGTCCTTCTTCGGCATATTGAGGTCGAGGAGGACCACGTCAGGCCGCGGAACATCGGAATAGGGATGTTCGCGTCGCAGGAACTTGAGCGCCTTTACACCGTCGTCTACCACATGGAGGTTGACGATCAGCTTTGCCGCAGCCAGCCCCTCCCGGGTCAGTTCCACGTCGCCGGCGTCATCCTCGACCAGCAGCACATCGATATCTTTTCGAGTTCTCATGCTTCGTCTCCTCCGCGCGGCTCTCAAGCGGCCGGCCCGGAACTTCCTTCTCCTTGACGCATCCGTTCCCTGGCGCTGCCGGGGACGGAAAATACATACCATCATTCGGCCGGCAATGTAAAGTAAAAAATCGAGCCCCTTCCTGGCTCCGATTCCACCCAGATCCGCCCGCCGTGGCGCTCCACGATCTTCTTGCAGACCGCAAGTCCGATGCCGGTGCCAGAGTACTCCGTCCGTGTATGAAGCCGCTGGAAGATCACGAATATCCGCTCGGCGTATTCCATCGGGATTCCGATGCCGTTGTCCTTCACTGAAAACTCCCATTCCGCGTCTTTCCGGACTGCTGAGATATGCACCCGGGGAGCCGCGTCGCCGTGGTACTTCACCGCGTTCCCAACGAGGTTCTGGAACAGCTGTCCCAGCTGCGTTTCGTCTCCCGGCACCGTGGGCAGCGGATCGGCCGTGATGGATGCGCCGGACTCATGGATGACCACATCGATGTCCTTCAGCACGCGGCCGAGCACCGCATTACAGTCGTTTTTGACGAACCCCTGGCTGCGCGTCGTGATGCGCGAATAGGCCAGGAGGTCCTTGATCAGCATCTGCATGCGCCTGGCGCCGTCCACGATGTAAGCAACATAGGTGTCCGCTTTTTCGTCGAGCTTCCCCCGGTACCGCTTCTCGAGCAGCTCCGTGAAGCTCGCGACCTTGCGCAGGGGCTCCTGCAGGTCGTGGGAGGCGACGTAGGCGAACTGCTCCAGGTCCCGGTTCGAGCGCTCGAGCTCGAACATGACCTGCTTCAGTCGCGCTTCGGCCCTCTTGCGCTCCGTGATGTCGCGTGCGATCGTCGACGCCCCGATGATTGTCCCGTCCTGGTCCTTGATCGGCGAAATAGCCGCCGAGACATCGACCCATTGCGCGTTCTTGCGTATCCGTACCGTCTCAACGTGCTCGACCCGTTCCCCCCGCGCGATGCGGGAGAGGATGTCCCGCTCCTCCGCGGCTCGATCGGGCGGGAACAGCATGGCCATGGACCGGCCGATGACCTCC
>Ga0335079_10009766_pt1 | contig 10931 bp, 9 predicted proteins | sample Lox_Sample_33_FD_206719 | JGI IMG/M metagenome (GOLD analysis project Ga0335079, IMG submission 206719) | Soil microbial communities from Loxahatchee National Wildlife Refuge, Florida, United States - Lox_Sample_3.3 | ecosystem: Environmental > Terrestrial > Soil > Wetlands | place: USA: Florida... | reverse complement strand
GCTGGCCACTTCCAGCGTTCGCCGCTGTTCACCGGTAAGGTGCTCGATTTGGGATTCGATCATCTGACGTAGAGTCTCCGGCACCGTGAGAACCAGCTCCTCGATGGGGACTGTGAGGCGCCACTTCCCGTTCTCCCGCGAGATCAGGCCCCGCTCGCTCATGTGATCCAGCACGGCAATCATTAACAGCGGATTGCCCTCCGAGTGCCGATGGATCAGCTCGGCAAAACCGTCCGGCAGACTGCCTCCCGGAGACTCTGCGCTCAGGTATTCGGCTACGTCTGCTATCGCCAGCGGTGTGAGAGCCATCTCCTGACACAAGTCATGCACCAACAGGTCCTGCTTGAGCCTCTTCAGCGGATGTTCGGGAACTACCATGTCCACCGGCCGCTTGGTGATGATCACCATCGTCTTCGCCATCGTCCGCTGGCGCGCCAGAACGGACATGAGATCCACCGTCGAGGGATCTACCCATTGCAGGTCCTCGAATACCCACAGCAGGGGCGCTTCCAAGTTGAGCGTGTCCAGCGCCTCCCGGATCTCGCGCAGCATGCGGTCCCGTGTCGCCCCCAGAATCTCCCGCTGCAGCATCTGACGCTGTTCGCGGTTCACTAGCACCGGGAACTGCACCAGCCAGGTGGGCGCTTGCGCGGCCAGAATCTCGACCACTCGTTTTCCCCCCGCACCATGGCACAACCGACCCAGCGCTTCAAGCATCGGGTAATAGGGTTCCGTGCCTCCGTAACCTTCCACGCATTGTCCGCGCGCGATGCGGAGGGTTGGTTCCTCGACAGCAACTTGGCGTTGGAATTCGTCAACCAGCGCGGTCTTTCCGATACCCGGCTCTCCCGTGATGAAGACGATCTGGCGCTGACCCTTCAATGCCCTTCGGAGGCAAGCTCGCAACACACCAAGCTCGTGGTCTCTGCCCACCAGTTTGCCGCGGGCCGGACTCCCCGACGGCACCGGTTCCGCAGCCTCACTTTCCGTCACCGCGGCCACAAACCGATACCCTCGCCGGGGCAGCGTCTCAATAAAAAGAGGATTCTTCGCGCGGTCCCCCAGCGTGCGCCGGATGTCGGCGATCTGATACTTCAGAACTTCCGGTTGGACAAAGGTATCAGGCCACACCGCCTGCAGGAGTTCCTCCTGAATCACCAGGCGGCCGGCATGCTCCACCAGATAACGCAGGACGGCAAACGCTTTGGGGGTCAGCAGGATGCGCTGGTCGTCCGGCGCATCCCGGCAGCGCCAAAGGCACTGGTTTTGGGTGTCCAGCCGGAATGGAGGGAACTCCTTCATTTTGCCGGCCCTCCTCAGGTTCTTGTGCTATTCAGCATACCCCCAAACCGTAGGCAAGCGTTCCTCCCACCAAAACCTGACCGCAAGCTCACGACTGCCATTTTCAATTCCCGTAATCTCGGATCAGGAGACGACGAAAACAATGGCACAAACCACTTACAATCCACTCATGGCCGGCATGGACGAGATCCGCAGGTCCTGGGGCTGGTTTCTGGCCCTGGGGATCTTGCTCGCGGTCCTGGGCGTGGCCTGCATCATCTATGACGTAACCGCTACATTCACCACGGTATTAGTCTTTGGTTGGTTGCTGCTGATCAGCGGAGTCTTCGCCTTGGTGCAGGCGTTCACCATCGGGACCTGGGGCGGATTCTTCCTGTATCTGCTCAGTGCGCTATTGCGCGGATTCACGGGATATTTGCTGGTTCGCTATCCGACTACCGGTGTCGAGAGCCTCACTCTAGTGCTGGCCTCGTTCTTCATCGTGGGCGGAGTGTTCCGCGCCATCGGCGCCGGAATGGCGCAGTTCCCTCAATGGGGCTGGGGGGTCTTCTCCGGGGTGATCTCGACGGCATTGGGGATCATGCTGCTTTGGCAGTGGCCGGCGGTCAGCGTCTGGTTCATCGGATTCGCCCTCGGTGTGGACCTCATCATAGACGGGATAGCGGTAAGCGCTTTTGCCACCGCGATCCACCATCTGCCCAGGGGGAGCGTGTTCCAACCCGCATAGATACCGGGAAAGACCAAATAACAACAGAAGGAGACATCTTAATGGAAAGAATGCTGGTTGTGGTTTTTAACGACGAATCGAAGGCCTACGAAGGATCGCATGCCCTCAAGGAACTCAATCGCGACGGAAGTATTGCGATTCACGCTGAATCGGTGATCAAGAAGAACGCCGATGGCACGGTAACGGTCAAGCAGTCGGAAGATGAGTTTCCCATACGCACGGTGGGCGGGACGGCGATTGGCAGCCTCATCGGACTCCTCGAAGGACCTGTTGGCTTAGGTATCGGCGCTGTGGCCGGCTTGCTGGCTGGCAGCATCGGCGACTTGCACGTGGCGGGAGTGGACGCGGAGTTCGTCGACGACGTTTCTGCCGCACTCACGCCGGGCAAGTGTGCGGTGATCGCAGACGTCAGCGAGGAGTGGGTTACCCCGGTAGATACTAGAATGGAAGCCCTGGGTGGCACTGTATTTCGCACCGCCAAGAAGAGTGTCGAGGACGACCAAAGGGCCAGGGATGTGGCGAGGCTTCGGGCGGAAATCGATGAGTTGAAGGCGGAGCAGGCACGAGCCCGGGCCGATCGCAAGGCTAAGCTCCAGGCTGAGATCGACAAGCTCAACGCCAAGCTGCAAACCAAGTTGGATCAGGCCAGGCAGCGGTCAGAGCAAATCAAGAGCGAGACCGAAGCCAAGGTGCAGGCCCTGCAGAAGAAAGCCGAAAAAGCTCAGGGGGACATCAAGGCCACTCTCGATGCACGCGTGAAACGGATACGCGAAGAGTACGAGCAGTCGGAGGCCAAGATGAAGCACATGCTCGCCGGGCAGTTGAAACAAGCCGCCGCGCGACTGGAGAAATAAAAACTCTGGCACTTAGTCGTACGCGGTCTCCCGCGGGCGACGGCACACGAACGAGGTAAGAGTGGCGAGGGACGCCCACTCAACGTAGCAAAACTTGGTCCCCTCAGAGGAGCTTCCCGCTCCTGAGAAGGGATGAAGAAATCAATGGCAAGAAAGCATGGAGGTTAAAAGTGGCACAACTGATTGTAGTTGGATTCAAGAAAGATATGTACCGGGCTTCAGAGGTTCTTAACAAGCTCAGTGCAATGGACGATAAGTGGGCGGTCGATCTTCGCGATGCCGTCGCAGTCTATCGGGACTATAACGGCAAGCTGCGGGTGGATCAGAGCTACCAGATGACCACCGGCGAAGGCGCCGGATGGGGGGCCTTTTGGGGGGCCTTGATTGGATCGCTGATCGCGATGCCATTCACTGCCGGGGCGAGTGGCGCAGTCCTCGCGGGAACGCTCGCTGCGGGAGCCGTGGGTGGCGGCTTACTAGGCGCCACGGGCGGCGCAATCGACGCGAACTGGTGGAAGTCCGAATTCGGCATCCCGGAGGAGTTCGTTAAAGGCACCGGAGGCATGGTCCAGCCGGGCGACTCAGCAATCCTTGCGCTGGCGCGCTCGGTCGACCCGACTCAGGTGGCTGAACAGTTCCGTGGTTACGGCGGTACGGTGCTTCAGACGACACTCTCCAAGGAGCAGTCCGACAAGATCCAAGCCGTGCTAGACGGACGCCACACGATGAAAGCAGCGTAGCACTTGGGCGCTGGTGGCGCCGCCGTGACCTTTGCGGCAGCGCCACCTCGGCTCCGGAGTTGGGCCAACCTGGACGAACAGAAATTTGGCGAACGGGTCTATCGGTCGCCAAGAGGTAGTCGGCGCCCTAATGCGCACTCGCAAGCCGAGGAGAAATAGCCCCGCGAGTTGACGGGGCGGAGATCCAGCGGTGAGTGACAGCGTCTCGATTCGTGGCCGGATCACTGTTGAAAGCTCGGGCGAGATGCGCACAGCGCTGGCCAATGCCCTGCGTACAAAACCGGGTAGCCTGTCCGTGGATCTGTCCGGGGTCTCTTATATCGACACCTCGGGGTTGGCCACGCTGGTGGAGGCGAACCGGATTGCACGCAAGCAAGGCACGCGGCTGATCCTGGGCGGAATCCATGATCAGCCGCGCTACCTCTTCGAGATCACGCATCTCGATCGCCTGTTCGACATGGCTGGACAGGAGGCAAGTACATGAACGTACTGGAAGTCATCGGCGGCGGCGCCATCCGCGGACTTGCATATATTGGCGGACTCACGATTCAGGGCTGGTCGGGTCTGCGCGCCACACCCCGTGTGCTGCCGGTCGTGGGTAAGCGCGGACGCTGGCGAACAGCGTTGCGCCAGATGGCGGCTATCGGCGTAGATGCGCTACCGACGGTCGCCATCATGTCCGTGTGCGCGGGATTCATCCTGGCCATGCAAGCCGGGGCCGAACTGCGGAGGTTCGGAGCGCTGCAGTATGTCATGGACACCGTGGCGATCGGGTTCACGCGCGAACTGGGTCCGCTGTTGACGGCCTTCGTTGTGAGCGGCCGATCGGGATCGGCATTTTCCGCCGAAATCGGAACCATGGTGGTCACCAACGAGATCGACGCGCTCCGCACCATGGCGATCGATCCGATCGAGTTTGTGCTGGCGCCGAAGTACCTCGCGGCGATGATCACAATCCCCTGCCTGAGCATCATGAGCAACGCGTTTGGCATCCTGGCCGGCGCCGGGTTTATGTACATCACCACTAGGTATACGCTCTCCATGTATCTGCGGTATGTCGCCGACTCGATCGAACTGCATGATGTCTTCACCGGGCTGCTGAAGAGCCTGGTGTTCGCGATCATTATCGTCAACGTCGGATGCCTGGAAGGCTTCAGAACGCGAGGGGGACCGGACGCAGTGGGGCGGTCGGCAACTTCCGCCGTGGTCTGGTCGACCTTTTTTGTAATCCTCGCCGACGTGTTTTTCACGGCGATCTTTTATCTGGTGCATAAGGGTGCATAAGAGTTAGCGTATGGCAGACCCCGTGATCTCAGTCGAGAACCTGACGGTCCAATATGGGGATCATCGTGTGCTGAATGGCGTGAGCCTGAACATCGAAGCGGGCGAAGTGATGGCGTTGCTCGGCGGCAGCGGCTCCGGCAAAACCACCATTCTGCGGCACATCATCGGACTCGAGCGGCCAACCTCCGGCACGGTCCGGATCCGGGGCGTCGACATCAATCGCTGCTCGCCGAAAGAACTCAAGGACATCCGGCGCACCATGGGCGTGGCCTTCCAGGAGTGTGCGTTATTCAATGCGATGTCCATCGAAGAAAATGTCGCCCTGCCTCTGCACGAATTGACCAACCTGGCCGACCCCGTCATCGAAATCATGACTTACATGAAACTCGCCGCCGTGGGTTTGGGTCAAGCCGCCAAACAGATGCCTCAAGAATTGTCCGGGGGCATGAAAAAACGCGCGGCCGTCGCCCGGGCTACCGCACTCGACCCCGAGATTTTGGTCTTCGATGAACCGTCGGCGGGCCTGGATCCCATTGTCGCGGCCGGGTTGGACGAACTGATCCTGCTCTTGAAGCGCGCCTTCCACATGACCATCCTGGTCGTGACCCATGAGTTGGCGAGTGCCTTCCGCGTCGCCGACCGTGTGGCCATGCTGGACCGGGGATCGCTCATCGCGGTGGAAAGCAAAGATTCGTTCCAGGCGAGCACCCAGCCTCGCATCCGGCAATTTCTAGACCGTGTTCCCGATCCCATTGCGGAAAATGCGGCCGTTCAAAACCGTATTCGGGAACTGGCGGGTATGACAGGAGCAAAAGGATGAACACCGAGGCCAAAGTCGGCGCCTTCGTTTTGGTCTGCGCGGCGGTGCTGCTCACTACCGTCTATCGCGTGAGCAGCGCTCAGATCAGGGGTGCACGCACCCCCTACAGGACGTACCTGCGGTATGCGGGCGGGTTGGAGCCCGGAGCAGACGTGCTGTTTGGCGGCATCAAGGTGGGTCAGGTGACCGCCGTGCGGCCCGACCCGCAGGACCCCACCCGGATTGAGATTCTGCTGGATGTCAGGCAGGGCACGCCGCTGAACGCCAAGTCCGTGGCTAAGCTTGGATCGGTGACAGTGATTACCAGTCCGGTCATCTCCATCAGCATGGGATCGAATGACGCGCCCCGGTTGCCGGCCAATAGCGTGATTCCATCGCTGGAAACCATCAGCCTGGACGATACCGAGCGTAAAATCGTGGCCCTAGCCGATTCCGCGCAGAGCCTGCTCGAGTCGGTGCACAAAGACGTGAACGATCTCACGGGCGACGCCCGGCAGCTGATGGCGAATCTGAACGACGTCACGGGCAATCCGAATCAGCAGCGTCTGGCTGAGATCCTGGCAAACGCCGATACGATGGTTTCGCGATTGTCGCCGAAGATCGACCAGATCAGCGACCAGGCGCTAAAGCTGACCAATGATGCGAACGGCGTGATGGCGAAGGTAGGGCCGGTCGTGGACAATGCGAATGCAACCGTGTCCAACGCGAATGAGACGATCACGGCGCTCCGCGAGCCGATTCAGGCAGACCTTGCCGAAGTGCGGAAGACGCTCGATCAGGCGCGTGGCCTGATCGTCGATCTGCATGCGGCGATGCGCGCGAAAGACCAAGACGTTACCTACACGCTCGAAAACGTTCGTATGGCTACCGACAACCTGAACGAGCTTACGGAGTCCCTGAAGGAGCGTCCATGGAGTCTGATACGGATTAAGCAGCCGAAGGACCGGAAGGTTCCCCAATGATGAGGAACCCATGAGCACGAAGACTCTGGTGAGCACGAGCGCCTGCGCCGCAATACTGTTGACGGCCGGCTGCGGGGGCGGGATCCGGTATCCGAACTACTACGCGCTGGATCTTCCTCCAGCGCCAGCTCCAGCGGTAAGCGACACGCGCCTTCCGGGCACAGTGGCGGTACGCAGGTTCGAAACCCCGCCTTATCTAAGGCAGGGAAGGATTGTATACCGGCAAGCTCCGGGAGAAATTGGTTTTTACGACTATCACCGATGGGCTGGCGATCCGGGTGAGACGGTTACGACGGCAGTGATCGATTCGCTCCGCTCCTCTCGACTGTTCTCCTTTGTAAAGCGATACGACGGTCAGAACCAGCAGGACTATCTCATGGTCGGCCGGCTCGAACGGCTGGAAGAGATCGATTACAACGGCGGTGTCCGAGTGGAAGCGAAACTATCGGCCGAGCTGGTGAATCTGCGAACCGGCGCCACCGTGTGGACCGGTGATGCAGGTGAAACCTTGCGAGTCGACACCCGCAACGTAAACTCGGTGGTCACGGAAATGAGTCACGCTGTCCAAAAAAGCATCGATCGGCTTGTAGAGAGCTTGGACCAGGAACTCCTGGTGAAATAAGAGGTGATGAGATGAGCGTTCAGAACTTAGCCGAGCCCACTGCCCAAGCTGTGAACGCTCCAGCAGCCGCCAACGGATTGACATCTCAGGAAGCCGAGGCACGACTCAAGCAGTTTGGCCTTAATGACCCCGCACCTCCCAAGCGCCAGTCCGCGGTTCTCGACTTTCTTCGTCTTTTCCTAAATCCACTGGTTTTGATATTGCTGATCGCCGGCGTCAGTTCCGCTTTTCTCGGCGACGCAGCGGACGCGGGGATCATCATTGCGATCGTCCTGCTCAGCAACGTGCTCGACTTCACCCAAACCCACACGTCGCAGAAAGCGATCAAGGAGTTGCAGCAACGCGTCGCACCCACCGCCACCGTGCTGCGCGACGGGAAGTGGCAGGAGCTCCGGCGAATCAATCTCGTTCCCGGTGACGTCGTACGGCTTTCGGCCGGTGATTTGGTCCCGGCTGATGCACGCCTCCTGGGATCCCGGGATCTCTACATTCAACAAGCGGCGTTGACGGGCGAGTCGATGCCGGTCGAAAAGCAGGCGCATGGTGAGGAAGTCTCCACCAAGCCCGATGCGGAGAACATGGTGTTCCTGGGCACTTCCGTCGTCAGCGGAACGGCCACCGCCCAAGTCGTGTGCACCGGCGCCAAAACCTCTTTTGGCGACATCGCCGCCCGGCTCGCCTTGCGCCCCCAGCAGACTGCGTTCGATCAGGGCCTGAAGGACTTCAGTCTCCTCATCACCCGCACCGTGTTCTTCCTGGTCGTCTTTCTAGTCGTGGTCAGTGTGGTCAGGCATCGGGATCCTTTTCAGTCGCTCCTGTTTGCCGTTGCATTGACCGTTGGCCTGACCCCCGAATTCCTTCCCATGATTGTCTCCGTGACCCTCTCCAAGGGCGCACGGGCCATGGCTCGGAAGAAAGTGATCGTCAAACACCTCGCCGCGATCCAGAACTTCGGCAGCATCGACGTGCTGTGCAGTGACAAGACCGGCACGCTCACTAGCGGCAATATGGCCCTTGACCGGTCTCTCAATCCCTTTGGAGATCCGTCGCAGCGAGTATTCACACTGGCATATCTCAATAGCAAGTTCGAGACGGGCATCACAAGTCCGCTCGACATGGCCATTCTGCAAGGCCATGAACCGGAGGATGCGACAGGTTACGAAAAGCGAGACGAGATCCCCTACGATTTCGAGCGTCGCAGGCTGTCAATCGTCGTGGAGTGGCAATCACGGCGGCTATTGATTACAAAGGGAGCACCGGAGGGTATCCTGGCGCGCTCGGTCACTTATGAATCGGACGGCCGCACTGCACCCCTGGATGCAGACGCGCGCGAGCGCTGCCAGAAGACTTACGAAGGATTGAGCCGGCAGGGATTTCGAGTGCTCGCGGTTGCTTACGCCGACGTCGAGGCACGTCCCGACTATTCGGCTGCTGACGAAAAAAACCTCATCCTGGCGGGCTTTCTGACCTTTTCCGATCCGCCTTTGCCGGATGCTGCCAAGACCCTGGCCGCGCTGCGGGGGGACGGGGTGGAAGTGAAGATCATCACTGGGGATGGGGACCTGGTCACGGCTCACGTTTGCAACCAGGTTGGGCTCGAATCGGGCAAGATTGTGCTCGGCGACGAACTCGAGACGATGACTGATGCCGCGTTGGAGCACGTCGCCGAGCAGACCAAGGTTTTCGCTCGAGTGTCGCCGGCGCAGAAGAACCGCATCCTCCTGGCGCTGAAACATCGTGGCCACGTTGTCGGATTCATGGGTGATGGAATCAATGACGCTCCGTCGCTTCACGCCGCCGACGTGGGCATCTCCGTCTCGACGGCCGTGGACGTGGCCCGTGAAGCCGCTGACATCATTCTTATCGAGCCCGGCCTCGACGTTCTCGCCAGCGGCATCCTCGAGGGGCGCAAGGCTTTCGGCAACGTGATGAAGTACCTGTTGATGGGCACCAGCTCGAACTTCGGCAATATGTTCAGCATGGCGGGCGCCTCGCTCTTCCTGCCGTTTCTCCCTATGCTGCCCACGCAAATCCTGCTGAACAACTTCATGTACGATGTGTCGCAAATAACCATCCCGACCGACAACGTGGACGACGACTTTCTCCAGAAGCCAAGGCGTTGGGATATTAGTCTGATCCGGAAGTTTATGGTGTTCATTGGGCCGATCAGTTCGATTTTCGACTTCCTGACGTTCTACGTCATGTTGCACTTCTTCCATGCGGATCAAGTGCTTTTTCACACGGGTTGGTTTGTCGAGTCATTGGCGACGCAAACGCTAGTGATTTTTGTCATTCGCACTGCCAAGAATCCGCTGCAGAGCCGGCCCAGCCGGCCCCTGACAATAACCACACTGGCCATCGTGGCCGCAGGCATTCTATTACCGTACAGTCCGCTGGCGGGCCCATTCGGCTTCGTGCCGCTGCCGGCAGCCTATTTTGCCTTTCTCGCGACAGCTACGATCGTGTACTTGGTCCTCGTGGAATTCGGCAAGCGAATTCTCCTTGGTCGCACTGCCGGGACAAGCACTGAACGGCGCGAAGGAATTGGTCCTAGGTAAGGACGGAACGAAGGAGAATTCTTGAAGTTCGGTGTACTCGCACTCGATTACGATGGCACTATCGCGCACGATGGAATACTCGATCCGGACGTAAAGGCCGCCATCGCAGAGGTGCGTGGGCGCGGAATCGTAGTCATCCTCGTGACCGGCCGCATTCTTTCGGACCTGAAGCGAGTAGCGGGAAATCTGCAGTTCGTTGACGCTGTGGTCGCGGAAAATGGAGCAGTACTTGCCTTTCCGAACGGTCATTCCTGGTTGAGCGGCCATCCTCCACCGCCAGTGTTTCTTGATGAACTCCGCCGCCGTACAATCGATTTCGCCGCGGGCCAATGTATCGTGGAGACCGACGCGGCATTGGCTCCCCGAATCTTGGCCGTCATCCGAGAGCTCGAACTGCCGCTGGTGCTGTTGTTCAACCGTGGCCGCGTCATGGTGCTTCCTCAGGGGATTAGTAAAGCCACTGGGCTTCGCCAAGCACTCACTGCGCTGCGGTTATCGCCTCACAATGCGATTGCAATTGGCGACGCGGAAAACGATCATGACCTCCTCGCGGCTTGCGAGATCGGTGCAGCCGTCGGCTGGGGAAGTCCGGCGCTTCAGAGGAGTGCGGATGAGGTCGTAGGCGGCGATGGTCCCAGTGCCGTTGCCCCGTATATCCGGGAGGCCGCGACAAGTATGCGGCTCCCCCCAGATCGAATTGGCAAGGGTAAAATCATTCTCGGCGTGACCGACAGCGGCGAGCAACTCGGACTGCCGATCCGCGGTCGCAACGTCCTCGTAGCGGGAGACCCACGATCCGGAAAGTCCTGGGCCACGGGGCTCTTCTGCGAACAGCTAATGCTGCACGATTACTGCACATGTGTGATCGATCCGGAAGGCGATTACGAGCAACTGGAAGCTCTACCCCGTGTAGTGGCATGGGGAGGTGACGATCCTCCACCATCATTACCCGATCTCGCTCGCATGTTGCGGCATCCAGACATGAGCGTGGTGATCGACCTTTCACGCGTGCCATACAAAGAAAAGGTCGGCTATTTGAAATCCCTTCTACCGATGCTCGCA
>Ga0335079_10009765_pt1 | contig 10931 bp, 12 predicted proteins | sample Lox_Sample_33_FD_206719 | JGI IMG/M metagenome (GOLD analysis project Ga0335079, IMG submission 206719) | Soil microbial communities from Loxahatchee National Wildlife Refuge, Florida, United States - Lox_Sample_3.3 | ecosystem: Environmental > Terrestrial > Soil > Wetlands | place: USA... | reverse complement strand
CAGAAGCAGGAAGTTAGCTCTGTGGTGGGATTAATTTCTCGGGTTTTCTCTTGCTGACCTTCACATCTTCCCGCTTCACGGGTTTGGCTTGAAGTAGGTTCCTTACGATCCCCTCGAACTTCTTGCGGTCTACCTTGAGGCTCTTTTTCGGCATGGTGGTCAAAAGTGGTCTAACTTACCCCGCTCAATCTAACCATTTGTCGGTATTGATAGTTAAGCATTCTGCTATTGCTCTTTTCCACAACCCCACCGAGATTGCACAGGGAGTGGTGCTGTTACTATGCGCGGCAACGGAGGGGTTGGGCATCGGTCAAGCCTAACGGACTTAAAATCCGCCGACTGCTGGCGCGGTCTTGCGGGTTCGACTCCCGCCCCCTCCGCACCACACACGAAAGGACGACTATGGAAACTGACACCAAACGCATCGTACTCCAAATGCTTGAAACTATGCTAGAGCAACAGCAAATGCTTTCCGACGTTGCTCAAGCCGAGAAATTGGTCATTGAAGCCATTCGGAAGGACTACCCTTCGGAATGCGTTGAAGCTGCTTGGTTAGCTGCTCACGAATCCTTTGATTCTGTCTTCGGAGTAGCTGACAGAATTCAGAGACTCGCTGAGCAAGTTCGTGGGGTTCGTCCGTTGTGCTGATCTGCGCCAGCAAGTTTTGGAGGCGCTCCCTGTCACGGCTTTCCGACATTAGCGCCTCCGCCGTGCTGCGTCAAATGCATCATCGTGTCAAGAATTGTATTTCCTTATAGATGTTACGCTTGCTATGAAAATAGCAAAACGCTATAGCAGCGTGGTATACTTCCGCCATGAAATTCAAGGTGCTGCAGGAAAATCTCCGCAAGACTTTATGGGAACGCATCGAGGAAGGCGACCTGACCGGCCTTCGTCTGGCGAAGGAGACCGGCTTCAAGCAGGCCCACATCTCGAATTTCCTCAACAAGAAGCGCGGCCTCAGCCTCGAAGGCATGGACAAGGTCCTGAGCGTGCAGAAGATTTCCGTTTTGGACCTGCTCGATCCGAAGGAGGTCAACAAGCGCGCCAGCATTGTGCCACCCAGCGGCGACGAGTTTGAGAATGTATTGATGGTGGATGGCGCCGTGGCCGCGACCCGCGCCCTCATCATGAGCATGAAGGTCAAAGACGTGCTCAAGTTCAAGAAGAGCTTCCTGCGCAAGCTGCGTCCCGAGATGGAAGGCGACCGCGACGGCTGGGAGCGCTTCGTAGTGATTCAAGTGGATGGCCGGGAAGGGATGAGCATGTACCCTCGCCTGCTGCCCGGGGCCACGGTTCTCATCGACCGCCACTACAACTCGCTCAAGCCTTATCGCAAGGGTGAGTCCAACATGTATGCGGTGGCCCGAAATGGGCAAACGACGGTGAAGTATGTCGAGCAAGCCGGCAACCACCTTGTGCTGCGTCCCCATAACCAAGCCTACCCCGTGGAAGTGATGGCCATGGAAGAAGGCAAAACAGCCGCCGATTATCTGGTCGGTCGCATCTGCTATGTCGGGATCGAGACCTAGCCTCCCGGACATCGTCGAGCAGATTTCTGGGAAAGTCCCGGATTTGCCTGGGCCGGCCGATCAGTGCGTTTCGAAAGCGACGACATGTCGATCGAAGTCGAGTGTCACATCTGTAGCACCGACGGCGATTGGGCCTAGCAAGCCGTCAAAGTTCCGCAGATTGCGCTCGGGAGTCGACCAGATGTAGGCTTTTTGTTTGTGCCGGGATACCGGTCCCACATTGACCGACTGCATCTCGACCTCGGCCACCGTGTCCTTCCCGCCAGCGTTGAGATTGGAATCCCGAGCGAGAGTGTGAAGTTGCTTCAGACCACTAGCTAACCGCGGTTCGAACAACATGAGATCCTTCGTGCCGGTATCGAGTAACACCCGAAGCGTTTCGCCAGCGCTTTCCAGCGGGATGAGTATGTAAGTTCCGCCAGCTTCGCTCTTCATTTCGAATGGGATTTCGCCGGCAGTGTTTGTGTCGGAGACGAAGACCAGCTTTTTTCGACGGTAGTCGAGCCTGAAGTTCCGCCTGGCCAGGAGGTCGAGTCCGATCACCGCATCGATGCTCGTGTCCAGTGCCTGCTCGATTCTTCCAAGGTCCATGGCGACCATGTCCAGGGACTCGACGCCGACTTCTCCCAATTGAACCCCTGGAACGCGCACCCTTTCGACCTCGATTGACCGATTCATCAATGAGAGTTGCCGAACTGATCCCCAAAGCGCCAATCTCTTGGCGACTCGAATGCTTATCGCGCTGGGGACCGCGCCGGTATCGATCAACATCTTCTGGTGTCGCAGGCCTCCCAAAGTTCCGTCCACCACAATTGCCCAACCGTCGACCAGCTGAAATGGGACCTCGGCTCGCCCCTGAGCCCCGGAAACCACAGTCAAGAACAGAACCATAACGACGGCCTGAAATTTCATGTTTCCTCCTGGCGCACGCAGGAGGAAGTAAGGGTTTAGCGAGGAAGAAGTCCTGAGGAGGAGCTCAGGTCTTGGAAAAGCTTTGCTCAGGGAATGCTTAGGCGTTCAGTTTCAAGGATTTGCATTGGTTCAGCACGCAGCTCTCTCCGTTTTGCCAACGTAGACCTATAATGTGCCCAATTTCAGCGGAGGGTGTTTTTGACCAGCAGATTCAGGGTCGGGGAGTGGAGCGTGGCTCCCGAGCTGAACAACCTGGAGCGCGACGGGCACTCTGTGCACGTGGAACCCAAGATCATGCAAGTGCTCGTGGCCTTGGCGGAGCACCCTGGGATGGTTCTTTCCAAGGAACGTATTCTTCGTCAGGTATGGCCAGAAACGTTTGTCTCCGAGGAAGTGTTGACGCGCTGCATTTCCGAACTGCGCAGAGTCTTCGAGGACAATCCCCGGGAACCTGCTTACATCCAGACCATTCCCAAGGGCGGCTATCGACTGCTGGCGCCGGTTGTTACGGAGGGAGCGGATCGGCAAACGATCAGTACGAGTTGGTGGCCGCGAAGAAGACGGGGGCTCGCAATCGGCGCTGCAATGCTTTTGCTGGGCGCGCTCAGTTTCTACTTCATCAACCGCAGGCCGCACGCAGAATCGAGACCGCGGATCTCTTCGCTGGCGGTGCTGCCGCTGACCAATCTTTCCGGTGACTCCAGCCAGGATTACTTCGCTGATGGACTGACGGACGAACTGACAACGCGCCTGGCGAACATCAGTGCCCTTCGGGTCATTTCTCGAACCTCGGTGATGCACTATAAAGGCAGCACCAAAACGAGCCCGGAAATTGCTCACGAATTGAATGTGGATGCGCTGTTGGTAGGTTCGGTGGTGCGCTCCGGAGACAAGGTGAGAATCAACGCACAACTGATCGAGGCTCGAGGTGATAAGAACCTATGGGCTGAGAGTTACGAACGCGATCTGCGCGATATTCTGGCATTGCAGGCCGATGTCGCGCGCACTGTTGCAGACCAGATCAAGATTCAAGTAACGCCGCAAGAGAGCAAGAAGGTGTCTGCCGCCGGGACCGTGAACCCAGAGGCTTACGATTCATATCTCAAAGGTAATTATTACTGGGGGAAGTTTACTGACGCCAGCATGAGAAAGGCCATTTCTTACTATCAGCAAGCCATCGATATGGATCCGAACTATGCTCTCGCCTACGTTGGCCTGGCGAATGCCTATCATGAGCTTTGGGACGCCCCTCCCGCGGAGATAATTCCGAAGTCGAGAGCAGCCTCAGAAAAGGCACTACAGCTCGACGAAGGCTTGGCCGAAGCTCACAGCTCCTTGGGCTGGGTGAAGTGGATCTACTACTGGGACTGGGCCGGGGCGGAGGAGGAATTTCAGCGCGCGCTCCTGCTCAACCCAAATTCTTCCATCACGCATGGAATGTATGCGGAGTATCTCGATTCCATGGCACGATTTGCAGAAGCAGCGAAGGAGCGGGCGACCGCCAAACGGCTTAGCCCGGTAGAGCCCATCTTCTACCAGAATAGCGGGGAGCATTTCCTTTATACGAGAGAGTTTGACAAAGCGATCGAGCAATATAACGAGGCCTTGGAGTTAGATCCGACTTTTGCAATCGCACATGCAGGCCTTGCGCAAGCTTTCGCACTAAAAGGCATGTGGAAAGAAACCATGGGGCACTATGAGGAATTCGTGATTTTGGATGGGGACCCGGGACTTGCCGCAAGAATAAGGCCCGCTTATGCCAAGTCCGGCTACCGGGGTGCGGCCCGCGTCATTCTCGAGGACGGGCGGCTGAAAAGGTCAAACGGGCGCTGGGTTTCATTTACAGATAAAGCTTGGTTGTACATAACGCTAGGCGACAAAGGCCTTGCACTGACAGCGCTGGAGCAAGCTATGCGTGATCGAGAGCAAGGGATGACCACGCTTCAAGTAGACCCGATATTTGATTCCATCCGCTCCGACCCACGCTTTCAGCAGCTAGTGCAACAGGTTGGTCTACCCCGGTTAAGTGAGCAGTGGCCAGGAAGGGGAGACTTCGTGGTCCATCTGCCCGAAAGGATTTTATGCAAGACTTTCCCCAGGACTTCGGCCGCCTCTCGGAATGCCGCCAGTTCTTGCTCCGCTGGCAATGACCTGGTGCTGCGTCCCCATAACCAGGCCTATCCCGTGGAGTTGATGGCCATGGAAGAAGGTAAAGCCGCCGCCGATTATCTGGGCGGCCGCATTTGCTACGTGGGAATCGAAACCTAGTTGTTGATGTAGAATTCCGATTCGCGTTTCCAATTCGCGGGGAACGTCCTTTCCTTTGAACGAAGAAAAACTTCAGCATGCAGGAGTGCAGCCCATGAAGCAACTCGTCATCCGAGCCACGATTTTTCTGGCTGCGATATCGGCAACTCTCGCCCTGTCGGCGCAGCAAGCGCCGGTTACTTCACCTCTGCTCGATCATCTTGCCGGCAAGTGGGTGATGCAGGGGACCGTAGGCAAGAAACCCGCAACGCATGACCTCGATGCGGAGTGGATGCTCCAGCATCATTACCTGCGCTTCCACGAAGTGTCTCGGGAGAACAACGACAAAGGCGAACCACAGTACGAAGCGACGGTGTTCATAGGCTGGAATGAGAAGACCAAGCAATACGGCTGTGCGTGGATGGACGTGTACGGCGGACTAACAGCTGAGTCTATCGGGCTTGCCGCAGCCAAAGAGAATGAGCTGGCTTTCGTCTTCACCGATGAGCACGGCGAGACTAGCTTCACCAACACTTTCATCTACGACCCCAAAACCGATACCTGGCAGGACCGGCTCGACAATGTAGTCAAAGGCGTAGCCCAGCCATTCGCGCGATTCAAGCTAACGAAGCAATGAATCCGATGCCGGTCAGACGGCAGCCGGAAGACAACTACCTTGTGACCCATACGACGAATGTCAGTTCGTCGTTTTCATCGCGTCCTGTGATCTCCCAGCAGCCAGGAGTTGGAAACGTTACGCCTATCATCATGTAATTCTGAGGAGGGCCTTTTACGCCGACGGCGTTGGGTCCATCAACTTCAAGCGGCGGAGCTTGAGCGTCCAGCCGTCGCCCGGTGACCCTCAGCTTCGGCGTCGGTTCCGTGCGCCAGTCATAACCCTGTCGCCACCAGCTCATTTTGTGTCTTAGTCCGAGCATTTCGCCGTTGCCGGGTGGGACTATCCAGAGGCCGTCTGAACCGAAGTAAGAGCTACCCATTTGCGGTTTCGCGCGATAAGGGTATGGAGGCACAAAAGGATGGTCTGAGAACTTCGTGACCGGACAACTCTCCGGCACATCGTTTTGCTTTGCCATAGCTGGTTGCTGCGCAAGAGGTGTTTGTGACAGAAAGAGCAGGCAGAGTAGAAGGAGAAGGCGTGGCAACATAGGGCCTCCCGTAGGTCTGGATTCTACTTCGACGGTATTTCCGCTGCAACCAGAAAGCTTGCCTAGAAGCGAAGTACGATCCCTGTACCTACACGCGGATCGTGTGGGTGCTGCTGAATAGCTTGGTTTGCAGGTAATCCGCCTGGACTCGCCAAGCCACCCTGCTGACCAAGCGGAAATCAAGGCCTCCTCCAAGGTCAAACGCAAACGCACCTTCATGCTGGCCCACATTTGGGACAAACGCGTCGGCCGCGATGCCTTGGTGAGCATATCCGAAAAGGGCGTGTCCAAAGGGCGTTACCCGACCCACCGGGATGGAAGCGCGCGGGCCAAATAGGTAGGTATGCAGGTTCGTGTTGGCGTTCAGCTTCTGGGAACCGAGAATACCGGAAAACACCACAGGCACGGTTCCATAGCCGGCGCCCACATCTGCGACCGCGCGGATCCACGGAAGTAGCCTGACTGAGGCCGAAGCGTCCCAGCCGTTGAGCGAAGCTCGCCCGGCTGAGCCTGAACTCAGGTCGCCACCGCCCGAACTGAAGGTTGGGTCACTACTGACGAAGGAGAAACCGAGGTAGAGGTCTCCTTTCGTCTGTGCGCTTACCGCGGGTGAGAAGACGGGCAGGAAAAAAGCAAGAGCGATACACACCACATGGAGGGAGAACTGCAATCTGAACATCGAACTGCCTTCGGTTTCATAGAGTGGGGCCTGTGGGCATTGTAAACCGGTTTCGTCCGCGAGTAGCTATTTGTTGGCCAGCTGCCTCTGACTAATACGGCGTGATGGCTACGTTCGCCCCGGTGACGCTCGGACTGCGAAGAGCCGCTCCTTAGCTCGTCAGGTTGTAAATTAAGCCGAACGGATCCTTGACGTAGCACCTGGGAAAATCCGGCTCATCCTTGACGATTTCATAACCATTCTTTACCAGCCGGCGCCTGGCTTTTTCGACATTGTCGACCGTCACTTCGAAAACCGGACCCAGCGCTGGGCCTCGCTCAATGAAGAAGTTGATGTGCTCGCCATGCAAGCTGATCATGTTGGGCTTCTCGTCGGTGATCTCAAATCCGAGATGCTTGACGTAGAAAAGCGCCGCTTTCTTTGGATCAGGCGCTTGAATCAGAATATCGGTGCCGAAAGTGTTTGCCATGGTGACCGGACTCCTTTCTGGACCTCGAGCGCGCCAACATTGTATGCTCACCTCGCAAATCGTTGCACCGCCGCTCATCTGCGCAAGATTCGTTCCAAAATTTCCGCCGCCTCTTGCAGCCTGGCCAATTCCTGCTCACCGAGCACATCGAGATGCGCGGCCAGATACTCGATTCTACGCTGGCGCCCCTTCATGATCAGGCGCTCGCCTTTGGGAGTGGCGCGAACCTGCACCCGGCGGGCGTCCCCTGGATCAGAGACCCGTTCCGCCAGCCCGCTGCGCTCGAGTCCGGTCACGATGCGGGTCATGGTGGGCGGCTTCACCTGCTCGGCGGCCGCCAATTGTCCCAGCGTCATTGCGCCGCCAGAGCCGAAAACCAGTACCGACAAGGCCGACAACTGTGCCGGCCCCACGCCGGCCAGGGCGTCCTGCTTGCGGACCAGCCGCAGCAAATGGATTGCAGCGGAGTGCAGCCGGTCGGCGGTCTCAAGGTGTCCCTGGTCCGGCGAAATTTTCTTCTTGACTTGGCTCATTGCATATAGTTAGCTATGCTAAGTAACACGTTAGCTATGCTAACACATTCTAGCGATTGTGGCGGCGTGCGCCTGATGCTCGACGTCCCGGAAAAACCGGAGTTCGACCTGCGCGTGGATGGATGTGTACGGCGGACTAACAGCGGAGTCCATCGGGCTGGCCGCGGCCAAAGAGAATGAACTGGCTTTCGTTTTCACCGATGAGCACGGCGAGACTAGCTTCACCAACACTTTCATCTACGACCCCAAAACCGACACCTGGGACGACCGGCTCGACAATGTGGTCAAAGGCGGAGCGCAACCCTTCGCACGATTCAAGCTGACGAAGCAATGAAGTGCAACCCTGGCGGCGATGCTTCGCCAACAACCCGTTTGTAGAAACCGCCAACCCCAGCTTTCATTGACTTGCCCTTGCCTCAGCAATAGCATATTTGCGAGTGATCGGTCGAACCATCTCGCATTACCGTATTGTCGAGAAACTGGGTGGCGGAGGGATGGGTGTGGTCTACAAAGCCGAAGATACCCGCCTGCACCGTTTCGTCGCCCTCAAGTTCCTCCCCGATGACCTGGCTCGCGATCCCCAGGCTTTACCCCGCTTCCAGCGCGAAGCCCAGGCCGCTTCCGCCCTGAACCATCCGAATATCTGCACCATTTACGACGTCGGAGAACAGGACGGCCAATATTTCATTGCCATGGAGTTGCTGGAAGGCCAGACGCTACAAACGAAGATTGGCGGACAACCGCTGCCACTGGAAACGCTTCTCGAGTTGGCTTTGCAGGTCGCCGATGCCCTCGCAGCGGCGCACAAGCAATCCATTATCCACCGGGACCTTAAACCGTCGAACATTTTTGTCACCCAGCGCGGCGATGCCAAGCTTCTGGATTTTGGATTGGCGAAACATGTGCCCTTTGGGCGTGCGCCCGCTGCCGATACGCCCACTTTCTCCGGCCCGATTACAGTCCGGGGACAGATCGTTGGGACTGTTGCTTACATGTCTCCCGAACAAGTGCAGGACAACGAGACCGATGCGCGCAGCGATCTCTTCTCCTTCGGCGCGGTGTTGTATGAGATGGCCACGGGGCACTGCGCGTTCGCCGGAGAGTCCACCGCCACGATCATCGCCGAGATTTTGCGAAGTGAGCCCAAGCCAACGCAAGTCTTGAACCCGGCGGTTCCCGACGAACTGCAGCGCGTCATCGGCAAGGCACTCGAAAAAGACCCAGCCGACAGATACCAGTCGGCAAACGATTTGATGATCGACCTCCGGCGGCTCAAGCGCCAGACGGCCACTTCCTCGCAGGCGGCAGTAACGACCCAAGTATTGCCCAAGCGTTTCGAATGGCTACATGCGAGATCGATTTGGATCGCGGCAGTTTTGACCGTCGCTCTCGTCGCGTTTCTGATCGTCGTCGTGATTCCGCCTCCGCCTCCGGGCCCGCTCCATTCGGAACAAATCACTTTTTCTACCGAACTCAAAGACGGGCCGCTGGTCACGGACGGAAACCGGCTCTATTTCCAGAGTCAAGACCATCCAGTAGAAATGTCGGTCACGGGTGGCGCCTCGGCTCCGCTGCGGGCCTCGGTCTCCGGTATGAGGATGCTGGACATTTCTCCGGATGCATCGGAAATGCTGGCGTTGAAACCCGATCTGAACAACGAACTCGGAATGGGCTCAATCTGGTCGGTTCCGGTTCTGGGAGGCTCTCCGAAGAGGGTGGGAAGCCAGATCGCTCTCGCCGCGCGCTGGTCCCCAGACGGTCGTTCGATCGTCTTTTCCGATGTGACTTCCGTATACGTGAGCGGCGCAGACGGGGCGAACTGGAGAAAGATATGGGAAACTCCTTCTGGTCGCGTCGGCAGGCCCTGTTTTTCGCCCGATTCCCGTCGCATCCGAATGACCGTCTTTGGCGATAAAGCAACTCAGTTGTCCAGGATTTGGGAAATGAATGCCGATGGCAGCAACCCACATCCCCTCGCGCTGGATTGGCCACAGGATGCCGAACAAGATTACGGACAATGGACCCCGGACGGGAAGCGCTTCATCTTCCGCTCAACCCGCGAAGGAGTAAGCAACATTTACGAAATCGTTCTACCACCCTGGTTCGAATTTTGGCGAAAGCCAACCGCGGTACGCCTAACGTCGGGCCAGCTTGAGATCCTGGCAACGACTCCCAGCCGGGACAGCACAGGGCTGTTTGTTATCGGAAAAATTTCCCAGGGTGCCATGCATGCTTACGATCCGATACAGAAACGGTTCGTGCCATTCCTGAACGGCTTGGCAGCTTCGCGGTTCGTCATCTCGCCGGACAAGAAATGGATGGTATACCAGGACTACCCTCGGCATTATCTTTGGCGCAGCAAGTTGGATGGAAGCGAAAAATTACAGCTAACGAATTTCCCCTCGGTGTTCCCGACTTGGTCTCCGGATAGCAAGATGATTGCATTCTCCGATGTGCGGCAGATTTACCAGCGGGGTGACGGGGACAAGCCGGAGATTTACCAGGTTCCGGTTGACGGGGGCAGCCCGGAAAAGCTGACCTCAGAGGGTGGCCTCGAGCTTAATCCAAGCTTCTGGCCAGATGGGAAATCGATCGCCTTCATGGACTTTCCGATGCCTGGGCAAAAGATTAAAGGAATCAAAGTTCTCGATCTTGCCACGCGAAGGGTCGCGATCATGCCGAACTCGGAGGGCTTTTACGCGGCCACCTGGTCGCCGGACGGACAACATTTGTTTGCGGTCGGGCAAGATCCGTCGCGCATCGTGCTCTACTCAGCTCAGGAGGGTACCTGGAGGGTTCTAAAGAAATTCGAATTTCCATGGGGGTTCTCGGTTTGGTCGAGCGACAGCAAATCTATCTACATCGTCGTGAAAGAGGCAGAGCCGGGAGCGAAGCCTGGAATTTATCGTTTGGCGATTGCAGACGGAACCTGGAGCCAAGTGGGCTTCGATGGTTTGACTCTCGCTCACGACCCGTTCGACAACTTTCCCAGCCTCACCCTCGAGGGCCAGCCTGCCATGATGAACGACACCAGCGTGGTCCAGATCTATTTGGCAAAGTGGACGAAGGGTCCCGATTCACACTGAAGGAAATCGGGGCAGGCGTGGAAAGCAGCCCTGCCCTGTGGATCCAGCAATCCCGCCGTGATTTATGTATGAGTTGGGTCGAAATTCTCCGGCGTCTGGATTGCGCGGAGCCGAGCGTGTCGATACGCGCGCCATTCTACGCCCAATCCACAAGCCGCAGCGCCGCTGGTTAGTTACGCAAGACCTTCTGCAAGACACCGGCCGCCTCCCGCAACGTCGCCAATTCCTGTTCACCGAGGGCATCGAGATGTTTGGCGAGATATTCGATTCTGCGCTGGCGCCCTTTCATGATCAGGCGCTCGCCTTT
>Ga0335079_10009764_pt1 | contig 10932 bp, 5 predicted proteins | sample Lox_Sample_33_FD_206719 | JGI IMG/M metagenome (GOLD analysis project Ga0335079, IMG submission 206719) | Soil microbial communities from Loxahatchee National Wildlife Refuge, Florida, United States - Lox_Sample_3.3 | ecosystem: Environmental > Terrestrial > Soil > Wetlands | place: USA: Florida... | reverse complement strand
AGTACAACACCAAATAATTCTTCAGCACATAATCCTTGGGCACGTACCCCAATTCCCGTGCCGCCCGGTCAATCGCCTCTCCCGGCCCCTCCAACTCCACAAACGTCCCAATCGGCGTCTCGTCCAGTTCTATCAATAGCCCATTCGCCCACACATGCCGCCCCGGCAGCACATACGTTGTCCGGTACTTCTCATACCGGAACCACCCGCGCAGCCCCAGCCCCTCAAAAATCCGCCGCAGGGTCTCCCCATCCGTCAATTCTGTCTCGATCTCCTCGCGCACTTTGTGCCGCCGGTCCCCGCTCTGCCGCCCGTCCCCAATCGCCAGCTCTTCTGGAGGCGACTTGAACGTCAGCACAGTCCTCACCCCACTCCTATCCTTCGCCACTCGCTTCCCATTCGCAGCCATCTCGGTCCGGATGCGCAGCAATTGGCCATGCTTCGCCAATCCCCCATCCGGCGTGTCAAAAATCAAATTCGTCTCCAGCACCCGCGGCCGTCGCGCATCTTTAGCCTTCGCTCCCAGCCTCTTCAGCACCCGCATTAGCGCCTTCCGATCCTCAATCCTCAGCTTGATCTCTGTCTCCCGAGCCATACTCCTCCTGAAATGTGGCACAGCCATTCCTGGCTGTGCTCTTCGTCCGTGCCAAAAGCTTACCCTGAGCCTCGAAAGGTTCTCGCCTCGTGTGGAGAGGACGGCCTCTTCCCACGCTCCCTCCGTTAACTCTGTTCTCCTCCGTGGTGAAATCTCTCTTCTCTCTGTACCTCCGCGTCTCCGCGTTCAACTCTTCTCCTCACCCATCACCAGTCACTCATCATCTTTGCATCCCGTCCCACTTCACGATACCCTTAGCTCTATCCCGTTCGCACGAAAATCCAAAATGATCGCCGATTTCAATTCCACCGCTGCTCATTTGTCCCCCGACTCCGGGGCCCACGGATCTCCCGCTCCTGCCAAGTCCGGCCCCGCCGGCCTCGACCCTCCGCTCGCCCAGCGCGAGCCCGTCGAGCACGTCATCCACAACGACCGCCGCGTCGACCACTACGCCTGGCTCCGCAACAAACAAGATCCTCGCGTCACCGCCTATCTCCAGGCCGAAAACGACTACGCCGCCGCCTATCTCCATTCCACCGAATCCCTCCAGGAAAAGCTCTACCAGGAAATGCTTGGCCGCATTCTCCAAACCGATCTCAGCGTCCCCTACACCCTCCGCGGCTACGAATACTACACACGCACCGTCGAAGGTCAGCAATACTCCATCTATTGCCGCAAATCGCCTGAAAATCCTGGCGAACGCATCCTCCTCGACCTCAACGTCCTCGCCGAGGGTCATACCTTTTTAGGCCTCGGCATCTTCGAAGTCAGTGACGACAACCACCTCCTGGCTTACGCCACAGACACCACCGGTTTCCGCCAATACGCTCTCGAAATCAAAGATCTCCGCGCCAACGAACTCCTCCCCTTCCGCGCCGAGCGTGTCACCTCCGCCGCCTGGTCCTCCGACAATCGCACTCTCTTCTACGTCGTCGAAGACGAAGTCACCAAGCGCTCTCATCAGCTCTACCGTCACGTCCTTGGCTCTTCCGGCGCTGACACGCTCCTCTACGATGAGCGCGACGAACGATTCCGCATCGACGTCGAGCGCAGCCGCAGCGGCGCCTACCTCTTCCTCGTCTCCAACAGCCACACCACCAGCGAAGTTCACTACCTCCGCGCCGATCACCCCTCCGCGCCGTTCCAGCTCATCCACGCGCGCCAGGACAACCACGAATATTACGCCGACCACCACCCCGGCAGCGCCTCCGATCCCGCCAGCGGCATCTTTCTCATCCGCACCAACGACAATGGCCGCACCTTCCGCCTGATGACCGCGCCCGCGGTCGACCCCATCAAATCCCGCTGGCACGAAGTCATCCCCAATCGCCCGGGTGTCATGCTCGCCGGCATCGCCGCCTTCCGCACCCATCTCATTCTCGCCGAGCGCGAAGATGGCCTCCCCCACCTCCGCATTGTGGATCTCACGCGCGAAGCCACCTCCGCCCTCGAAGCTTCGCGCCGCATCTCCTTCGCCGAGCCCGCCTACAACGCGGCTCTCGGCGCCAACCCCGAGTTCACGGCTACCTTCGTCCGCTTCACCTACGAATCTTTCATCACCCCGCGTTCCGTGTACGATCTCGACATCGCAACCGACCAGCGCATCCTTCGCAAGCAACAACCCGTCCTTGGCGGTTACGACGCCACCCTCTACGGCTGCGAACGCCTCCACGCCATCGCCGCCGACGGCGCGAAAATCCCCATCTCCATCGTCTATCGCCATGACACGCCCCGCGACGGCAGCGCTCCCCTCCTCCTCTATGCCTACGGCAGCTACGGTCTCTCCATGCCCGTCTCGTTCAGCTCCAATCGCCTTAGCCTTCTCGATCGCGGCCTCATCTTCGCCATCGCCCACGTCCGCGGCGGCGGCGAACTCGGCAAGCCCTGGCACGACGCCGGCCGCATGCACCGCAAGATGAACACCTTCACCGACTTCATCGCCTGCGCCGAGGATCTGATCGCCTGGGGTTTCGCCGCCAAAGACAAGCTCATCATGGAAGGCGGCAGCGCCGGCGGCCTCCTCATGGGCGCCGTCGCCAATCTCCGCCCCGACCTTTTCCGCATCGTCGTCTCCCACGTCCCCTTCGTCGACGTGCTCAATACCATGCTCGATCCCACGCTCCCCCTCACCGTCGGCGAATACGAGGAATGGGGCAATCCGCAGCGCGCGGAAGACTATTTCTATATGAAGTCCTACTGCCCCTACACGCGCCTCGAACGCAAAGACTATCCCGCCCTGCTTGTAAAAACCGGCCTCAACGACAGCCAGGTCATGTACTGGGAGCCCGCTAAATACGTCGCCAAGCTTCGCACCCTCAAGACCGACGGCAACGTCCTCCTTCTCAAAACCAATATGGGCGCCGGACACGGCGGTGCCAGCGGCCGCTACGACTACCTCCGCGAAATCGCCTTCGACTACGCCTTCCTCCTCAACGAACTCTCCATCTCCCAATGATCCACCACGCCGAAATACGGAAACCTCTCATCCTGATACTGATCGCTGATCACTGACAACTTCCTTATGTCCGAACCCACCACCCCACTCATGCAGCAGTACAACGCCGTCAAGGCCCGCTACCCCCACGCCCTTCTCCTCTTCCGTCTTGGCGATTTCTACGAACTCTTCTACGAAGACGCCATGATCGCCTCGCGCGAACTCCAGATCACCCTCACCTCCCGCAACCGCGAAAAAGGCCAGCCCATCCCCATGTGCGGTGTCCCCTATCACGCCGCCGACTCCTATGTCGCCCGCCTCATCCGCGCCGGCTTCAAAGTCGCCATCTGCGAACAGATGGAGCAGCCCGGCCCCGGCAAGAAGCTCGTTCGCCGCGAAGTTTCCCGCGTCATCACTCCCGGCACCGCCACTGATGTCGCCGTCCTCGACTCCCGCGAAAACAATTTCCTCGCCGCGGTCGCGCAAAACCCCGCCGCCAGCCTGATCGGTCTGGCTCTCGTCGACCTGTCCACTGGCGAATTCCTAGCCACCGAATTTTCCGGCCCCGCCGTGGTGGATTCCCTTCGCGACGAACTCCAACTCCTCCGTCCGCGCGAAACCCTCCTGCCTCGCCCGCAACAACTCTTCGAAACCAGCAAGAATTCTCTTCTCGACGGCGCCGGCGGCGTCGAAACCCGCGTCGAAGACTGGGTCTTCCATCGCGATTACGCCGAACGCATCCTCCGCGAGCAGTTCGGCGTTTCCGAACTCACCGCCTTCGGCCTCGACGAGCATCCACAAGCCCTTTGCGCCGCCGGCGCCGTCGTCCACTACCTCCGCGAAAACGCCGCCCGCGGCGACGACGCCCCCAGCGTCGAAGCCCTCCAGCACCTCGACCGCATCCGCTTCTACGAGCAGCAGGACGCTCTCGTCCTCGATCCCGTCTCCGTCCGCAATCTCGAACTCCTCACTCCCATCTTCACCGAGGAAACCAAATCCTCCGGCCCCGTCACCCTCATCGCCGCTCTCGACTCCACCGTCACCGGCATGGGCGCGCGCCTCCTCCGCTCCTGGATGCTCCGTCCGCTCCTCGATCCCACGGCCATCGACGCCCGCCTCGGCGCCGTCGCCCATCTCCTCCAGCAGCACGTCGTCCGCGGCGAAATCCGCAAGGAGCTTCGCGGCATTCAGGATCTCGAGCGCCTCACCAGCCGCATCACCCTCGGCCTCGCCTCTCCCCGCGAACTCCTGGCCCTCCGCAAATCCCTCGCGCAGCTTCCCGTGCTCAAGAACTTTCTCACGCCCCCGCAATCCGGCGGCAGCGACCTCCTCCGCGATCTCCACGAGGAAATCGACGATCTCGCCGACATCCGCGAAAAGCTGGAACGTGCCATCTCCGACGAGCCTCCCGCCACCTCCAACGAACCCGGCATGATCCGCTCCGGCTACCACGCCGAACTCGATGAGCTCCGCGACGTCAGCAAGAACAGCAAGCAGATTATCGCCGCGATGGAAGAGCGCGAGCGCAAGCGCACCGGCATCAACTCCCTCAAAATCCGCTTCAATCAAATCTTTGGCTACTACATCGAAATCTCGAAGCCCAATCTTCCTCTCGCGCCCGCCGATTACGAACGCAAGCAAACCCTCGTCAACGCCGAGCGTTTCACATCTCCGGAATTAAAGGATTACGAACGAAAAATTCTCGCCGCCGACGAGCGCATCCTCGAAATCGAGCGCCAGCTCTTCATCGACGTTCGTTCTGGGATCGCCGCCAAGGCCGCACGCCTTCGCCGCACCGCCGCGGCCGTCGCCAATCTGGACGTCCTCGCCTCGTTCGCCAAGCTCGCCGCCGACCGCAACTACATCCGCCCGGAGTTCAACAACACCGGCGAACTCCTCATCGTCGGCGGCCGCCATCCCGTCATTGAGGAGCTTCTCAAACAAAAAGGCGAGCGCTTCGTTCCCAACGATCTCTGCTTCGACCCCGGCCGCCAGCAGCTTCTCCTCATCACCGGACCGAATATGGGCGGCAAGTCCACCTATCTGCGCCAGGCCGCGCTGATTGTCATCATGGCGCAGATGGGCAGCTACGTCCCCGCGCACCAGGCCAAGCTTCCCCTTACCGATCGCATCTTCACCCGCATCGGCGCGGCGGATAATCTCGCTCGTGGCCGCTCCACGTTTCTCGTCGAAATGAGCGAAGTCGCCGCCATCCTCCATCACGCCACGCCCTCGAGCCTCGTCCTCCTCGATGAAGTCGGCCGCGGCACCGCCACCTTCGACGGCCTCTCCATCGCCTGGGCCGTCGTCGAACACCTCCAGAAGCACACTCGTGCGCGCACGCTTTTCGCCACGCACTATCACGAACTCACGGAACTCGCCGACCTGCTCCCCGCCGTTCAGAACGTCCACGTCAGCGTGAAAGAGACGCCCAACGAGATTATCTTCCTGCGCCGCGTCGAGCCCGGCTCCGCCGACAAAAGTTACGGCATCGAAGTCGCCCGCCTCGCCGGCCTCCCCAAATCCGTCGTCGAGCGCGCCCGCGAAGTCCTCAAGCGCCATGAACAAAGCGAACATGAACTCAGCGAAACCCTAACCCCCGGCGCCGAATTCCCCAACGGCCTCCCCGCTGATCAAAATCCTGCGAGCGGCGCAGCCACAACCTCCGCAGCCACCGCAGGCGGCGTGCCGCACCGCCGCAATGGCCACCAGGAAGTCCTCTTCACCCCCATCGACCGCGCCGTCCTCGACCAGCTCCGCTCCGCTGACCTCGACCGCCTCGCCCCCCTCGACGCTCTCAACCTCCTAGCCGCCCTCAAGAAACAAATCGAGTAGCCTGTAGCACAGCCATTCCTGGCTGTGCTGCATCACCTGTGCTAAAACTCTTCCATGCCAAAAAATTCTCTCCTCGTCCTCGGCATGATGTCCGGCACCTCCGCCGACGGCATCGACGCCGCACTCGTCAAAATCTCCGGCGCTCCTCCGCACCTGAAAATCAAACTCCTCCACCAGGCGCACCAGCCCTTCCTTCCCGCCATCCGCAAAGAAATTCTCCGCGTCGCGGAACAGAATCCCGTCACCCCCGCCGAATTCAGCCAACTTCACGCCCGCCTCGGCCACTTCTATGCCAAAGCCGCCCTCGCCGCCGCCAAAAAATTCCGCGTCTCGCCGCAAAAGATCGACCTCATCGGCAACCACGGCCAAACCATCTTCCACCAAGGTTCGCCCGTACCCTTCCTCGGCGCAAAAATTGCCTCGACCCTGCAGCTGGGCGACGCCTCCATCATCGCCAATCGCACCGGCATCCCCACCGTCTCCGACTTCCGCCCCGCCGACATGGCCGTCGGCGGCCAGGGTGCCCCGCTCGTCCCCTTCGCCGACTACCTCCTCTACCGCCACCCCAAACTCGGCCGCGTCTCCCTCAATCTCGGCGGCATCGCCAACATCACCGTCATCCCCGCAGCCGCCAAGCCGCAAGCCGTCTTCGCCTTCGACACCGGCCCCGCCAACATCCTCATCGACGCCCTTGTCCAACACTTCACCCACAACCGCCAGCGCTTCGACAAAAACGCTTCCCTCGCTCTCCGCGGCCACATCAACAACGCCCTGATCTACCGTCTGATGAAGGATCCCTATCTCAAGCTTCGCCCGCCCAAGTCCACCGGCCGCGAATACTTCGGCGCACCCTACGTGAAAGATCTCCTCAACTTCGCCCGCAAGCACGAAATAAAGCCCGCTGACCTTCTCTACACCGTCACCTATTTCACCGCCGCATCCATCGTCGACGCCCTCCACCGCTTCGTCCTCCCCAAACACAAGATTTCCCAACTCATCGTCTCCGGTGGCGGCGCCAGCAATCCCCTCCTCATGACCCAACTCCGAGCCCTCCTTCAAGCTTCCTCTCGTCCCAAGCAGGTTTCCTCTTCCGCTTCTTTTCGCCACTCATCACTCGTCACGCATTTGCCTCTAACGGAGTCGGGGGCGCGCTTCTCCAATCCCATCGAGGTTGTAACTTCATCCCACTTCCAAATTCCCGAAGATGCCAAAGAAGCCCTCGCCTTCGCCCTCATGGCCTACGAAACCTTCCACCACCGCCCCTCCAATCTCCCCTCCGCCACCGGCGCTCGCCGCCCCGCCATCCTCGGCAAAATCTCCTACGCCTGACACCTCCTATGTGGCACAGCCATTCTTGGCTGTGCTCTTCGATCGTCGATAGTTCCCCATTCAAATGAACTTGAGGGTGCCCTACCCTTTGCGCGGTGTGTGCGCAAAGGGTAGGTTCTTACTATGGAACTCTGCCGCCTCTCTTTTCTTCCCCTCGCTTTCTCTGCACCCTCTGTGTTGAGATTCACCCAAAAACAAAAACGGCGGCCAACTTCAGCCGCCGCACTCACCCATCTCCTATTTTCAATTTTCTATTTTCTAATTCTCACGCCGGCACCGCGTCGTCCCCCTCCAGCGCCTCCTGAATCAACTCCACAGGTATCGCTCCCTCTCTTCCGATGCACCAGTGCTCCCCGCGCAACTCCACGATCGTCGACGGCATGAACTCTCCGGCCTCGCCCGCATCCAAAATCAGCGGAATCTTGTCCCCCAACTGCTCCAGCACTTCCTTCGCGCTCGAACACGTCGCCGAGCCGGACAAATTCGCGCTCGTCCCCGTCAGCGGCACGCCCAACTCCTCGATCAAGTGGCTCACAATTTTGTTCCGCGGCCACCGCAGCGCGATCCGCCGTGTATTCGCCGTCACTTTCAACGGCAACCGGTTCGACGCTTCCACCACGATCGTCAGCGGCCCCGGCCAGCACGCGCTCGCCAACCGGTAAAAATTCGCCGGCAAATCCCGCGCCAGCATCCGCGCCTGCGCCAGCGAATTGATCAAGATCGGCAGCGCCCGCGATTCCGGCCGTCCCTTCACCCGAAAAATCTCTTCCACCGCCGCCAGATTCACCGGGTCGGCCGCCAGCGCATACAACGTATCTGTAGGCACCGCCACCACCGCGCCGCGCCGCAGCCACGACGCAGCATATCTCACCGTTTTTTCTTCGGGATTCCGCGGGTCGACTTTCAACACTTCGGCAGACAAAGTGTGTACTCCATCCTGTTTCTGGAGCGTGCGGCCCTAGTTCCCCCGTCGCCGCTAGCCAATGACGCTACCACACCCCTTCCACCCCACGCAATGACACGCGCCACGTGCCCGTGGCACAGCCATTCCTGGCTGTGCTCTCGGTTACGCCTCCGAACACCTTCACTAAAACTCTCGAGAAACTGCTAACGTATATCGCTGAGTCGGTCATGTACACCGCGACCACAATTCTTTTTCTGATTCCGGGGCTATTCCTGATCCTCGCCTGGCGAGCGTACTTTCACACCATCTCCACCAAAACCCTTCCAGACTGGCGGAAGCGGGTTGCAATTGCCGCTCTTCTTCTCGCTTGCGTTTCCACTGCGGTTCATTTTGTGTGGAATATCTCCTGGCTCCATTCCGGTGGAAGTCCCCATGGTATGAGCGCAGCCCCAGGCTTCTGGTTGAAACTGAATCGCCTTCTACTCTGGAGCTTCGCTGGGGCAATTGTCCTCAGCCTTTTTGGTCGGGGCAAGAATCGCCTTTTCCTGCTCGCATGGTCTGCTTCCATGTACGTCGTCTTCGAAGCGATTTACGTGCTCCAGTTTGATTGAGGCAGGTTTGCAGAGATTGCGCTAGTCTCGCAAGCCTGTCATCCCGACCGGAGGCCAGCGTCTTTTGCTGGCCGCAGTGGAGGGATCAGGGCACGATGTTCACCCTGAGTTCTCCTCTTCTAAAACCGTGAGCGGCTGTCAGACTGTCACCCTCTTTCCATGTTTCAATTTTCCCTTTCCAATTTCCCTTTTCCGCCGCCCCTCTGCTACGCTTCCCTCCAATGCCCTCTCCTGCAAAATCCCCCGCCACGATCACGAGTCGCGACAATCGCTGGCTCAAGCTCTTCCGCATGGCCCTCCGCGGCGGCCTGCCCACCGAATCCAACTCCGTCGGCGTCGAAGGCCTCCGCCTCGTCGAAGAAGCCCTCACCTCCGGTTGCCAAATTGAAGCCGTCCTCTTCAGCGAATCCGGCGAACGCCACCGCGCCAAACTTGCTCCGCTCATCTCCCGCCCCGAAATTGCCATTCCCATTCTCACCACCACCGATCGCCTTTTTGAAGGCATCGCCGACACCGAACATCCTCAAGGCGTCGCCGCTCTCGTCGTTCCCCGCCCCGCGCAACTCGAAGATCTTTTCTCCACACCCGCGGGCCAATTCTCTCCGCTCATCGTCGTCCTCGCCGGTGTCCAGGATCCCGGCAACGTCGGCACCATCCTCCGCACCGCCGCCGCCTTCGGCGCCACCGGAGCCGTCACCTCCGCCACCGGCCAATCCGGCTCCGCCAGCCCGTTTTCTCCCAAAGCCCTTCGCGCCTCCGCCGGCGCCGCCCTCCACATTCCTCTCGTGCAAGGCGCCGCCCTCGGCATCCTCCTCACCCAATTCAAGCTCAACAACATCTCCACCATCGCCACCTGCGTCCACGACGACAACCCCACCCATTCCCTCGCCGCGCCTTGGGAAATCGATTGGTGCCAACCCATCGCCCTCCTCGTTGGCAACGAAGGCGCCGGCCTCCCCGAAGACGTCGTCCACTCCGCCGACGCCCGCATCCACATCCCTCTCGAACGCCGCGTCGAATCCCTCAACGCCGCCGCTGCCGCCGCCGTCCTCTTCTACGAATCCTTCCGCCAGCGCCACAAATCCACGTAGTGGCCACATTCAAGTGGCCCCGCCCGGGGACGCCTCCTCTTCTCCATCCCGCGTCTTGTGCGGGATGAGTCTCCCAATCGGCGCCTCTCCCGCTCGCATCCTTTGTTCCGCGACCGAAGCAAAGGGCCAATCCAGACCGCTCATCTCCGCTATGGAACTACCGGCCCCAGTTCACACCCATCGCTCCTTCGCGCCACGGAACACGGGTCCGGAAACATGAAAATTCGATTTCTCGCGCCAAAACCCATAAACTAAATTGCAAATGAGCCTCTTCCGCTCCCTCCCCGAGCCCGAAACCTCCACGGCCCTCCAGCCGCTCGCCGAGCGCATGCGCCCCCGCACCCTCGACGAATTCATCGGCCAGGAAAAACTCCTCGGCCCCGGCAAACCCCTCCGCGTCCAGATCGAATCCGACAATCTCACATCCATGCTCTTCTGGGGGCCTCCCGGCTGCGGCAAAACCACCCTCGCGCGCCTCATCGCCCGCCTCACCAAATCCGAATTCATCTCGTTCAGCGCCGTCACCTCCGGCATCAAGGAAATCAAGGAAGTCATGGCCGATGCCGAACGAAAATCCCGCTCCGGCCAGCGCACCATCGTCTTCGTCGACGAAGTCCACCGCTTCAACAAGGCCCAGCAGGATGCCTTCCTTCCTCACGTCGAAGCCGGCCACATCCTCTTTATCGGCGCCACCACCGAAAATCCCTCCTTCGAAGTCATCTCCCCCCTTCTTTCCCGCACCAAGGTCTACGTCCTCGAAGCCCACACCACCCCGCAACTTGTCGAACTCCTCAAGCGCGCCCTCGCCGACAAGGAACGCGGCCTCGGCAACGAAACAATCTCTGTCTCCGACGACGTTCTCTTCCGCATCGCCTCCTTCGCCAACGGCGACGCTCGCACCGCCTACAACACCCTCGAACTCTGCGCAAAAAGCATCGGGAACGCCGATCTCCCGATCGGCTCTTCTTCGATCCCCGATTCCACACAGCCCATAAAACAAATCACCAAAGAACTCCTCGAATCCATCCTTCAGCGCAGACTCCTCCGCTACGACAAAGCCGGCGAAGAGCACTTCAACCTCATCTCCGCCCTCCACAAATCCGTCCGCAATTCCGATCCCGACGCCGCTCTCT
>Ga0335079_10009763_pt1 | contig 10934 bp, 5 predicted proteins | sample Lox_Sample_33_FD_206719 | JGI IMG/M metagenome (GOLD analysis project Ga0335079, IMG submission 206719) | Soil microbial communities from Loxahatchee National Wildlife Refuge, Florida, United States - Lox_Sample_3.3 | ecosystem: Environmental > Terrestrial > Soil > Wetlands | place: USA: Florida... | reverse complement strand
TGCTCGCCGACATCTTGCGGCGGCTCGCGGCAGGCGAAACCCTCGGTGAGCGCGAGGCCCGGATGCGGTGCAAGAATGGGTCCATCAAGCACGTCCTGATCGACTCGAGCGTACTTTGGGGACCAGGCGGCGAGTTCGTCCACACCCGCTGCTTCACCCGGGACATCACGGACCGGAAGCGGGCCGAGGAGGTCCAGACCCGACTCGCGGCCATCGTCGAATCGTCCCAGGATGCAATCATCAGCAAGACTCTCGAAGGCTACATTCGCTCATGGAACGTAGGGGCCGAGGAGCTGTTTGGTTACGGCGAGAAGGAGATGATCGGGGAATCGATCAGACGGCTGATCCCCCCGGAGCTACAGGCAGAAGAAGATATGATTCTGGAGCGGCTTCGTCGTGGCGAGCGGGTGGAGCACTACGAGACGGTTCGGGTAGCGAAGGACGGGCGCCGCATCGATGTGTCGCTGACTATATCGCCGCTTCGCGACGCTGCGGGGCGGATCTTCGGCGCTTCAAAGATCGCTCGCGACGTCACTGCCAGGAAGAGGGCTGAGCAGCGGCTAGCAGCGGAGAGTGGGGTGACGCAGGCGCTCGCCGAGTCCGCGGACCTGCAGGAGGCGGTTCCGAGAATACTAAAGACCATCTGCGAATACCTTGACTGGGGCGTCGGAGCGCTGTGGTGTGTCGACGAGAGCCAGAGGCAATTGAAGTGCGTGGAGGTGAAGTGGACCCCGAAATTTGGACAGGTCGCTAAGGTAGGGTTGAGGCTCTGCTCCATAACCGAAAGGAGCGGAGTGCAATGTCACAGAAACGGAGTCGTCACTCCCCGGAGTTCAAGGCGAAGGTCGCTGTGGCGGCGGTGCGGGACGAGGAGACCGTCCCCGGGCTCGCGAAGCGTTACGGGATTCACCCCACGTTGGTCTACCGGTGGAAGCGGCAGCTGATCGAGCGCGCGAGGGCGGCCTTCTTGGAGGAAGCCGCCAAGGCCCACGACAGCGGACCGAGCCGCGACGAGCTGCTGAGGAAGATAGGTGAGCTCACGGTCGAGCGCGACTTCTTGGCCCAGGGGATGCGCCGCCTGGGCTGACGACGCGCCGGGGTCTCGTGCAGCGAGAGGGCTGCCGCCTGTCGATCAGTCGCCAGTGCGCAGCCCTCGCCCTGCCACGCTCCACCTTCTACTACCAGCCGCAGCCGGTATCCGCTGAAGAGCTGTCGCTCATGCGCCTCATCGACGAGACGTACCTGAAGTACCCCTTCTACGGCAGCCGAAAGATGTCCGAGGTGCTGGGGCAGACGGGACAACTCGTGAACCGCAAGCGGGTCCAGCGACTGATGCAGCAGATGGGGCTCGAGGCCCTGGCGCCGAAGAGGAATCTCAGCCGACCGGCTCCCGACCATGTGAAGTACCCCTACCTCCTCAAAGGGCTCTCGGTGGTGCGGGCCAACCAGGTCTGGGCCGCGGACATCACCTACATCCCCCTGGCAGCTGGGTTCGCCTACCTGGTGGCGGTCATCGACTGGTTCTCCAGGGCCGTGCTCTCCTGGAGGCTCTCGAACACCCTCGACACCGCGTTCTGTATCGAAGCGCTGGAGGAAGCGTTGGCGAGGTGGGGCACGCCGGAGATCTTCAACAGCGACCAAGGAGTTCAGTTCACCTCGGGAGACTTCATCGAAATCCTCAAGTCCCATCAGATCCAGATCTCGATGGATGGCAAGGGGCGCTGCCTCGACAACGTCTTCGTCGAGCGGCTGTGGAGGAGCCTCAAGTACGAGGACGTGTACCTTCGGGCCTACGAAAGCCCGCGGGACGCCCGCCCAGGCATCGGCTCCTACTTCGCCTTCTTCAACGACGAGCGGCCCCACCAGGCGCTGGACTACAGGAGGCCCATGGCGGTCTACCGAGCATCCCTGGCCGAGCAGAAGATGCGCCGGGCTGCGTAAACGGGTGAGGCGGGTGTGGGCGCCGACCCGTCCCGCCTCGCTCAGGCACGCCCCAGGTACTTGCGCCGGACGCGGCCGCCGTCCCTCCAGACCGCGCAGCGGTAAGGCCCGTGGGCCGCTCCCGCACGGCACGTCTTGCGGCTCTCATCCCCGCACCTGCGGTACTCCTCGCGAATGGAGGGGTTGGCGGGAACCCCGAGCGCCAGCTTCTGCTGGCCGGGCAGGGGCTGATCCGGTCGTGCGCCCGTGCTGGCTTCCTCATGCGGAGACCTTGTTGCGCAAGGTGACCTTCCGGGCAACCACCTTGTGCAACAGCACCGCCAAGCCCGAGGGACCTCAGCTCAGGGCACGTCATCCCGCCCAGCCCTCTTGCTCGTAGCTCAACGGCAGGCTTACAAAGCAGGGGACCGCTGCTCCGTGGCAGCGTGGCGCAGGCCGGCAATCGGCCACCCCACACGACCGGCTGTGGTGCGGCCCGCACTGGGCAGGACTACTTCGGGCGGGCCTCAGCGCGATCGGCTCACATCCAAGGCTCCTAGCGACTGCGTACGACTAATAGTGTATCGACCCTGAACCAAGGACGACCTCGTAGACAATCGAAGGGCAATTGCAGTACACATGGACCCGAGCAGAGCACTAGCTTACCGAGGCCCCGAAGTTGTCCAATGATCGGGGTCCACCTCAAGGTGTACCAGCGGCCCGGCAGGCTCGCAGCCCGCTTCGAAGCGGAATCCCGGGAGCGAGTCTTTGAGCGCGGTATCTGCTTGCCAGGTCGGGTGTGGGCGACCGGGGGCGCTGTCTTCATCCCCGACCTGGTGGCTGACGGGAGTTTGCCCCGCGGTCCGATTGCAGTCGCGGAGGGGCTCCATTGCGCAGTCGGTTTCCCCATCGCGATCGCAAGCGAGTTCCTGGGGGTCATGGAGTTCTTCGACGAACGGATCCGGCAGTCGGATGGCGACCTGCTGCGAATGATGACGGTGTTAGGAAGCCAGATCGGTCAATTCATCGAGCGCAGGCGCGCTGAAGCGGCGGTGCGCGACAGCGAGCAACGGTTCAGGCTCATGGCCGACGCGGTCCCATCGATGATCTGGACCGCGGCTCCCGACGGAACGATCACCTACGCCAACGATCGGTGGTTTGAGTACTGTGGGCGGAGGCCGGAGCAGAACGCGCGACCCTTGCCCGAGCTCGTGGTGCACCCCGAAGACCGTGAGCGCAGCATCGCCGCGTGGACGGCTGCACTGCGTCAGGGGACGCCGTACGAGATTGAGGTGCGAAACCGCCGACACGATGGCGTATATCGTTGGTTCGTCACCCGGGCAGTCCCCCTCCGCGATGCCGAGGGTCATGTCACGCAATGGGTCGGCACCACGAACGACATCGAACATCAAAAGAGGACCGAGCAGACGACACACTTCCTCGCAGAGGCGAGCTCGGCCCTCGTCAGCCTCGCAAATCACGAGAGCACCCTCCAGCAGGTCGCTTCTCTCGCCGTCCCTCCCTTCGCCGACTGGTGCGCGGTGGATGCCCAAGAGAGCGACGGTAGGATCCACCGCATCGCTGTCGCCCACACTGACCCGCGGAAGGTGGAGCTCGTTCGCGAGCTGGGGCGCAGGTACTCATCCTGGCCATCGCAGCAGCGAGGGGAAGTGGAGTGGGCGACGTTCATTCCGGACCAAATGCTGGTGGAATGGATTCGAGACGAGGAGCACCTGCGAATCGTGCGCGAGCTCGGGTTCAAATCGTACATATCGGTGCCGCTCCGTTCACACGGCCGCGTGCTAGGTGCAATCACGTTCGTTTCTGCCAACTCCGGCCGGGTATACGAGCCCGCCGATGTGCAGGGGGCTGAGGACCTCGCCAGTCGCGTAGTCATCGCGATGGAGAACGTGCAGCTGCTCGCCAAGCTCCAGGAGGCCGACCGCCGAAAGGACGAGTTCCTGGCGATGCTGGCGCACGAGCTTCGAAATCCGCTGGCTCCCATCCGAAACGCAGCGCAGATCCTTCGGGCTAAGGCTCCGTCCGTCAGGGAACTGCAGTGGGCGAACGATGTCATCGAACGGCAAGTGCTTCAGATGACTCGGCTAGTTGATGACCTGCTCGATGTGTCCCGCATCACGCGAGGCAAGCTCGAGCTGCGCCGCCAGCAGGTGGAACTCGCCTCGGTGGTGGGGAGCGCCATCGAAGCCAGCCGCCCGCTCATCGAGAAGTGGGGGCACCAGCTAGAGGTGACTATCCCGCCGGAGCCGATTTGCCTCGACGCAGACCCAGCCCGCCTGGCGCAAGTGTTCTCAAACATCCTGACGAACGCTGCCAAGTACACCGATCACGGGGGTCACATCCGAATCGCTGTCGAGCCACAGGCGGACCACGTCGTCATTCGGGTTCAGGACAATGGGATCGGCATTTCCAAGGAGGCGCTGCCGCGAATATTCGACATGTTCACGCAGCTTCCGAATTCCCTGGAGCGGTCCGAAGGTGGTTTGGGGGTCGGACTGACCCTGGTTAGAAGGCTGGTGGAGCTGCACGGTGGCGCGGTCGAGGCTCGGAGCGATGGTCCAGGCAAGGGAAGCGAGTTTATCGTTCGACTGCAACGAGCAATTGGATCACATCGACCCCACGGACGAGCAGGCGCCAGCGAACATCTGCTTTCTCCACCTCGTCGCATTCTCGTCGTGGACGACAATCTCGATGCCGCCGACAGCCTCGGCATGCTGCTTACCATGATGGGCAACGAGATCCAGACAGCTCACGATGGCCTCGAAGCGGTGAAGCTGGCAGCCGAGTTCCATCCGGATATCGTTCTCATGGATTTGGGCTTGCCGAAGCTCAGCGGTTTCGAGGCGGCTCGCCGGATCCGAGCGCAGGAAGGCGGGAGGGCCACGCTCTTGGTTGCGCTGACCGGGTGGGGACAGGAAGGGGATCGCCGGCGTTCGCAGGACTCGGGGTTTGATCATCACCTGACGAAGCCTGTCGAGTTCGAATCGCTGCAGCGGCTGCTGGCCGGGGATGGAGCGAGGGAAAGGGACACAGGCTGGGATACAAATCGCTCACCGTGAGCTGCGACGAAGGTTGCCAGGCGATGGACTGTGGCGTCTCCAGCCGGGTTGGACAGATCGCCACCACTGCCGGACAGGTAGTCGGCCGCACGAGTCCGTCGGGCCACATAACGGTTCATGCCGCATTCCCGCGCTTCTTGCAGTCATTGCGCATCACCTGCAGACTACCCGTCCTGACCCGCAAGGATCGCCTCGAGTCTGTCGGGACTGGGCGGCTTGGGGAGGTGGTCATCGAATCCAGCGTCTTGTGCTCTGGCGACGTCCTCGGGCGCCGCGTACCCGGTAAGCGCCACAAGCCTCACCGTCCGGAGCGTCGGATCCCTTCTCATCACTCGAGCGACCTCATAACCGTCCATGCCCGGCAGGCCGATGTCGCAGAGGACGACTTCGGGACTGAACCCTCGGGCCTTCTCGATTCCCTCGGGCCCAGTGAACGCTACTTCAACCGTGTGCTCGTTCAACTGGAGCAGGTCACGAAGACTTTCGGCAGCATCCATGTTGTCCTCGATGACCAGTACGCGGCGCGGGCCGCCGTTGATGCGGCGCTGCGCCAGCGGGGCCTCCGTCGGCAGGTCGGCAAGGTCGATCGGAATTCGCACAGTGAACTCGGCGCCCTTCCCGATGCCAGCGCTCTCGACACTTGCGGTGCCACCGTGCATCTCCACGAGACCCTTGACCATCGCCAGGCCCAAGCCGAGGCCGCCCCTGCTGCGATCGAGCGTCGCATCCGCTTGCGCGAAAGGCTCGAACACCCTCGGCAGCATCTCCGGCGAGATGCCGACCCCGGTATCCCGGACGACCAGGAGCGCCTGCCCGAGGTGCTTGTTTCCGTCGACGGTCACGGTGGTGTTGCCGCCTTCCGGCGTGAACTTGGCGGAGTTGCTGAGGAGGTTCCCGATCACCTGGGCGATGCGCGTACGATCAGCGTTGATCCAGAATGCGCCCTCGGGGACGGACAGCTCGAGCCCGATGCGGTTCTGTTCGAATGTCTCACGGTAATCCTCGATCGCTCGGCGGGCCAGGTCGCAAAGATCCACCCGTTCGCGGTGGAGCTGGATCTTTCCCCGCGAGATCCGGGTCACGTCGAGCAGATCGTCGACCAGGCGGGTCATGTGCCCGATCTGCCGATCGATCACGGACTGGGCGCGCCGGGCCTGCTCTCCTCCAGGCTTCGAGCGGTCGAGGATGTACAGGCTATTGCGGATCGGCGCGAGGGGGTTGCGCAGCTCGTGGGAGAGCATGGCCAGGAACTGATTCTTGCGGCGGTCGGACTCTTCGAGCGAGATGCGGGCTTCGACGTGCTGCAGCGCGAGCGACGCCACCGTGGCGAGCTGCTTGAGGAGCACTTCGTCCTCGGAGCTGAACTCGCCGTGCTCCTTGTCCGTGACAAGGATCATCCCGTTGGGCTTGTCGTTGCGTGCCATCATCCGGACCCCAAGCAGCCCTCGCATCGGGACGTGCCGATCCGGCAGGCCCCACCACTTCGCGTGAGTGTGCAGCTCCGCGTCCGTCAGGCGGATCGACTCTGCGCCCTCGATGAGCGCCATGTGGACCCCGCCCTTGTCGAGCAGGAACATCTCTCCCGGCGGGCAGGCAGGCGCGCCGGACGCGCGGGCCGAGCCTCCCACGATGTACTGGCCGCTCACGAAACCGTGGCCACAGGTCGCCAAACGTGCGCCGGTGAGGGCTAGGGCGGCCTCGGAGATGGCCTGCAGCATGTCCCCCACGTCGGTCTTGGTCATGACCGACGCTGAAGCGTCGGCGAGCCGACTGAGCCCGTCACGCGAGCGGGCCAACGCCTCTGCGGAACGCTTGAGCTCGGTGGCGTCGCGAACCACTGACACCGAGCCGGTGATCCGCCCGGCCGCGTCCTTGATCGGGGCCGCACTTACCAGGCGATGCCGCAACTCGCCCGTCGAGGGCGTGCGCACAATCTCCGCGACGCCGTCCAGGGTCTCTCCCCGCAAGGCCCTGAAGGGTGGAGCCTCTTCGACGGGGCGAGGCGTGCCATCGTCCCGAAGAACCTCGTACGCTCCGGCGAGCTTCTCGGCGTCGAGTGTGCCATCGGGCAGGAGGAACTCGCGCATCACTGACGGATTGGCAAGCGTGAGCCGGCGCGAGGTGTCAACGAGCCAGACCTCGTCGCGCATGCTGTTGATGAGTGCCGAGAGTCGGTCCCGCTCCTCCTTGGCGCGTAGCTCACTGGATCGGAGCTTCTCCTCGGCCGCCTTGCGCTCCGTGATGTCGGCACAGATTCCGGTGAGCCGGACCGGACGGCCCTCCCGGTCGAAGAGGAAGCGCCCCGTCGACATCACCCAGCGAATCCCCCCGTCAACGCGGAGGAAGCGGGCCTCCACGTACATGCTCTGGTTTCCGGCAGCAGGCGAGTGAGCATCCAGCACCTTCTGCCGGTCCTCCGGCACAACGTGCCTCAGCGCTTGCTCCAGCGTCCACTCGGGCTGCGCCTCCGGATAGCCGAAGATCTGGTCGTGCCGCAACGAGCGAACTGCCTTACCCGTGACCAGGTCCAGGTCCCAGGTCCCGAGCTCACCCGCCTCGAGCGCCAGCCGGAGGCGCTCTTCGCTCGCCCGGAGCGCCTCCTGGGCGAGTTTGCGGTCGGTGGTGTCGAAGTTCACCCCGAGCATACGCAGCGGCTTGCCTTCGGAGTCGCGGTAGACCCGGCCCTTCGCGCTCTGCCAGTGAACTGTCCCGTCAGGCCACACCACCCGCCATTCGGCCTCGAGCGTGCCACCCTCCAGCGCCTCCCGCAGGTGGCGCTCGAACTGCGGCAGGTCGTCGGGGTGCACGAGCGATCTCCACTGCTCGTACGCACCGGTGAAGGACCCGGGCTGAAGCCCATGCAGCGCCTCGAGTTCCGGCGACCAGATCATCCGGTTGATCCGCAGGTCCCACTCGAAGGTGCCGATGCGAGCCGCCTGCTGCGCCAGCCTCAGCCGCTCCTCGCTCTCCTCGAGGGCGCGGGTGGCCCGCACCTCCTGGGTGATGTCACGAATCGTGATGAAGCCAAGGACAAGTCTGCCTGAGGAGTCGTACACCTGCTCACCGTTGTAGATTGCATCGAACTCCGTCCCGGTTTCCGCACGTCGCGCGTGTAGCACCTGTCCCTTGACGTTCTCACCGCGGACCACGCGAGACATCGGCCACTGGTCGGGCGGGAGTGGTCGCCCGCGCTCGTCCCAGCCCTCCCAGGCGGCCTTCAGCCGCTCGCCCTCGATGGCCACATCCACGGGCTGGTCGAAGCCGTGGAGGCGTAGGGAGGACGGGTTCTGATACGTGAGATCCCCCGCGGAATCGAAGAGCATCACCGCTTCGGACATGTTCTCCATGACCAGGCGGAACCGCTCCTCGCTCAGCCGCAGCGCGTGCTCGGCCTCGATCCGCTCGAAGATGTCGGTGTTGGTCCCGAACCACTGCATGACCCGCCCCGCCGGGTCCTTGAGGGGTTCGACGCGCGTCAGGAACGGACGGAACCGCCCATCGGCGCCCCGGAGCGGAAACACCATGTCGAACCGCTCTCCACTCGCAAGCGACGCTTTCCATCGCTCGAGGACGTTCGGCAACGCCTCGGGGTCGTGCACGTTCTGCCAACCCCACCCCTCCATCTGCTGCGGCGTCGTTCCAGTGTATTCGTACCACCGGTCGTTGTACCAATGGATGAACCCGTCGGGATTGGCAATCCACGCCAGCTGTGGGATGGCATTTGCCATCGTCCGGAAGCGATCCTCGCTCGCGCGTAGCGCCTCCTCGGCCCGCTTGCGCTCGGTGATGTCGCGGACGACCTTGGCAAAGCCTCTCAGCGCACCGCGCTCGTCGCGAATGGCCGTGACGACGGCGTTCGCCCAGAATCGCGAGCCGTCCTTGCGAACCCGCCATCCTTCTTCTTCGCAACGGCCCTTTGTCGATGCAACTTCCAGCTCTCGCTCCGGCTTGCCCGCGCGTCGATCCTCGTCGGTGAAGAAGCGCGACAGTGGCTGCCCGATGATCTCCTCGGCCCGGTACCCCTTGAGGCGCTCGGCGCCCGGGTTCCAGCTCGCCACCATCCCGTCGGAGGACAGCATGAAGATCGAGTAGTCCTTGACGCCTTCGACGAGAAGACGGAAGCGCTCCTCGCTCGAGCGCAGTGCGTCCTCCATCTCCTTGCGCTCGGTGATGTCGCGCGAGATCCCCACAAGCCCGATCACCCGCCCACTCGCGTCGCGTCGGGGCGCCTTGGTCGACAGAAATACCCGGTAGCCATCGGGCGCCAGGACACGTTCCTCAACGACCTCCGCGACCCCCGACTCCATGACGCGGCGATCAGTGGCGAGGATCGCTTCCCCAACAGCCGGGTCGTCGTAGAGCTGCCGATCGTTCCTGCCGAGGATCTGCTCGACTGGCTTGCCCATGAGCCGCACGGTGGCCGGGTTGGCCATCAGGATGCGGCTCTCGCCGTCCTTCACGTACACCGGATCAGGGACGGTCTCGCTGAGGGCCGCTAGCAGGCTTTGGCCTTCGCGGATCGCCTCTTCGGCGCGCTTGAGCTCGGTGACGTCGACGAAGGTGACAACGACGCCAGCGATCACGTTCTCGACGGTGCGGTACGGCAGCACGCGGAGGATGAACCACATCTTGCCGTCAGCGGTGCGTACCTGGCGCTCCAACGGCTTCAGCGTGCGCAGCACCTCTCGCGCGTCGGCGACCACGTCCTGGCCCTCGAAGCGGGGGGCGAAGTCGCCGATCGGCCGCCCGACGTCGGCCTCGATTAGATGGAAGAGCCCGGTGGCGGCCGGGGTGAACTTCGCGACCCGCAGGTCGCGGTCAAGGAAGATACTTGCGACCTCGGTGCTGGCAAAGAGGTTCTGCAGGACGCTGTTTGCGGTCCCGAGCTCCTCGACCTTCTGCCGCAGCTCGGTGTTGACCGTCTCCAGCTCCTCGTTGAGCGATTGCAGCTCCTCCTTCGAGGTCTGCAGCTCCTCGTTGGCCGACTGGAGCTCCTCGTTGGTCGAGATGAGCTCCTCGTTCGAAGACTTCAACTCTTCGTTGGTGGACTCGAGGTCCTCCACGGTCGTCTTGAGCTGTGCGCGGGTCACCCGGAGCTCGCCCTCCAGGCGCTCCATTGCCGGCTGCTCCGACCTAATTGGTACCGGCTCCGCCTCCTCGGTCCTGTCGAGTGGTGCATGCTCCTGGATCACGATGGCCAGGAGCCCTGCCTCGTGTTCGATTCCCGGCAAGGGCCGCACCGTGAGGCGGACCCGGTGGATGCCGTCCTCGAGCTCCACCGCGACGTTCTCACGTACGACTCTGCGCTGGGTCGTCGACGCAGCCTGCAGCGCCAGGCGGAGCTCCGTCCTCAAGCTCGGCGAGACCACATCGATGACATTCGAGCTCGGGACACCGGAAGGTGGCTGGAAGAACCGCCCAGTCCTGCCTGCAACGAAGACGATCTCCGCGCGCTCATTCACCACGACAGATGGTGGAGCGTAGTCGTCGAGCGCCATGCGCTCGAATGCTGCGTATGCCCGCTGCTGGAGAGTAGAAGAGGGCTCTTCGCGGCCCAGGATCGGGGACGGAGGCAGGATGGGACGCAGCGGGCTGCGAGCCGCGAGGGGGAACTCCACCGCGGGGCGCATCACCGTTTCCTTGCGGCGGAAGATCCGGTTCCTTTTGTCGGTCGCCTCGAACAGCTCCGGACTACCCGCGATGCCCTCGGATGAACCAAGAAAGAGAAATCCTCCGGGGCGCAGAGCGTAGTGAAAGAGCGGTACCAGCTTCTTCTGCAGCTCGCCGGCGAAATAGATGAGGACGTTGCGGCAGGAGATCAGGTCGAGTTGTGAGAACGGTGGATCGCGGATCACGCTGTGCTGCGAGAAGATGCAGGTTTCACGCAACTCCTTCGCGGCCTGGTAACTGTCGCCTTGCCGCTCGAAGAAGCGC
>Ga0335079_10009762_pt1 | contig 10935 bp, 9 predicted proteins | sample Lox_Sample_33_FD_206719 | JGI IMG/M metagenome (GOLD analysis project Ga0335079, IMG submission 206719) | Soil microbial communities from Loxahatchee National Wildlife Refuge, Florida, United States - Lox_Sample_3.3 | ecosystem: Environmental > Terrestrial > Soil > Wetlands | place: USA: Florida... | reverse complement strand
GCGCAAATGATGACGGACAAAGGGATACGTATTGCGTACATGATGCATAACTCGGCGGGGATTATCTATCCCGCGGCTTATATTTCATATCGGCATATTTTGCGTCACATGGCCGCGAAAGACGAAAAGGAGTTGAAGGATTTAGGTTTGGCCGCAGAAAGAAAATCGCCGATCGAGCAATTTATGGAAAGAAGAGATGAAGCACGGAAACAAGCGGGAGTCGGAAAACTGGAATCGTGAATCGGCTTCAACCGATGACCGACTCCCCATCCCCGAATCCCGACATCGGACTCGAAGAGTAATATCGAATAACGAACATCGGAGGAACAATGCCTATCGAAATTCCTAAAGATAAATGGCCCGGAAGCATTCGCACGGCAACCATCGGCGCGACGAGCGCGGAAGGAGGCACGCGCGCCAAAACAGTCACCGTGGGCGGTGCAACCACGTTGCCGTTCATGCACTTCGAAGCGCCGATGAAGAACGTGCCTGTTATCGCCATTGAGATCAAATCGCGCAGACCCGATGATTGGTCGCTGCTGTTGATCAAAGCGTGGGGCGATGTGATGAACGATCCCGCTCAATGGGCAAAGAAAGCCGAAGAAACGGGAGCCGATCTGCTCGTCCTTGCGCTGACCGTTGAAGATTCTGTTGAAGACGCGGTGAAAGCTGTCAAATCTGTTCTCGCCGCGAGCGGACTTCCGCTTATCGTCTGGGGTCCGGGCCAGGCGGAGAAAGATAATGAATTACTCGTTCCGGTTGCTGAAGCGACGAAGGGCGAGAAAATCATGCTCGGCATCTGCGAAGATAAAAATTATCGAACCATCGTCGCGACCGCCATGGCGAACGGACATCTGGTGCAAGCGCGCACGCCGATGGATGTGAATCTATCGAAGCAATTGAATATTCTCATCAGCGACATGGGTATGCCTAAAGACCGCATCATCATGGACCCGACCACGGGCGCGCTTGGCTATGGAATCGAATATGGCTATTCGGTAATGGAGCGTCTGCGGCTTGCCGCGCTGCAGGGCGACGCAATGACTCAATCGCCGATGATCGTCACGCCCGGTTTCGAAGCCTGGAAGACGAAAGAGGCGAAGGTCGGTGAAGGCGTGCCTGAATCGTGGGGCGACTGGAAAGCCCGCGCGATTAATTGGGAAACGCTCACCGCGATCGCGTTGGTCGAATCAGGCGCGGATGCGGTTGTGCTTCGCCATCCCGAGTCTGTAAGGCGCGTGAAGGAAGCGATTGGTGAATTAATAACAGCGTGAATCGGAATTCGAGAATCGGGAATCGGAAATAACTAGCAACACACGTTGTCGATTTCCAAATCTCGAATCACGATTCTCGAAAGGAAACATTATGGCTCTATCTGGAATTCAAATCTATAAACTCCTCCCGCAGACCAATTGCAAAGAATGCGGCTTTCCCACCTGTCTCGCCTTCGCGATGAAACTTGCCGCCAAACAGGTTGAACTTGGCTCATGTCCGTATGTCAGCGATGCCTCGAAGAAACAACTCGCCGAATCTTCTGCGCCGCCGGTTCGATTGATCGCGCTTCGATCAAATGGGACCGAGGTCAAAGCGGGCAATGAAGTCGTGATGTTCCGGCATGAAAAAACTTTTTACAACAAGCCGGGTCTGTTCATCCGCGTCAAAGCTTCCGATCCCGATCTCGCAAAGAAAGTCGCGGCGGCAGATGCCTATAAAGTCAATTATGTTGGCATAGACTTCACCGTGGATGGCTTTGCAGTTATTGCAGATTCAGATTTAGGTGCGGCGGTTAAAACGATTCGAAGCGTGACGAAGCGCCCGCTGGTTTTGATCGGCGATCCCGCCTCGCTTCAATCCGGACTTCAAGCCTGCGGAGGCGAGACCCCGTTGCTCTATGCCGCTGACGCCTCCAACGCGGATGCCATGGCTGATCTCGCAAAAGGATCTAAAACGGCGCTCGTTGTCAAAGCGGACTCGCTGGATGCGCTTGCGGGCTTGACCCAAAAGATTCAAGCTAAAGGTGTTGAAGATTTGGTGCTCGATGTGGGCGGTAAGAATCTAAGCGAATGTCTGGCGCGTTCCACGCAGGCGCGACGATTGGCGATTAAATCCAACTTCCGCGCGTTAGGTTATCCAACCATTGCGTTTCCATGTGATGCAAAAGATGAGGGCGTTGCCGCCGCGCAAGCGATTTCAAAATATGCGGGGTTCATCATATTGAGCGAGTTCAAGCCTGAGTTGTTATATCCGTTGCTTGTCCTGCGCGAGAACATCTACACCGATCCGCAGAAGCCGATTCAAGTGCAACCTGGCATCTACGAAATCAACAACCCGAAGCCTGAAAGCCCTGTGCTAGTCACAACCAATTTCAGCATTACATACTTCTCGGTTGCAAATGAAGTGGAGGGCTCAGGCTTATCTGCGTGGCTGGTTGTTTGCGATGCCGAGGGTATGTCCGTGCTGACGGCATGGGCGGCAGGCAAATTTGACTCGGAGCGAATCGCAAAGTCCATCAAAGCGTTCGACGTGGCGAGCAAGGTCAACAAGAAACGGCTGGTTTTGCCGGGTCATGTCGCGGTGCTATCCGGCGAACTGGAAGAAGAACTCTCCGATTGGGAGATTCGCGTCGGTCCGCGCGAGGCGGTCGATTTGCCTGCGTTTATGAAACAGGCATTGAATTGAATTTGTAGGGGCGCAACATGTTGCGCCCCTACAAGATTGATATGGAACATACCCTCACCTTCACCGGCGAAAACATAAACGCCACAATCCAGGTCCCAACAAATACATTGCTGGCTGACGCCGCGCATCTGGCTGGCATTGATATCGGCCAACCATGCGGCGGGCAGGGACGTTGCGGTCGTTGCGCTATTCAGGTGACGGAGGGAGCCGTTCGTCGTCGAAGCACGCTGCGCTTATCGCCTGCGGATGTCGAACAAGGCTACGCATTGGCTTGCCAGACCGTCGTCGAAGACGATGTGGCGATCTATATCCCGCCGCAGGAAAAGATCGAACGAAGACTCACAACCGACCGCGTTGTCGCTGAAGTCACTGTTCCATCCGATTACGATTATTTACATGACCAAACTATTCGCCGAATCCACTTGCGCTTGAATCCGCCTTCGATGGATGATCAGACTGATGATTGGTCGCGTTTGCAAACCGCGCTGCGAACAGAGAACAACTTTGAGAATGTAACTTGCTCCTTGAATCTTTTACAACGAATCGGTATTGCACTGCGCGATGGAGAATGGAATGTCACGGTCGTTGCTGACCTGACGCGGATGATTGAGACGAATGACCTGTCGCAGCCCGTCCGCATCATTGACATTCAGCCTGATCTCATTGATGAATATTCTACCTTATGGGGCATGGCAGTGGATATTGGTACAACGACGGTGACGGTGTGGCTGGTTGATTTGGTCAGCGGTCAGGTCAAAGCGCAAGTGGCGGAATACAACGGGCAGATCGCGCGCGGCGAAGATGTGATCTCGCGCATCATATACGCTGGCAAAGATGGCGGCAGTGAAGAGTTGCGTCACCGCATTTTGGATACGATCAACAACCTGCTCGTTGTTGCATGTAAACGCGTCAAGGCCTTACCCGAACAAGTTGTCAAAGCCACGATTGCGGGTAACAGCACGATGATGCACCTGCTGTTGGGGATTCCCGCTTCATCCATTCGACTTTCGCCGTTCATCACCGCCGTGAATCATCCGCCGCTGATGAATGCCCATGATGTTGGATTGAACATTCATCCTGAAGCCGTTGTAGATTGTTTACCTGGCGTCGCATCGTATGTCGGCGCGGATATTACGGCAGGTGTGTTGTCGTCCGGTCTGAACGATGCGGATAACGTGACTCTGTTCCTCGATGTCGGCACGAATGGTGAAACGGTTTTGGGTAATCGCGATTGGCTGGTCACGTGCGCGTGTTCGGCGGGACCCGCGTTCGAGGGCGCGGGCGTAGTCAACGGGATGCGCGCGACGCAAGGCGCCATCGAAGAAGTGTGGATCAACACCAACACCTTCGAACCGACCTATCGCGTCATCGGCGGACGCAAGCCGAAAGGAATCTGCGGTTCTGGACTCATCTCGCTGTTATCTGAGATGTTCATAACGGGATTGCTGGATAAAGCTGGCAATGTCAATTTGACGGCGAATACGCCGCGAGTTCGCGAAGGAGCGCATGGAGGGGAGTATGTTATCGCACGGGGTGATGAATCCGAATCGGGCGAAGACATTGTCATCACGCGTGTTGACATTGATAATCTTCTGCGCGCGAAAGCTGCCATCTATGCCGGTTTTACGGTGCTGGCAGAAAACATCGGCATCCCGCTCGAAACGACCGACCGCGTTTTGATCGGCGGTTCGTTCGGAAAATATATCAATGTGGAGAAGGCGGTACAAATTGGATTGCTGCCCGATATGGAATGGTCGCGCTTCGAGTTTCTGGGCAATACCTCGGTGAGGGGCGCGTATTATGCGTTGCTCGATTGGCGCAAGCGCGAACGGATTACCGAGATCGCAAAGCGTATGACGTATATTGAACTCTCGGCGGATAATAGTTTTTATGAAGCGTTTACATCGGCGTTGTTTTTGCCACACACGGATTTGAGGAAGTTTCCAAGTGTGGCGGAGGCGTTACAAAAGTAAATGGCGAATTGGAGGCACATATGTACATCATTGGAGAAAACATTCACATCATCTCGGAAAAAGTGAAGGAGGCGCTGGCCGCGAAAGACCGCGAATTCTTCATGGATATGGCAGTGCGCCAAGTGGAGGCGGGCGCCAAGGCAATTGATATCAATCTCGGTCCGCGCAAGAAGGATTGGGCGGAGGTCTTTCCATGGATGATCGAAACAGTCGAGACGGTAGTGGATGTGCCGCTTTCGATTGACACAACCAACTTGGACGGCATGGAAGCCGCGCTCAAAACCATCAAGAAGGCACAACCGATTTTGAATTCAACGTCGGCAGAACCGGAGCGGCTTGAAAAAGTTCCGCTATTGGCAAAGAAATATGGCGCAAGGGTCATTGCCTTGACCATGCGTACAGAAGGCATCCCGGTTGAAGCGGATGCGCGCGTCAACATCGCAGTGGAGACACTGATTCCGCGCATGATGGAAGTTGGCTTGCCCATGGAGAATCTCATTATTGATCCGCTCGTTCTGACCGTCAGCGGCTGCCAGCAATATTGCCCGCATCTCATCGAAACGGTTCGGACTCTGCAATATGCCTGGGACCCCGCACCCAATATCTCGGTCGGATTGTCGAACGTCTCGAATGCGGTGCCAAACGATAATCGTCCGCTTATCAACCGCGTCTATTGCGCCATGCTGATGGGCGTTGGTTTGCAGATGATGATCGCCAACCCGTTCGATCAAAAGCAGAACGATGTCATCCATTGGATAGAGACAAAAGACACTAGTAATCCGCTGGCACGCGCCTACAATAAGATTGCGGAACGTACTGCCGCAAGCGAAGAGCCTCAGATCGAGGATTTCGACTTGTTGGATTCCGAGCAGTGCGCGATCTGGAAGACAACGCAAATTCTGTTGAACAAGGTGATTTACGCGGATTCGTATTTGATGAATTGACACAAGAAAAGGAAGGCGCATCATGCCCGGATTTACACCTGGTCGCCGTTGGCAACCGCCCTTTTATCCTTTCAAGCGCGAGGCGTTTGGAAATCGCTTGCTGGAAACTATAGAACTTGGCATCAAAGGCCCGATGTTTGGATGCCGGATGTGCGGCAATTGCTTGCTTCAAGAGACTGCTTTTATCTGCTCGATGGAATGCCCGAAGGGTGTACGCAACGGTCCTTGCGGAGGCTCCACCGAGGAGCATTGCTACGTGGATGAAACGCGTCCATGCATCTGGTATCAGATCTATGATCGTGCCTTCAGGATGGGACGGCAGGAGATGCTACTAGAAGTTCTCCCGCCGCTCGACTGGGATAAGATCGGTGGAGAAACATGGGGCGATGTAGTTCATCAAGTTCAAAAAGTTGGAACTGGTAAATTCTTCTCTGGCTTGTTCTCGCGCGATCCAAACCTTAGGCAAGCCAATTGGGATTCTGTCTTTCGCCCAGTGCGCCAGCCGGATTGGTGGCAGGGCGATAGTCAATATCACGCGCCGAAATATACGGAGCCGATTTCTGAATTGGAACGTAGACTCAAAGCTGGTGAGTTTGTTGTCACTGCGGAAGTCGCGCCGCCGATTTCCGCCAAGACCGACAAGATGTGCAAGAACGTTGATATAGTCAAACCTTATGTTGCGGCGGTCAACTTCACCGATAACCCATCCGCCACGCCGCGCACCGCTTCGTGGGCGTGTTCAGCCATGGCAGTCAAGCAAGGCGCGGAGCCGGTGATGCAGATCGCGGCGCGCGACCGGACGCGCGTGGGTCTGCAATCTGAAGTGCTTGGCGCGTACGATCTGGGTATCCGCAACATCCTGTGTATCTCCGGCGATTCGATGAAAATGGCCCCGGCGCCGCGTGGACGCATGGATGTGATTGATATCGATTCAATCCAAATGCTGTGGATTCTGCGCCGCATGCGCGACGAGGGCAGGTACATGGATGGACGCGAGATCAAGACGCCGCCTCAATACTTCCTCGGCGCGGCGGCTTCACCCTTTGCGAGCGAACCAAAATTCCAAGCCTTGCGCGAACACAAAAAGATTAACGCCGGTGCGCAGTTCTTCCAAACCAATCTTGTGTATGATACTGAGCACATGGAAATTTGGCTCAATGAACTTGCCAAGCGGAACATCCTCGATAAAGTCTATATCCTGATTGGCATCACGCCGCTCAAGACCTTCAAGATGGCGAAGTATATGAACGATGAAGTGCCCGGCGTCTTTGTTCCAGACTTGATCTTGAAGCGTATGGAAGATGCGGAGAAAGCTGGGAACGCGCAAGAAGAAGGCGTGACGATTGCGTTGGAATTGATCGAGAAGATCAAAAAGTTTACAGGTCAAGGTGTGAACGGATTGCACATTATGGCGGTGGGCTGGGAAGAGATCGTGCCGCGCATCGTCACCGAAGGCGGTGTGCTTCCAAAAGATTTTGTCGCGCCCGCACCGAAGTCGGAGAAAGCGCCAGCATAACGAGAATCGGGATTCGTGAATCGGAAGTCGGCTTTTACCGATTCACGAATCCCGAATTACGAATTACGAAAAAGCCAAAGGAAGCCAACCGCTAGTCATATGATATCTGCACCATGAATCGGAGGACACATGCTTCCTGAACAAATCAAAAATTTTCGCGAAATGGTTACGCTTAAGGACGGAACGTATGTTTTGTTGCGCCCAATGATTGCAGAGGATGAATCGCGCCTCACGGAATTCTATTCCGCGGTCAGCGATGATGACCTCCGTTACTTCCGTCATCACGTCAAGGATCACGCCATCATTCATGACTGGTGTGAGCATCTCGACTACAGTAAAGCCCTGCCTATTCTCGCACTTGCCAAAGAGCGCGTGGTGGGAAGCGCTTCACTGCATTTTTGCGAAGGTCCCAAGCGTCACATCGGTGAAGTCCGTTTGTTCCTCGCCAAAGATTATCGAAAGCGCGGTCTCGGTGTGAAGATGATCCGCGCCCTCATTGACTTGGCGCGCAAACAAGGCCTGGGCATCCTGATGGTCGAAATCGTCGCGGATGAAACCAAAGCGGTCAAAGCCTTTGAGTCATTAGGCTTCAAAGCACAAGCAACGCTGGACGATTACTTTATGTTTCCCGATGGCGACTCGCGCGATACCGTCCTGATGACCATGCCCTTGCGCATGAAGACGGAAGAATTCTAAGCATGAGTTTGCGTCGCCTTGTCAAGGACGCTACCGGACAGGATGTTTATCTTTGCCATGCCTGCTTCGATTGCGGCGTTGAGATTAAAGATGAAATGGATGTCCCGTTGTGCAGTCTAATTCAGCTTGTGTTATTCGATGATGAAGAAGCGCTTCAAACCCGGACGCTTTGGTCTGATTCCGTTTTGGAGGCTTCACGCGGCGCTTGCAAACGCGGACTCGATCTGCACGCCGTGATGCTGGCCCTACGTGCCGAATCCCAACGCAGAACAGGCTGATAATTTTTCATACAGATTGTTGCTACCCATGCAACAATCTGGAGAAAGGACACTATGAACGTTGACGAACTACTGGCAAAAGCCAAAAAGCCCTCGGCAGATGCGATGAAGCTTCATCCCTTCTATCGAGGCAAGATTGAAACCACCCTCAAATGCACGGTGCACAGTTTTAATGATTTCGCGATTTGGTATACGCCCGGCGTTGCCGCCCCGTGCAAAGCCATTCAGGCAAACCCCGAGTTGGTCTATGAATATACCAACAAGTGGAACACCGTGATTGTCGTCAGTGATGGCACGCGCGTATTAGGATTGGGAGACATCGGTCCCAAAGCAGGCCTGCCAGTGATGGAAGGCAAAGCCTTGCTCTATAAATATCTAGGCGGCGTAGACGGAATCCCAATTATGCTCGATACCAAAGACCCGGATGCCATCATCAACACTGTGCTCATGTTGCAACCTGGATTCGGCGGCGTGAACCTCGAAGACATTTCGCAGCCAAAATGCTTCTACATTCTCGATACATTGCGCGAGAAAGCCGATATCCCTGTTTGGCACGATGATCAACAAGGCACAGCCACGGTCACGTTGGCGGGACTCATCAACGCCCTCAAAGTGGTCGGCAAGAAAATGAGCGAGGTCAAGATCGCGTTCATCGGGTCGGGCGCATCGAACGTGGCTTGCTCGCGTTTGATCTTCAGTTGGGGTGCGGATCCTGCCAAATGTTTCGTGGTGGATACGAAAGGCATCCTCGGCAAACATCGCAAGGACCTTGAGATGCGCAAGGCCGAATACAAAGACAAATGGAAATTGTGCAACATTACCAATGCCGAAGCGCGCGAAGGCGATATCCCCGATGCGATGAAAGGTGCAGATGTCGTGATCGCTCTTTCCAAGTCTGGGCCGGGAGTTCTATTACCGGAATGGGTTAAGACCATGGCAAAAGATGGCATCCTATTCGCCTGTGCGAATCCGGTTCCTGAGATTTGGCCGTGGGAAGCAAAGGAAGCAGGCGCGGCAGTTGTCGCTACCGGGCGTTCGGATTTTCCGAATCAGGTCAACAACTCGCTGGGGTTCCCTGGCATTTTCCGCGGCACGCTCGATGTCCGCGCGCGAACGATCACGGATGAAATGTGCTTTGCCGCCGCGCAAGCCTTGGCGGATCATGTCGGCAAGAACCTGGATGCGGATCACATCCTACCCGACATGGATGATTGGGAAGTGTTCCCGCGTGAAGCCGCGGCGGTCGCGATGAAAGCGGTCGAACAGGATTTAGCGTTTCATCCAACCACATACGAAGCTGAATTCGAAAACGCCACGCATATCATCAAACGTTCGCGCGAGTTGACGAAGATGATGATGGAAAAGAACTTCATCCTCGAGCCGCCGCCTGACGAAGGCACGCACGATGTGGATATCGAAACGATCAAGTCCGCTTATTGAGATGAAAGGAGAATCTTATGTATGACCTAATAATCATCGGCGGCGGACCAGCCGGATTGACCGCCGCGGTGTACGCGATTCGCAAACGGCTGAATGTTCTGCTATTGACCAAAGACTTGGGCGGCAAAACCAATTTTCGTTTGGCTCTGCCCTGGATAGAAGATTATCAAGTTATACGGGGAATCGAGATCGTCAACAAGTTTCGCAGCGAACTGGAATATCTCGATTTCGCGCGTCACATGGAAGAAGTGGAAAAGGTCAGCCAGAAGAATGGTGGCTTCGCGGTCATCACTAAAAGCGAAACAGAACTGGATGCGAAAGCGGTTATCCTCGCGACCGGTGCGCGGCAAGTCCGCATGAACGTGCCGGGTGAAAAAGAGTTCACGATGAAGGGCTTATGTTATTCAGCGCTTAGTTATGCGCCGCTGTTCATAGATCGAAGCACCATCGTGATCGGGGATGACGATCTGGCCTTGCGTTCGACCGGCGAACTCTCCACCGTGGCGAAGCATGTTTACATGGTGTGTAACAACGATAAAGTCTTCAGCACGCCGCTGGGACGTAAACTGAAAGCGGCGGAGAATGTCACCGTGCTGAAAGGTTACGAAGTGCTTGAAGTGAAAGGCGATGAATACGCGCGCGCTTTGCGGCTCAAAGATCCTTCGGGTAAAATGGTCGAATATGAAGCCGACGCGATGTTCGTTGAAAAAGCGCTCACACCCAATTCCAATATGGTCAAGGATTTGGTTGATCTGGACGAGCATGGACGCATCATCGTGGATGATATCAATCGCACGAGTGTGCCCGGAGTATTTGCGGCTGGCGATGTGACCGATATTTTTTCAGAGCAAGCGTTGATCTCAGTCGGCGAAGGAGCGAAGGCCGCGTTGAGCGCATACGAATATCTATTGCCGATACTTTAGATGATCCAACAGGTTGATGTGGTTGTACAGCAAAAAACAAGGACACAATATATCGTGTCCTTGTGAGCATCAATCTGCAACCGTCATCGGCACTTGCGTCGAACCGCGTCCGCCCCATTTGCCGGGCCAGCCTGGAAGGAACGCGGCCATAATCAGCGCCGCGATGGAGGCGTAAAACGTTAACTGGTAGGCCGCGTCAAAACCTTGTATAGATTGATCACAAGCTAGTTGAAGCATGGATAGAATCTTGGTCTTCGCCGCCTCAAAAGCTGATTGCGGCAACGATGCGAGTGAGGCCAGTGTGCCTGGGGGAAAATTATTCTGTGCGGTAACGCCGGGTGTTTCGCAGACACCATAAGGCGTGGCGACATTGATTAACTGATCTTGCATTTTGCTTTGTAAGGCTTGAATATTAGGTGAGAGAAAACCAACCAGGATCGTTGCCAGCGCCGCCACCGAAACAGCCTGAACCACAAAGCGGGTGCT
>Ga0335079_10009760_pt1 | contig 10936 bp, 4 predicted proteins | sample Lox_Sample_33_FD_206719 | JGI IMG/M metagenome (GOLD analysis project Ga0335079, IMG submission 206719) | Soil microbial communities from Loxahatchee National Wildlife Refuge, Florida, United States - Lox_Sample_3.3 | ecosystem: Environmental > Terrestrial > Soil > Wetlands | place: USA: Florida... | reverse complement strand
GGGCCGGATGAACCAGTAGTCAGTGAACTCAGTTCCGTTGTCACTGTCAGTGACGACGGCGGCTCCAGCGGCCGCCTGCGCAAGGAACTCAACATGCTTCCCCCGGGGGACATCCGTAACTGCATCGTTGCCCTTTCGGAAGACGAGGCACTTCTCTCTCGCTTGTTCCAGCATCGCTTTGTGAAGGGCTCGGGATTGGAGGGCCACAGTTTCGGCAATCTCTTTCTCGCTGCGCTGACCTCCATCACGGGGGACTTTAGCGAGGCAGTTCGGCTATCGTCCGAGATTCTGGTCACTCGCGGACACATCTACCCTGCGACCACCTCAAACGTGGAACTCGAAGCCGTCATGGAGGACGACGCCCATGTGCGGGGAGAGACCAATATCACCGCCAGCAAGGGCCGCATCCGGGAACTCTTCCTGGTTCCTGCCGACGTCGAACCGCTGCCCCAGACGCTGGAAGCCATCGCAGAGGCAGACCTGATCACAATCGGTCCGGGATCCCTGTTCACCAGCCTCATTCCAAACTTGCTGGTTCGCGGCATCACGCAAGCCATCGTCAGTTCTGCCGCGGTGAAGGTCTACATATGCAACCTCATGACCCAGGCGAATGAAAGCCTGGGCTTGACTGCCGCTGATCACATTCGGGCCCTCAACCGGCATGCTCAGGTTGACCGCATCTTTGACTATGCCCTTCTGAACCGCACTCCGGTGTCAACGGCGTTGCAGGCGAAATACGCTCTGGAGGGCGCCACACAGATCGTTGCCGACCTCGATGCGGTTGAGGCACTGGGCGTGTGCCCAGTCCTCGGAGACTATCTCGAAGAAGGCGGAGTCGCCCGGCACGCCGCCAACCGGGTTGCGCGGGACCTGCTGGATCTGGTGAGTCGGGCTCCTGCCAGCGATAAGACCACCGCCTCTGCTGCCGTCCGCAGGGAATCAACACACAAAGCGTGACCTCGCCTGTCTCCATACGGCGCTCTCGGGTATAGTGAAGGCGAATGACTAACCCCGGCACAGCTGCTTCCAGGAAGAGTTCGCGCATAGCTGTGGCCATCATGGCCGCTGGCAAAGGTACGCGCCTGAAATCGAAGCACCCCAAAGTGCTGCATGAGGTGGGCGGAAAACCACTACTTGCTCACGTGATTGCCGCTGCTTCTGTAGTTGTTCCGCTTCAAGATGTTTACGCCATCCTCGGGTACGAAGCGGACCGCGTCCGGCAGGCCGTTGCTCCGACCGGCGTTCAGTTCGTTCTGCAATCCGAACAACTGGGCACGGGTCACGCCATTATGGCGGCTCGAGAAGCGCTCGCGTCTTATGATGTCATACTGGTTTTGTCCGGGGACGCGCCACTGATCACTACGGACACGATTCTACGATTGCGCGATTTTCACTTGGAGAAGCGGGCGGCCATGACTATCCTAACTGCCCAGCTTGATGATCCGACCGGCTACGGACGCATTATGCGCACCCGGCCCGGGAGTCCGGAGGTGAAAGCGATTGTGGAGCAGAAGGCAGCCACGACGTCGCAGAAAAGAATCCGCGAGATCAATGCGGGTTTTTACGCTTTCAACACAAGGGCCCTGTTCCCGCGGTTAAATCAACTGCGAAATGACAATCCGCATGGCGAGTATTACCTCACGGATATGGCTGCCATTCTGCGAAAAGCAAGGGAGCGGGTGGTGGCTGTCCAGGCAAGTGAAGCGCTGGAAGTTCTAGGCGGCAATACTCGCGCGGAACTTGCGGATATCGACCGTCACATGCGGGCGGCCAAGATTCGGCAGCTCATGCAGGAGGGTGTGACGATTTTCTATCCCGACACATGTGTGATTGACGCGGATGTGGAAGTCGCTCCCGATGCGGTGATCGAACCGTTTGTCCAGTTGCTGGGGAAAACCCGTGTCGGCGCTGACAGCCGTATCGGTTCCTATAGCGTGATCCGCAATTCTGAGATCGGAGACGGAGTAACCGTGCGTCCAGGGTGTGTCCTGACTGAATCGAGGGTGATGCCGGGCGCCATTCTTGGCCCATACAGCCACTTGCGCCCGGGCAGTGAAATTGCCGAAGGCGCGCACGTCGGGAACTTCGTGGAAACCAAGAAAATCCGTCTGGGCAAGGGCTCGAAGGCGAACCACCTTACTTATCTCGGTGATACCGAGGTCGGCGAAGGCGTAAACATCGGAGCTGGAACCATCACCTGCAACTACGACGGCGCTCATAAGCACAAGACCGTCATCGAGGACGGCGCCTTCATCGGCAGCGACTCAACGCTGGTGGCGCCGGTGCGGATTGGGAAAGGCGCCTATGTGGGAGCAGGTTCCTGCGTGACCGAAGACGTGCCTCCCGATTCTCTCGCCTTGGGTCGAGCGCGCCAGATCGTGAAACCAGATTGGGCCAAAGAGAAACGCACGCCAACCGCGGGAAAGCAGACAAAGTAGTTCAGCGCTTCCGCTTCCGGATTCTCACGTCAAAACTTACCACGCCGTTGTAATCGCGAATTGCCACGATCGCGACGTTATGAGTCACGTTGTATTCCACCTGGATAATCTGCTGCGAAGTCTGTGAAACATTGGTGGCATAGGTGAGAGTCAGATTGTCCTTGACCTGTTGTTCAATCGTCACTGCCGGCGCGGTCGTCGTCGGGGTGGTTACCGTATTCAGGCCTTGCGGATCGATTTTGATATGGCTGATTCCAAACAAACGCTGCGCCCGATTGCTGATGGTTGCGTTGAGGGCCTCCGACAGAATTGCGCTGGATGCCTGTTGGCTGAAGGGCGATTGCCCGGAAGACTGAAGCTGGGCCGATTCCTCCTGTGTATGTCCGAGAGCCAGCAGGCCGATGATGTCCGCCGTGGGTAATGGCGGTTCGGAGTGGTAACTCATGTTGAGCTTGTCCAGTTGCCCGTTCAGGTTGATCGTGATGTCGTAGTCGCGAACCTGGGTGGATGCCTGCAGATCGAGGACCGGCGTCGTTGTAACCGGATTCGTAAAAGTCACGTCTCCGCGCTCCAGCCGGTATCTGGTTCCGCTGAAATAAATCTGGCCCTCGATCACGTCGGCGCGGCCCAGCAGAACAGGCTTTGCGGCTGTTCCGCGAAGACGTAAATCGGCATCACCCGAAAGCCGGACAATCGCAGTTTGCATTTGCAACTCGGGGGCGGTCACGACGTGGACGTCCAGGCGAATCCGGTTCAGCAATGGGTCTGTCTGGGGAAGTGTCGAGCTCTGTGCGCTGCGCTCCAGGTAGGATGCGAAATCGAAGCCCGGAGTCATGGCCAGCTTATTGACCGTGATCTCTCCGGAAAGCTGCGAAGCAGAAGAAGTGCCCACCAATCGCAAGTCTGCGCTTGTGATGGAACTAACGCCCGGAGGATAACGCAGGCGCATGTCCTGCGTTCGCAGGGAAAGATCGAAGGTCAACTGACGGTTGTAGGAGGTTGCATAGCCGCCGAAGGTCACGAGACCCCCTCCCACGTGCGCGGTGAGCGCTTCGACTTGCAAGCGATCCTGGCTGAATTGCAGCGATCCGTTGATATCGCTGAGCGCGCTTGGCAACTCTCCGTAGGCGAGCGCACCATTGCTGATTTGCAGGCGGCCTTCCATCAGCGGTCTGGACATGCTCCCCAGAACCGTCAGGTCCAGCGTGACGCTTCCGGAGGATGTGAAACGCGGATTGATATTTTGGACGAGCTGAAGGTCAGCGCGGCCAGCAGCATGGATGTTGACTTGCCGGTCCCCCGTCAGCTCCATCGTTCCGTTCGCTGAAAGGTCCGTTCCCCCGCCGACCAGCCGAAACTGGTCAAGCTTCAACACCTGCCTTGAGACCGCAAAGCGTATAGGGCCGCTGTTCCGGACCTGAATGTGCTCAAGGTCGGCGTAAAGATCGCTCAGGTTTCCAATAGCCTCTATGTCAGATGGGCGGCGCAAGGGCCCGGTCATGTGTATCTCGCCTGCCGCGGAGGAATGCCCCGTCAGCGGACCTTGGACGTAGGCTTTGAGCCATGGGTCGATATCCAGATGTGCGAACTGCAGGTTGAGGTTCGCGGGCCAGTCCTCGCGAAGATGAATTTGTCCGTCGATGCTCAGCTGGGCATTCGTGAATTGCGAGGTGCCCTTGACCTGCATATCGGCTCCCTGGGTGATTGCTTCCAGCCGAAAATCGCCGGCTGGCTCTCCGCCGAACGAAAGCCCATGCACCAGGATGGTGGTATTTACGACAGGCGCTTCCAGGGTTCCCGAGCCTTGGGCCGTGAAGCCCAACTCACCATCAAGCTTGACTTTGGAATTTTGCAGCTGAGAAAAATTCGAGAGCAGGAAATTGCTTCCCTGTAGCTTGAAGCCAACTGCGTGGGTAGAGAAATCGTAGTTGGCCTCTCCCAGAACTAGAGACCTGTCATGCTCCAGTCGCATGTCGCTGAGCGTGACTTTCTGACCATTGAAACTGAACTTGGAATCAAAGCGCTGGATGTTCTGGCCCCGGAAGGCCGCGTTGTTGACTCTCACATGTCCTTCACCCTGGGGTGCGGCTTTCGTGCCTTCGGCCTGCAGCGACAAGTCCAGGGTGCCGGTGAGCGACGAATCGTAGCCTGCCAATGCCAGAATCTCCGAAGCATCGGCATTGTGCATGTCAATGGTTAGAGTGATAGGACTCGTGTCGGTGAGTTGCCGTCGTTGCAATCCCGCGGTCAAAGCGAAATCCACTTTCGCTGTCCCGTGATGCAAAATTCCGTTGTGCAGGGCTACCAGGTGAGGTGAAAACTGGATATCCGAAGTGAGCGTGTCCCAGTGGATAATTCTCTCCGGTCTGTCGGATTTTGCCGGAATGACAAATTCCAGGTCCTGGGATTGCAGGTGTCCCGCAAAAGCGATGTCATTTAATTTGCCCGTGGCGTATCCGCTGAAAGACAGCATTCCTCCCACCGCTATGGGGATTGGCGCGTGGTATCCGACCGCGGACAGAACTGGCTGCCATTCAGCCACGTTGTTTGTCTTGACGTTGAGTTTCAAACTGGCGGATGAGGAGAGTGTCCCGGAGGCGTGGACCTGAGTCGCGGGAGTGGAAGCGCTGAGTTCGTCGAGTCTCAGCTCATCGCTGCTACTCAGGTATGTTCCGTGTACGTGCGCCGTGACAGGCAACTGGCCATGAGAAGCCCGGGCCGGAGGCACGATGTCGACCAGTGCTTCTGCTTCTGCGTTGCGGGTTGAGCCTTTCCAGCGAATTTCACTCGCACCGCTGGCGGCCCCAGCAAGGTTCAAACGGTCAAATGGTCGGGAAGGCGAAGCCATGGCGGCTGCAATCTCCGCCAGCGAGAGGTTTCTTAGCTTCAGCCGAATGCTTCCCTTTTGCTGAATGGCGTTCTTCCGTTTGGAATCTTTCGGCGAGGCGGCCAGCGCCTCAAGCCAGTTGCTCGCATCCGCATCCCCTGCCACGGTTCCCCCGAGCAACTTCGCCTGGATCTGGCTGAGCGAAAGCTGCTGCCGGGTGGCGGAATATTGCGAATCCATGCTTGCGCCGCGAAATGCGACGAGGGCATTGCGCCAGTCCAGCTCTCGAACCGAGAGCTTGCCATTCGTGGAAAAGTCACGCAGACTCCATGATCCCTTGCCGTCAGCTTGCAACGTGCCGCGCCGCACTTCTGCGCGCCTCGCAATCGCGCTGACTTCCTCCAGATCTGCCTTCACGCTATACGTCCCGCTCACTCTCGGATCGTGAAAGCTTTCCAATCGCCCGCTGAGTTCTATCTCAGAGCGTCCCGACCGCGCCTTCAGCGAATGGATTTCAATGTTGTCGTGGCCTAGGCTGAAATGCATCTCGGCCATCCATGCGAAGGGGCGGTAGTCTTGGATCTTTGTGTCCAGTTTTCCCAGCAGCAGGTCTCCGTCAAAGCGCCGGTGGAGAAGCGAATAGGTCATGCCGGCTGAAATGTCGTGGGCAACAAAGTCCAGCGGAAATCTCTGATCATTCCAGAAAAATTCGCCTTCCCGCACTTCCAGGCGCCCGATCGATAAGGAGAAGAGCTGTTCGACCGGGTCCTTCCCGTTTCTTGGCAGCTTTGGTCCGGGCTGGTTCGTCGTGCCGTCAGGATAGATGATGACGTGTACCACCGGGCGCTCGAGTACTACCGACGAAAACCCGAATTCCGCCCCCAGAACCGAGATCAGCTTCACCCGCGCGGTCAAACGGTCCACGTGGACATAAGGAACATCGCCTATGGCTTCGCGTCCGTGAATGGTCAGGTCGCGAACATCTACCTGAAAGCGAAAGGGAATGCTGTGAAAGCCGCCGAGCTCTACCCTGCCGCCAGTGATCTTCTCCACTTCCGTCACCAGCCGCTGACGAACCATGGCCTGAAAAGAATTTGTGGTCGTAAACCAGGCCAGCAAGCTAACTAGCAGCAGTCCTGCCAGGACCGCGGTCAGCAACGATCTCCAGAGCCTGCGCCGCCGCGGGCTGGCGCCGCTCTCCGTCATTGCACCTGGCCGCCCGAATCGGCTGATCCGGGCTGGGTTTGAATTTCGCTACCCGATCGCAGACTTTGCAGCCACGCGACCAATAGTTGGTTCACTTTCTGCTGAGTCAGGACTTCTTTGATTTTAGGGGTGACTTCAGATAACGCAGGCTGCTTCGCCCCGGACTGGCGCAACTGCGGCAGTAATTCCTGGTTGTAGTAGCTTTCGATGCTGGCAGCGTCGATGTTCACGGTCGGCCGCAAGTGAGCGTCCACCAGTTGCATCAGATCGAGTTGCAGGGTCACTCGCTCCCTGACTTCCTGCTCCGTCAACCCGTAGCGCGCAAGCGCCGCTTGCCAGCCCTCCTCATCCGAATACTCTGTGCGGATGCCTGCGATGCGCCTATCGACCGCCGCTGCCGTCGCGTGCTGGAAATCTGAAGAGCGCATTTGCTCGCGCAGCAACTCCTGATCAATCAGACGGTCGAGCGCCGCTTTGCGATCGTCGGCCGATAGCTGATCCAGCGGCCGGTTGTCGACGAAGGCGTCAAAACGGAGTGCGTCCTGCCAGTCGCTCTGCAGAATGATGTGGCCATTCACCTTGGCGACAATCCGATCGAGAACTTCGCCCGCCCGGGCGAAGACAGTTCCGAGCAACAACAATGCCGTAGCTAGCAAGAACGAAACTCGGCTCATCAGAAACTCTGTCCAATACTAAAGTAAACGTTAAAGTGGCTCGCGTGTTGCGGCACGAACGTCGTGCTTTGGGCGCCAGAGGTGCTCGTGACCGTCTCAAAACTTGGGAACGCTGGTGGATTTAGATTGTACCCGAAATCAAAACGCACCGGACCCACCGGAGTCTTATAGCGTACCCCCACACCAACGGCATGTGAGATATAGCTGAAATTGCATTGCGTCGAAGTGCTCTGCTGCAGGCAGAGCTGGGGGTCTTTCTGCCGCCAGCGCAGGAGATTATTCAGCATGTCCCTTCCGTCTATGAACACGTTGCCCGCATCTTCAAAGATCACGAAGCTCAGGTTGTTCTGCACGAAGGGCAGGTTTGAGGGCGGAAAACGAAGCTCGAGATTGCTCAGGATCAGCGCGCTTCCGCCCACCGGAAAACCCGTCACCGGATCGCGCGGGCCCGCCTGGTTCAGTCCGAAGCCGCGGTGCGAGTTGCCGCCGCCGGAAAGGAAACGCTCGGCCAGTGGAATCACCGCAACTCCGGGACAACTCGTCTGTCCGGGCTGCGGGCAAGCCTGACCCGGAGGCAGGATCAACGTATTGCCAAAGGCATTCTCCACCCCTATGCGCAGCGAACGTGCGAACACAAACTTGCGCTCGCGCGGACGGTTCTTTCCGAAGGCATGGTAGGTGGAATTTTGCAGCAGGATGCGGCTGAAATCGGCTTCGGAACCGAAATAGCTTGCGGCCACACCGGCATCCACCGTGGTGTAGCTTCCCTTGGTAGTCTCCAGGTCATTGTCCCGCTTGTTGCGGATATAGCTGAACCCCGGTTCTCCCACGCGCACCGGAAGCGACAACAGTGGGATTTCTGCTGGACTGATTTCTATATCGCTGGCCTTCACCCGCCGATAGGTAAAGCGGTAATCGATCGTGCTGGCCTTGCTGATGGTCTGTTCCGCCTGAACCGATCCTTCCAGGCGCTGCGACGTGAAAGTCGTGACGTCCAGCGTGTTGTCGTAGAACGCCGTGAACGACAATCTCCAGTTCGGGCTGTTGAACCAGCGCGGTGCGTTGTAGCTGACCAATCCCCGCTGCTGCAAGCCGCCAACGTCCGCTTTGAATGTAATCGTATGGTTCCGCCCGCGGAAATTCAGCCGCGTTACTTCGAGCAACACTCGCGGGCTCACGCCGGTCTTGCCCTGCGCCTGGTTCGTGCCTACGGCCGCCGGCTGCCCAGTCTGAAATTCCAGGCCCAGCCCGTAGGTGAAGGTGTACCGCCTGGCCTCCTGCGCCCGGACCAGAACATCCTTGCTCTGTTCCGAGCCCGTCGGATTCTGCACGCCCGTGTCCACCTGGCTGAAGATGCCCAGGTCGTACAACCGCTGCTGGGTTTGCAGCATATCGCTCTCGCTGAGTGGATCGCGGGGTTTCATCTGCAGCTCGCGCTGCACCACGAAGGGTTTCGTATAGTTCAGGCCAGACACCAGCACCTGATCCACAAAAATCTGCTCTCCCTCGTGGATTTTGAAAGTTACGTCCATGTGGTTTGGCTTGTCGGCCGAGGGCTTCACTGAGACGTCGAAAGTCGCCTGTGGAAAACCATGGTTGAAATAGAAATTCAGAATGTTGTCTCGATCCTGGGCAATATTGAATTCCGAGAACAACTGACCTTCGGCGGTGTTGAGATTGGCACGGAGCTGCTCCTCACCAAAAGTATTGTTCCCTTCGATGTGAAATTCCCCCACTAGTGTCTGCGGGCCTTCGTTAACGTTCACCACGATCTTGAGCTGGTTTTCTTTTCCCTGATAGTTGTCCGTCACCGAACTGGTGATCGAGACCTGCTGAAATCCGTTGGCATGGTACAGGTCCTCAAAGCCTCTGATGTCGCCGGTCAGCAAGGCCTGACTATAACGCCCGTGGGACAACAGTCGTCCCGCTTGCTGTACCTGCATGCGCGACCGCAGCAGTTCGTCATTGAAGTACTTGTTCCCCGCGATCTCGACTCTGGACAGCTTGTGGCGCGCTCCGGGGTCAATGTCGTAGATCACTTGTAATTCGTTTTGAGTCGTATCCGAGTGCTTCTTCAGTCCGACCTTCGCGTCAAAATAACCCCGGCTCTGCAGATAGTTCAGCAGGTTGCGCCGTCCCTCGTTCAGCAGATCATCATCGGCCGCGTTCTCTTCGTAGACAGGTACGTTGCGCTTTACCTCTCGGCGCGCGATCCGGAATCCCTCGACGACAATATCGACTTTCGGACCCGGAGTGATGTCGAACGTGTAGTCCACAGTGTTGGTTGGGGGGCGGTAGGCGCGCTGCGAAACCGTGACCTGGGCCAGCAGGCGATTTTGTTTTTGATATTTCCTGCGCAATCGGTCCAGGGCGTTACTCACCCGCTGCACGGAAACCGGATCGCCAGGATGGAATTTCGCCATATCCAGAATCTGCGGCGTCGAATAGCCCGAGCCGCCGGTGACGTTCACCTGTCCGATCCGCGCGGGCGGGCCGCTGTCGACCCGGAAGAGGACGCTGACCTGCTGGTTCTCGGGGTCTTCCCTTTCTTCGTCGGCGATAGTGGAGCGGTAGTAACCGTTCTCTTCCATCATCTGTGTGATATTCCGCAAGGCCCGGTCGCGCCTCTCGCCCGTGAACAGTTCCCCCAGTTGCAGCTTCGCCGAATTCGCAATCTGGCTGGCAGTGGGCCGGCTTGGAGCCCCTTGCACTGTCACATTCCCGACAAAATAGTTAGGCGTGGTGATAAATGCCAGCGACACCTTGCCGTCCGCAGTACGCTCGGCCTCAACCCGTATGTCGGCGAAGCGCCCCGTCGCATAGAGCCTTTGAATGCTTTCCCGCAAGCCGTCGCGGCTGAGACGATCCCCGGGTTGCTGGGCCACGTCGGGGAGCAGTTTCTTCCATCTGTCGGGCGGCACACCTGGGAAAGTAGTCTCGGCGATTTCAAGGCCATCATAGGAACCGGCCCGGTCCACCACTCCCTGCGTTTGCGATGCGCTTGCAGGTTCCCCTGCAGGCAGAGCCAATGCATCGGCGGCTAAAGCCGTCGGGATCGCCAACCACATCAGCGTTGCCAGAACCGCTCCCCTCAATCGCAAACCCGCTCCTCGACGCTGGTGTGGGGGCTTAATTGATTCGATGAGTGCCTGTTGGACAGTGTTGCCCCTTGTGTAGCATCGGCTATTTTCCGGGTGCTCCGCGATCTTAGCTCCATGACCCCTCGCCCACAGCACAACTCTGGTGATCTCGCGAGTGCACCTATAATAAAGGCTTGCTGCCCCAAAACTGGTGATCTCTTTGGAACTGGACGATCGATACTCCCGTCAGGTATTGTTCCCCGGCATCGGGGCGGAAGGACAACGCAAGCTGGCGATGGCTCGTGTTGCGGTCGTCGGGTGCGGTGCGACAGGTTCCGCGTTGGCCTCTCTGCTGTCCCGCTCCGGCGTCGGCACCATTCGGATTGTGGACCGCGATTACGTCGAACCCAGCAATCTGCAGCGTCAGTCGCTATTCGACGAGGCGGACGCCCGGGAATCATTGCCCAAGGCCATTGCAGCCTCAAGAAAGATCTCAAGCTTTAATTCTCAGATCGTGGTTGAACCTCAGGTCGCGGACCTCACGCCCTCCAACATCGAATCGCTGTTAAAGGACGTTCAGCTCATTCTCGATGGGACCGACAATTTCGAGACGCGCTACCTGATCAACGATTTCGCCTTGAGCCGCGGCGTCCCCTGGATCTACGGCGCGGCCGTCGGCAGCTACGGCCTCACCATGCCCGTGATTCCCGG
>Ga0335079_10009758_pt1 | contig 10936 bp, 10 predicted proteins | sample Lox_Sample_33_FD_206719 | JGI IMG/M metagenome (GOLD analysis project Ga0335079, IMG submission 206719) | Soil microbial communities from Loxahatchee National Wildlife Refuge, Florida, United States - Lox_Sample_3.3 | ecosystem: Environmental > Terrestrial > Soil > Wetlands | place: USA... | reverse complement strand
AGAAGAACCAGGCGGCCACATGCAAGTGAGCCGATCGATCGTCGCGCGGGCACTCGCGGCTGCGGCGCTGCTCGCGCCGCTCGCCGCGCTCGCTCAGGGCACGGTGCAGTATCTTTCCGGAACGCTCTCGGTGCAGCGGGCGAACGGCCAGGTGGGCGTGCTCGCCGAGCGCTCGAGCGTCTCCGTCGGCGACGTGATCACGACGCAGCGCGACAGCTACGCGCAGCTGCGCTTCTCCGACGGCGGCCAGGTGACGCTGCGCCCCGAGACGCAGGTCAAGGTCGAGTCCTACGCTTACGACGAGGGCCGTCCCGAGCGCGACAGCTTCGCGATGCAGCTCTTCAAGGGCGGCCTGCGCTCGCTCACCGGCTTGATCGGCAAGCGCACCGCCAACCGCAGCGCCTACCGCATGGTCACGTCGACGGCCACGATCGGCATCCGCGGGACCGACTACTCCGCCTTCTTCCAGCCACCCGGCCCGCCCCAAACTCCTCCCGGCCCGCCCCAGCTTGCGCCCGGCACCTACGTGAGCGTGCACGACGGCGAAGTCGCGCTCATCTCGGGCGGCGTGACGCTGCCCCTGCTCGTCGGGCAGACCGGCTTCTCGAGCGGCTTCAACATCGCGCCCAAGCTGATCCCGCCGCCGCCAAACCTGCCGCAGGTGGTGCCGCCGCCGAGCTTCGGACAGGGCTTCAAGCCGACCTCGATCAATGCGGGCGGCAGCATGGAGTGCATAGTGCAGTAGCGCCGCCGGCGGCTACACTGGAGGCCCGCCTTACGGCGGGCTTCTCATTTCCGGAGCGGGAATCGCGATGGCGAAGATCGAGTTCGCCTGGGAGCTGGGCGCGGGCACGGGCCACGTGACCACGCTGCTTCCGATCGCGGCGGCGATGAAGGCGCGCGGACACGAGGTGCGCTTCTTCCTGCGCGACCTCTCGGCCGGCGCCGACCTCGAAGGCGCGAAGGACATCCCGCGCGAGGGCGCGCCCATCTGGACCGGGCCGCCTACGGTCGAGGCGCCGCTCAACTTCGGCGAGATCCTGCTCAACTTCGGCTACCACCACGCGCCCCAGCATAGGGCGCTCGTCGACGCCTGGCGCGAGCGCCTCAAGAACTCGCAGGCGGTGGTGGCGAACGTCGCGCCCGCGGCGCACCTCGCGGCGCTGACGCTCGGCATCCCGAGCTTCGAGATCTCGCAAGGCTTCCACGCGCCGCCCCCGGGCATGCCCTCGCCGCCGCTGCGCCACTGGGAGCCCGCGCCGCGCGCGCGCCTGGAGGCCTCAGACCGGCGCGTGCTGGAGGTGATGAACACGGTGCTCTCGCACTACGGCGCGCCGCCGCTGCCCACGCTCGGGGACCTGTTCGCGGGCCGGCTGATGCTGCTCACCTATCCCGAGCTCGACATCTACCCGGAGCGCGGGCCGTCCGACTACTACGGCATCACCGATTCCGGCGAAGGCAGCGCCGCGCCCGACTGGCCCGGGGGACCGGGGCCGCGGCTCTTCGCCTATCTCTACTCCTACTTCAAGGGGCTCGACCCGCTGCTCGCCGCGATCGCCGCGCGCAAGCTGCCGGCGCTCGTCTTCTGCCGCGGCATCGATCCGAAGCTGAAGGAGAAGTACGCGGGGTCGTCGATCTTTTTCTCCGCCGACGCGATGGCCGTATCGCGGGTGCTTCCGCAGTCGGACATGGTGGTGTGCCACGCGAGCCACCAGATGACCGCGCAGGCGCTGCTTGCGGGCAAGCCCGTTCTGCTTCTGCCGACGCAGCTCGAGCAGTTCCTCATCATGCGGCGGCTGGTGCGCTACGGCGCGGGCCTGGGCATCGCGCCCGAGGTGCCGAACGCCGACTACGCCGCGGCGCTGGCGGCGCTCGAGGCCAACCGCGGGTACGCGGAGAGGGCTCGGGATTTCGCGCGGCGCTACACCGGCCACAGCCGCGAGGCGGCGCTCGCCACCATGATCGCGCGCGTCGAGGCCGCGCTACGGTAATATTGCGGGGTGTCGAAGCTCCCCGAGAACAAGGAACCGGTGCTGCGCGTCGTGCCCATGCCCGCCGACGCCAACCAGCACGGCGACATCTTCGGCGGCTGGATCATGTCGCAGGTCGACGTCGCGGGCGGCGTGCTCGCCGCGCGCCGCGCTCAGGGGCGCGTCGCCACGGTCGCGGTGAACGCCTTCCAGTTCAAGCAACCGGTGTTCATCGGCGACGTGCTGTCCTTCTACGGCGACATCGTGCGCGTCGGCAACACCTCGATCACCGTCTACGTCGAGGTCTACGCGCAGCGCAACCCGCGCGACATCGAGACCGTGAAGGTGACCGAGGCGACGCTCACCTACGTCGCGACCGGCCCGGATCGCAGGCCTCGCGCCGTAACCGCTGCGCAGGACTGATGGCCGAGCCGCCCCAGGCCGCCGCAAGGCCGGTCGCCTTCGCGGCGCTGCGCCACGGGAGCTTCCGCGCCTACTTCTTCACCATGGCCGCGGCGATGATGGCCGACAACATCGAGCACGTCATCAGCTACTGGGTGATGTTCCAGAAGTTCCACTCGCCCGCGCTCGCCGGCTTCGCCGTGCTCAGCCACTGGCTGCCCTTCCTGCTGTTCTCGGTCACCTTCGGTGCGCTCGCCGACCGCCACGACTGCCGGCGCATCATCCAGCTCGCGCTCGCGCTCTTCATGGGCGTGTCGCTCGCGTGGGGCCTCCTGTTCCTCACCGACACCATCGAGCTGTGGCACGCCGTGGTCCTGCTCACCGTCCACGGCATGGCGGGCGTCATCTGGGGGCCGGCGAGCCAGCTGCTGATCCACGATATCGTCGGGCCCGAGCAGCTGCAGAGCGCGGTGCGCCTCTCGGCGACCAGCCGCTACCTCGGGCTGCTCATGGGGCCCGCCGTCGGCGGCGGGCTGATGCTGCTCCTCGGTCCGCCCGCGGGCCTGCTGGTCAACGTCCTCATCTACGCGCCGCTGCTCGTGTGGCTGTGGAGGGTGCCCTACGACGGCCACCGGCGCCACGCGCCGGGAACAGGACTGCGCGCGGGCGGGCTGTCCGACATGCTCGCGATCCTGCGCCAGGTCTCCGGCAACCGCACCATCTTCTCGATGATCCTGCTCGCGGCGGTGTCCTCGCTCTTCGTCGGCAACGCCTTCCAGGCGCAGATGCCCGAATACGCGCACGATCTGGGCACCGACGACGCGGGCGCACGCTACAGCATCCTGCTCGGCGCCAACGCCGCCGGAGCGCTCGTCGGCGGCCTCGTCCTCGAGAGCCGGGGATTGCTTGCGGCGCGTCCGCAGACGGCGATCGCGTTCACCCTGCTGTGGTGCGTGGTGATCGCGGGCTTCGCCGCGGCGAAGAGCTACCCGCTCGCGGTCGCGCTCATGTTCGTCGCCGGATTCCTCAACCTCGCCTACAGCTCGATGTCGCAGACGCTGGTGCAGATCCACGCTCCCGCGCAGCTGCGCGGCCGCCTCATCGGCCTGTACAACACGGCGAACAACGGCATGCGCGCCTTCTCCGGCGTGACCGTGGGCATCGCCGGCAGCCTCATCGGCATCCACTGGTCGCTCGCGCTCTCGGCGATGGCGCTGCTCGCGGCGACCCTGGTGCTGCGGGCGTTCGCGATGCGACCGGCGCGCTAGCGCTTCAGGTGCTTCGACAGCTCGAGCTTCGCGATCGCGTTGCGGTGCACCTCGTCCGGACCGTCGGCGAAGCGCAGGGTGCGCGACTGGGCGTACATGTAGGCGAGCGGGAAGTCGTCGGACATGCCGCCGCCGCCGTGCGCCTGGATCGCCCAGTCGAGGACCTTGCAGGCGACGTTCGGCGCGAGCACCTTGATCATCGCGATCTCGCCGCGCGCCGCCTTGTTGCCGACCGTGTCCATCCTGTACGCCGCGTTGAGGACGAGGAGCCGCGCCGAGTCGATCATGATGCGCGCCTCGGCGATGCGCTCCTGCGTCACCGTTCGCTCGGCGACCGGCTTGCCGAAGGTCACGCGCGAAAGGCTGCGCCGGCACATGTGCTCGAGCGCGCGCTCGGCGACGCCGATGAGCCGCATGCAGTGGTGGATGCGCCCGGGGCCGAGGCGCCCCTGCGCGATCTCGAAGCCCCGCCCCTCGCCCAGTAGCATGTTCGAGGCCGGCACGCGCGCGCCCGAGAGCTCGATGTCCATGTGACCGTGCGGCGCGTCGTCGTAGCCGAATATGTTGAGCGGCCGCACGATCTTCACGCCGGGAGCGTCGCGCGGCACCAGGATCATCGACTGCTGCGCGTGCTTCGCCGCCCCCGGATCGGTCTTCCCCATGACGATGAAGAGGCGGCAGCGCGGGTCGCCCGCGCCCGATGACCACCACTTGCGGCCGTTGATGACGTAGTCGTTTCCAACGCGCTCGATGCGGCACTGGATGTTGGTCGCGTCCGACGACGCCACGTCGGGCTCGGTCATGAGGAAAGCCGAGCGGATCTCGCCGCGGAGCAGCGGATCGAGCCACTGCTTCTTCTGCTCCTCGCTGCCGTAGCGCTCGAGCGTCTCCATGTTGCCGGTGTCGGGCGCCGAGCAGTTGAACACCTCGGGCGCCCAGTGCACGCGCCCCATGATCTCGCACAGCGGCGCGTATTCCAGGTTGGACAGACCCTCGGGCGCCCGGGGCGAACGCGGCAGGAAAAGGTTCCACAGGCCCTCCGCCCTTGCCTTCGGCTTCAGCTCCTCGATGAGCTTCGTCGGCACCCAGGCGTCGCCGCGGGCGCGGTTCGCCTCGACCTCCTCGCGATAGCGCCGCTCGTTGGGATAGACGTTCGCGTCCATGAAGCGCGCGAGCCTGTCCTGGAGCGACTTCACCTTGTCGGAGTACGCAAAGTCCATGGGCTAACCCTTCATCGCCTTCTCGGCGTATTTCCATCCCAGCTCGGCGAGCGGCCGCGCGCGGCTCCCCGCGTCCTGCGCCTGCGCGCTCGAGGCCGTGCCTTCGAGGGCGCGCTTGGCCACGCCCTGGAGGATCGCCGCGATCCGGAACAGGTTGTACGCGAGGTAGAAATTCCAGTTGCCGATTTCCTCCCTCCCGGTGCGCGCGCAGTATGACGCAATGTAGTCGGACTCGCGCGGGATGCCGAGCGACTCCAGGTCCAGCCCCGCGATGCCGCGGAACTTCCCCGGCGGAATGTGCCAGCTCATGCAGTGGTAGGAGAAGTCGGCGAGCGGGTGGCCGAGCGTCGAGAGCTCCCAGTCGAGCACGGCGAGTATGCGCGGCTCGGTCGGATGGAAGATCAGGTTGTCCATGCGGAAATCCCCGTGGACGATCGCCGTCTCGTCGCCTTCGGGGACATGCTCGGGCAGCCAGGCGATCAGCCTGTCCATCTCGTCGATGCGCGCCGTTTCCGAGGCGCGGTACTGCCGGCTCCAGCGCCCGATCTGCCGCGCGAAATAGTTGCCGGGCCTGCCGAAATCCGCGAGCCCCAGACCGGCGTAGTCGACGCGGTGGAGCGCCGCGATGACGCGGTTCATCTCGTCGTAGACGGCGCCGCGCTCGGCGCGGCCCAGGCCGGGCAGCGACTGCTCCCAGAGCACGCGCCCTTCGACGTAGTCCATCACGTAGAACGCGCGGCCGATGACGCTCTCGTCCTCGCACAGGAACCGGGTCCGCGGGACGGGAAACCCGGCCCGCGAGAGCGCGGTGATCACGCGAAACTCGCGCTCGACCGCGTGCGCCGACGGCAGCAGCTTCGCCGCGGGGCCGGGCTTCGCGCGCAGCACCAGCCGCCCGCCTCTGCCTGTGAGCAAATAGGTCGGGTTCGACTGGCCGCCCTTGAACTGCTCGGCGGTGACCGGCCCGGGAAAGCCGTGCTCGCGCAGCAGCGGCTGCAGAGCTTTCGTGTCGAGGCGATGGCGTTCGCTCAAGGGGTGGGCGGCTGAGGGCAAGGGGCGGTGTCGAATATTATATTCGAATAATCAATGTATTAGAGTAAAACTCGGCCACCGGGCCGGACCTGGCCTGCTTCCTGCTCTAGCAAGGACAAGCACCCCGGAATCAGGGGAAAGCAGGAGGGAACGAACATGATGGACATGCTGGTCACCGCAATTCAAAGCCTGTGCGGAGCGGGCCTGATCCTCGGCATCGTGCTGTCCGTGTACAGCGGCGCGCGTCCGACCAGGGAAACCAAGCGCTTCGACTACGCCACCGCCAACGATTTCGAAACCGGCCATCGCCGCTGGGGCCGCCGCCGGTAAGCACCGGTCTCCTCCGTAGCACCTTCTCGGCGCTTTCGAGCGCCGATTTTTTTGCCGGCCTCAGTAGGCCGGCTTCTCCCTGAAATACTGGAAGCGGTCGATCGAGCGCACCTTGAGCTCGCGCATGTCGACCCCCTGCAGGACCTTGAGCGGCACGTCCACTCCGGCGGCTCCCAGCCCCCACACCTTCATGTAGAGATCCTCGTGGGTCTTCACCGGATCCTTGCCGACTCCGACGACGATGTCCCCGTTCCGGATCCCCGCCCTGTCCGCGGGGCCGTCGGGCGAGACGCGCGTCACCAGCAGATGCCCGTGCAGCTCCTCGGTCGCGAGCCCCAGCCACGGACGCGCCGGCCCGCTCCGCCTCCCCTTTTCGATCAGATCGGCAAGGATGGGCTTGAGCAGATCGATGGGCACGAACATGTTGCCCGGCGACTGCGAGCCGTCCCCCGCCTCGCGCACCAGCAGCGATCCCACGCCGACGAGCTTGCCTTCGCGGCTCACCAGCGCCGCGCCCGCCCACTGCATGGCCGGCGGCGAGGTGAAGATCGCGGTGTCGAGCAGATACTCCCAGCTCGCGGCGAACTTGCGCTTGGCGACCACGTAGGCGAGGCTCGCCGCGTCCCGCCCTCCCGCCGGCAGGACCATCACGGGCTCGCGCTGCGCGACGTCCGCGGCCTGCCCCATGGGCATGGGCTTGATCCCGAGCGGCGCGCCCGAGCGCAGCAGCGCGAGGCCGCTCGCGTGGTCGTAGCCCACCAGCGTCGCCGCGAAGGTCCTGTCGTCCTGCGTGGTGATCTCGATGGAGTCGGCCTCGATGACGATGTAGCCGATCGTCACGATATAGCCGCGCTCGTCGATCACGACGCCGGTGCCCTCGCGGCTCGCTCCCAGCGTGGCGCTGCTCCGCGCGCCGGCGATCGCGTTCATCTTGATCCGCACCACCGCGGCGAGAACGTCCTCGGCTTCGCGGTCGGCCTGGTTCTGCGGCGTCTGCGCCGCGGCGGCGCAGCACGCGAGCGCCGCGGCGAGACCTGCGACGAGCTGCACGGCTTTCTGCACCTGCCCCCCTCGACTCGCGCCTTCCCGCCCATTGTTATACTAAATGCCACCCATTTCCAGCGGCCACCTTGCACGGGGCGAGACGATGACGCTTCTCCTCAACGTAGGGCATGCGCTCGATCATCTGCTCATGCTCATTTTCCCGACCGTCGTGCTCGCGATGAGCGCCGAGCTGGGACGCGGCTACGCCGACCTCCTGCCGCTCTCGCTCGGCGGCTTCATCGCGTTCGGCGCCTGCTCGATCCCGGCGGGCTGGCTCGCCGACCGCTGGAGCCGGACCGGCATGATGACCGTGTTCTTCTTCGGCATCGGCGCCGCGAGCATCCTCACGGGCCTTGCGAGCGGTCCGGCGCAGATCGCCGCCGGTCTCACGCTGATCGGGGTGTTCGCGGCGATCTACCACCCGGTCGGCATCGCGATGCTGGTCGCGAACCGCGACAACGTGGGACGCGTTCTCGGCGTGAACGGCGTGTTCGGCAACGTCGGCGTCGCCTTCTCCGCGCTGCTCGCTGGCGCGCTTGCGCAGGAGGCGGGCTGGCGCGCCGCCTTCGTCCTCCCCGGGGCGATCGCGATCGGCGTGGGCGTGGTGTTCGCGCTCACGGTGCGCGGCGCGCAGGGCGGGACGCCGGCGCGCAAAGCGGCCGGCGCCGCGCGGCTCTCGCGCGCCGATCTCGCGCGCGTGTTCGGCGTGCTCACTGTCGCCACCGCGTGCGGGGGCGTGATCTTCAACGCCACGACGATCTCCATGCCCAAGGTGTTCGACGAGCGGCTGTCCTCGCTTACGCATTCCACCCTCGGCATCGGGATGCTGGTGTGCGGCGTCTACCTGATCGCCGCGATGGCGCAGCTCTGCGTCGGCTGGTGGCTCGACCGGCGCTCGCTGAAGTCGGTGTTCGTGCCGGTGGTCGCGCTGCAGGTGCCGCTGCTCGCGCTCGCGGGGACCATGGACAGCTACCTGATGCTCGCGACGGCGGTGGCGATGATGTTCTTCGTGTTCGGACAGATCCCGATCAACGACGCCATGATCGCGCGCTACACCGCCGAGGAATGGCGCGCGCGCGCCTACGCGGTGCGCTACGTGGTCTCGTTCGGGGCGAGCGCGCTCGCGGTGCCGCTCGTCGCGTGGATCTACAAGGCGAGCGGCGACTTCAGGGCCCTGTACTACGTGCTCGGGGCGCTCGCGTTCCTCACGTTCAGCGCCGCGCTGCTGTTCCCGGGCGAGGGGAAGAAGATGGCCGCCGGGGAAGCGGCGGCCTGACCGGAAAGACCCGCGGCTACGCCGCGTCGAGCACCGGGAGGACCAGCCGCGACGGATGCGCGGCGTCGTGGTGGACGGTGTCGCTGCCGATCTTGTCCGGGCGGTACACGTGGAAGAACAGGCCGTCCGTGATCGGCGAGTCTCCGCACGCGATCTCCACGCGCACGCGGCTGCCCTTCTGGAAGCGCCAGGCGATCGCCATGAGCGCGATCTCGAGCTCGTAGATCTTCCCCGGAGTCAGCGGCTTCGGGCTCGCGTGCGTGTAGTGGGGAACGTCCTCGGTGCTCCTCGCCGCGTCGCGGTCCATGGCGTGCGAGGCGCGCAGCCAGCCCTTGGTGACGATGACGTACCGCGGCTGCACGCCCTTCGCGCGCTCCTCCGCCGGCTGCGGGAATTGCTCCGACACCTTGACGTGGAAGTCCATGTCGTCGCGCGTCGACGACGCGTGCAGCACGACCTTGCCGTGGCCGGCGACCTCCATGTCGGCCTCCAGCGGCGCGCTGGTGTAGGTGAGGACGGCGGCCGCGGGATCCGGGCCCTGCGGACCGACCGCGACCACGCCCAGCACCCAGCGCGGATGCGGATAGGCGTAGCCCGTGCTTCCGCCGTCGGCCGGCGGGGCCGAATCCAGCAGCGAGCCGTCGTTGATCGAGGCCACGGTGCCCGTGGGTCCTTTCGCGAGGTGGAAGGTCCGCTTGCGCGTGCCTGGAGGCGGCCAGGAATCGAAGGAGCGGCTGACGCCCGTGTTCTTCACGACGTACCCGACGTTCGGCCGGCCGTCGTGGCCCGTTTTCGCGCCCTTCAGGTACTTGTCGTAGAAGGGAAGAAGGTGGTTCTTGTGGAAATCGACGGTGTTGAAATCGATCTGCGAGGTCACCGCGGTCGCGGTCCCCGTGATGTAGAGCTTCTTCTCTCCCCTCGCCTTCTGGTAGCCGAGGATGTTGCCGGCGAGGTGCAGCTCCATTTTCGCCCACACGCCGATCGAGAAGATGGGCACCGTGATCTTGTCGAGATGCTCGGCCGCCGTGCGCTCCCTCCAGTAAGTGTCGTAGTTCGGGTGGTTCTGCACGTCGAGGTAGAAGTCGCGCTCGAGCATTCGCGGGTGGTCGCCGTTCGCCGGATACAGGTTGGGCACGCGCACGCTGGCGTTGAACCAGTACAGGGGAAAGTTGCTCTCGATGCCGCCGCGGAACGCCAGGTAGCGGTAAGGGTCGTTCATGCCGTCGTACAGCCCGAGGCAGGCGAGGTGCGGCGGGTTCTGCACGCCCATGAACCACTGCGACATGCAGTAGTAGGACTGGCCGATGCCGCCGACCTTGCCGTTCGACCACTTCTGCCCGGCGATCCACTCGATCACGTCGTAGAGGTCCTGCTGCTCGGCGCGCGACAGGAAGCCGAACTCGCCTCCCGAGATGCCGGTGCCGCGCACGTCGGCGTGCACGTAGGCGTAGCCCTGCCCGACGTACCACTCGATGGGTCCGGTCTCGCGCCACAGGAACATGGGCCGCGGCGGCAGCTCGTTGTTGTCGTAGCGGTAGGGCGAGGCGGCGAAAAGCGCCGGAAAGGGTCCGGTCCCCTCGGGCCGATAGACGCGGACCCCGATCTTCACCCCGTCCCTCGCCGGGACCTGGATGTCCTTCTCCTGGATCATGTTCCCTCTGCGATCGGAAGCTCGTCTCCGCACCACTCTAATCGAGAGGGACGCGGGCGGGCAATCTCCGCGTGCTTGCCCGGGGTGTCGGCGGCGTGGCAAGCTACGCGCGGGAGGAGAATCCATGAGACTGCGAACAGCGTTGCCGCTCGCCTGGCTCGCCTGCGGGCTTTCCGCGCCGGGCGTCGCGCAGGAGGGTTTCCCGAGCAAGCCGGTCCACATCATCGTCGGCTTCGCCGCCGGCGGCGGCAACGACATCATCGTGCGCGTGCTCGCGCCCAAGATGAGCGAGGGCCTGGGCCAGCCGATCGTCATCGAGAACCGGCCGGGCGCGCAGAACATCATCGCCGCCGAGTACGTCGCCAAGGCGGCGCCCGACGGGTACACGCTGCTCATGGGGCCGAGCGGCGCGATGACCATGAACCCGGCGATCTACTCCAGGCTCCCCTACTCGCCGCTCAAGGATTTCATCCCGATCTCGATGATCGGCGATTTCCCGCTGATCCTCGTCGTCAGCGCGTCGCTCCCCGTGAAGTCGGTGAAGGAGCTGATCGACTACGCGAAAGCGAACCCCGCGGCGGTGAACTATTCGGCGAGCGCCGCGCCCTTCCAGCTCGCCGCCGAGCTCTTCAACCAGAAGACCGGAACGAAGTTCGCCTACATCCCCTACAAGAGCAGCGGCGACTCGGTGAACGCGGTGATGTCGGGACAGGTGACCATCACCATCACCGATCCGCCGCCCG
>Ga0335079_10009757_pt1 | contig 10938 bp, 6 predicted proteins | sample Lox_Sample_33_FD_206719 | JGI IMG/M metagenome (GOLD analysis project Ga0335079, IMG submission 206719) | Soil microbial communities from Loxahatchee National Wildlife Refuge, Florida, United States - Lox_Sample_3.3 | ecosystem: Environmental > Terrestrial > Soil > Wetlands | place: USA: Florida... | reverse complement strand
CTGGGTGCGCCACGGCCATTTCCGCGAGCGCCCACATCACAAGCATCGCGATCACGGCGCCCGCGGAATAACTCAGAATCACTCCGGGCCCCGCCGCGTGCACGGAAAGCGCGCTGCCGAGAAAGAGTCCTGTGCCAATCGCGCCGCCGAGGGCAATCATTGAGACTTGTCCTGATGTCAGCTTTCGCTTGAGCCCCGCTTCCTGGTTTTCGACGGCAGCAGCACGCGCGGCTTCACCGCCAGCCTGCGCGGCGCGAGGATCAGGCGCGCTCAAGTTTGAATTGGGGAAGGCCATGGCGAATTGAGGGCCGCCATGCTAGCAGAATTGGCGCGGGGTCGCGCGCGAAGGGACTGCTTGCTACTTGAACCGTTTCTTAAAGACGACATCGAGGCCAAAGGTCCCGTTGTAATCCCGTAGCGCGATAATGCTCACATCCGGCCGCACCAGGTACTCCACCTGAATCACCTCTTCTTGCGCTCCGGTCACGTTTGTTACGTAAGTGATGGTGAAGTTGTGTCCGACCTGTTCTTCGATCGTCACGCGCGCGGCCGCGTTTTGCTCGTTGCCGGTGCCGGCAAGGAACGGGTCCACGCGGAAGCGGCTGATGCCGAAAAGTTTTTCGAGCCGCCCACCCAACTGGTTTGAAATCGCCTCGGAAAGGAGCGTCGTCGCTCCCATTTGCGGGGTCTGCAGCGCCGTCGAGCCGCGATAGAGGTTTGACTCCGTCGCCTGACCCAGCGCCAGGAGATTGATGATGTCGGTCGCCGGCAGCGGCGGATCGGAGCGGTAGTTCAGCGTCAATTTACTCGCCTGCCCGGAAATGTCCAGCGTCACTTCATATTGATCGACCCTCGTCGTCGCCTGGATATTCAGGATCGGGTCCAGTCGCACTGGAGAGAAATCAATGTCACCGCGGGAAAGTTTGTATCGGTTTCCCGCGAAATTCAGTTCGCCATTGAGCAGTCCGATATGCCCGACAAGTATCGGATGTTCCCACGTTCCACGCACGCGCAGGTCGGCCTCGCTTTCAAAACTTGCACCAGACCATTCCACGCGCGCGTCGGGGCTGGACTTGGCCTGAATGTCGAATTGGAGATTGCGCAAAAATGGTGACGAAGTAGCAGGCGCGGTCACCTCCTCTTTGCTGGCGATGATCAGCGATGCAAGATCGAATCCCTGCGCCATCAGCAGCCGCTGGACCATGATATTTCCCGAAAGCGTGGCCGCTTGCATTCCGCCCGCAAAGTGCAGTGTGCCGCCCGCGAGCCAACTCATGCCGACGGGGTAGCGGATGCGCACGTTGTTCGCCTGCGCGGAGATGTCATAGTGCATCCCGGCAAGTCCTTCTCCGTAGGTCACCGAGCCGCCGAGTAATAATTCTCCGCCACCGATTTCCGCGCGTACGTTTTCAAAGAGCAGGCGGCTGGCGTCAAAAGCAAACGCACCCGAGACATTGTTGAGTCCCGCCGGAAAATCGTCGTAATTTGCCGATGCGTCCGCGACTTCGAGCCGGCCGTTAATGCGCGGCTTCGCGAATGTCCCCTGAACTGACGCATTTATGTTCGCTGCTCCCTGCACGTCGAGTTTTGGCACGAATCCACCCAGCAGGCGCAAATCAATCTTTCCGGTCAGGTTGAGATCCACGGCGCGGTCTCCGGCAAACCTCGCAAAACCCGAAGCAGCAAAATCTGTGTTTGTGCCGTGCAGGCTTGCTTGTTCGATGCGCACCTCATTCCGCTTATAGGTCAAGCGCACTGGTCCGTTGTTCTCAAGCTTGATGTAATCAAAGTCCAGGGAAAGCCGCGACAGATTTGCATCCATCGCAATCGAATCGGGCTGCGTGAGCGCGCCTGTAAGTTTGAGATGTCCATCCATGCTGCTGCGTCCGGTGATTCCCTCAAGGTGCAACCCCGCGCGAATCAATGGATCCGGCGACATATCTTTTACATCCAGTTCGCCGTAGACCGGCAAATTGCCCGCATAGGCAAGCTCGAGAAAGCCGCGGAGCCGGTCTGCCGGCAGCGCGGAGCTCAAATCGACTCGAACTCTTTTCCCGTCGGAATCGAGTTTCCCTTCAAAACTTCCCAGCACATCCTGACCCGCTCGAAAATCCACCAATCGCACCGTGCCCTGCGCCACCGGCGCGAGAATTGGCCCGCTGCCGCGCAACAGGAAGCTCAATGTCCCCCCCAGCGGAAGGCGGGGCGTCTGAATCCTGCGAATTCCTTCGATGGGAATGACGGCGCCGGACAAATCGAAATCCACGTTCGCATCCGCGAAACGGAAAGCGAAATTTCCGGTCAGCAAACTGGGAGCCAGTTCTTTTCCGTTTGGCGCCAATCGTAATTCCGCGTTTGAAATCCGCACGCGGCTGTGGTCGAGCGAAAATTCGCCCCGTGCGCGATCGATCGGCAAATCCCACGCCTTCAGCTCAGCAAGATCGAAGAGTCCAGTCACTTCCGGATTGCTGCGCGTGCCGCGTCCATGGAATTGCCCGGAAAGAAGCCCGTGCACGGGATAATGCCAGCCAAATATCTCCTGCAGGCCATCGGTCGGAGTGCGCGCAATGTCCGCATCAAACCGCCATTCCGCATTTGGCGTGAAATTCCAATCTTTCAATTCGAGCCAAAGCTCGATCTGCCCGGAAGAGCTGCCCTTTCTTACTCGCGCACGCGCAAACTGGAACTGCGAGGAGGAATACGTCATCTCGCCTTCCAAGTCGTCCCACAGAAAATTGCCGTAACTTGATTGCAACCCGTGCACGTGCCCCGCAAAGGTGGGGTTTTGCAGCGGGCCGGTAAGTTTTCCGCGCCATGCAGCGCGCCCGGTCACTCGGACTGGCGCGGCGTTTTCGCCGCGCAAGCGGTTAATAAAGTCGTCCCACACAGTCAGATTGCGATCATCCAACCCAACATCGAGATTGGAATCAACCGCAGCCAGGGTGCCGGCGAAAGTGACGCTGCTAGTTGGCGTGACGATTTCGCTCGCGCGTATCGTCACCGCGTTGCGGTCCATCATGTAGTCGTAGTCCAAATGTGCGGTGGCGGGAATTTTTCCGGTGGCGGGTTCACTGCGCGGCGTCCAGTCGCACACCCCGCGCGATTCCAGATGCTTAAAGTCCGCATTCCAAGTCGTCAAAGCATCAACGCTGACGGCCGCATCCCAGTGAAACGTCTCGACGGGAAAGCTCCGATTCGCCAGCGCCGTGAGTAAAGTTGCCAGATCCATGCCCTTCCCGTGAGATTCCACGCGAAATTGCATCCCATGAAAAAGCAAATCGACGCGGCCTTGAATCGTCCCGCCCAGCACCTGCGCTTCAAAATCCGGCACGACCAATCTGCCACGCGCGATTTGATAATTTCCGCGGCTCGAAATTCCCCGGGTGTGGAACCACTCATACGGAAGCGTGATGTCGTGCGCGGAATAATGTCCGGCGGCCTGCCAATCTCCATTTGCAAATTGGCCCTGCCCGGTGAAATCTGACAGGACGCCCGGAGTTCTCGGCTTGCGTAGGATCGTGCGGACGTCCGTAAGATCCAGCCAGCCGCGGTAGCGATACTTGAGAGTAGGGCTCGCCAGATTTTCGATGTCTGCTTGCACATCAAATCTCGAGTGCGGCAGATTGAGCAGCATCTGGTCGATGTGGAACGCATTCGGCTCGAGCGAAAATTTCAAGGAAACGTCTGAGGCAAACGGCAAATAACGGCTCGCTGTCAACGTAAACTGTTCCCAGGCGAGCTTCCCAGCATACATCGGCGTGTTTCCGGATTGGCCCCAATCGAGGGCGAGCGAAAAATTGTCGCCCTTTGCTTCGAGCGGAGTTCGCAAATCGTTGTAGTCAATCGTTCCCTTATCAATTTCGAAATGGCGCACCGCGATCTCAAAGATCCGCTCTCGCAAGGGACGCTTGTTCTCCGGCAATTTTCGTGGCGTCGGGAGGTTTGAACTTCCGTCCCGGTTGAATTGCAAGTGCACCGCTGGAGCGATGATTCTTACTTCCCTCAATGAAAACTTCTTGTTCCAGAAGGAATCAATTTGCAGCGAGACAATAATCGAATCCGCGTGAAAAAATGGCGTCGTCCCCGCAGGCTCCGCGCAATGTAAGGTCAGCCCTTGCAATTCGGAGTGCAACCCAAAATTGGAGAGGTGCAACGCCCCTAGTTCTACGCGGCATCCCGTCACGTCCGTAATCCGCTTGATTGCTTCGTCCCGTGCAATGCCATCAAACCAGCCCGCTGAAAGCGCCGCAAAAAATGCACCCAGCGCCGCAAAAAGCAGAATCACCAGCCCCAATGCCAGGGCCGCCGTTCGCTTTAGGAAGCGCGACTTGCGTTTCGATGTTGGCGTAGAGCTCATTCCTGGGGTTCCACCTTCGGCTGATTTGCGGTCGTGCTGTACGCCGGCCCAATCACTTCTATCTTTAATCGTGCGCGGCTTTCTGTAAGCCATTGCTCCGAGCGCGTTGTGATTTCCTTCTGCACCAGGACTTCGTGGATTTGCTCGCGCACGGAGTCAATCGGCGGCGCTGCCTGCCCGCGCGCGGCCATCTGCGGCGCGAACTCTTCGTTGTAATATTTTTCTTCCGCGGCGGAATCCACTTGCGCCGCATGTCGGAATTTGTAATCCAAATAACGGCTGAACAGAATCTCACGGCCCAGGATTCGCCGCACGGTTGCAATCGAAAGCCCAAGCTCCTTCAGCTTCGTCCGAAACTCCTGCTCGCCACCCAGATTTTTCTCCGCTTGTTGCAAGGCCGCAGTAACGTCCTCTTCGGAAGGCTGTGCAAATTGGGCCGATTCCGCTTCATGTTCGATGATCCACTGGTCAATCAATTCGTCCAATCTCTTGGATTCCGGTTCAGCCGGGCCGCCAAAAAGTTGCTGGGAAGCGCCAAGCTCGCGCATGTCGCTCTGAAGCACGATGTCGCCTTCCACGCGCGCAATAATGCGGTCCACCACCTGCTGGGCGCGCACACCCGCAGAGGTCGCCGCAATCACAGAAAGGATTGCCACGAGGGAGCAAAGCCGCAGCCCCGCATTGTTTTTCACGCGCCGCATTAGAAAACGTCTCCCAAATTAAAAAAGAATTGGAAATGTGGAATCTGATTCAGTTGCGTTCCCGATGGACTGCACCCGGGGTTGCCGATCGTGCATGACGTTATGAATTGCGGCGGATTGATCTGGTAGGCCAAATCCACTCGCACCGGACCGATCGGCGTCGCATATCGGAATCCAAATCCAACCGTGTGTGAAAAATACGAGAGCTCGCCCGTGCTCTGGGAGATTGCCGAGGGGGCGTATCTGAATGTAATTGTTCCTAACCGGCTGAAAACATTTCCACCATCGTAGAAAATGGCGCCGCCGAGTTTCGAGCCGAGTTTTGGAAGCCGCATCGGAAAACGCAGTTCCTGGTTGAACAAAAACAGCGCTTGCCCTCCCACCGGGAATCCCGTCACCGGGTCGCGCGGCCCCGCTTCGTTTAACCCGAATCCGCGTAGCGAGGAGTCACCTCCTGCGAAAAACCGCTCGGGCAGGGGAATTTCCGTTGAGAGCGTGTTGCCGATCGTCTGCTGCCAGCCAAATCTCACGGCCCGCGCAAACACCAGCTTTGATCCCAGCCGGTGAAAGGACGAGTTCTGAAAGTAGATTCGCGTGAAGCTCGCGGAGGATCCAATCACCTTTTCAGCCAGCGAAAAATCAAGACTGTTAAACATTCCTTGCGTTGCGTCCGCCGGATTGTCGCGCCGGTCGCGCACCCATGAGGTGCCAAATTCAGAAACAAGCGTTGGCTGACTGAAAAGCGGAATTTGCTCTGGCGCAATGCGCAATGTATTGGCATCCACAAGCACCTTGCGATACGTGTATCTGTAAAGAATCGAAGTTGACTTGGAGACCTTTTGCGCGAGCTGCACGCTGCCCTCATATCGCGTGGAGGTAAATGTTGTGACATCGCGCGACTTGTCCGCGAACAGCGTGGCCTGAAAGCTGAGCGCGGGTTTGTTGAATACGTTCGCCAGCGTGTAGCTCGCCAGCGCCCGCCCTTGCAATAAGCTCGCGCGTATCTTGAAGGAAAGTGTGTCGCCCCGTCCGGTTAGATTCGCTTTCGCGAGTTCCAACGTAATGCGCGGGCTTGCTTCTAGATTTTCCGCTGTCGGCCCCGATCCCGCGGCTCCCAGTCGCTGGACTTCGATGCCCGCGCCATATGCAAACGTGTACCGCTTCGCCTCTTCGACGATCACTTCCACCGATTTATCCGGGTCCGCGCCATCGGGGTTTTGCTCAGCCACCGTCACGCGGCTGAACACATTCAAGTTGTAGAGCAGCCGCTGCGTCTCGATCACGTCGCCCTCGCGCAGGGGCTCGCCCGGTTTCATCTGCACTTCACGTGAGATCACGCCGAGCCGTGTGTGCTCGTATCCTCCCGGATAGACTTTTGTGACGTGGATCTGCGTGCCTTCGGTGATCGAATAGGTCAGCGCGATACGCGGATGGTTTTCGCTGGCGGGCATCTCTTCGACTTTCACGGCAAACTGCGCGTCGGGAAATCCCTCGTTGTAATAAAGCGCGAGGATGTTGTCGCGGTCCACCGTCACGTTAACGTTGGAATATGGCTGCCCTTCCGCCGTGTCGATCACTTTAAGGAGCCGGTCTTCCTTCAAGGTTTGCTCGCCCGCGAGCGTGAATTTGCCTACAAGGGTTTGCTGCCCTTCCTCCACTCGGAAATGCACAAACAAATCATTTTCCTTGCCGTGGTAGTCGCGCTCAATTTGCGTCGTGACGCCAGCCTGCTGGAAGCCGTTGGCGAGATACAGATCGCGAATCGCTTGGGCGTCGGCATCGAGCAGCCTCTGGCTGAATCTTCCGGGCGAGGCATAGGCTGCCGCCTGAAGTTGTAGCCGCTCCTTCAGCATTTCTTTGTCGAAATATTTGTTTCCTTCAAAAGCAAAACCTACCAGCCGCTGTAGTGGCCCGCGGTTCACTTTGTAAGTGATCACCTGTTCAGGTGCCGCCTTAGCCTCTTTGCCGGCGGGTGGCGCCGTTGCGACCGTGTACTCTACTGAAACTTGAAAGTAGCCCTGCCGTTCGAAGTAGTCCCGCAGCTCGCGGCGCCCCTCCAGCAATAGATCCGGGTCCACGGCGCCTTCGGTATAAATCGGCACGCGCCTCTTTAATTCTTTGTTCGGGATTTTTGCGCCGGTCACCTCCACCCGCACGCGCGAACCCGTTACAACTTCCAGCGCGAGTGGTACGGTGTTCGTTGCTGCGTCGTAGCTTCCGCGATGCAGCGTGGCTCGCGCCCCAAGATAGTCCTGTTTAATAAGGTAGCTCCGCAGACGATTCGTGGCCTTTTGAAGTTTTTGTGAATCGAATGCCTCGCCGGTTCTGAGTTTTGCCTGCCCCAGTAGTTGATCGTCCGCGAAAGCAGAGGTGTTCTGCAGTGTGATCGCGCCGGTCTGTGCGCGCCTTCCGGGCGTGACGTGAAAAACCAGGCTTATTTGGTGTGTTGCCGGATCCGGGTGGCGCTCCACTTGCACCTGCGCTTCATATAACCCGTCATCGCGCAGCGCATCCTCAAGTCGCCGAAGCGCTTCCGTCAAATCAATTTCCCGAAATGCTACTCCCGCGTTGAGCCGCAGCGCTACGAGCGCCTTCGATTCGCTCGGCGGCTCCTTCAATCCTTCCGTCCGCATCACGCTGATAAACAAGTTCCGCTGCGCGATAAATTCAACGCGCAGTCCATCGGACGTCTCTTGAATTTCTTCACGAAGATCCGCGTAATCTCCGGTTGCATAAAGCTTTCGCATGCTTGCTCTTGCGGCTTCGGAATCGTAAGGATGTCCTGCACTAAGAGGCAGCGTGGGCGGGTTCTCCGCGATCAGTTCGCCGGAATCGCTCACAACACGAACGGCTACAACCGGCCGCCCCTCCCATTGTGCGATTTGCTGAGTGTTCGCCTCGGTGGGACTCTGCACACGTGCGCCCGTCCCCGCGGGAGCCTGCGCGTGCGCGGCGGTAACCAGCAGGGTCGCCGCTGCCACGGATGCAATTGAGAAGGTGAAATGCCGCTTAAATTCCATAATGGAGCGAAAAATACAGGTTAGCACACGCATTTCCGGCCAATGCCGGACATCGGCCCAACGTGTTCCTTTCTTACCCTGTGCGGCCATGCGGGCGGGAGCGCGCCGGATTCGAGGGAAAATCCTTTCAGAGTTATCATAGACCTTGCAGGCTTTTCGCTAAACCTGCTATTCCTGAAAATGGACTCCAGTTTACAAGATCGCTACTCGCGCCAGATTCTTTTCGCCGGCATCGGTGAAGATGGCCAGCGCCGTCTCCTGGCTTCGCGCGTCGTGCTCGTTGGCTGTGGAGCGCTCGGAACAGCTGTCGCGAATCTCTTGGTCCGCGCCGGCGTTGGATCACTGCGCATCATTGACCGCGATTTCGTCGAAGCTTCGAATCTTCAACGCCAAACGCTCTTTGAAGAATCTGACGCCCGCGAAGGGCTCCCCAAAGCCGTTGCCGCCGAGCGCCGCTTGTGCGCCATCAACAGCAGCGTGCGCGTCGAAGGCGTCGTCGCCGACCTCACTTCTCGCAACGCCGAAGAATTGCTCGCCGCTCATAACATCCTCCTCGACGGTACCGATAATTTCGAGACGCGCTTTCTCCTGAATGATGCCGCCGTAAAACTCGGCATCCCTTGGATATACGCTGCTGTCGTCGGCAGTTATGGCGTCACGATGACCATTCGCCCGGGCGCGACTGCCTGCCTCGCATGTCTGCTCGGCGCGAATGCAGATGGCGCCTCCGTTAATGGCAGCGCGCATTCTCCAATCGCGCCCCGCGCCGATGAAACCTGTGACACCGTCGGAGTTCTCAACTCGGCTGCCGGAGTAATCGCTTCCATCGAAGCCGCCGAAGCCACGAAGCTCCTTGTCGGAGCGTATATAAGTGAAGATGCGCGGCTCGTCTCGTTTGATGTCTGGACCGGCCGACATCAATCCATCCGAATCGAACGCAACCCCGCATGTCGCGTTTGCATTGCCCACGAATTTCGCCATCTCGAAGGGCAGGCCCAGCCCCACGTCACCATGTGCGGGCGAGACTCGGTCCAAATCCACGAACGCAGCCGAAGCCTCGATCTCGCAGAGCTTAGCCGGCGCATCGCAGCCGTCGCCGCCGATGTCCGCCACAATGATTTTCTTCTGCGCTTCTGTGTCCCGCCGCATGAAGTCACCGTATTCGCCGATGGACGCGCCATCATCAAGGGCACGCGGGATCCCGCCATCGCGCGCTCGCTTTATGCACGCTATCTCGGTTCTTGACTCGCGCCTGCTGGAAATAATCTAGGGATTGAAATTAATCAGGATTGCCGCATCGCAGTTCGTCCCGGCGGCACGCGTTGCGCCGCGCGGTCCAGACTCTCACGCAGGTTCATCAGTGTAAGAAATGTACTCAGCACCCGCGCCTTCAGTTCATCGGCCATGTGCAGTCCGCTGGTTGAGACGCGTGCCAGAAGTTCGCCCTGTGCCGCAATAAACTCCATAATTTCCACCTGCCGCTCGTGGCTTGCCTTCCCCAACACCGTCTCTCGGCGCAAATCCGCACATGTTTGTTCCAGCCGGAGTGTGAAATGCAGCAGGCATATCCCCTCCGGGTCAATCTGCGGGGGCACACTTAACTTGCAGCCGGAGATTCGGCAGGCCGTACTCATCGGATCGCATCACCCCATCCAATATCGATTTATTCTTCCATTGGGGGTGTGCGAAAGCCAGAGTACTCCAGTACTCGTTTCTCAAAGAGCCACGCATGGCTCGCCGTATGGGGTTTAAGACGGCTATAGCGTTGTCTTAATTTGTGTTGGGTATATATACGCGGTCAGGCGCGTGGATTTCCACATTCTTTGTTTCCACTACAACCTTCAGAGGTGAATAGTCCGCCTTTTTGCCCGGCTTCGCGGAAAACGTCAGGATGTATTGCTCTCCGAGTTGTTGGCTGATTTCCCGCAAATAGGGTTGAAGAGATACTGGCGAGGTGAACCCATCAAAAAAGGAAGCTCCGCCGGCCTCTCTCGCCAGGCGGGCCAGGCTGCCCTGCGCATTGTCCAAAAGATGCATGTCTTCAGGCTCGCCGCCGCCACCGCGCGCGTAAATGGCATAGAAAACCACTCCTGATCGTTGCGTTTGGTCGATCAGGCGCTGCAGTGGGATATTTCTGTCCGGGTCTGTATCGGAGGCTCCGTCGCTGAGATCCTGGCCGTCGCTGATTAGCACCACCACCTTGCGATTCTTTGACTCGGGCCATTTCTGGATCAAGTCCCGCCCCGCATCGTAGATTCCTGTATTTTCGCCCCGGGTCGGCCCGGGGATTCGTAGCGCCGCTGCGGCTTTTTCATGGTCGGTTGTAAGTTCCTGCTCGAACCGCGCCGATCCAAAACCTGCGTATGCGATCCCCTCGCGTGTGCTCGGGGGCTGCACGCGCAGAAAATCCCGTAACTCACTCCAGCGGTTCGCGATATTGCTTCCAAGCTTGTCATCTATCAGTACGACGAGATCGATTCCCGCTCCGCTCCCGCTCGCAGGAATCCACGAAATCACACGCCGGGGAGTTCCATCCTGCCGCGCCACAACTTCGTTTTGCGGAATTGCGGGCGCCGTTTTTCCTCCCTTTCCGGACACGGTTACTATCACCGACACTGGCACTCCATCCTCTTGTGCCGCCCCTTGCCCAAGCGCAGCCAGGCCTACAGACACTACCGCCGCCCCCAATAGCATCAACCTGAACAAATTTCGCATGGAAACCTCTTCGGGGAGGCGCAACTACCTCTCATCTAGTTGGATGTGGAGAATCGCCTTCTCGTTGCATTTCGCGGATCGATCGAGGCGGCAATTCGAATCGCGCGATTGATTTGTCGAAGGACTCTAATGTGAAGTCTCCGTC
>Ga0335079_10009755_pt1 | contig 10938 bp, 7 predicted proteins | sample Lox_Sample_33_FD_206719 | JGI IMG/M metagenome (GOLD analysis project Ga0335079, IMG submission 206719) | Soil microbial communities from Loxahatchee National Wildlife Refuge, Florida, United States - Lox_Sample_3.3 | ecosystem: Environmental > Terrestrial > Soil > Wetlands | place: USA: Florida... | reverse complement strand
GAGGTCGAGCGCGCCCGCTCCGCCCTCCTCGAAGTGACGCGCCGCCACCGCCTCCCGCGCTCCGGCGCCGAGCGCGACCTCGGCCGCGGCGCGGAGCTCCTCCGGCGAGTCCCCGGGGTGAACGTTCACGGCCGCCACGGCGGGCACGCCGAAGGCGAGCACGTTCTCGATCTGCAACCGTAGGTTCTCCCCGCCTCGCGCCACCGCCCCGGGGTCCGGCGCCGCGAGCGCAGCGGCGAGCTCCGGCCCCTTCTTCCCGCGGCCGGCGCCCCCGTGGTGCTTGAGGGCCCGCAGGGTGGCGACCACCACCGCGGCCGCCGGCCGGAGCCCGCTCTGGCGGCACTTCAGATCGAAGAACTTCTCGGCCCCGAGGTCCGCCCCGAAACCCGCCTCGGTGACCACCACTTCGGCCGCCGCGAGCCCCAGCCGGTCGGCGAGGACCGAGCTCGTGCCCTGGGCGATGTTCCCGAACGGGCCGGTGTGCACGAGCACCGGCGACCCCTCCAGGGTCTGCATCAGGTTGGGCTTCAGGGCGTCCTGGAGGAGGACCGCCATGGCGCCGGCCACCTTGAGCTTCTCCGCCTGGACGGGTCGCCCCTGGCGGTTTCGGGCGAGGACGATCCGCCCCAGGCGCTGCCGGAGGTCCCTGAGGTCCTCGGCGAGGGAGAGGACCGCCATCACCTCCGAGGCTGCGGTGATGGTCCACTCCGCCTCCCGCACCGGGCCGTTCGCCCGGCCCCCGAGGCCCACCACCGCGTCGCGCAGGGGCCGGTCGTCCATGTCGACGACCCGCGGCCAGATCACCGACCCGGGCTCGATGCCGAGCGGGTTGCCGTGGTTCAGGTGGTTGTCGAGCATGGCCGCGGCCAGGTTGTGGGCCGAGCTCACGGCGTGGAAGTCGCCGGTGAGGTGGAGGTTGAAGGTCTCCATGGGGGCGACCTGGGCCCGGCCGCCGCCGTTTCCACCGCCCTTCACCCCGAAGACCGGCCCGAGACTCGGCTGGCGCACGGTGAGGACGGCGCGCGTCCCGAGCCGGCGGAGCGCGTCGGTGAGGCCGATGGCCGTCGTCGTCTTCCCCTCGCCCGCCGGCGTGGGCGTGACCGCGGTGACGAGGACGAGCTTCCCTCGGCGCGGGGAGGCCTCGAGGCGGGCGAGGGCCCGGAGGTCCACCTTGGCGGCGTGGCGGCCGTGGAGCTCGAGCTCGGAGGCTTCGAGGCCGAGGTCTCCCCCCACCTCGGCGATGGGACGCAGGGACGCGGCCTGGGCGATCTCGAGCGAGCTCTGCATGGACCGAGAGCGTAGTCCCCCGTCCCCGCGAGGGGGGGACGTTCTTCGGTATCCCGGACGCCCCATCCGGGCTCACCCGGCGTGCGGCGGCCCTCTCCCGGTTAGCATCGTACCGAGGAGCGCCCCATGCCCTTGTCCGGGGATCGTACTCGCCGCTACACCTGGCTCGGGATCGCTGTCCTCTGGGCCCTCCTTCTGCTCCTCGGGGTCTTCTCCCAGCCCGGGAAGTCGGAGGCGCTCACCTACAGCGACTTCCAGGCGGCCGTGGCCGCGGGCAAGGTGGACGAGGTCGCGATCTCCCCCACCGAGATCCGCGGTCGGATGAAGGGCGAGGAGAAGAAGCCGGGGGAGGCCTTCGCGCTCGTCCGCGTCGAGGACCCAGACCTCCTCCGCACGCTCGAAGCCGCCAAGGTGAAGGTGAGCGGGGCCGTGGACCGCGTGCCCTGGTGGAACTCGCTCGCCTGGTTCCTGCCCCTCCTCCTCGCCATCCCCGTCTTCCTGTTCGTGCGCCGCGGCGGGGCCGCCCAGGGGGGCCTCTTCGCGGTCGGTCGGTCCCGCGCCAAGGTCTACGTGGAGACCGACGTGAAGGTGACCTTCGCCGACGTGGCCGGGGTGGAGGAGGCGAAGCAGGAGCTCCAGGAGGTCATCGAGTTCCTGAAGACCCCGGACAAGTTCCGCCGGCTCGGAGGCAAGATCCCGAAGGGGATCCTCCTCGTGGGTCCGCCGGGCACCGGGAAGACGCTCCTCGCGCGGGCCGTGGCCGGCGAGGCGGCGGTTCCCTTCTTCTCCATCAGCGGCTCCGAGTTCGTGGAGATGTTCGTGGGGGTCGGGGCGGCACGGGTCCGCGACCTCTTCGTGCAGGCGCGGGAGCGCGCGCCCTGCATCGTCTTCGTGGACGAGCTCGACGCCCTGGGAAAGGCCCGCGGGGTCGGTCCCCTCTCCCACGAGGAGCGGGAGCAGACGCTGAACCAGCTCCTCGTGGAGATGGACGGCTTCGATCCGCGCGTCGGGGTCATCCTCATGGCCGCCACCAACCGCCCCGAGATCCTGGACCCGGCGCTGCTCCGCGCCGGCCGCTTCGACCGCCACGTGCTCGTCGACCGCCCGGACAAGGCGGGGCGGCTCGCCATCCTCCAGGTCCACGCTCGCCAGATCGCGCTCGGCGACCCCGGCGCGCTCGAGTCCATCGCCGGGATGACGGCGGGTCTCGTGGGAGCGGACCTCGCGAACATCGTGAACGAGGCGGCGCTCCTCGCGGTGCGACGGGGCGCGGAGAAGGTGGAGCTCCGCGACTTCCAGGACGCCGTGGAGCGCATCGTCGCCGGCCTGGAGAAGCGCAACCGGGTCCTGAACCGCATGGAGCGGGAGCGGGTGGCGCACCACGAGGTGGGGCACGCCCTCCTCGCCTTCGCCATCCCCGGCCAGGACCAGGTGCAGAAGATCTCCATCATCCCGAGGGGCATCGCCGCCCTGGGCTACACGCTGCAGGTCCCCACCGAGGACCGCTTCCTCATGACCGAGCGCGAGCTCGAGGACAAGATCTGCGTGCTCCTGGGCGGGCGCGTCGCCGAGGAGATCGCCTTCGGGGACGTCTCCACCGGCGCCCAGGACGACCTCCAGAAGGCGACCGCCATCGCCCGGAGCATGGTCCGGTCCTACGGAATGAGCGAGGCCGTCGGACTCCTCTCCTTCGAGCGGGACGCCCACCCGCTCTTCCTCCGCTCCGGGGAGGCCCCGGGGAGGCCGGAGGCCTCGGAGGAGGTCCTGCGCCAGATCGACTCCGAGATACGCCGCATCGTGGAGACCCAGCACGCCCGGGCGCGGAAGCTCCTCGAGGAGCGGACCGGACTGCTCCGGGAGGCGGCGAGGGCCCTCCTCGCCCAGGAGACCCTCTCCGGGGACGACCTGCGCGCCATCGCCGCCCGGGTCGGGTTCGCGCTGGAGCCGGCGCCCGCCCGGGCGACGGCATGAGGCCGGGGCGCAGCGGGAATTCGGCCCTCCGCGGAACGCTCGTGGCCCAGGGGCCCGGACGGAGAGCCTCGCGAGCCTAGAGGACCCGGAGGCCCCGCAGGACCTGGAGGGCGCCGGCGAGGGTCGCCGCGGTCGCGGCGGTGACCGCGGGCTTCGCCGAGGTCCGCACCCAGGCGGCGCCGGCGGCGATGGCCACGAAGGCGGCGAGGAGCTCCGCGACCGGGAAGGCGCCCGCCCGGATCTGGACCACGTGGAAGAGGACGAGCGCCTGGAGGGCGGCCGCTACCGCGGCCGCCGCTCCCGGGCCCCGGGCCGCGGCGTCGAAGAGAAGCACGAGCGAGGCCGCGCAGGCCGCGATGGAGAGGGCATCGAACAGGCTCATGGCGCGCATCTTCGCCCGCCTTGGCGGCGGCGCCAGAAAACGGACGGCGGCGCCCCGGCCCCGAGACCCCGGTCACCGGACGGTGCGCTCGAGCACGTAGGGCAAGATCCCGCCGGCCCGCACGTAGTCCACCTCCACCGGGGTGTCGAGCCGGAGGACGATCCCCACCTCGTCCGTGCGCCCGTCCTTCCGGTGCACGACGAGCTTCGCCGGCATGCGGGGGGAGAGCGACTTCAGCCCCACGAGGTCGTAACTCTCGGTGCCGTCGAGGCCGAGGGTCTCCGCCGAGACCCCCTCCGGGAGCTGGCAGGGCAGTACGCCCATGCCGGCGAGGTTCGCGCGGTGGATGCGCTCGAAGGAGCGGGCCACGACGGCGCGCACCCCGAGGAGGGCCGTCCCCTTCGCCGCCCAGTCCCGGGAGCTGCCGGCGCCGTAGTCCTGGCCGGCGACGACCACGAGGGGCACGGCGCGCCTCTCGTACTCCACGGCGGCATCGTAGATGGACATCCGCTCGCCGGAGGGTTGCAGCGCCGTCACCCCCCCCTCCACGCCCGGCACCATCCGGTTGCGAATGCGGACGTTCGCGAAGGTCCCGCGGACCATGATGCGGTCGTTCCCGCGCCGGGACCCGTAGCTGTTGAAGTCCGCGGGGGCGACGCCGAGGGAGACGAGGTAGCGGCCCGCCGGCGAGGTCGAGGCGATCGAGCCCGCGGGGCTGATGTGGTCGGTGGTGACGGAGTCGCCGAAGATGGCGAGGGCCCGCGCCCCGGCAATGTCGCCGGCCGGCCGTGGGGGCGTCATGAAGTAGGGCGGCTCCTGGACGTAGGTGGACTTCGGCTCCCAGGCGTAGAGGAGGCCGGTCGCGGCCCTCATCTCGTTCCACCTCGGGTTCTGGTCGAAGCGGGAGTAGTTCCGCCGGTACTCCTCCGGGTCGACGGCGGCGGAGAGGAGGGCGGCGATCTCGGCCTGGGTGGGCCAGAGCTCCTTGAGGTAGACGTCGCGCCCCTCCCGGTCCTTGCCGACTGGCTCCCGGGAGAGGTCCCGGTCCACCGTCCCGGCGAGCGCGTAGGCCACCACGAGCGGGGGGCTCATGAGGAAGTTCGCCTTCACGGAGCCGTGGATTCGCGCCTCGAAGTTCCGGTTCCCGGAGAGGACGCTCGCGACCACGAGGTCGTTCTGGGCGATGACCTTCTCGAGGTCGGGGTCGAGGGGGCCGGAGTTGCCGATGCAGGTGGTGCAGCCATAGCCCACCACCTCGAAGCCCAGGGCGTCGAGCGACCGGTCGAGCCCGGTCTTCTCGAGGTACCTCGTCACCACCCGGCTCCCGGGGGCGAGCGACGTCTTCACGGCGGGCCCGGGCTTCATGCCCCGCTCCGCCGCCTTCTTCGCCACCAGCCCGGCCGCAATCATCACCGCCGGGTTGGAGGTGTTCGTGCAGGAGGTGATGGCGGCGATGACCACGTCCCCGTGGCCGGCCTCCACCGCGCCCTCGCGGTGGCGGAGGCCGAGCTCGGAGGCGGGCTTCCCGTAGCCGGTCGCATCCGTCCGGGAGAGGAGCTCCTCGAACCGAGCCTTGAGCGCGGGGAGCGGGATCCGGTCCTGCGGGCGTTTCGGGCCGGCCACCGCCGCCTCCACGCCGGCGAGGTCGAGCTCCACCACGTCCGTGTAGTCGCACTGGCCCGGCCGCGGGATCCCGAAGGTTCCCTGTGCCCGGAGGTAGGCGGCGGCCGCCGCCACCTGCGCCTCCGTCCGGCCGGTCTCCCGGAGGTAGCGCAGGGTCTCCTCGTCCGGCGGGAAATACCCCATGGTGGCACCGTACTCGGGCGCCATGTTGGCGATGGTGGCGCGCTCCGCGGCCGGGAGGCTCGCCGCACCCTCCCCGTGGAACTCGACGAACTTCCCGACCACCTTGTGGCGGCGCAGGAGCTCGGTCACCGCCAGAACCACGTCCGTCCCGGTGGCTCCCTCCCGGAGCCGGCCGTGGACCTGTACCCCGACCACGTCCGGGGTGAGGAAGTAGGCCGGCTGCCCCAGCATGGCCGCCTCGGCCTCGATCCCCCCCACGCCCCAGCCCACCACCCCGATGCCGTTCACCATGGTGGTGTGGGAGTCGGTGCCGAGCAGCGTGTCGTAGAGGAAGACGCCGTCCCGCTCGCTCGCCACGGTCGCCAGGTACTCGAGGTTCACCTGGTGGCAGATCCCCACCCCCGGCGGCACGATGCGGAGGCGCTCGAACGCCTGCGTTCCCCATTTCAGGAAGGCGTAGCGCTCCCGGTTCCGCTCGAACTCGAGCTCCATGTTGCGCCCGAGCGCCGCCTTCGACCCCCAGGCATCCACCTGCACCGAGTGGTCTACGACGAGGTCCACCGGGACGAGCGGCACCACCCGGCGCGCGTCCTTCCCGAGCCGGTTCACGGCCGCGCGCATGGCGGCGAGGTCGACGAGGAGCGGGACGCCAGTGAAGTCCTGGAGCAGCACCCTCGAGACCACGAAGGGGACCTCCTCCGTCCGCTCGGCCCTGGGCTTCCAGGAGGCGAGCGCCCGCACGTCCGCCTCGTGCACTCGCTCCCCGTCCAGGTTGCGGAGGAGGGACTCGAGGACGATCCGGATCGACACCGGGAGCCTGGAGATCGGCCCGAACCCCTTCTTCTCGAGCGCCGGGAGCGAGTAGTAGCGGCCGCTCCCGCCAGGGGAGGAGAAGGTGGAGAGAACTCCGAGCGCGTCTTTCATGGCGGAGGGCTCCTCTCGATCTCTCTTACGGGGCCGACCTGCCCCTGCAAGCGGCCGCGTCCCGGGCGACCCAAAGGAACCGCTCGGCTCCGAGGGCGGCCGCGCGCGGCGAGCCCCTGGCCCCCTCCCGCCGCGGGCGGGCGGGCCCGGGAGGGGCGCCGCGGCCGAGGAGCAGACTGCCCAGGCCCAGGCGATCGCTCCACACCGGGCGCGCCGGTGGGTTACAACAGGACCGGAGGTGCCATGGTCCCGTCCCAGCTGTACCGGGCGTCGCTCGGCCTGCTCACCGATTTCTACGAGCTCACCATGGCGTACGCCGCGTGGAAGGGGGGCATGGCCGAGACGGAGACGGTGTTCCACCTCGTCTTCCGCAAGAACCCCTTCGAGGGCGGTTACGCGATCGCCGCCGGCCTGGAGCACGCGGCCGACTACGTCCTCCACCACCACTTCGAGCCCGGGGACCTCGCCTACCTCGCCGAGCAGCGGGGCATCGACGGCCGGCCCCTCTTCGAGACGGCCTTCTTGGACTGGCTCTCGAACCTGAAGCTCGAGGTCGACGTGGACGCGGTCCCCGAGGGCACCGCCGTCTTCCCCTACGAGCCGCTCATCCGGGTGCGGGGGCCCGTCGTCCCCTGCATGCTGCTCGAGACCCCGCTCCTCACCATGGTGAACTTCCAGACCCTGGTCGCCACCAAGGCGGCGCGGGTGGTGCTCGCGGCGCGCGGCGACCCGGTGATCGAGTTCGGCCTCCGGCGCGCCCAGGGCATCGACGGGGCGCTCTCGGCGAGCCGGGCCGCCTTCATCGGCGGCTGCGCCGCCACCTCCAACGTGCTCGCCGGGAAGGTCTACGGCATCCCGGTGAAGGGGACCCACGCCCACAGCTGGGTCATGCTCTTCGACGACGAGCTCGAGGCCTTCTTCACCTACGCCCGCGCCCTCCCCACGAACTGCATCCTCCTCGTCGACACCTACAGCTCTCTCGTGGGCGTGCAGCGCGCCATCGAGGTGGGGCGGTGGCTCAAGGCGCACGGCCATCGCCTCGTGGGGATCCGCCTCGACTCCGGCGACCTCGCTTGGCTCTCCGTCCAGGCCCGCAAGCTCCTCGACGAGGCTGGGCTCACCGACACCGCGGTGATGGCCTCGAACGAGCTCGACGAGACCATCGTGCAGACGCTCAAGGACCAGGAGGCGGCCGTCACCGTTTGGGGGGTGGGGACGCGACTCGTCTCCGCCTGGGGGGAGCCCGCGCTCGGGGGCGTCTACAAGCTCTCGGCGGTTCGCTCGAACCGCGACGCCCCCTGGCGCTACCGGGTGAAGCTCTCCGAGCAGGCGGCCAAGAACACCATCCCCGGCATCCTCCAGGTGCGGCGCTACGAGCACCCGGAAGGCTTCCTCGCCGACGTCATCTACGACTGCGAGAGGCCGCTCTCCGAGCCGCTGGAGATGGTCGACCCCCTGGACCTCACGCGCCGCCGCGCCATCCCCGCCGGCACGGCGGGAGAAGACCTCCTCGCGCCCGTGCTCCGCCGCGGGAAGGCGGTGTGGAACTGCCCGAAGCTCCCCGAGCTCCAGGCTCGCTGCGGGAAGCAGCTCGAGAAGCTCCACGGCGGCGTGAAGCGTCTCATCCACCCCCACCAGTACCCGGTGGGGCTGGAGCGGAGCTTGTCGGACCTGCGCACGCGCCTCATCCTCGAGGCCCGCGGGGTGAACGACTAGCCGGACGGAGACGATGCGCTTCCGCGAGCTCCCCCTGCCGCCCTTCTACGACCCCGAGAGCTGCGGGCGCTGGTCCCACCGCCCGGACGCTCAGGCGCTCCTCGACGCCGCCCCCGCCTGGCGGGAGGAGCACGCCGTCCTCGCGTCCGGGGAGGACGCCTTCGACCTCCACCTCCTCCTCATCGACGAGCAGAAGGACTTCTGCCTGCCCGAGGGCTCCCTCTACGTGGCCGGGCGGAGCGGCACGGGCGCAGTGGACGACACCCGGCGGCTGGTGGAGTGGATGTACCGGAACCTCGCGAGCGTGACCCGCATCACCGCCACGCTCGACACCCACTTCGCCCACCAGATCTTCTTCGCCTCTTTCTGGGTGGACGGGGAGGGTCGCCCGGTGAGGCCGCACCGGACGGTCCGCGCCTCCGAGGTTCGCGAGGGCGCGCTCCGCCCCGCGCCGGCCGTGGCCGCCTGGCTCGCGCGCGGGGACGAGGGGTGGCTCCGCGCCGAAGTGCTCCATTACTGCGAGTCCCTGGAGCGCGCCGGGAAGTACCAGCTCTACCTCTGGCCGCCTCACTGCCTCCTCGGCGGGGACGGCCACGCCCTCGTGGGGGCCGTGCAGGAGGCGAGACTCTTCCAGGCCTACGTGCGGGGCGCCCAGTCCTGGACCGAGGAGAAGGGGCAGAACCCGCTCACCGAGAACTACTCGGTCCTCCGTCCGGAGGTACTCGATCGCCACGACAGGAAGCCCCTCGGGGAGCGGAACGCGCGTCTCCTCGAGTCGCTCCTCGCCTCCGGGGCCCTCGTCGTCGCCGGCCAGGCCTCGAGCCACTGCGTGAAGAGCACCGTCGAGGACCTCCTCGAGGAGATCCGGGCGCGCGACCCGCGCCTCGCGGGGCGCGTGTACCTCCTCGCCGACTGCATGTCTCCGGTCGCGGTCCCGGACGGCGCCGGGGGCTTCGTCGCCGACTTCACCCCGGAGGCCGAGGAGGCCCTCGCCTCCTTCGCGCGCGCCGGCGTGCACCTCGTCCAGAGCTCCCTCCCCCTGCGAGAGTGGCCCGGCCTGGTTCGCTGAGGCCCCCTTCGGGAGTTGTCGCAGGAGGACCCACATGGCGCTACACTGCGGCGCCATGGTTCCGCCCGAGCTCGCTCCTCGACCCGCCTACCTCGAACCGGTCGGGGAGGGGAAGGTCCATCCCCATGCTCCACTTTCTTGGGTTTTCGGGCAGGTATACGACTCCTTACGACCGGCGAGCGTGCTCGTCACGCCCCTCGGCGAGCTCGAGGTCTTCGAGGGTCTCGACTCCTCATTCACTCGCCGGGCGGTGGGGATCGACCGCGACATGGAGAAGGTGGCGGTAGCCCGTCAGAGGTACCGTCGACTCGGACCGGCCATGGAGCTCTACTGCGCGGACGCACTTCGGGCGCGGCTCCAGCCGGAAGCGGACTTCGGGCTCGTGTACGTCGCCCCGCCGCTCGTCGGCGCCTCTCCGGAGCGCCTCGCAGCCGCGATCGCGGGGTGGGTCGCTCCGGGCGGGACCTGCGCGGTCGTCTCGCGGCTCGACCTCGAGTCGGAGGAGGGCTGGGAGCCGGGACCCGCGCTCGCCGACTTCCTCTCTGCGCAGGGGCTGCGGCGCGCGGGCGCCTGGATCGCGCGCCGGGGCGGCCTCGCCCGGGCCCGGGTGAGCCTCTTCCGGGCCGGCCCGAAATAGGCCCCCCGCGACAGCGTAGGGAGGAGGAGTCTGGGTCCGGAGGGCCCGAAGCGATGAACTGTCCCTACTGCCGAGGCGAGAACGAGGCCAGCGCCGTGCGCTGCCGCCACTGCACGAGCTGGATCGAGGCGGAGCCCCGCCGCCGCGAGTGGTACCGCGCCCGCGAGGGGAAGATGATCGCCGGCGTGTGCCGGGGGCTCTCCGACCACTTCGGCGCTCCGGTCGCCGCCCTCCGCCTTCTCCTCCTCCTCTCGATCCTCGTCGGCGGGTGGGGGATCATCCTCTACGTCGCCCTCTGGATCGCCATGCCGCCCCTGCCGCGACCTGCGGCCCAGCCGGCGGGCGCCGGGGAGGCGCCGCCGCCCGGGAAGCTCGAGCCCGGCGCCACGAGCTAGCGTCGCCGGGCGCGCTCGAGCCTCCGGGGCAGCCCACCGGCAGGGTCCCCCCCCTGTCTCAGTTGATGGTGACGGGAGGCACGACCGTCGCCGGGCTCACCTCCACGGGAGAGCTCACTGGCAGCGCGAGGACCGTCGTCGCCGAGGAGGTGACGGGCGAGATGGGGGGGGCGGGTAGGTGAGGCAGGTGCCGGTGGGGCTCCCGGCCGGGATGTAGCTCGCCGGCGTGATGACCGACGGCGAGCCGGAGCGCGTGTAGAACTTGGCGCCGTGGCGCGTGATCACCTTCGGGCCCCCGTACCCCACGTGGGCGGTCCCGCTGCAGTCGGAGGAGACCGGGTCGAGGAAGAACACGGCGAGATCGGCTGCCAGAAGGTCCCGCCCCCTCCCACCTTCCAGATGTAGCCGTTCGCGTCGAGGTAGGTGTGCGACTGCTCGAAGGCGAAGCGCTCGACGGCAACGGCCGACCCGGAGCCCCCGTTGTAGCTGCTCGTGAACCCCGGCCCCGATCCGAGGAGCGTGCCGAGGACGTTGCCGGCGGAGTCGACGACGGAGATGGCGGAGCTCGGCGTCGACTGCGCCGAGGACTTCGAGCTGCTGTTGCAGGCGACGACGAGCGCGACGCCGGCGACGAGGCCCAGGCAGAGAGGAGAGAGGAAGAGGATCATCTTCTTCATGGCGGTCTCCTCGCTCGGGGGAAAGGCGCCGTCCGTGAAGGGAGGCAGCCCGTGGCCCCCATAGGCGCAGTGGC
>Ga0335079_10009754_pt1 | contig 10939 bp, 13 predicted proteins | sample Lox_Sample_33_FD_206719 | JGI IMG/M metagenome (GOLD analysis project Ga0335079, IMG submission 206719) | Soil microbial communities from Loxahatchee National Wildlife Refuge, Florida, United States - Lox_Sample_3.3 | ecosystem: Environmental > Terrestrial > Soil > Wetlands | place: USA... | reverse complement strand
TGGATCGTCTGCAGCAAACCACGCTCAGTACCGCGAACGTGACGTTGATTGGTGGTGCGGCGTGGGGCAATGGTTCGCAAGCGATCGGAAACCTGACCGGGGCTCCTGTTGGAAGCACGCGCTGATCGGGAGCGGGAACCCGTTAACAATTTGAGGTCAAACCAAACATGCTACGATCATCGACATCGCCGCCCCGCTGAATCGCCGACTCGTCCTCGTACTCATCATCGCCATCGTCGTCCCGGCGTTTGGAGCCACGCAGCTCGTCGTGAATCGTTATCGTGACGAGCGTCAGGCTCTTGCAGCCGCGTGGAGTAGGCGAGGTCAGCAGGATCTTCCCACACGGCCGGCTGTCGCGGTCGCGGATTTTCAGACGTCGTTGTCGTTCGAACCCGACCGGACTGAGACCCGGTTCCTTCTGGGGAAAGCCCTAGTCGCCGCACACAGACCCGCTGAGGCAGGCGCCGAACTTACCACCCTATTGTCTGACGAGCCGAGCCGAGGCGACATCAATCTCGAATTAGGCCGAATCGCTGCGCAGGCAGGGGACGTAGGTGAGGCCGTTCGCTACTACCACGCGGCTATCGACGGGGTCTGGCAGACCGGCGCGGCGGAGGCACGGCGGCAGGCCAGGATCGAACTCGCTCGACTGCTGATGTCGAATGGACAACCGGTGCGCGCTCAGGCTGAACTTATCGGCCTAATCGACGATCTTCCGCCGAACGCGGCCGTTATCACGGATGTGGCGAGCCTTCTCGCCAAAGCCGGAGCCCAGCCGCGGGCGATTGGATTGTTGCATCATGCGATGGACCTCGACCCCCAGAACGCCCTTGCCGCACAGGCCGCCGCGACACTCGAGTTCAATGGCGGGGATCTCCTGAGCGCCCGCCGCGACTTTGCGAACGCCGCCAAGGCTTCGCCGTTGACGGCTGCGAACCGCGAGACGGTGGACGTGATCAACCGCGCCCTAGCGTTGGACCCGTACGTGGAGCACCTCAGCGTGAGCGTACGCGCAGGCCGTGCGCTGCGCGCCCTCGCGATCGCAAAGGCGCGGCTGGAGCGGTGTCCGCCGATGCCAGAACTGGCCGACCGTGTCGATCGCGCGATGAAACGCCGGCCGGCTGATCTCGAACGAAATGCCGATCTCATCGAGGAGACGATGGCCGCCGCATTCGATGTGGAACGATTGCCGCGCGGTTCCTGCGGTGTCGATTCAGCAGACGATCGCGCGCTGGCGATCGTTGACGCTCAGCACACGACGCGGGCGCAATGACTCGGTCCAAGCGCGCGCGAATGCGTGACGAGCAGCTGTTCCTCGTGATCGCCATCGTGATCGGCGTCTATTCAGGATTGGCGGTCGTCGGTTTCCGCATCGCGATTGAGTGGTTCCGATTGCGCGCGCTCGGATCCTCGCTCGTGCCGGCCTACCCGCGTGTGTTAATCGTGCCGGCAGCGACAGGACTGATCATTGCGCTGCTGGCGGTGCGATGGTTTCCCGCAGTACGCGGCAGCGGCGTTAACCAGACGAAAGCCGCACTCTACATCTACGATGGGTTCATTTCGTTTCGAACAGTCGTCGGCAAGTTCTTGACGTCGGCGCTGGCTATCGGCAGCGGACAATCGCTGGGGCCCGAAGATCCCTCATTGCAGATCGGCGCCGGGCTTGCCTCCGTGATGGGGCGTGCCCTCGAACGGCGCCGCCGCGACTTGCGGTACCTCGCACCCGTCGGCGCAGCAGCCGGGTTGGCGGCCGCTTTTAACTCGCCGATTACCGCTGTGCTCTTCGTGATCGAAGAGGTCATCGGCCGATGGTCGGCTGGCGTCCTCGGAGCAGTGGTGCTGGCAGCTGTCTCGAGCGTCGTCACCGAACAGTGGTTTCTTGGCGATCAGCCGCTGTTCCGTGTCCCGCGATACCATCTCGCTCACTCGTCTGAGCTGCTCGCATACGGCGCGCTCGGGCTCATTGGCGGCGGCCTGTCGCTGCTGTTCGTCAAGCTGATTGCGACACTCAGGCCGCGTCTGCGCGCGTTGCCGGTGTGGACCTGGTACCTGCAGCCCGCAGTAGCTGGCCTGGCGATTGGCGTCATCGCCTTGCGTTTCCCGCAAGTGCTGGGTGCCGGCTACGACGCCATCGATCAGGCCATGCATGATCAGTTTGGCTGGAAGCTGCTCGTCGCGCTGTGCATCGTCAAGCTTTTGGCGACGACGACGTCGTTCGTGACGGGAACGCCCGGTGGTCTGTTCGCGCCGACGCTGTTCATGGGCGCGATGTTAGGCGCAGCCGTCTGCGGAATCGAGCGGCTCGTCGCGCCTGGTGTAACCGGTCCGACCGGCGCATACGCCCTTGTCGGCATGGGGACGATGTTTGCTGGAATCCTTCGTGCCCCGATGACGTCCGTGTTCATGGTCGTGGAGGTCAGCGGCAATTACTCGATCATCCTGCCAGTGATGATCTCCAACACCATCGCCTATCTTGTCTCACGACGGTTCCAGCACTCCGGGCTGTTCGACCTGCTCTCGCGACAGGACGGCACGGAGCTGCCGTCGATGGAAGAAGAGCGCGAGGCGGAAATTACCTCCGTCGGTGATGCGATGCGCGAGGCCGACGCGATTACGTTTTCGGGCGCGGAAACAGTTGACCGTGGCGTGATGCGGTCAAATCAGGTCGAGAGCGACTATTTCCTCGTCACGCTAGGGGCAGCCGAATGGGGCGCGGCGTCTCGGGCGCAACTGAAGTTCTGGCAGGGCGAAGGCCGCGGAAGCGACCTGCTGTCGACGGTCGTTCCCGCCATCGCCCGACCGTACCTCTATCCTGACCAGTCTGTCGAGGTCGCGCTGCGGATGCTGCGCGAACAGCCCGTCGCCCCGGTCGTGCATCGCGCGGATCCCGCCCGGCTCGTCGGCATGCTCGCGGTGGAAGACCTGCTACGAGCGTCCTCCAATCCTCCTGTCACTTTGCCGTGATCACAAAGTGATCGCGTCGATTCTGCGACCAGCACTGCTCGCCGGCCTGGGTGCAGAAAGGCGCTTCGCGGCCGAGCGTTTTGACCGTCAGTCGTTCGGAGGAGATCCCCAGGTTGACCAAGTAGTCGCGCACGCGCTCGGCCCGACGATCCCCGAGGGCCAAGTTGTATTCGGCGGTGCCACGCTCATCGCAGTGGCCTTCGATACTGATACGCGTGTCGGGCCAGCGGCGGAGCCAGTCCACGTCGCGTTGGAGAGTGGCGACGCCATCGTCGCGGAGCTGATCCTGCTGGAAATCGAAGAACACGTCGCCGAGTGGATGTTCGGCGTTGAGCGCGTCGAGCGATTTGCGCCGAAAGAGTTCATCCTCCGACAACGCGGCCGGGGCTGGTGAGGCCGCGCGGGCGCGCGCGGGTGGCGGAGCGGGAGCCGCCGGCGGCGCGGGCGTCGTGGCCGGCGCAGCGGCGCGCGGGGTGACAGCGGCTGCAGGCACGTGGTGCTGACACCCTGCAACGCAGATTCCGAACAGCATTGACGCCGGGACGAGAACAGCGTAGCGCATCTGAACCTCCAAGACAGCAGCTCATCATAATGCATATGCTTTGACCTCAAAATAAAATGATCATCAACTGATGTCCTGCGAGCGACGTTCAGAATACTTCGCGGCAACGGCCGGCAATCGTGGCGAATACTCCAACAGTGGCCCCTCCCTCCGCGCGTCGTACGCGGCGTCGCGCTGCTGTATCATCGCGTGCAATGGCGAAACGCGATCCAGGTCACGAGAACCACCGGCCGCTCGATCCGGTCCTCGACTTCATGAGGCTGCTGTGGTCGATCGAACACAGCTTGCAGCGGATCTCGAAGAGGATGGAGGCCGACCTTGGCATCACCGGACCACAGCGGCTCGTGCTGCGCGTCGTCGGTCGCTTTCCCGGTATTTCGGCAAGCGATCTTGCGCATGTCGTGCGACTGCACCCCAGCACCATTACCGGTGTGCTGAAGCGGCTGGCCGCGAAGGGCTGGCTCGAACGGCGACAGGACCCGTCTGACACGAGGCGAGTACAGCTTCTGCTGAAGCCGCAGGGAGTCGCGTTTACCCGCACATCACGCGGGACCGTCGAGCATGCCGTGACGGCCGCCCTGGACCACGCCGGAGCGGGCAACGTCCGGGTCGCTCGAACGGTACTCCTCGAAATCGACCGGCGTCTGAACGACATGTGAACGTGACGGCAATAATTTTGACCTCCAATCATTGAGAAAACGTCTATACTCAGCCGCTGTTCCCCAGACATGGCTGAAGCCGACGCGAGCCACCGATCGGGTCGACTCGAGACGACGTACATGCGCGCCCGGCGGCCTGTGGTGCTCGCGGTGTTCGCGCATCCGGACGACGAGTCGCTCGCGTGTGGCGGGACGCTCGCTCGTCTCGCGGATCTGGGGTACAGCGTCGTCCTTCTGTGTGTCTCCAGGGGTGAGCGCGGCGGTGCGGTTGAAAGTGTCCCGGCGTCTGCCGGTGATCTCGTGGAGATCCGGAAGCGGGAACTGGATGCCGCGAGTCAGGTGCTCGGGCTTCAAGCGGTGCACCGGCTCTCGTATCCTGATGGAAATCTCCGCTGGGCGGGGGGTTACCAGCTTCGCGACGACATCGTGCGCGTCATCCGCCAGCACAGGGCTGACGCAGTGATCACGTTCGATGACGACGGCCTGTATTGGCACGCCGACCATGTGGCGGTGCATGAACAGACATCCAGCGCCGTGGGCGCGCTTGGCGTCGAGGCGCCGGCCCTTTATTACGTCACCATGGCCCCAGGCGCGATGCAGCTGGTGGTCGAGCGCGCCTCAGAAAAACGGTGGGTGCGCCCTTCCTCGGGCGTCTGGAGCATCGATCCGAAAGCGTTCGGCGTCGCAACGAATGCGCCCAGTTTCGCCCTTGATGTCAGGCCGTGGGTGGCCAGAAAGGTCGCCGCCCTTCAGTGCCATCAATCGCAGTTTGGCGCCGTCAGTCCCTTTTCCCTGCTGGAGGCGTCTGAAGCATCGGCGTGGCTCGGATTCGAATACTTCAGACGCGCACCCCTCGCTGGACGCCGTGAACGCATGCTCGAAGGAATGGCCGCTCAGCAATCGCGACCGTTGCCGCTAGTCTGAATCTGCGCGATTGCGCAGTTGCGTGCAGCTGGAACGTCATAAGAACCCTAAGGTAAACGGCTTGCAACGAGCCGCCGATACGATGGCTGAGACCCCTCAGCCCATTCGGAGGCGCTCATGAGAACGCGTGCAGTCCTCGCGGCAGCGTGCTGGTGCGTGCTGGCCGGCGGCCACAAAATCGACAGCAACGAGCTGTTGAAGGTTCAGATCTCTCCGCTCGTCGCGCCCGCCCCTGCGCTGATCACCGTCCGAACGGTCGTCGACGTCAACGATGACAACCGAGCCCTCGAAGTCGTCGCCGAGTCGCCCGACTTCGCGCGGCGAAGCTCCATTGAACTCAATAGGCTCTCGCCGAGAGTCAACGTCTTCGACTTTGCGAACCTGCCGGCGGGCAAATACGAAATCAGCGCCGCCCTAATCGGGACGAACGGTGTCCGGGCGACGATGGCGCGGACCGTCTTGATTATGGCCACACCGGTAGCGCGTCGATAGGAATACCGGTCCTGATTCAACGACGGAAATCCGCATGTTGCGATGAAGACCGCCTAGTGAACTTTCGGAATCCCGTCGACGGTTTCAGGCAAGGCTGGCGATGTGATTCGGAGGATCGCCTTGGCGTGATCGGCCGACTCGATCGCTAGCGCCACATCCGCACCCCCATCATTCTGCTCGAGCTGCACGCGTGTCGGCCCGTGGATCGTGTGCGTGATTTGCTCGGAGTCGCGCCACCCAGCAGCGATCGTAATGACGGATTCGCGCTCGGCGAGCTCCGCGACGACGCCGCGCAGCGGCAGATTATCGATTTCCGGTTGCGCCCCAAGCTCTGGCGTCAACACATCGAGCGACACACGCCAACCGTCGTGGGCCGTACTGAACTCGTTCAGTTTCTCAGGCCAGTCGCTCCGCGGAATGACTACAGTTCGCATTGTCGACCTCCCTTTCCACGTATACGTCTGCAATGTCTTCGCCGAGGGGGAGAGCCGTAATCCCGCCAACGACGCCTGCTGATGGGCTGAGGAGCGGGCGTCTTTGCCGGGTTTCCGTCGCTGACTGCCCGCTGTAGGTGAGTTCGGTCTGGCGTCATTCGTGCTTCGAGCTCTCATTGGAGAGCCCATCCCGAGGTGTCGTATGAACCGACTAGAAGTGACGTTCCGAAACCTGAAGACCAGCGAATGGCTCGAACGTGCAATCCGGAACCGCGTCTCCAAGCTCGAAACGTACTACCCGCAAATCGTCTCGTGCCGGGTTCTGGTGGCTGTTCCACATCGCCATCACGATCACGGAAATCCATTTGAGGTGCATATCGAGATCGTCGTACCCGGCGAAGAGATCGCCGTGAGCCGTGCGCCTCGAGTGCGCGAGTTGACACCCAAGGATGCGACCTCGGCGACCAAACGGATGGACATCACCGCGATGCGCAAGGACGTGCTCCTCGTCGTCCGCGGAGCGTTCGACGCGGCCAAGCGGCAGCTTCAGAACTACGCGCGCCGCCGGCGTCATGCGGTGAAGGCGCACACAGCACGGAGGGCCGCCGTCGGCGCCTAGAAGCGGAGTCTGACATGTTGTTCAAAGATCGCGTTGATGCGGGCCGTCAGCTGGCCAAGAAACTCGCGAAGTACGCCGGCCACCAGGATGTCGTTGTCTTTGCGCTGCCTCGAGGAGGTGTGCCGGTTGGCGCCGAAGTGGCGCGAGCGCTCGGCGCGCCATTCGATGTGTTTCTCGTTCGAAAGCTCGGCGTTCCGGGCCATCCGGAACTGGCGATGGGCGCGATCGCCGAAGGCGGCGTAGAAGTCCTCAGCGATCATCTGATTCACGACATCGGCATTCCCGAGGCGGCGATTCGCCAGGTCGCCGTGCGCGAGCGCCTTGAACTCGATCGCCGCGACACGCTCTATCGCCAAGGTCGCCCTCGGCCGCCTGTCCGCGGGCACGTCGTCATCGTCGTCGACGACGGGCTGGCGACTGGAGCATCGATGCAGGCGGCCGTGTTGGCGTTACGCAAGCTGGAGCCATCACGAATCGTCGTCGCGGCGCCAGTCGGCGCGATGGAAACCTGCGAACGTCTCCGCCACGTCGCAGACGACGTCGTGTGCGCGTCTACACCTGAGCCGTTCCAGGCCGTCGGTTTGTGGTACGAACGATTCGATCAGACGACGGACGAGGAGGTGCGGCAGCTGCTGGCGCGCCCTTTTGAGAGCGACGATCCCGTCGTCCTCATCCGGCGGCACGCCATCGAGCTGTCAGGCGACGCGCACGACTACGATGCGCTGCTCGACGCAATCGGCGAGGCTCGCGTGGTTATGATCGGTGAAGCGAGCCACGGCACTCACGAGTTCTATCGCGAACGTGCGCTGATCACGCGACGATTAATCGCCGAGAAGGGCTTTGCCGCTGTCGCTGTCGAAGCCGACTGGCCGGACGCGTATCGAGTCAACCGGTACGTTCGTGGCCTCGGAACCGATCAAGATGCCGTCGAATCGCTCGGCGACTTCGAGCGGTTCCCGATGTGGATGTGGCGCAATGCCGACGTCCTCGATTTCATCGGTTGGCTGCGTGCCCATAACGACACCCTTCCTGGGGACCGTCGCGCTGGCTTCTACGGTCTTGATCTCTACAGCCTGCGTGCGTCGATTCAGGCAGTCCTGACGTATCTGTCCAGAGTGGATCCCGATGCCGCACGGCGCGCGCGCCAGCGGTACGGGTGCTTCGATCAGTTTGGCGATGAAATGCAGCAGTACGGTTACTCCGCGGCCTTCGGGCTGACGCCGAGTTGTGAACGCGAAGTGCTGGCGCAGTTGGTCGAGCTGCAGCGGCAACGGTCGGCGTATGCGACCCGTGACGGCCAGGTGGCTGCCGACGAATTCTTTTTCGCCTCTCAGAACGCGCGCCTCGTCAGAAATGCCGAGGAGTATTACCGCACCATGTTCAAGGGACGCGTCGAGTCGTGGAATCTCCGTGATGAACACATGGCCGAGACGGTTCACGCCCTCATCGCGTTTCTCGATCAGCGACAAGCTGGTGCGCGGGTCGTTCTCTGGGCGCATAACTCCCACCTCGGCGACGCACGGGCGACCGACATGGGGCACTCCGGCGAGTTGAACCTCGGCCAGTTGGTGCGCGAACACTTCGGCGCAGCGGCCGTGAACATCGGTTTCACGACGCATACGGGGACTGTTACTGCCGCCTCGGAATGGGATGCCCCGCCCGAGCGCAAACACGTGCGACCGTCGCTTGCAGGCAGCTACGAGCGGGTGTTTCATGAAGCTGGCATCCGCCGATTCTTGTTGCCGCTTTCACGCGACGCCGCACTTGCAAGTGCACTCACCGGACCGCATCTCGAGCGGGCGATCGGCGTGCTCTACGTTCCACGCACGGAGCGTCAGAGCCATTACTTCCACACGCGGCTCGCCGATCAGTTCGATTTCGTGATTCATATCGACGAGACACGCGCCGTCGAACCGCTCGAGCGGAGTGCCGGCTGGGAGGCGGGAGAGATGGCCGAAACCTATCCGTCAGGATTGTGAAACGCCATGGCGTCCATTCAGGTGCCGACCACGGGCGTGTCTTTGGCGGGGGAATTGACGATTCCGACGGACGCGGCCGGCCTCGTCCTGTTCGCACATGGCAGCGGCAGCAGCCGATTCAGTGCGCGCAATCAGTTCGGAGCGCGAGCCTTGGAACATCGCGGTCTTGCCACCCTGCTGATCGATCTGCTGACGCCGGATGAAGAAAGCGTCGATCAGTACACCGCGCATGTCCGATTCGATATCCCGCTGCTTGCCAGCCGACTCGTCGGCATCGTGGACTGGCTGAAGGCGCAGCCGATGACGGCGCCGCTGAAGATCGGCATCTTCGGCGCCAGTACCGGCGGCGGTGCCGCGCTCATGGCGGCTGCGGCGCGGCCGCACGAGGTCGCCGCCGTCGTCTCGCGAGGCGGCCGTCCCGATCTCGCCGGTGACGCACTCGGCCGCGTTCTGGCCCCGACGCTATTGATCGTGGGCGGGGCGGATCCGTCCGTGATCGCGATGAACCGCGACGCCATGCAGCGAATGCATGGCGCCGTGTCGCTCCAGATTGTGCCCGGCGCAACGCATCTGTTCGAGGAACCTGGAACGCTCGAACGCGTCGCCCAGCTCGCGACCGACTGGTTTCTACAGGGTCTTAATGTCGATCTTGGTTGATGTCTTGGTCGCCACGGGTGCCGTGATTCGTAGAAGACCGTCTTTGTAGTCGGCTTTGACCTGACCTGGATCGATTCGCTCTGGGAAATGGATCGATCGGAACAGCTGGCCGCGCTCGAACTCGCAGAGCTGCACATTGCCTTTCTCCGCCTCGTGGCTGTGCCCGACTTTTGCCTTTATCAGCACGTCGTCCTGCGTGACCTCGACGTCGAGATCAGCCGCCGCCACTCCCGCGGTCGCGGCCAGCAGTTCGTACTGACCATTTTTGCGGCGAAGCTCGATGGCCGGTTTCCACACGAGCTCGTGCTCGGCATTGAGCCAGTCCGACACCGCACTTCCGATACCTCCGCTGTCTCTGAAGAGCGAATATGCACGCTCGCTGATCGCATGATTCAGTCGATCGAGCTCACCAAGAATCGTGTCGGTTGTCCGCACGCCGATGCCATTCTTCGCCATAACGTCTTCTCCGCCTGACAGATGTTTAAGGTTCCTACCGGCGGTACAAAGGCACCGCAGGTCTGCCGCATCCTCCAAGCAATCGATGTTCCGCCGATGGACGAGACCTGCCGTCCGCAGTCGTCGCTCATCCAGGGGCATACCCTTTGCTCGTTTTGGCAGGGGAGGTGCTCGATGACGCGCACAGCTTCCGGCTGGCATCGTCCGTGGGTGAACGCGATCGAGAGCGTCCTCGGACACGTCGCGGCTACTGTCATCGGGTTCGTGTTGATGGTGATTGGGCTCGGCCTCAGCGTCACGATGGTCATGCTGCCGATCGGAGTGGCTATCGGCTTGACCGGTGTCGCGCTTTTCGTCGGCGGCCTGTTCGCGCACATCGGATCTGATGTGAAGAGTTGATCGCGACGCTTGCGACAGTTCTCCATGACTCGGCGGCAGATCGCGCCCTCGCCGTTCTACGGTCGTGCTTGTCAGCTCCAGATCGGAGGCGCATAGCTGTCGCCAGTGTTCCACGGAGCACGGTCATGGCAGACATGCTCGTCGACGGCGCGTGACGTTGCAGGTTATTTGCGGCTCGTCGAGTCGATTGCCCTTGAATCCTCATGGAATCGTGTTCGACAATCGGAGCGTCGAATAGAAAACGCCCCATGGCTGCGCGTCGTGTTCCCGTCAACGGTGGCATCGGCACGATCGAACTCATTCAAAATTTCCGCGGTGTCGCGTCACTCTGAGCGAGGTTGTCATGGAACACACCGTCGAACGTCTCCGCGCTGAATTCCTCGAGATGCCAGGGTTGCGACTTACGTTGAATCAGATTCATCGATTCTGCGGGCTCGAGCGATCCGTGTGTTCGGCCGCACTCGACGCGCTCGTCAAGGAGCGGTTTCTGTGTGCGAACCCCGACGGCACCTACGCGCGCCTTACCGATGGGACGGCGCCGCGTCTGCGGCCCGCAAAGGCGGCACTCGACGCGCGAGAGCTTCACCGCCAGGCCTCGTAGTCGCGTACAACCTCCCGCGTTCGTCTTCGCGTCTCCTCACGATCTGCCCGCCACGAAGCCCTGGAGAAGAGCGCCGTCGTCACGGCGCCAGCGCTCGTCTGTCTGGGCAACAATGACGGGCACCATGCGCCACTCGCCCTTCTTCCCGCTCTGCGTGTTCGCTGCCGCCTTTGGATGGGCTGAGGCCTCCACG
>Ga0335079_10009752_pt1 | contig 10939 bp, 9 predicted proteins | sample Lox_Sample_33_FD_206719 | JGI IMG/M metagenome (GOLD analysis project Ga0335079, IMG submission 206719) | Soil microbial communities from Loxahatchee National Wildlife Refuge, Florida, United States - Lox_Sample_3.3 | ecosystem: Environmental > Terrestrial > Soil > Wetlands | place: USA: Florida... | reverse complement strand
CGCGGCCGGACTCGTCAACAAGGATTAGGCAAGGACGGTCAGCGGCAAACTCTCCAGAACAGGTTATCGGAACACCGTGCAACCGCGCAACCTGGAGTTAACGTATTGAGTCAGGCTTCGGGGGGACACACGCCAGACATGTGTCTGCGCCGATCCAATCTTCAGGATGGGCGTTATGGCGGCCAAGTGAACGGGCAGGCCGTCGCTGGACCCTGGCTGACTTCTCGTTTGTAATCCTGCGCAATTCTCTCGAACGCCGTTTTGGGCAACGTAGCGGATCCGCTCCCCTTCCAATCGCGCCTGAAATCGTGGTGGCCGTTTCCGCTCGTGATGAGCCGGGCCGTGCTTTGCCGCAGTTCGGTCGCTGAGGTGTCCTTGGGGCGACGCGAACTGCCCGTTCACGTTCCCACCCTTCGACAGTTCGACACAGCAGCGCGCCCATAAGAGTTCAGGAAATGCTTTTGGTTCAAGAGCATAAGGGCGTGAGGCGAGGTTGGCGCACCGCTTGCTCTGCCTGGGAGTTCACAAACGACCAAAGCAAGGAGGATGGGCTCAATGAAAAGCAGAAGAATAGCGGTGAGTGCGGCGATTACGGGAGTGCTCGCCGTCATAGGCGGCTGGACCATCGCCGCGCAGGATAAGCAGGACAAGTACACTCTGAAGGTGCCGGGCGGGCTGGCGTTCTCCGAGATCAAGGGATACGAAGACTGGCAGGCTGTCGGCCCGAGTCTGACCGAGGCCGCAAACGTGATCAGACTCATCGTTGCGAATCCCGTGATGATCGACGCATACAAAAAAGGTGTTCCCGGTAATGGCAAGCCCTTCCCGGACGGTTCCAAGATTGTGAAGATTGAATGGAGACCGAAAAAGTTAACGGATCCCCCTTTTTCAGCGAGCACCCCAGACACGGTGCCTGGTGACCTGACCGAGGTCGAGTTCATCGAGAAGGACAGCAAGAGATTCCCGGACACGCACGGATGGGGATATGCCATGTTCGACTATGACGCCGCATCCGGAACGTTCGCACCTGCCAACTCGTCCAGCAAGCCGCCGCAGGGGCACGACGCCAAGTGCGGCGGCGCATGTCACACGCTAGCGGCGTCAAAGGATTACATTTTCACGGATTATCGGAACAGGTGAAGCGATATCAGGAGGGAAGCGAACTCACCGAATCGCACAGACGCATGAGAGGGTCGAGACGAGACTGACCAGGGGGTTGGTCACGCCTCACAGACTTTCGCAAAAAGCGTGCAGGCGCTCATTGAACTCTGCCGGGTCGTCCCAGAAAGCCGCGTGCCCCGTCTTTGTCAGATGAACCTGCGCGTGCGGCATCGCCGCCTTGTGCTTCTCTACGGCGGCGGGTCTGACAATCGCATCCGCGGCGCCATGTGTAATCAGCACAGGCTTGCGGATCCGAGGCAGGAGGCCGTCGTTATCGAAGGAGCGCGACAACATCGCCTGACGGACATATGGCGGCACCGAGACATTGTATCCCAGCATGAGATACAGTTCGGTGGCCAAGGGCTCCTTGGCGAAACACAGCCGCAGCAAGCCCTCCAAACCGCGGACACTCGTCTCGGTGTCCGTGGAGAAGAACTGCGGGACGAGGCTGAGAAATTCATGAGTGAGGACTGAAGTAGCCTCCTCACTGCCCAGTTTCGTGACCGCACCCACGAACTGGAGGCCACCGAGCCCGTCGTCGCCGTAGTGCCGGATGTAGTCGAGGAAGACAAGCGGACCGTAGGACCAGCCGGAGAGCACTGGATGGTCGAGTTTTAGCGCCTGGATGACCGCGTTGACGTCGTCCGCCCACTGCTTCGAGTCGTCATAGCCCTGGCGGGGCTTGTCCGAGAAACCATGACCTCGCATATCCAGCGCGACTAGTCGATGATCTTCGGCCAGGCTCGAGTTGATCTGTCGACTCCACTGCAACCAACACTGCGACAAGCCGTGGATGAAGACGATCGGACGGCCTCTTGGATTTCCTGTCTCTACCACGTATAGCTGGATACCTCCAGTGGTTGTGATTCGATGGCTCTTCATTTCATGTTCCTCCTCCGCGGATGGGCGCGCGCAATCCCCGATTGCGGCCCGAAAATGCTCACATTAGTGTAGACGAATAGTGTCAGGGACGGCACGCGGCTCCCACGACACCTTTGGGCGAATCGGCCGTAGGACGCGGCCGGACTCGTCAACCAGGATGAGGCAAGGACGGATCGGACCTGAGCAACACTTCTGCGCCGGCCCAATCTCCTGCGTTACGCGACCAGGCGGGTTACTTCCCGGTGCCCGGTCACTCGGGAGTTGTGCTTGACGATCACGCATGAGCCCTTGGTTCAGGGTATTCGCTCGCCTTGGGGGAACTCCGACGATCGCCGCGGTATCGGCCGGGAGGCTGCCCAAACTCACGCTTGAATGCTCGATTGAAGGCCGCTTCCGACTCGTATCCGACGTCGGCGGCGATGTCGGCGACGCCTCGCGATGTCCCTTCGAGCGATCGCGCGGCCAGTTGAAGCCGCCAGCGGGTCAAATACGTCATCGGCGGCTCGGAGAGATATCGGGTAAAGCGCTCCACCAGAGCCGATCGCGAAATGCCCACCTCGTCGGCGAGATCCGCAATCGTCCACGGATGGGCAACGCGGCTATGGAGCAATCCGAGGCTCTTCCCCACAATGGGGTCGCGTGCTCCCGTGAGCCATCCCATTTGTTGTTCGGGCAAGCTGGCAACGTAGCGCCGTAAGGTGTCCACGAACAAAGCCTCCGAGAGTTTCGCCAGCATGGCTTCGCTGCCGACCCGTCCCGAAGCCGCTTCTTCCACCAGGTGCATGATGGAACTCTCCAGCCAGTGCCCGGCGCGATCGGTCCGGACGTTGACCGTAAAAACGGATGGAAGTCCGCTCAGGATCGGCCGGCTAAGGTAGGGGTCGCAGGTCATGTACCCGCACACGAACCGCGAAGTCTCCCCGCCGCCGCCGGCACGCAAGGGGCTCAAGTCGCGCGACTTGATCTTGGCATTAATCCCGTAGTTAGGGAATGGTGGTTTCGCCCCCTTGCTGCTCATATGGTGAGGGTCCCCATGCGGAAAGATGACGATATCTCCCGCCTTGAGCTCGATGGACGGCTCATCTGCTAGCTCGATGATGGCCCCGCCTTCGACCACTAAATGGTAGGTCACAAGGTGTGCTGCCCCCGGAGCAAGCCTGGCCGTCATCACATTCGCCGCGGGCATCGACAAGCCCCAGGGAGCCGAGAATTCCGCGGTGAAGAACACGGCGCCGTTCAGCTTGACCCCGCTCAGGATCTCGGAGAATGCATCCATTCAGTCCTTCCGGACCTTCTGCAAAGTTCCCTGGTCCCCAGGCAAAGGAATCTGTTTAGGTTGGCCGTCCGAGCAAATCATCGGGACGCTCGGGCATGGTCGTTCCAGCAGGCGCATCGCACAATTATAGTCCTGAAGCCGAGCATTGACACCATTTAGGAGACGAGCATGAAAGCCGCAGAGACGATGAATCCAAACAAAGCGTTGTGGGAAAAAGGCGACTTTACCGAGATAGCCGCCTTCATGCGTGAATCTGGAGAAGCAGTCGTGAATTCGATCGGGATAACGCCGCCGCTGCGGGCTTTGGACCTGGGCTCCGGAGATGGCACCACCGCAGTTCCCCTGGCTCGCAAGGGCGCGGAAGTTGTCGGCATCGACATTGCCCGGAACCTCGTGGAAGCCGGGAACAAACGAGCCGCGGAAGCGGGGCTCGACCGGCTGAAGTTTCATGAAGGCGACGCGAGCAACCTGGAAGGAGTCGGCAACCATTCGTTTGATTTGACCCTCTCCATGTTCGGCGCCATGTTTGCACCCAAACCCTTGGATGTCGCCAAGGAGATGGTCCGGGTCACAAAACCAGGCGGCCGCATTGTGATGGGCAACTGGATTCCCAACGATCCGACATTCGTGTCGCAGCTCCTCAAAGTAAGCTCGGCGTTCACGCCTCCGCCTCCGGAAGGTTTCGTCAGCCCGATGACCTGGGGAGTGGATTCTCATGTCGTCCAGCGCTTTGTCCAGGCCGGAGTGCCCCAGGAGAAAATCTCCATGGACAAGGATACGTACTACTTTGTCTCGCCCGACAAAAGCCCAACACGGTTCATCGAATTATTTGAAAAATTCTATGGCCCGACCATGAACGCAGTGGACGCGGCTCAAAAAAGCGGGAAGCTGGATGATCTCCACAACCAACTTGTGGAACTGGCGAAAGCACAGAACAAAAGCACGAACGGAGGCACTCTCATCCCTGCCACGTTCATGCGAGTCACGGTTTCCCTATAAAAACTTTAAGGAGATTTCAAATGTCCATGTGGCGCCCCGATCCTACGTTCTACCCTTCGCCCGAGATGGCGATGCAAGCACCTTCGGAAAAGCTGGCGTTCGTCGCTATGCTCAACGGAAAGAATAACGGCCGTCACGACGCATTAGGCGTCGTGGACGTCGATCCCGCATCCTCGGGTTACGGCCATATCGTCGGCCAGGTGGACATGCCGCATGCCGGCGACGAGTTGCATCATTTCGGCTGGAACGCATGCAGCGCCTGCCTGTGCCCGCACGCTCCGCATCCCCATGTGGAACGCCGCTACCTGGTGGTGCCGGGCATCCATTCGTCGCGCATACATATCATTGACACCAAGCCTGATCCGCGCAAACCGCAGATCGTGAAGGTGATTGAACCGGAGACGTTGGCCGCGCGCACGGGATACGCATCCCCTCACACGATTCATTGCGGTCCCGACGGAATCTTTGTCAGCGCGCTGGGAGCTCCTGACGGCGGCGGTCCCGGCGGAATTTTCGTCATGGATCACGAGAGTTTCGATGTCCTCGGGAAGTGGGAGCTGGATCGTGGACCTCAGAAACTCTCCTATGACTTCTGGTGGCACTTAGGATACGACACCGTGATCACCAGCGAATGGGGCACGCCCAGCATGGTGAACAAAGGATTGAATCCGGAAATTCTGCTGAGTGGCGGCTACGGCCACAAGCTGCACGTCTTTGACCTGATCAAGAGACGTCATCAGCAGGAACTCGATTTAGGCTCCGAGTATCAGATGACGCTGGAACTGCGGCCGGCGCACGACCCCACTCGCGCTTACGGCTTTCTCGGAGTGGTGGTCTCGCTGAAAGATCTTTCCGCATCGGTCTGGCTCTGGTATCGCGACGACGGCAAATGGGGAATCAGGAAAGTGATCGAAATTCCCGCCGAGCCTGCCGATCCGGCCACCTTACCGCCGCTGCTGCAGGGATTCAAGGCCGTTCCGCCGCTGATTACGGACATCAATCTCTCTCTTGACGACCGCTTCCTGTATGTTTCCTGCTTTGGCACCGGGGAGTTCTTGCAGTACGATGTCTCCGATCCTTTCCACCCGCGGAAGACCGGATCGGTGCACCTCGGTGGCATCGTTCGCAAGGCTGCGCATCCCAAGCAGCCCAAGACTCCGCTCAACGGCGCTCCGCAGATGGTCGAGCTCAGCCGCGACGGCAAGCGCATCTACTTCACCAATTCTCTCTACTCACCTTGGGACGCGCAGCTTTATCCCGAAGGCATCCAGAGCTGGATGGTGAAGCTCGACGCCAAACCGGAAGGCGGCATGGAGATCGATCCCAGGTTCTTCGTAGATTTCGGTGAGCTCCGCGGTCATCAGGTGCGTCTGGAAGGCGGCGACGCTTCCTCAGACTCCTACTGCTACGCATGAGCGAACAATTAGCAATCTGGCCCATGCTGTTTTTGTTGGGGGCTTATCACGGCATCAATCCCGGAATGGGGTGGCTGTTCGCGGTGGCTCGCGGAATGCAAGAGCATCGCGCGCGAGCGGTCGCGTGGTCGCTGCCACCCATCGCCCTGGGCCACGCTCTATCCATCGGCGTGGTGGTTCTCATCGCTGGATTGGCGCAGGTGGCGCTGCCGCTGATGTACATTCGCATCGGCGTGGCCGTGGCGCTGGTGGGGCTGGGCGTGTACAAGCTGATCAACAGCCGGCACTTCCGCTGGGGCGGCATGCAAGTAGGCTTTCGCGAACTCACCATCTGGTCGTTTCTAATGGCGTCGGCGCACGGCGCTGGCCTTATGGTGCTGCCGGTGGTGCTGGCGGGACCTCATGCGCATTGCCACATCGCGTCGCAAGGCGCCGCCAGCGGCATCTGGGCCACGCTCATCCACACGCTGGGATACTTCACCGTCACCGCAGCGGCGGCGTTGCTCGTTTATCAGAAATTCGGCCTGGCAATGCTTCGCCGGTCGTGGTTCAATCTGGACCTGATCTGGGCTATCGCATTGGTGGTAACCGGCTTTGTAGCGCTAATCGTTTGAAATTAATCAACAGTTTGTATCGAGTTCCTGGGAGTCTGATCCGCGTCGGAACGCGCAGGTCTACTAGCCGTACCCCGGCGGCGCCACGAACCCTCCGGTCAATTCCGCAATGCGACCCGCGATGTCGATCGGCGTGGCGTCTTCCAGGTAAGGGCCGAGTATCTGAATTCCGCAAGGCATGGCTTCGGCCGTGCGGCCTGCGGGGCAAACCGTGGCCGGGTTGCCGCTCAGCGTCGCGTGGAAGATCCACTTCAGCATGTCGAGATACTCGCGCGGGCCCGCGGACGTCGCGATCTTCCGCTCTTGCAGGTTCGGGCTATGATCATGCGGGAACGCGGTGACGAAATCGACGGGCATGAGGAACGCGTCATGGTCGCGGAAGTAGCCGGCCCAGAATCTGCGCGCTTCGCGCTGCAAGCCCACGGCGGCGCCCCACGCGCGGTGCGTTGATGCGTCGGTCGGCATGACGGCCGCAAGCAGCATGGTGACATACCCGCCGTACCATTCGGCGAGCTTGATCCCCGCCGGCCATCCTTGTTCCAGCCGCGCGCCGGCTTTGCTCAGCGCGTCGATGGTTTTCTCCAGCACCTGCCTCACCTGGGGCGTTACCGGGCAAAAAGGATCATCCAGCACGTAGCCGATCCGGTAGTCGCGCAGACGCGAGCCGCGCGCGGGCGGCAACTTCCACGAATACGCGATGCGATGCACTCCGGCCGGCCCTCCTGCCACTTCCATGCCGAGTAGCAGATCCTGCGCGCTGCGTGCCAGCGGGCCGTTGACTGAAAGAAGCTCAGGCGCAGGATTGGCGTTGGGCGGATTGATGAAATCGTTGGGAACAACGTCGAGGGTGGACTTATGACCGAACACGCCGCAGAAATGCGACGGTGTGCGGATGGAGCCGCCGATGTCGCTACCGAGTTCGAAGAATCCCATCCCGGCGGCGAGCGCCGCCGCACCGCCGCCCGTTGACCCGCCCGGCGTCCGCTCCAGGTTCCACGGGTTGTTGGTTGTACCCGCCAGCTCGTTGTAACTCTGGAAATCCGACGCCCATTCCGGCAGATTGGTTTTGCCCACGAGGATTGCGCCCGCGTCGAGAATTCTCTGCACCGCCGGCGCATTCTCCTTCGGGACGCGGTTCGCGTACATTTTAGACCCGCATGTCGACCGGATGCCGGCCGTGTCTTTGTCGTCCTTCATCACCACGGGAACGCCGTGCATCGGCCCCCACAGCTTGCCCTGCGCCAGCGCATCATCGGCGGCGCGGGCGCGCGCTATCGCCTGCTCCTCAGCCAGCGTGACAAAAGCGTTGATGCGAGTGTTGTATTTGCGAATCCGCCCGAAGACGTGCTCGGTCAGTTCGCGCGAAGAGATCGTTCCTGTTCGGATGGCGCGCGCCGCATCGGTGGCGCTGCCGAAATCGGGATCGAAGCTGGCGCTGGCGCGAGCAGCAAGACCGGCGAACGGCGCGAGGCTCAGGGTGCTGAGAAAACGGCGTCTTGGGATCAACATGGGGGACGATTGTAACACTGGTGCGACGGCCGAAAAGCTGACGTAAGCCGTCAACGATCGACACGCTCCGGCTAACTGGCAAAGCGGCTGAGCACCCGCTCGATGAAGTCCTCCAGTTGCAAGCTCGCCTCGTTGCGGGAGTAACTTTCATCGAATGCCTCCACGATCAGCCGGGTGCAACCGCGCCAGGGCGAATAGGATGAACTTCGATATGGGGCGCATGGCACACCGAGCTCCATCCGTTTTCTCGTAAAGTCCAGCACGTGCTGGAGATCAAAGTGCTTTCTCCGGTCAGCATGCGCCGCTGTGCTGGGGGCAAAAACGATCATTCGAACACATACTCGGCGCCCGATATCGTCGCCTCAAGGGATGTCCGGCCAGGCCCCTTTATTGATCTCCCGATGTAGATCCGTGGCCATACAATACGCGCTACACCCTGCCTCCAACGAAGCTCTGGGGAACACCCCAAACATGCGGAGCGCATCAGCAATTAGCCGCACGCCGTCCGGTTTTCGTATCGGTTCATTGAATTCAACAGACGGTTCTTTGACCTCGGCAATGAGACAGTCCACCGACGCCTGGTCCTTGGGCAGCACCAATGAGGCGTCCCGTTTGGCGTGAGTTCCTCTTGATCCGCATTGCGAACTGCGAGAAGGTCGGACTCTGACCGTAGTCCGAATTCCTCGGGTCTCCGATGATAGAGGTAGTTTCTAATGCAGAAGTAGCCATTCAGTCGCAGGTACAGCTCAACCAGCGATTCCAGAACGTCCGCGCGCCGCAGATTCTGAGGGAAGTTCAAGACAGGCCCTCCCTTTACCCCTTCAGCGGAAGCAGTTCCGCCACCCTCACCTTGTGCGGCCGTTCGAGCGTCCCCACAATCACCCACGCCCCCGGGTTCATGTCGCTGATCACTTCGCGGCAGCGACCGCACGGCGGCATCAGATAAATGTTATCCGGTCCATCGCCGCCGAGCGCGACGATGGTGTCCAGGTCTGCGTGTCCGTGCGCAACCGCGTGGCAGATGGCCGCGACTTCGCCGCACACATCTGCGAATCCGACACTCGCTTCAATGTGAATGCCGGTGAAAACCTCTCCGCTGGTTGTCCTGAGGGCGGCGGCTACCTCGTGCCGCCCGGCGCGATAGAGCCTCCGCCGCGTGTCCTTGGCGTTTTCAATCAGCTCCCGATCCTTGTGATCCAGCTCCAAAATCCCAACCCCCAAATCCCAAATCCTATTTGCCCGGCCTCACAATCTTGTCCACATCCCGCACGCCATACTCCGGCCCCAGCTTGCGGTAATCTTCCGCCGCACGCGCATTGCGGTCCCAGGCAATCTTGCCGTCGCGCACGGTGAGTTCGCACTCGAGCCGCTGCTTGCCCGTGAGCTTGCCGCCGGATGCGTCGTAAAAGCCGAAATCGCCGGAGCGCAATTCCCAGACTGCGACGTCCGCTGGCGCGCCCACCGACAAATGCCCGAGTTCGGGGTGCTGGATTTCGACCGAAGGGTTGATGGTCGATTCGCGGATCACCTCGACCAGCGGCTCGCCCATGGCGAGAAACTTCGACATCGTCGTCGGCATATCCATCATGCCGGCGTTCATGCTCCCGCCATGAAGATCGGTTGAAATTGAATCGGGATAAAAACCCTGCGCGACGGCGGGCGCTGCGTTGCGAAACACGAAGCTGCCGCCGCCATGGCCCACGTCGAAGATCACGCCGCGTTTTCGTGCTTGCCGCAGGTAGTCGTAGAGCTTGCCGTGCTCATCCACCCAAGGCACCGGCGCGCGAAAGCAGTGCGTGGTGATGTCGCCGGGCCGCAGATGCTCGGTCACGAGCTGCCAGTAGGGGCGCTCGGGCAGGAACCAGCCGAAGTCCACCATCACCGGAATGCCGGCGAGCTTGCCGGCCTCGACTGCGCGATCGACCGAGGCCCAATCCGGCTTCTGGTAGTGCGCCGTCTTCACGCCGACCACTACATCCCGATGCTTTTTGGCGAGCCGAGCCACTTCCTCCGGCTGGAACTCGCTCTTCTCCTGCTCCGCGGCGTCGGTCAGCATGCCGAGCCCGGCGATGTTGATGAACGCGAACACGCGCGTCTTCGCGCGGTCGATCACGAAAAACCGGAAGGTCTCAAACCCGCGCCAGCCCGCGCTGCCGGCGTCCACCATCGTGGTTACGCCCGTGCGAAAGCTGAAGGCATCCGGCTGGACGCCCTCATCGCCCGCCCACGCCCCCGCCGCGCCTGTGGTGAAGAACAGGTGCGTGTGAATATCCACGAGGCCAGGCGTGACGTAAAGCCCGCGCACATCCACCACCTTCTTCGCTTGCGAGGCGCTGATGTCCGGCGCGACGGCTGCAATCTTGTCGCTTGTAATCGCCACGTCCATCTGCGCATCGACGCCGTTTTTGGGATCGATTACGTGGCCGGCTTTCAGCACCAGATCGTACTGGGCTGGAGCTGTAACCGAGAGAATCACAGTGAGCAGTGCGCAACGCACCGGGGATGGCATGTCTGGAGTTTTATCACAGAGTGGCGGGCCGTTTTACGCCGCTTTGGCGACGGTGCCGGCGACGCTCGCTTCGCCCGCCCGCATCGCCAGATTCACGCCCATCCAGTAAGGCATGAAGTATGGCACGGCTGGAATCGCGAGAACGAAGCCGAGGATTCCCAGCGGGCCCGGAGCCAATGGGAAAAAAGGCACCAGACACAGCGCCACGATGCTGCCCCCGACGAACGCCCAGCAAGCCACCTTACCCATCCACCCGGCTTTGCGCTGCGATGCGGCGTAGAACGCCGTGCCTAAGTAAGCGAGTACCGCCCAGAAGATCGTGAGGTAAACGAAATAATTGCGAAAAGGTTCTACCCAGCTTGGTTCCCGTCCCGTGCTGGCCTCCTGCTGCACCGCCTCAAAACCGATCTGAAGCGCGGCATTCACCACCGTGAACAGCAGCGTAGAGAGCAGCATGGTCGTGTAGCCCAAAGATGAGAGAACGTGTTCACCGGTTTGGTACAAAGCCGAGCGCAGCACCGTCAATCCCCCCAGAGCGAGAACCGCGCCGATCAGAAGCGTCGTGTAGCGGAAC
>Ga0335079_10009747_pt1 | contig 10941 bp, 5 predicted proteins | sample Lox_Sample_33_FD_206719 | JGI IMG/M metagenome (GOLD analysis project Ga0335079, IMG submission 206719) | Soil microbial communities from Loxahatchee National Wildlife Refuge, Florida, United States - Lox_Sample_3.3 | ecosystem: Environmental > Terrestrial > Soil > Wetlands | place: USA: Florida... | reverse complement strand
CAACACGCGTTCATCCGCCGTTGCCACGTGGGTGTGCGTGCCCAGGACGGCCGTCACGCGCCCATCCAGATACCAGCCCATGGCCTGCTTTTCGCTCGTGGCCTCCGCGTGCATGTCTACGATGATGATCTTCGGGGGTCCGGCGCTGTCCACAGAGGTCGACGCGATTCGCTCCAGTTCGCGGTCCGCCGTGCGGAACGGGCAGTCGTTCGGCGCCATGAACGTCCGGCCTTGCAGGTTCAGCAGCGCAAACGGTACGCCGTTCTTCGCTTTGCCCGCAAACACGCCCCGTCCCGGCGAATCCGGCGCGAAGTTCGCCGGCCGCAGCAGCCGCGGCTCCGTCGCAAAATACTCCAGGATTTCCTTGCGGTCGAAGATATGGTTCCCGCCGGAGAGCACTTCCGCGCCTGCCGCCAGCATTTCCTCCGCCAGCTTCGGAGTGATGCCAAACCCCGACGCGGCGTTCTCGCAGTTCACGATTACGAGATCGGCGCTGTGCTCGGCCCGCACCGCGGCCAGCTCTTCCCGTACGATCTGCCGGCCGGGCGAACCCACCACGTCGCCAACGAAGAGAATTTTCATCGCGCGCCATTCTAGCAGAGCCTGTGGCGCCGGCCTGTAGCTCAGGCACAGCCACTGTCCGCCTGACCGGACAATGGCCGACCCGAGGCGTTCGTTTTGCCCTAGAAGTGAAACCCCAGCTCCACCGTCTCCGTTCGCGGCGTGACGTAGTGCGTGCCGCTGAAGGTCGAGAGGAAGTTGTAGAGCGCCACTTTGTTCGTCAGGTTAATCACGTTGAACCGCAGGCTCCACTTGTAGCGGTCCCCGCCGAACAGGTTGTCTGTTCCCACGCCGATGTCGAACAGGTGCCGGGACGCGATCCGCGGCGGGTTCTTGTCGTCGTCTTCCGTGCCGGGTGCGGGAATGCTGATGAGCGTCGAGCCGTAGAGGTTTGGCGCGCACGACGTGAGCGGCGCCGCGAGCGTGGGCTTCTGCGTGCCGCAAAAGAGGCCCGCCTCAATCTGCTGCGCCGCGCTCAGCACCGTCAGGTCCACTGGCGTGGTCGTGTCCGTGGCAAACGGCACCGCGCCCGCCACCAGACCGCTGTCATACCGCCAGTTGAAGCCCAGCCAGGGCCCACGGCCGTGCCACCACGGCGTCTGATACTGCAGGTGCGTGGTCTGGTTGAAGTGCTCGTCGTGGTCGATGCGGAACACCCCGATCGATCCGGGTGTGGCGCCGGCCCCGCCGAGCTGGGGTGTAAAGAAACGCGCGGCCACGCTGGACATGACCACAAAGGCCGAAAAGCCGTGGAAGTTGGGCACGCTGATGCGTCCCAGCACCCCGGGGATCTTCGAGTTATGCCACGCGATGGGAAACGTGATCGGCGTGTTACCAAGAATGCTGAAGTCGTAGGCGTTGTGCGTGTACTTCCAGATGTACTCGCCGTCCACCACGATGTACTTGCCAAAGGCCTGCTGCAGTCCGACGTGGAACTCGTTCCGCCAACCAGGCGAAAACGGCGTGGTCGCCAGATCGGACGACGCGCAGCCCAGCAGCGGGTTCAGCACCGCGGATGCGCACCCGCTGTTGGAAAGCACCAGGTTTTCATTGAACGGCGTCTCCAGGATGCGCGCGTAGGAGGCACGCAGCACCGTGTTGGTCTTCTTGATGTTGTAGGCCACGCCGAGCCGCGGTTCCGGCTCTCGATGAACCGTCAGTCCATTGTAGAGATCCCCGCGAATCCCCAGGTTGAACGACCAGTTCCGCACCGAGATGGTGTCCTGCACATACATCGCCAGCTCCTTCACGTCGGTGTGACCGTTGAAGGCAAAGAGCGCTGCCGTTGTGTTGGCGCAACCGCTCGAGGGCGCCGGCGTCGGGCGCGTCAGGTCCAGGCACGCCAGCACGGGATTGAAGTCCGGGTTCGCCGCCTGCCCGGCCAGCGCGCCGCACTGCGCCGGATCGTTCACCAGCACCCCGCCCACGAATGACGGCGTCGGAATCGTGCCCGTCGCCGCATCGATGCAGGGCGAGTTGAGGAATTGATTCACGATTCCCAACCGGTCGTGTTCGTCCAGAAATGTCTGCTGGTAGCTGATGCCGGCCTTGATGTTGTGGATTCCCTTTACGTAGGAGATGTCCGCGCGCGCGCCGCCGTCGAGGAGCGTGCGGTGTTGCGATACGGTTTCATTCTGCAGGTTGGGCACATTCGGCGGCACGATGCTGGCCGGCGCCAAGTCGGAGAACGGATCCGCGCTCGGGTAATAGTGATAGGCGTCGCGCCGCACCCAACCGGCGAGCGTGAACAGGGTCGAGGAATTGATCAGGTGCGTCCAGGAGGGCGCGATGTCGAACGTCTCGATCTTTGATCGCTGGTCCGTAGCCGGCACGGGATTCCCGAACGGGTCCAGGATGCCCGTCTGGAGGTTGTCGATGGAATTCGGAGTCTGGAACCACGAGCGCGAGTACGCCAGATTCAAGTGCACGGTGTCCTGGGGGTTGATCACGTAGTCGACGCGGTCAAATATATTCTCCAAGTTGCCTTTGTCGTTGAAAACGCTGAACTGCGGCGGGTCCAGGAAGCGCCCGGTATCCAGCCCGCTGACGGAAACGAAGTTGCCCCAGTTCTTTCCGCCGTAGGCCAGATTGGCGCCCGCGGTGGCGGAGCCGAAGCTGCCGTATGAGCCGTACACCTGGCCATGAGCAACCGTCTCACCCAGGCCCGAGCGGGTGGTGGCCACAATCACCAGACTCGTTTTGTCGCCGAATTCCGCCGGGGGCGCGCCGGATATCACTTCCAGCGATTGGATCGAGTCCGCGGGAATCTGGTTGGAGAAAACCTTGCTCTGCTGGTCCGTAATCGGCTGACCGTCTACGGAAAACGAGTTTTCCGCGTGATCCCCCAGCCCGTGGAACAGCCCGTTCGAGTCCGCTGCTACTCCGGGTGTGGTGAGCGTGACCAGTGAGCTCACCTCCGACGACGGGCTCTCCAGCGGCACACGGTCAAACAACTTCCGGTCCACGTCCGTGTGGAAGGTGGAGTCGGTTTCAATGAGGTCCGATCCCGAGCTTTCCACCACCACCGTCGATGCCGATCCCGCGAGCTGCAACGCCACAGAAACGCTCACCGGTACGCTGGCGCGCACTTCCACGTCTTGCGCCGAAATCGCAAAACCCTTCGCCTGCACTGTCATGTGATACGGATTGAAGGGCACGTTCGCGAAGCGGAACGCGCCGGTGGAATCCGTCACCGTCGATTGCTCATAATGGCTTACCGGATTTTCGATGCTCACCTGCGCATTCGGCACCACAGCGCCCGATGGATCTTTTACAATGCCGTCAATCGTCCCCGAACCTCCCTGCTGCGCCAGCGCAAACCCGGCCGGCCAGCACACGCAGACAATCACCAGCAATCGCGAGATAAAACGAATCGTACGCATGAATCCTCCCCAACGTGGAGCCGGCCGGTGATTTGCTGGGAAGCCACTGGAAAACAAGCGAAGCCGCCGGCAAGCCGTTTCGCCGGCGCGCGCACTTCCCTTCAATTGCGCTTGTGAGTGAACGAGTGTTCTACGCGGCGGGCGGAGCGCGCGATCGAGCGCTGTGGAGAAACAGCCCGAGAGCAACCGCTGAGGCTTGGGCGCCAATCTCCGCGCGAACCCCAAGCGGAGCCGGCAGCACTGCAAGCGCTGGAGCCGGCGCGATGCTGACGTGCGCGGCCTGGCATAGGCGGCAAGCCGAGTCGTTCTGATCCTCGGAGTGGATGTGCGTGGAAGAAAGGACGACAAAGGACAGCGTGCACAGGGCCACGCCCAACGCCAGCAGTACCCTGGTTCGTGCCGCCCCGTTCACGGTGCTTTGTCCCCCGGCCTGACCTTGAGTCCGGTTAGATGCAAGAACTCCAGGCGGCGTTCCCGGATCATGCTCGGACTCAACAACGGGAAGTATACGTCCTTGCCGCGCCCCCTGGGAACCCCAGGTTCCCGGTCGTTGCGTTCAAGCCACCTCCGGAAGGGCGGCCGGCAGCACACGACGACCGGTCGAAGTGCCCATTAAAGCCTTGACGGGAGAACTATGCGACCGCATATTGCTCCCCATGCGCAGGGCACGCACCGACCTTGCACGTCGCGTTGTCGCGTGTCTCGCTTCGGTGTGCCTCCTTTTCGTTTCGTTTCAGATTCTGACCTTCCATTTGCATGCGGGACATACGTCTGAGCGGTGCTGCCCCACCTGCAATCTCGCACGCGCGATTCAAGCTGCCATTTCTCAAGCTGTTCTGGGCGCCGTTGGCGGCTGGATTCCGGTCGCGCCCGTCGTTGTCGCCGCCGAAACAGCAATCGGCCGGTCCGGTTCTGTGCCCGGTTTTGCCCGCCCCCCTCCCCGCTCTTGATCCGCACCTAGTCTGCAAATTCGAAATGCTGCTGTTGGCGCCCGTCTCCAGCTCGTGCTGGGCGCGTTGGCGCCAAGCTTAGCTTCCTCGGAGCAAGTGCGCGACGTGTCGGACTGCCGTCCGCCGCAGGGACTGGAGGGAAATCGTGGACAAGCTGATGCAAGCAATTCGCTATGCTTTCCGGCAGCCCGGATTCAGCCTCGTGGTCATTCTCACCCTAGCTCTCGGGATCGGAGCAAACACTGCAATTTTCAGCTTCGTGAATGCTCTTTTGCTCAGACCATTTCCTTTCAAGGATCCGGAACAACTCGTCCAGATTCATTCCGTGCGCGGCGGTCAGCTCGGCATGATCTCTGGTCGCGAATTGCTGGACCTTCGCGAGCAGGCGAGTACGCTCGAGTCCGTGGCCGGCCACAGCACAAGCGCCGGCGGCTACAACTTTAGCGGCGAAGGCCGTCCCGAAGAGTGGAAAGCCATTCTCACCACTGGCAACCTGTTTGAGGTGCTGGGCGTGCCGCTGCAGGTCGGCGCGAAGTGGCCCGAAATCACCGACCGCCAGCGCGATTTTCACGTCCTGCTCACCAACGGTGTGTGGCGCCGCTGCTTTGGAGGCCGTCCGGATATCCTCGGCAGCAAGATCACTTTGGACCATGCGGAAGGCTACGTCATCGACGGTGTAACCGGCCCAACCATCGACTACCCGCGCGGCGTCGAGGTGTATCGCTCCATCGGCGGGTTCACGTCTTACGACCGGCGAGTTCGGCGTAACTTGGTGGCCGTTGCGCGGATCAAGCGTCCCTACTCCCTTCCTCAATTACAGGCCGAGTTGGACGCCCTGTCCCGGCGGCTGGCTGAACAGTTTCCGGATACCAACGCTGGCCTCTCGTTTCGCGCCGTTCCTTTTCGAACACTGTATTCGGGCGAGGCTAAGCCCTACCTGCTCGTTATGCTGTCCACGGTTGGCTTCGCCCTGCTGATTGGTTGCGCCAATGTTGTCAACCTGCTTCTTTCGCGTGGGTTGGGACGCGCACGAGAAATGGGCGTGCGTATGGCACTGGGTGCCGGGCGAGCCGACCTTATTGGACAAATGCTCGCGGAGACCGCTGTGCTATCGCTGGCCGCTGGTGTTCTGGGGATCGGTCTGGCCCTCTGGTGGGTGCGCCTGTTTCGGGCCCTGGTCGGTCCCGAGCTGCCCACGTGGATGACCATCAATGCCGACGGCCACGTCCTTCTTTTCACGCTCGTCATTTCGCTGATCGCCGCGCTGCTCTCCGGCCTTGCGCCGGCGCTCCAGCTCTCCCGCCCGGTCGTCTTGGAGGATCTCAAAGACGGCGGTCGCGGCAGTTCCTCCGGCATCGGCGCACGCCGCTTGAGAGACGCCATGATTGTCGTGGAGATCGCTGTCGCCATGGTGTTGTTCTCAGGTGCGGCCCTTCTCGCTCAGAGTTTTGCGGGCCTGGTTGGTCAGGATAAAGGATTCCGCCCGGAGTCTCTTGCGACCTTCCGCGTAGCGCTTGGCTGGAAGCGATATATCGATCAGCCAAAGATGGCCGGTTACTACCAGCGGGCCTTGGAGGAACTCTCAAGGGTGCCAGGTTTCAATGAGGTCGCTCTGGCAAGTCTGCCCCCGGTCACTAGGCTCGAAGGGGAGCCCGCCACGGTTCAGGCCGAAGGGCAGTCCGAGGATGAGGTCCGGCGCAATCCTTACGTGACTAGGCAGTCCGTTAGCGAGAACTATTTCCAGCTCATGTACATTCCCTTGCGCGCTGGACGCCAGTTCAGTCAGATCGACACTCCAGAATCCGAGCCGGTGGCGATCGTAAGCGCTCGATTGGCTAAGCTGTTGTGGCCCGGTCAGGATCCGCTTGGCAAGCATCTCCGGGACGACCCCGCGACCACCAGGTCCCCGGCGCCGTTCCGGAAAGTCGTGGGGGTTGTGGGTGACGTGCGGGACGACCTCGGCCATGAACCCGGGCTGGACTACTACCTGCCCTATCGCCAGGAAACGAACGGGAACCTGTACATTCTTGTGCGTACCACGCTCGGGATGCGCGAATTTACCAGCATGTCGGAACGAGTCATGTGGAGTATTGACCGCGAGCAATCCATTTTTGACTTCAAGAGCTATGAGCAGCGAATTCTCGACAGCTTGTGGCAACTCCGGCTCTCTCGTACCCTGCTGATTCTCTTCAGCGGCATGGCCCTTGCACTTGCAGCGACCGGGACGTATAGCGTGATCTCGTATTCAGTCGGCCAGCGGCGGCGCGAGCTTGGAATCCGCGTGGCCCTCGGCGCGACACCCAATCGCATTCAAACGCTTGTATTGACATACGGCCTTAACCTCGCGTGCCGGGGTCTCCTTCTCGGCATCGCGAGCGCCATTGTTCTCGGCCGCCTGATGCGCAGCATGCTCCCCCAAATGGCGGGAAGCGATTTGTTCGCCATCCTCTCATCGTCAGTCTCACTGCTCGCCGCGACGCTCTTTGCGTGCCTGTTGCCCGCGCGGCGTGCGTCGACGATCGACCCGATCGTCAGTCTGCGCGACGAGTAGCTTCCAGCGTGAACCCAGACGCGATCGCCGGCTCGTGAAGGGATTGCACACGCGCACTGAGCCGAAGGGCTGTATGGTCTTTCCAGGCGCTCTTCGAATTCACGTATCTCCTACCGCATCGCCTCTGCACCGACGGCGGGTCTCAGCTGGAGGCGCTCGACAGCGAAAGGCTCCGTTTGACTCAAGCCGCCTTCGTCACGGCAGACTCCGTGTCCCAGTGGACTCGCGCAATTGCTCCACCGCGAGCATGTAGGAAGCCAGCGACTGCCGGTAGGCGATCTGCGTCGCCCGGTAGCTGCGCTCCGCGTCCAGAAAGTCCAGCAGGCTCGCCGCACCCCGCTTGTACGCGTACTCGCTGATGTCGCGTGAGAGCTTGGCCTCGTCCAGGTACCCGGAGCGGTAGAGTTGCACCACCTTGTCATTCGTCGTCACGCCGTCGTAAGAACCAGAAACGTCGCCGAGCACGGTGTCCTCCGCCGCCCGCCTGAGCTCCTCCGCCTGCGTCACCGCGTAACGCGTGCGCGCGATCTCGCCCTGGTTGCGGTTGAAGACGGGCAGCGGCACGTTCATGAAGAACGAAAGGCTGCTCAGCGCGGCGACGTGGGTGTAGTTCACCTGTCCGGTCACATCCACCTTTCCGCCGGCTACGGCCAGGTCGTACTGGCTGCGGGCCGCGGCCACGCCTTTCACAGCGGCGTACAGGTCCGGCCGGTGCTGCTGCGCCAGCGCCAGGGCGTCATCCCGCCCCGTTCGCACCGGCGCGTATTCCAGGGTGCCTGCCACGTCGTAGTCCGCCGGCACCGACTCGAAGCCCAGCAGCACCCGCAACGCCACCAGCGACTGGATGCGCGCGAGTTCCGCCTGCGATACGTCCGTCTGGAACTGGAGCAACTGCAGCTTTACCTTCAGGTAGTCGCCTTCGCTGATGTCGCCGGCCTTGAATCGCGCGTCGCTGATGTCGACCGTGTTGCTGAAGCTCTTCAAATCCTCACGCGCCAGCTCGAGGTTCGCTTCCGCCAGCAGCACGGCCACAAACGTTGACGCCGTCTGGAAAGCGAGCTGGCGCTCGTTGTCCGCCACCTGCGCGATGGTTACCCCCGTGGCGTCTTTCGCCGCTTGCACGCGGTTCTGCCGCTTCCGTCCGCGCTCGAACAGGTAGCTGACCCCCATGTCGAACTGCGCGACCTGGTCGACGTAGTCTCCCGTGAACTGATTCGGATTGAAGACGGGCAGGAACTGCGCGTCCGCCAGCAGCACCGGGTTTGGCCGCAGGTTCGCCGTGACTTCCTGCGCCTGGCTTTGCTGGATGTTCAGGCGAGCCGCCGCGAGCGCGTGGTTGTGCGCCAGCGCCATATTGACGGCTTCGTCCAGCGCGATGCGCACCGGCGGCCGCGGCGTGCCCGGCTGCGTTTGGGCTTCGGTCCCGGAGCCGGCCAGCGAAGCTGCGAGAGACAGGGCAATGACAAAATAACGTGGGCGCATGGAACTCGCTCCCTTTCCTTGACGTTGCGGAAGAAGACCGGACCATCCCCTGCCTGCGCGCAGGCCCGCGAACTGTCAGGCCGACTCTCCGAGCGCCCGGTCCAGCTTGCCCAGCGCTCGCTCCGCCCGCTCGCGAATCTGGCCCTCCAGCTCTTCCTGCCGCGCGCGCAACTGAAAGAGCTCATCCGCCAGATGCAGCGCCGCAAGTACGGCGATCCGCTGCGAGTCGACCGCTCCGGTCACTTCCGCGACCGCGCGCATGCGCTCGTCCACGTACCGCGCCAGCTCCTGCGCATGTTCCTCCTGCGTTTCCCCGCGCAGGTGGTACACCTGGTCATAGATCTCCACGCGTACGGATTGTTCCACGGTCTCCCCCCTCGTTCCTCTTCGGTTGACGGCGCCGGCCGGCGGCAAAGGACGACCGGCTGCGGCGCCAGGATTCCGCACTCCGTCCGCGCTCATTGTAGCGCGGCGAGCAGGCCACTGCCCGGTGATAGTTCAGCGCCGCTGGTTTTCTCCCGGCCGGAAGCGCACGAAAGCGGCCACACCCGCCGGCACGTCGCCGTAAACCGGGCGAAGCGATCCCGGCACGCCGTAGATGGTCACCTGCGCCCCTATCGCCGTCCGCGTTCGCCGCGTCACCAGGATGTCGCGGTCGTAGCCCAGGCTGTACGCCTGGATGCGCGCCAGGAAACGCTCCTCGAATCCCGGCGGCGCGGGTTGTCCCGCCAGTAACAGCTCCGTCGTCCGGTCCACGTTCTCAATCCGCGTCCATACCGCGTTGCGTTCCAGGAATCGTAAGCGGCTCTCCAGCAGGTAGCTGTTCAGCACCTCGCCGTCCGGCAGCGATTTGTTCCGTCCCCATACCACGATGGACGCCCAGTCGGCTCGCGCAAACGCGCGGTGATAGTCCAGTGACGCCGTCATCCGGAGCGTGTCCTCCTGCGGGCTGATCGCCTCCGGGCTGTGCAGACGGCCGATGGAGTATTGAATGCTCCAGTTCGGCAGAGGATTCACGGTGAGCCGCCCCGCCCACGAATCCACCGCGCCCGCGGGAATCGTCCAGCGATTCTCCCCCGGTTCGCGGCCATGGAAGCCCGACGCCTCCACGCGCACCCATCGGTAGGCCGCTCCCAGCGTGAATACGCTCCCCGAAATGTGCGTCGAGTCCTGCAGGTGATGGCCCAGCACCGCGAGCGGATTCTCGTCCGCGGACGCGCGGTGCGGAAAGGCCGGCGGCCCGAGCGCCGGATCGCCCACGGGCGCGCCATAGAAGCTGATGAGTGCGTGCTCGCCCACGCGCACGTCGTACATTGCCGCCAGCTCCATGAAGAAGTTGTGCGGGTGTTGCCCGTCCACGATCGGCCGGCCGAACGCGGTCTCGCCCACCTGGAACAGCTCCGGATAGTAGCGGCCGGAGATCGTCGCCGGCTCGAGGCTCAGCATCGCGCGCAGAGTTACGGTGCCGGGTCCCGCGTCGCGCTGCGCCATGCCCATCGCCCAATTGCTGGAGAACACCTTGTCCACGCCGCGTGGCCCCGCCTGCTGTTGCGACACGACGAACGCCACGCCGTGCAGCATCAGCATCCAGCCCCCGCGCATGGTCATCAGCATCGGCGCCGCGGACGAATTGGGATCCACGCTGGTGCCCGAACCGCCATGCTGCAGGACTTCGCCCTCGAGCGTTCCGGCCGGCCCCTGCGGCATGGGCATTCCACCCATGTCCTGCTGTGGCGTCTGGCCCTGCTGCGGCGATTGCCCTGCGCACGGCAGCGCGAGCGCCAGCGCACAAATCGCGGCCGGCAGGAATCGCACAGCACCCTTCTCTTTCCCCATAGCAAGTCTCCATGAGCCTCCGAGTTGTGCGGAGGCGCGGCCTCGCGGCTCGCCGCAGCCCTTCTTCGGGCGTCGGCCGCCGGGTGTTGCTTTGGGGGTTCTTCTAGATTCGCAGCGGGACTGGTGATACGGCTGGAACGATCAGGGGGAGAAAACTCTCAAGTCCGTGAGTCGGGCCGCCGGCAGGAACGGAAGCGGCGGCGGTCGCCGGGACGGAAGCAATGAGCAGCACCGGCGCGACCTGCCGGGCCTGTGTCGCGCCGACGGCCATTGTCGCGGCGCTCCAGTAGCGCAGGCTCGACGCCGGGCAATTGTTCTGGTGGGGCGTGCTGTGCCGCTTGCTGGAACTCTCGGGAGCCGTTTCAGAATGGTCGCAGTGATCCGGTTGCTCCGCGCCGGTTTTCGCCGGGCCTTCAGCGGCCCTAAGATCCGCCGGGCACGCGCCTCTCGCGCAGCGCGCCGCGCACACCATCACGCCCACCCAAACAAGCTGGAGACTGATTACCGTGGCCAGTGCAGCCGCGCGGGCGAGCCAAATCGTCCGCGGATTTTCCGGCCGGCGCTGCGCGGTGGCATGCATCGAAAGTCTTTCGCTCTCCGTTGCTCAGAAAGATGCGCCAAAGCGAGGCGGGGTTTCACCGGCCCCGGCGAATGCGTCACCCGGCGCGCAGCGCAGCGC
>Ga0335079_10009742_pt1 | contig 10942 bp, 11 predicted proteins | sample Lox_Sample_33_FD_206719 | JGI IMG/M metagenome (GOLD analysis project Ga0335079, IMG submission 206719) | Soil microbial communities from Loxahatchee National Wildlife Refuge, Florida, United States - Lox_Sample_3.3 | ecosystem: Environmental > Terrestrial > Soil > Wetlands | place: USA... | reverse complement strand
TGAGATTTGGCGAGAGGCAGTCATTGAGGGTGAACGCAGTTACAGTCGCGTGCCAGGCTGCTTATCTTTGTCGCTCCAGGCTTGAGAGAATAGCAGCTTTTGTCGCCGCCACGCGCTGTGGGGCGTTGCGGAACGCACCCGCCAGTTTCAGCTCCGCCGGCTCATCTTTCGCTCCGAGCGAGAGTGTTCCCTCGTGATAACGGATCATGTAGTCCGGGTCCTTCAACGCGTGTCCTGTGAGGACAGCGACCACATCGTCTTTGCGCCCGATATGGCCCGCTGCAACCAGCTTCTTGATGCCCGCCACCGTCGTTGCCGAAGCAGGTTCGCAGCCGATGCTGTCGCGCCCGATCATCGCCTTGGCATCAGCGATTTCCTGTTCGCTCACCGAAATAATCTGCCCGCCGGAGCGCAGCACGCTCCGCAGAGCTTTCTTCCATGAAACGGGAGCGCCGATCTTGATTGCGGTCGCCAGGGTTTGCGGATTCTCCACTGCTTCGAGCTTCTGCGGCAGGTGGTCGAAATCCGCGCGCTGCCTCGGACTGAGCGCCGCGAACATGCGGGCCAGCGGCGCCGCTCCTTCCGCCTGGATCACGCTCAGCTTCGGCACCCGCCGGATCAGGCCGAGATCGAGCAGTTCCTGAAAGCCCTTGCCTAACGCGGTACTGTTGCCCATATTTCCGCCCGGCACGACAACATGATCGGGCACACGCCAGCCGCACTGCTCCATCATTTCAAATGCGACCGTTTTTTGTCCCTCGATGCGAAATGGATTGATTGAATTGGCGACGTAGATAGAAGGATCATCTCCGAGTTCCTGCACCAGGCGCATGCACGCGTCGAAGTTCCCTTCGATTTCGAGGACGAGAGCGCCGTAATCAAGGCTCTGCGCCAGCTTGGAAGACGATACCTGTCCGTGCGGCAGCAGGATCGCGGCCTGCATTCCCGCTCGCGCCGCATACGCCGCCAGGCTCGCGGCGGTGTTGCCCGTGCTCGCGCAGACGGCCGTGCGCGCCCCGGAAATCGCGGCTTGCGTCACCGCCGTAGCCATGCCCGTGTCTTTGAAAGAGCCGGTCGGGTTGTAACCTTGATGCTTGAGCCGCAGGCCGGCGAGGCCGCAATATTTCGCCGAACGCGGCGCGTCGAAAAGGGGAGTATTGCCTTCGCGGAGGGTGACGATCGGCGCGTTGTTCTTGAACGGAAGCAGGTCGCGGAACCTCCACACGCCGCTCGCGTCCAAAGCCGATCGTGAGCTTGTCCGGGCCGCCCATTCGCGGCGCAGCGATTCAGGATTCCTGGGACGCGCCAGCCCGCAATCGATCTCAAGGGTTTCGCCGCAGCGAGAGCAGAGGTAGACGCGTTCGCGGAGACCATAGGTGGCTCCGCATGCGCCGTTCACGCAGCGTTGTATGCCCGGCTCCGCCTTTTTCTTGTCGGCTCGGGCGGCGTTTCCCGGCATTTCAGGAAACCTTCATGGCAGATTCGCGCGAGGCCGGACCGCCCAGGCCGAATTCCCGATGTGCCGCTTCGAGGGCCGCCTTCATGTCTTTCTCGGAAACGACGAAAGAGATGTTGCTTTCCGACGAACCTTGCGCAATCGCAATGAGGTTCACGTTTTCGCGGGCAACGGAGCTAAATGTCCGCGCCGCGACGCCCGGAGTCCCGCGCATGTTCTCGCCGACGACAGCCACGATCGCGATGTTCGGGTCGAGGGTGATGTGCTCGACCTTCTCGTGCGCCACGTCCTGCGCGAACTCCTTGCGCAGCGCGTCGACGGTCCGCTTGGCGTCTGCAGCCGCGACGATGAAGCAGATGTCGTTCTGCGACGAGGACTGCGAAATCAGCAGCACGTTTGCTTTCAGTTCCGCCGTGGTCGAAAAAGTGCGGCCGACCACATCCGGCAGTCCTACGATTCCCGGCCCTCCGATCGTAATCAGTGCGACGTCCCTGATGGCCGTCAGCGCTTTTACGCCGCCGCCATTGCTGCGGCCCTTCGGAGTGATTTTCGTGCCGGCATGGTCGGGCGCAAAGCTGTTCCGAATCCAGACGGGGATGCCGGCTTGCTCAACCGCGCGAAGGGTTTTCGGATGGAGCACCTTGGCTCCGAAATAGGCCAGCTCCGTCGCCTCTCTATAGGAAATCTCCGGGATCGTGCGAGCTTCCTTGACCAGACGCGGATCGGCAGTCAGAACGCCGTCCACATCGGTCCAGATGATGATTTCGTCCGCATCCAACGCGGCACCCAAGATCGTCGCCGAGTAGTCGGAACCGCCCCTTCCGAGGGTTGTGAGAACGCCGCTCTCGGTCGCGCCGATGAAGCCCGTGGCCACCGGCGTGATTCCGCGGTCGAGTTGCGGCCGGAGCCGGGCCTGGGAGCGTTCGCGCGTGCGGTCCATGAGGGGATCGGCGCCGCCATGATACGCGTCCGTCACAATCAGTTCAGTGGCTTCAACCGATTCGCTCGGAACGCCAAGCTCCTGAAGCGCTCCGGCGACCATCGGCGCGGAAAGACGCTCGCCGAGGCTGGAAACCGTGTCGAGCGTGCGGGGCGTCAGTTCGTGCAGCAGGGCCGTGCCCTTGCACAGCTGCTCGCCCTCGGAAAAGATCTTGCTCAGGGACGCCGATATCCAGGTTCGCCGCTCGTCGTCGTGGATCAGCGCAGCCAACGCCGTGTCGTGCTGCTTTCGGAGAGCCTCGAAAATACGGTGCGAGTGCTCAAGATCGCCCGCCTCGGCCCGTTTCGCCGCGTCGATTAAACGATTCGTGACTCCCCCCATGGCCGAAACGACGGCGACCACGGGACCCTCTTGCGCGGCATCCTTCACGATCTGCGCGACGCGCGCGATACACGGGGCATCACCCACAGACGTGCCGCCGAACTTCATCACTCGCAATGGTTTCTTCATTTGTCAGGGATCCGGCGTCCAGCGATTCGAAGCGGCCTGGAGTACGAAGTAATCCGGCTTTCGGGACAGCCGCGCCTTCAAAAACTATACACTATCGGGCTGTTTTGGCGCGACGGCGCGGGCGTCGCCATGTTGCGCGAAACCAACCGCCGCCCGGTCGACGGGCCCTCCATACACTTGGTCGCGCCGGTGGATCTGCTGCGCCCAACCGCTCGCTATTTCGCGGCGAGCGCGGAGACCAGCGCGGGCGCCTGAGGCGTGCCAAGCCCTGTGACGTAGTCGTATCCGGTAGTCGCGGTGCACAGCGCGCCGCATGCGCCGTTCGTTCCCTGTGTGATCGCGCGGAAATTCGTCGCCGAAACCGTTTTCGCGAGCGAGTACAGATTCGTATCGGTGCTTGAGAGATGGCCCTTCCTTGCGGAGGCTCGCATGGAATTGGTGATAGCGATCAGGGCCGCCCACTGCGGCGTGCCGGCGCTCGTCCCGCCGACTTGAAACCAGCCCGCGTAACCGCTGATGCCGACGGAATCGTAGATCGCGAAGCCGGTCGCCGGATCGCCGTCGTACGAAACATCCGGCGCCCCACGGTAGCCGCGGCTGTCATTCGGGATGGCGAACTGCGCCTGGAATAGAGGCTCGCGCTCGATCTTGCTCAAGCCGCCGCCGCTGCCGCTCCAGGCCGATTCGCCTTGATAGTTCCCGTTCGCGTCGAGGTGCAGCGACGTGCCGCCAACGCCGACCACATCCGGTGAAGCCGCCGGATAAGCGACGCCCGTGCCGCCGTCGCCCGAAGCCGCCAGATAGGTGACGCCGCTGGCAACGAAATGATTGTCGTAGCCGTTCTCACCCGAGAATTCGGCGACGGTCCAGCTCATCGATACTGCCGACGCGCCGTTGCGCACGGCGACGTCGACGCCCGTCAATAGATTCGCCAAACTGTTCGTCGGCGTCTCCACCAGGACGATCGTCGCCTTCGGCGCGATGGCGTGCGCCCACTCCACATCGAGCGCGATTTCCACCGCCCAGTTCGCGTTCGTTGCGGGTTTCGACCCGGAGTAAATCTTGCGGAAGCAGCCGTTGGCGGTGGTGCACGACGGAAGACCAAACTGTGCGTCGAAAACGGCCAGATCGGCCTCCGCATTCGGATCGTCGTAGGCGTCCACGATGCCGATCACCTGCCCGGCTCCCTGGTTGCTGATCAAATCGAAGCCGTAGGCATGGCGCACCTGCGCCGGTGTAAACGCCGTCGACGGAGGAGCGGACTGGCTGCTGCCCGCAGCGGCGTGAATCGCATAGTAGGGTCGCATGTAGCTGATTGGGTTTTCATCGCCCGGAGTCAGGTGCGGCAGAACGGTCCAGACGTGCTGCGCATGGACAGGCTGTCCGAGCGCCAGCGCAGCGGTCAGAATCATGAGCTTGCGTGCGATCTTGCGGAGTCCCTCAGTAAACATGTTCGCTTTTCCCTCAGCTTTTCGTCGCCAGGCCGGGCTGGCTTTCTTGTCAACGAACTGAGGGTACTGTCCCGGTCCAAGACCGGGCGATAGCGCGGGTTTCCCAATCGACTGGTACCGAAGTTCAGGCCAGGACCTGTCTGTCGGTACAGGTAACAAGAGGTAAAATGCCTATTTACTGAAGGTTACGGATAGATCGGTCTGGGGCCTGGCGGGTAGACGCCGGTTACCCTCGTAGGCCTGTCCTTTCGCTGGCGAGCTTTCCGGTATAAATGGCCATGCCGATGGCGGCGTCCATCCCGGCTTTTTCGAGCGCCCGCACTTCTCCCATGCTACGGATTCCGCCGGCAGCCGTGATTTGCAGCTTCGTCGTGCGGCGGAGGGCGCGAAACCAGGAGAGATCGGTGCCCTGCATGGTGCCTTCGTTATCGACGAAGGTGGAAAGGAATCCCGAACAAAACGGTTCGAGGGCCGGAATCACGTCCATGGGCCGAAGCTTCAGCCGCTCGCGCCAGCCACGCACCACAATCCGGCCGCGTTCGGTATCGACCGCAATGACTACCCGCTTGCGACCCACCCGCTTCGCGAGCGCACCCAGAAACTCGCGGTTCACGTCCCCATCCCGAAACGCGGCGCTGCCGACGATGATTTTCTCCGCGCCCCAGCTCACAATTCTTTCCGCGCGCGCGACGGTGCGGATGCCGCCCCCGACGCGCACCTTCAATTCGGCCTGGCGACAGATGCGCTTGATCCATCGGGAATTGTTTCCTTTGCGCATCGCTGCGTCGAGATCGATAACGTGGAGAATCGGATAGTCGCGGAAGCGATCGAGCAACCCCAGCACGTCGTCAACCGCCAGCGCGCGCCGGCGTCCCCGCACGAGCTGCACCGCTTTGCCGTCCTGCAGATCGATACAGGGAATGATCATCTTACTGACTCAGCCTGACAGGCACGCCCCGCTCGGCCAGGTACTTCTTCAATGCGCCGATGGACTGCGTTTCCATGTGGAATATCGAAGCGGCAAGGCCTGCGTCCGCGTTGCCTTCCATGAACACCGCCCGAAAATCCTCGAAAGTGTTTGCGCCGCCCGACGCGATCACAGGCACCGGCACGGTCGAAGCGATCCTGGCGGTCAGCTCACAATCAAATCCGCTGCACGTGCCGTCGCGGTCGATGGAGGTGAGCAGAATTTCCCCGGCTCCCAGCGAGACGGCTTTGGCGGCCCACTCTGCCGCATCGAGGCCCGTCGCGTCGCGCCCACCGCGCGTGTAGGCCTCCCAGGAATCTCCTTTTCGCTTCACGTCGATCGAAAGCACCACGGCTTGCGCGCCGAATTGCTGCGCGAGCTCGGTGAGCAACTCAGGCCTCTTGACCGCCGCTGTATTCACGGTCACTTTGTCGGCGCCCGCGCGCAGCACGGCGCGGCCGTCTTCCATGCTTCGAATTCCTCCGCCCGCCGTGAGCGGGATGTTCAGCTGTTCGGCGACGCGGCGGATCGTTTCGAGGAACGTCGCGCGGCCTTCAAAGGTCGCGCTGATATCGAGCATTACGAGTTCGTCGGCACCCTCGCGGTTATACCGCGCGGCCAGATCCGCGGGGTCGCCCATGTCGCGCAGGCCTTCAAACTCGATGCCCTTCACCACGCGCCCGGCGTCCACGTCCAGGCAGGGAATGATCCGGCGGGCCAGAGTCATTGAACCGACTCCACGAAATTGCGAAGCACTTGCGCGCCCGTCCCGCCCGACTTCTCCGGATGGAACTGCACGGCGGCCAGATTTTCCCGTTCGATCACGGCCGCAAACGGAAAGCCGTGATCGCAGGCGGCAACGGTGAACTCCGCCGAGGCCGGCGCCGCAAAGGAATGCGCGAAGTAGAAGTACGCATCGTCAGCGATGCCGCGCAGCAGCTTGCTCGGCCGCACACGGCGCAGCTGATTCCAGCCGATGTGAGGCGACTTCACATTCGTCGGCAGCGCGCGAACTTCTTCGGGGAAGAACGCGAGGCCCGGATCTCCGGGCGCCTCGTCGCTGGAAGCAAACATTGCCTGCAGGCCAAGGCAAATGCCGAGCATCGGCTTGCCGGAATCGAATGCCGCGCGCAGCGACGATGTAAGATTGCGTTCGCGCAGCCCGTCCACGAACGCGGCGAAGTGTCCGACGCCCGGAAGGACGATGACCTTGGCGGAATCCAGCTGCTCGGGCGTGACAGCGCGCTCCGTCTCCGCACCGAGCTTGTGGAGCGCGCGCTCGACGGACGGCAGGTTCCCCGCGCCGTAATCGACGATGGCGATCTTCATAGCAGGCCCTTCGTGGACGGAAGCACGCGGCGAAGCTGCTTGTCGCGCGTCACGGCGAAGCGCAGCGCCTTCGCGAACGCTTTGAAGATCGACTCCACCTGGTGGTGCGACGAGCGCCCGTAGATGAGCCGCAGATGCACGTTGGCCGCGGCCGCGTGCGCGAACGCGCGGAAGAAATCTTCCATCAGTTCCGTCTGGAAATCGCCCACGCGCGCCGCCGAAATCCTGAAATCGCACATGCAGTACGCCCTTCCGGAAAAATCGAGCGCCGCCGCGGCGAGACAATCGTCCATCGGCATCAGGAAATAGCCCGCGCGCAGGATGCCGCGCTTGGAGCCGAGCGCTGCCTTCACCGCGTCTCCCAACGCGATGCCGACGTCCTCGACGGTGTGATGCTGATCCACGTCAAGATCGCCACGCGCCGCGAGGTCGAGGTCAAGCGCGCCGTGCCGCGCGATCTGTTCGAGCATGTGATCGAAGAAGCGAATGCCCGTGGCGATCTTGGCCTTGCCATGGCCGTCCAGATTCAGCCGCAGCCGGATGTCGGTCTCTTTCGTCGCACGGTGAATCGTGGCTCGCCTCATAGAATTTCTTCCAATTCACGCAGCAGCCGCCGCGTCTGATTGAGAGTACCCAGCGTGATGCGGACGTAGCCTGCGCCGCCGAAATCGCTGGAGCGATCGCGCAGCAGAATCCCTTTGCGCTCCAGCGCGGAGACTATTTCTTTGGCCCGCTGGCCGAAATAGACCAGCACGAAGTTGCCCGCGCTCGGGAACGCCACGACGCCAAGGCGGGCGAGCCCGCCCGCAAGCTCCCGCCGCCCGCGCTGGACCTCGCGCACGGTGCGCGCGACGAAGCTGCGGTCACGCATCGCCGCTTCTGCCGCTGCGAGCGCCGCCACGTTGACCGGATAAGGCGACTGCGCCTTGCGCATGTTCGCCGCCATCTTGGCGTTGACGAAAAGGCAGCCGAGGCGCAGCCCGGCGAGACCGGTGGTTTTCGAGAATGTGCGCGTGACGATCAGGTTCTTGTGTCGCCGAATCCACGGAATCACGGTGACACCGGAGAACTCGAAATACGCTTCGTCGATCACGACCATCGTCCGCGTCGCGGCTCTGAGAATCCGCCGCAGTTCGGCGTGAGAAAGCAGATTTCCCGTTGGGCTATTCGGGTTCGGCAGGAAGAACACGCGCGGACCTTTTCGCAGTTCGGCGAGCACTCCCGTCCAGGGAAACCGCATTTCCGAGTCAAAGCGAGGCGCCACGATTTGCGCCCCGGCTAGCTCGGAATAGAAGCGGTACATCGCGTACGTAGGCTCCACGAAAAGAACGCGATCACCCGCTTCGATAAATGAATGCACGACGAGGCTGAGCGCTTCATCGGTGCCGTTCGTGAGCAGCAGCTCTTCCGGTCGGACGCCGAAATAGCGCGCCGCCGTGCGGCGAACCGTCTGCTGTTCGGGGTACGCGGAAATCGACGCGGCGCTCAATTTCGCCAGCGCGCGGCGCACGGCGGGCGAGCAGCCGATCGGATTCTCGTTGAAGTCCAGGCGCAGCTTGTCCGTGCGCCCCTCGAGCGGCGGATGATAGGGGCGCATTCGCTGCACGGCGCGCCGCACGGGAATCGCTTTCATTTGCGCACCTCGACGGAGCGCACGTGCGCCTCCAGCCCTTCGGCTCGCGCGAATTCCCGGACGACGGGCGCCAGACGGCGGAAGCCCGCGCGCGACACTTCCTGCACGCTGATGCATTTCACGAAATCGGTGACCGAAAGGCCGCCGCGTGTGCGCGCCGCACCGCCGGTCGGGAGCACGTGATTCGTGCCGCTCGCATAGTCGCCGAAAGATTGCGCGCTCCAGTCTCCCAGGAAGATGCTGCCGGCGGAGCTGATGCGATCGAGCAGGCCGTTCGCACCGGCGGGCAGAGTCAGGTGCTCGGGAGCGAATCGATTGACGAATTGCGCAGCCGCAGAGAGGTCGCGCGCCACGAGCGCAGCGCCATTTCGTTCGAGGGAGCGGCGCGCCAGATTTGCTTTCGGCAGCTCGGCGAGTTGCCGCTCGACTTCAGCGGCGACCGCGCGGGCAAATGGCGCGGACGTGGTGACGAAGATTGAGATCGCGTCCGGATCGTGCTCGGCCTGCGCGATCAGATCGGCGGCGACGAATTTCGCGTTACCCCGCGCGGCAAACACCAGCGCCTCGGTCGGTCCGGCCAGCATGTCAATGGCGCAATCGTTGCTCACGATTTTCTTGGCGGCCGTCACGAAGCGATTCCCCGGGCCGCAAATCTTGTCCACGCGCGGAATCGACCGCGTGCCGTAGGCCAGTGCCGCAATCGCCTGCGCTCCGCCCACGCGTGCGACGCGCTGCACCCCAAGCCGCTCCGCGGCAGCCAGCAGCGCAGGGCCCGGCTGAGGGCTTGCCACAACGATCTCCCGCACGCCCGCTTCTTGCGCGGGGATCACGGTCATCAACAGCGTCGAAACCAGCGAAAAGCGGCCGCCCGGCAGATAGCATCCGATCGAGTCGATTGCTCGCACGCGCTGCCCCGCGCAGACTCCCGGCTCGACTTCGATCGTCCATTCCTGCGGTCGCTGGCGGCGCGCGACCGAGCGAATGTTGCGCGCGGCGTGGTCGATGGCCGCGAGAAACTCCTTCGAGATCTGCTTGCGCGCCGCGGCGAGGTCCTTGCGAGAGACCCACACGCTCCTCGGAGTGAGCGCGACACGATCAAGCCGCTTCGTCCAGGCGAAGAGCGCCGCATCGCCCCGCCGCCGCACGTCTTCCACGATGCCAGCGGCAACGCGTTCCGCGTCGCGGCTGCTGGCGCGGCGCGATGCGAAAACCTTCTCTTCGACGGCGCTTGTAAGCGGCAGAACGCGCATCAGTACACGACCTTGTTCAGCGGATATTCTACGATCCCCTCGGCGCGCGCGGCCTTCAGCTTTGGAATCAACTGCCGCACCGTTTTTTCCTCGATGATCGTATTGATCGCGACCCAGCCCGGATCGCTCAGCTGCCCGATCGTGGGATTCCGCAGCGACGGCAGCGCCGCGAGCACTTTTTCGAGATCCTCCCGCCGCACGTTCATCATCAGCCCCACGCGCGTGTAGGCCTTGATCGCGCCGTCGAGCAGCAGCACGATGTTTTCAATTTTCTCGCGCTTCCAGGCGTCCTTCCATGCGGCGCGGTTGGCAATGAAGCACGTGGCGGACTCCATCAGCGTGTCGACCACGCGCAGGTGGTTGGCGCGCAGAGACGAGCCGGTCTCCGTCACTTCAACGATCGCGTCGGCCAGCTGTGGCACCTTCACTTCCGTCGCGCCCCAGGAAAACTCCACGCGCGCCTTCACGCCGTTTCGGGCGAGGTATTTTTCCGTCATCTTCACCGCTTCGGTGGCGATCACTTTGCCTTCGAGATCGCGGACGCTCTGAATCGCAGAATCTTCCGCGACGGCCAGCACCCAGCGCACGCGGCCGAGGCCTGTCTTGGAGTACACGAGTTCCGAAATTTCCTCGACGTCCGCGCCCGTCTCCTGAACCCAATCTTTTCCGGTCAAGCCGGCGTCGAGCGCGCCGTTTTCGACGTAGCGCGCCATCTCCTGCGCGCGGACCATCATGCATTCGATTTCGGGATCGTCGATGCCGGGATAGTAGCTGCGCGAGTTGACGGAAATGCGCCATCCGGCCTTCGCGAACAGTTCCACCGTGGAATCCTGCAGGCTCCCTTTGGGAATGCCGAGTTTCAGGCAGCTCATTGCTTCGCCCCTTTGCCGTAGAGTTCCTCGGGAGAAATGACGCGCTCTTCGACCAGCGTGGCATTGCCGTCTCGCTCCAGCCGGCGGAAGAAACAGCTGCGGTAACCTTCGTGGCAGACCGCGCCGCCTTCGAGCTCCGCGCGCACCAGGAGCGCGTCGAGATCACAGTCAACCCGAAGTTCACGCAACAAGAGTTTCTGCCCGCTCGTCTCGCCCTTCGTCCACAATTTTTGGCGCGAGCGGCTGAAAAACGTCACGAACCCGGTCTGCTGCGTTTTCGCCAGAGCCTCGCGGTTCATGAATCCGAGCATCAGAATTTGGCCGTTGATCGCGTCCTGGACGATCGCCGGAATCAGTCCGTTCTCCTTCTCGAAGTCGAGTTCCATTTCATTCTCCGTAGAAACAAAAAAAAGGCCCGCTGGCGTTTTCCGCGCCAGCGGGCCGATGAGTGCTGTTCTTGTCGCTCGAACTAGCCACACCGCCGCAGGCACGGTTCCACGTGATGGTGGTGATGGCCGTGATGCGCCTGCGACA
>Ga0335079_10009741_pt1 | contig 10943 bp, 8 predicted proteins | sample Lox_Sample_33_FD_206719 | JGI IMG/M metagenome (GOLD analysis project Ga0335079, IMG submission 206719) | Soil microbial communities from Loxahatchee National Wildlife Refuge, Florida, United States - Lox_Sample_3.3 | ecosystem: Environmental > Terrestrial > Soil > Wetlands | place: USA: Florida... | reverse complement strand
GGCCCAGGCGCGCCACCGGCTGACCGCGCTCGAATCCGAGCGTGAATCCAACCGCCAGATTCTCGAGTCCGCCGCCGCCGACCTGGCCGCCGCGCAAAGCGATCTCGTTCTGTGCCAGCAGGACGCCGCTTCGGCCGCCGCGAGCCTCGCCGAAATCGAGCGCCAGCAGGAAGAAGCGCGCGTCGCCATCTTCGACACGGTTTCTTTCGCCTCCCGTCTGCGCAACCAGCTCGCGCAGGCTGAAGAGCGCCTGGCCGGCGCCGACCGCGAAGCTCGCCGCCTCGAAGCCGAAATCTCGAACGCCAACACCCAGGTCGAAGCTTTCGGCGGACAGCGCGGACAGCTCGCCCTCGAATTTGAGAGTGTCACCCAGCGCGTCAGCGGCATCACGGAAGAAATCAGCCAGCTTCGACGCCTCATCGAGCAAAAGAAGCTGGAAGAATCTCGTGCCAAGACCAACCTCGACGTGCTGCGTGCCGAATACGCAACCGCTCTGGGAAAGAAAGGCTCCCTCGAAGCCGTCATCGCCGAGCACGGATATTCCACCGAGTCCGTCCGCCGTCTCTTCCAATCCGGCATGATGCAAAGCGGCCTCGCGCCCGTGGGCGTGTTAGCCGACTTCCTCGAAGTCGAGCCCCGTTACGAGCGCGTGGTCGAAGACTTCCTGCGCGACGAGCTCAACTATGTCGTCGTCAAATCCTGGGACGCCGCCGACGAAGGCCTCCGCATGCTGCGCACCGGTGTCGACGGACGCGCCACTTTCCTGGTCCATCCCGAAGATGCGCAGGCCAAGTTCTCCTTCGTCCTCGACGAAGCCGCGCACTGCGCACCGCCCGCAGCCCAAATCACTCCTCTCAAGCACACGATTCGCGTGCTCAACGGCTTCGGCAAGTCGCTGGAAGTGATCCTGCCCAAGCTTCGTGACGGTTACATCGTTCCCGAGGCAGACGTAGCGCGCGGGCTCGCTCTCGAAAATCCCGACGCCTTCTTCCTCTCCCAGGCCGGCGAGTGCTTCCACAATGTCACCGTTACCGGAGGCAAACAGCGCGCCGAGGGCCCGCTTTCGATGAAGCGCGAGCTTCGCGACGTCATCCGGCAACTCGAAGATCTGGAACGTGCCCTGCGCCACGAAGAAACGCTTGTGCTCTCTCTGGGCCACGAGATCAAGGATCTCTCTTCCCTGCTGGAACGCCTCGATGGCGAAAAGCGAGAAGCCGAGCACCAGGCCATGACGTCCGGCCACATGCTGCAGCAGCTCGACTCGGAGATGACCCGCGTCAGCGAGCGCCTCAACGTGGCTCAGCTCGAACTGCGCCGCCTGGCCGCCGAACGTGCCGAACAAGAAGGGATCCTCTGCGCCCGTCAGTCCGAGATCGCAACCCTGGAAGAGCAGCGTCTCCAGCTCGAACAGCAAATCACGGTGGCGCAAGAATCATTGACCGCGCTTCGCCAGCGCCGTGAGGAATCGGCACAAACCACGTCTCAGCACGCCGCCCGCGTGGCAACGCTCGAAGAACGCCACCGCTCAGCCGCGGCTGTCCTGCAGCGTATCGAATCATTGTTCTCGGAAATGGGCGAACGCGTCCACGCACTGGCCTCGCAAATCGAATCCGCAGCCGCCGAAAAGCTGCAGCGCGAAGCCGAGAACGAGCAGCTCGCGCAAAATGCCGCCGACCTCGACGCCGAGCGCAACGCTGCGCAGGCTCGCGAAGGGTTGCTGCAATTTGAAACCGAACAGCTCCGCGCCCGCCTCGCCGAAATCGACGAACTGCTCCGCAACAGCCGCCTGCTGCTCGATCAGGCACGCGACCGCCGTGGGGAATTGTCCGCCGCTGCCGCCAAGCTCCAATCTGATGCCCAATACATGTGCGAGACCTGCATCAACGAACTCGGAGTCGAGCGCGCCGATCTGATGGCCGACGCCACGCTGGCCGCCGTAACCGGGGAGCAACTCGCCGCCGAGGATCAGATCTACCGCGACATGCGCGCCAAGCTCGAGGCCATGGGCCCGGTCAACATGATGGCGCTCGAGGAATACAAAGAAACCGCCGAGCGTCACTCGTTCCTCGAAACGCAGCGCAAGGATCTGATCTCGTCGATCGAAAACACAGTCGCCACCATCAAGGAGATCGATCAGATCTCGCGCCAGAAGTTTGAAGAGGCTTTCACCAAAATCAACGAGAACTTCCAGGCCACGTTCAAGAAGCTGTTTGGCGGCGGCCATGCTTTCATGAAGCTGACCGATGAAGAAAACAGCGCCGAGAGCGGAATCGATGTCGTAGCCTCGCCTCCCGGCAAGCGCCTGCAGAGCGTGCTCCTGCTCTCCGGCGGCGAAAAGGCGCTCACCGCACTCGCCCTGCTGGTCGGCATCTTCCAGTACGCGCCCAGCCCGTTCTGCATCCTGGACGAGGTCGATGCCCCGCTCGACGAAGCCAACATCGGACGCTTCACCGAACTGGTCAAGGAAATGAGCGTCCAGACCCAGTTCGTGCTCATCACGCACAGCAAGAAAACCATGAGCATCGCCCCGGTCCTCTACGGCGTCACCATGCAGGAACCAGGGGTATCAAAGCTTGTCTCGGTACGCTTTGGGACGCAATAGCGCGCCCAGGTCTCAACTCCCCAAAAAAACGCCAGCCGCATGGCTGGCTTTTTCCCGTCGAACTCGAGAAAGCATTACTTCGTGGAACAGGCCTCAGGTCCTGGCGGAATGTTGACTTTCACGAAATGACATCCACGATCGCGTTGCGGAACGATTTTTGCATTATAGATAGTCCTGGTTTCGTCTGATCGTGCAAACTCCCCAAAAGACTTCCCTCCACGATATCCACTTCCATCCTCAGCTTTTCCACAAACATCGCCGCTGCAAAACCCTTGCCTAGCCTGCGTTCTCGTCCATCCGCCTTCCTGTCAACACCTTTCCTGCAAGCGAATTTCTAGCGTCATCTCACCACGTGATCAGAATCGTTGACATTTTTTTCTGACCAGCTAGAATACGCCTCGCTCCTTACCTGTAAAATTTCATCATGAGCCCCGAACTCCTCGATTCCGTCCTCTTGCAAACTGCCTTCCCCGATCTCCAACTTCATGCCAGCGGCAAGGTCCGCGATGTCTACTCCGTCGGCGACCAGCAACTGCTTTTCGTCGCCACCGACCGCATCTCCGCCTTCGACTACATCCTGGCCACGGGCATCCCCCACAAGGGACGCGTCCTCAGCCAGATTTCCTTGTTCTGGTTCGACTACCTCGCCGATATCGTCCCGAACCACCTCATCACCGCCGATGTCGACCAGTATCCGCAAGCCGTCCGCAAGTATGCCGACCAGCTCCGCGGCCGTTCCATGCTGGTGCATCGTGCCGAAATGTTCCCCGTGGAATGCGTCGTGCGCGGCTACATCTCCGGCTCGGCCTGGAAAGAATACAAAACCACCGGCAAGGTTTCGGGAATTACCCTTCCGGCAGGTTTGAAGGAATCGGACGCCTTCCCTGAGCCCATCTTCACGCCATCCACCAAAGCCACTTCCGGGCACGACGAAAACATTTCTTTCGATCAAATGTGCGACATTGTCGGCGTCGAAACCGCCAGCCATCTTCGCGATCTCACGCTGCGCGTGTACAAAAAGGCCGCAGCTTACGCTCTGCATCGCGGCATCATCATCGCCGACACCAAGTTTGAGTTTGGGCGCACCCCCAAGGGCATCACGCTTGCGGACGAAGTCCTCACTCCCGATTCTTCCCGCTTCTGGCCCGCCGACAAATACGCTCCGGGACGGCCGCAGGATTCTTACGACAAGCAGTATGTTCGCGATTACCTCGAGCAGATTCACTGGAACAAGCAACCGCCGGCGCCCGCTCTTCCCGCGGAGGTGGCTCGCCACACCAGCGAAAAGTATCTCGAGGCCTACTTCCAGCTCACGGGGCACAGGCTGGATGTCTGAACCGTCGTCTGGTACCATCTCCACCCGCAGGAGCACGGGCAGGAGCGCAATATGACCCCAGCAGACTGGATTATTTGCTTATTGGTGCTCCTCAATGTTGTCACGGCGGCCATGCAGGGCTTCTTTTCCGAGGCTCTCACCATGGCTGGACTGGTCCTCGGCTACATCGTGGCTGCCTGGAAGTACCGCAGCCTCGCGGAGTGGATGGAGTCGTTCTTGAAGAACGACTGGTTGGCTGAGATTCTCGGCTTCCTCATCATCTTTTTTGCGATCCTGCTTCTGTTCGGCATCGCCGCCAGGGTCGCCCGCTGGGTGATGAAAGAGGCCGGGCTCAGTGGTTTTGACCGTTTCCTCGGCGCGGTCTTGGGGCTGCTGAAGGGCGGGCTGATGGTGGCAGTGATCCTGATGGGTATGACCGCATTCGCTCCAACTTCGAAGCTGCTCGAAAAGTCACAACTGGCGCCCTATTTTCTGGTCGTAGGCCGGGCTGCCATCTGGCTGGCGCCTTCGGAGTTGCGAGCTCGTTTCAATCAGGGACTCGATCTGCTCCAGCACGCTCCGCAGAAATTAAACGCGGCTCCTGCCTCCAAGCCGAAATAGGCGCGGCGCAGTGAAAAATTCATAAGAAGAGAGAAACGCACCGTGAAAGATCAATTGGAAGCACTCGTCCTGCAAATGTACAGAAGCAATATTCTTTACTCCGAAGGCGTCCGTGAATTCAAAAAGCGCTTCATCCTGACCGTGCTCCAGGAAAACAAAGGCAACCAGTGCCGCGCCGCCCGCGAACTCGGGATGCACCGCAACACTCTCAGCCGCACCATCGATGAGTTGAAGATCGATGTCCGCCAGCTCCGCGAAGGCGTCAAGCGCCCCGTGCGCAGCGCCCGCCCCGTCACCCTGGAAAAGAAAATCGTTCGCTGACTGCTTCAGACAATCCCCCGACGCAAAATCCAGCCGCGAAGCGGCGACAGAATCCAGCCCGCGGCGGAAGCCGTGGGTAAGTCAGTCGCTAGCTGAGGGAAAGCGCTGGAAGGGCGAAAGAAAACACGACCCCCAAGCGGGTAGACCATTTGGGCGCCGCCCAGGAAAAGAAAGGCAGCCCTCGCGGGCTGCCTTTTCAATTCGTCCGTGACGGCTGCTATTGTGCCGCTGGCTTATGATGCACTGGCGGTTTCTTCGCCGGCGTTGCTGCCGGCTTGGCGTTCAGCAGCCGCCCCTTCTCCATCACCATCATGAATGGATTCGGGGAGTACGACGCTGGCTCACCCTGGAAGTCAAAACTCGCCCCGTCCTTCGGAATCAGCTTGGCCGGAATCTTGTCTTCGAACTTCAGCGTGATGTCCGCCTTCTTCGCGTCGATGTCGTCGGAACTGCCCGCGATCATGAACTGCTCTGGCTCGGTGCTGATGATCGTACCGTTCATTTGCACCGCTTTGCCCTTGATCGCATTCCAGACCGTATCCTGATCTTCCTGCGCGCCGTTTGTCAGCACGAATTCCCACTGTGCGAAATCCATCTTGTCCGGCGTGGTTGCCAGGACCATCGCATGCGCTTGTTCCGCCGGTGTGGGCGCCGGCTTGACCGGTATCTGCGCGCCGCCCGCTTTGGCTGCCGCCAGAAACTCCGCCCAGCCATCGTCGCCGGCATGGAACTTCACATATTGCGAGCGCGCATACTTCTCAATCTGCGCCTGCGCCTGCGCCGGAGCGACCGCGGCCGCCCGCGCCGCAAACCAGATCCCATTCTGATAGTCCGGCGGGTTCTCACCCAGATAAGACAGGGCCAACGGATACACCACGCTGAAATCAGCCGGGTTCCCATCGACCGTGATCTTCAGATCCTTCGCCGCCGTTGCATAGTCCTTTTCCTTATCCGCTTCCGTGGAGGCCGCTTTCGCGTCGTCCTTCGCCTTCACCGCCGCATCATGCTGCGCCGCCGCATCCGCTCCCGCCTGTAACGCCGCGATCCCCATCGCCGCGTTGAAGATCCCCGTCATCTGATCTTTCGTCTTCTGGAAGTCCGCGTCCGACGTCCCATCTGGCTTGGTCCACTTCGGCAGGCAACCCAATCCCTGCTCGGCGTATTTATTGGCGTCGGCCAGAAGTTGCTTTGCGTTCGGGTCTCCACCCTGAGCCAGCACGCGGTCGAAATATGCAAGCAGGGTCAATGCCCGCACATGGCACGAGTCCAATGTCACCAGTTTGGTGGCCGTCTCCAAAGTCTTCTTCGTGTTCCCAGACTGCTGGTACGCTCCCATCAGGATTTCGAGCGCCTGCGTCTTCATGACGCTGTTCGGATATTGCGTGAGGAACGCCTCCAGCCCGCTGATCTGCGCGTTGACATCTTTCTGCCCGTAGGCTGCTACATAGGCGTTGTACTCCGCTGGATCCTTGATCACCGGCGCCGCACTCTGCGACGCGGCCGGTTGTCCCTGTGCTGGCTGCGTGTTCTGTGCTCCTGCTCCTACAGCAACCCCAAGCACAACCGTCAGTAGAATCTTTTTCATCAGTAAGGCTCCTTGTACCTTCGGGAAATATCTTTTCTGGGAATCGTTTTCTCTAAACTCTAGCAGTGACTGCATTCCGCCTGGACCGCTCGCCGTTCGGATCCTGCTCCTGGAATGCCGGGCTTCCTGGCAGGGGCCCCGGGGGACCAGAGGTGACCCGCTGGAACGCAATGGCGCATAACCCTTTTCCCCGGTTGGCCGGATTATAAGTACCTCTTCCTCCGAAGGCAAGCTACTTCCCAATCACCCTCCACTTTATTGTTAAACATGCAATTGTTAAGATGCACCCGGCGCGTGTCGCGGATGGGTTCCCCGCCGCCCGCTCCATTGCACACACGAACCCCAGGAGCGTCTTTACTATGGACACCGCTCGCACGGAAACGGTCCAACCTTTGTCCGGGCAAGTCGCCGTCATCACCGGGGCCGGCCGCGGCATTGGCGCGGCCATTGCCCGCAAACTTGCATCCCTCGGCGCCACCGCCGTGCTTTGCGGACGCACCCAGGCCACGCTCGACGCCACCGCCCGCGCCATTCTCGACGCCGGCGGCAAAACTGAAGTCATCCCCTGCGACGTTACCGTTTTGCACCAGCTCGAATACGCCGCCACCCGTGTCGACAGCACCTTCGGCCGCGTTGACATCCTGGTCAACAATGCCGGAGTCGCCGGCTTGAACGACGCTCTCCACAACCTTCTCCCCGACGACTGGGATCGTATCCTCAACACCAACTTGCGGGGTGTCTACTTCACCATCCGCGCCTTTGCTCCCATCATGATCCGTGCCTACTACGGTCACATCATCAACATCTCATCCCTCGCTGGGAAGAACGCCCTTCCCAACGGCGCCGCCTACGCTGCCTCCAAATGGGGACTCAACGGCCTCACCTACTCCGTCGCCGAAGAGCTGCGCGTGCACAATATTCGCGTGTCGGTAGTCTGCCCCGGATCCACCGAGACCGAACTCACCCCGCACGCCGGCAAAGACCCCAGCAAGATGCTTCAGCCAGACGACATCGCCCACGCCGTAGTCATGCTGGTGACCCAAACCCCGCAATCGTTTGTAAGTGAAATCCTGCTGAGACCGACGCAGAAACCGTAAGAGCTCATGGATGGAGTGCTCTATGTGGGGACAGCCGCCCACGGCTGTCCGCGGAGCGAAGCTCCGCTGTTTTCCTCGATGTTCTCTGCGTCCTCTGTAGTGAGGTTTTTGCCGTTTCCTATTTCTTGAACAGATTATCGAACGCCGCCCGCGCATCATTTGGCTTTAACGCAGCCGGGGTCGACGTCTCTTTCTCGCGCGTCACCCGAATCTCATAGAACGTGCAGTCGTTGCGCACATCCTTCTTCGCCACCCGCTCCTTCACCGGCTGCATGCACTCAAACCGGCTCCCTGGATCGAAATACGTACACTGCTTGCAAGAGTGCAATTCAAACCCGCACTTCGGACACTGCCCGGTCGTCGCCATCCCCTGCAACACCGTTCCGCACTGCGCGCACCGCGACACCGCCCGCGTTCCCGGTAGATTCACCGGACGCGGCCCCAGCGCGTGATCCCACTTCGGAGGACCGCTCTTGCGCTCCGGAGGAGCCTTCCGCGGTTTCTCCCCCGATTCCTTTCGCCCTTCGTATTCGTTGTCCTGATATCCGTGCTGCCGATATTTCGCTGCCACAAACCCTCCCCCAAGCACGCGGCCCGTATTGTCTCCCCGATGCACCCCACGCGGCAAGCTCTTTGGCACGAAGCGCACATTGCAAATTTGTGCAACATCCTCTGGGCCACATCGTCACAACCGACTGCACTTCCTGAGTACCGAGTACTGTCCTAGTTACAATATCCTCATGATCCACGAAATCCTCCCCGTCGGTCCGCTGCAATGCAACTGCTCGGTCATTGGCGACGAAACGACTCACGAGGCCATGGTCATCGATCCCGGTGATGACATTGAAGACGTTCAGGCCATCATCCAAAAGCACAATCTGCAAGTGAAGCAGATCGTCATCACCCACGCCCACATCGACCACGTCGGCGGAGCCATGAAGCTCCGCGCCGCCACCGGCGCGCCTATCCTGCTCAACCAGAACGACTACGCCCTGCTCAAGATGCTCGACGTGCAAGCCACATGGATCGGCGTACCCGCACCCGGCAAAGTCGAAATCGACCGTAGCGTGACCACCGGAGAAACCGTCGCCGCCGGATCGCATACCGCGCAGGTTCTCCACACTCCGGGCCACACCGAAGGCAGCATCTGCCTCTACTTCCCCGCCGAACAAAAGTTAATCGCCGGCGACACGCTCTTCGCCGGATCGATCGGCCGCACCGACCTCCCGGGCGGCTCTATGCAGAAAATCCTGCGCTCTCTGCACGACACGGTGCTGGCGTTGCCGGACGAAACGGTAGTAGTGCCAGGTCACGGCGAGCTGACCACGATCGGTGAGGAGCGTGTGAGCAATCCGTTCCTGGTGAAAAGCTGATCTTGTGGTGGAAGAGCGGCCCTTCAGGGCCGCGTCGAGTCCTCTCAGATGGAATCGGCCTTTAGGCCGGGTGAGCACACACACTTGCTATCGCGTTAGAGCAAGTGCTCGCGATGCGCGGGGATCATGTCTTCTTGCACCCACTGATCCCAGCTGTCGAACAGCGTCGTGGTTGGCCAGTGCGGATCAGTTTCCTTCCGCCAAGTCATATGAACCACGGCAAGACGAGCTGTACCGCCTTCCACCTCAAACAACACATCATCCCGATCACATCTGGTGGCCAGAGCGGTTGCTTTCAGGCCGTATAGTAAGTGACCTTCTGGAACTTGGTCGACGAGTCGATCCGACAACACCCTCGCCATTCCTTCCGTTGACGCGGCAAGTACACGCCACGGTTCGAGAATCCTTATCTCCGCTGGAATCATCCGCTGTTAGCAACCGTTGACTTTGGACAATATACTCCCGACACCGCTCTTAAACTCCCTCTCAGCCGTAATCAAACTCAACACCAAATACCCATCCCGCGGAAAATCATAAAAATGTCCCGGATGCACGAGCACCCGCTTCTCCCTCACCAACTCGATCGCCAACTCCTCATCCGACCGCGTCACCGGGACCCGCAGAACCGCATACCATCCACCGTCCACGCGCAGTCGCTCGCAAGCCTTCTGCCCCGCAAGTTGCCGATCCAGCTCCGCTAGATTCGCGTGAACACGCTCCAACAATTGCTGCTGAATGCTTTTCCTCTGCTCGAGCAGCACTGGGACCGCCCACTGCATCGGCGCATTCATCGACAGATACGTATCGGCAATCACCTCCAGCCGCCCCATCGCTGCCGCCACCAACTCCCGTGGCCCGCTCGTCACCACCCACGCCACCTTCATCTGCGGCAACGCCGAAACCTTCGACAGCCCGCTCAGCGTAAACGTCAGCACCTCCTGATTCCCCGCAAAACTCGCATACACAGACTGGGGTGACCCAGAGCCTGCCCTGAGCTTGTCGAAGGGTCTCGCTGCCTTTGCGAGACCTGGGAGCCCGCAGCCATCCAGCCGGTAATCCAGAAACACTTCATCCACAATCAACGCCAACTCCCGCACCCGGCAAAACCCATTCAGCGTCTCCAACTCCCCTGCCGACACATACGACCCCGTCGGATTGTTCGGATGCACCACCACCACACCCCGCGTCCGCGCCGTCACCGCCTTCTCCAGCGACGGAAAATCCATCTGCCATCCGTGGTCATAAATCAGCGGATACGGCACCAGCCTCACATCCTGCAAATCGGCCAGAAACTCGAACAGCGGATAACTCGGCTTCGGCACCAGCAACTCATCCCCCGCATTGCACAGCAGCCGAAAGACGAACGAATACCCCTCGCTGGTGCTCGTCGTCAGCACAATCCGCTCCGCATCCAGTGGTGTTCCGTGCTCCACGCGGTAATACTCCGCCACGGCCTCCCGCGTTTCAAGCAACCCCTTCGACTGCGGATCGTAGTCCAGCGCCTGCTCCGAACTCAGCGCTCCCAGAATCGCCCGCGCATCGTAAGTCAGCCCCGCCCGGGTAGGATTCGACACGGTCAGATCCAGAAGCTGCGCTCCGCCCGCGCGCCCTTCCTCCACCGCCTGCGTAAGCCGGTTCTGCGCCAGCTTCCAGTTGGTCCGTTCGGAAAACATCAGCGGGATTCTACTTGGGATTGATCACAACTGGTGGGACGAAATCTCACAAAAGGACAAATCACAACAGCCCTGCCATCCTGAGCCGAGCGAAGGATCTATGCACTCCGCCGCCGCAACCTCACGCCCGCGGCTTATGCATAAACTGCAACGCCGGCGGAGGCGTATCCCGGCTCAGATCGTCCTGCCCCCGCTTCTCGAGATCGAGGCCGGGCCAGTCGCGAATCCCCACAGCCGGGCACACCAGGTCTTTTCCCGCAGGTCGCAACAACTGCCGCAGGGTCTGCACGCCATAGAACAATCCCTGCCCAGTCTTGGCCGCGACAATCAAATGTGTTTTGTCCGAGAACAGCAGA
>Ga0335079_10009738_pt1 | contig 10944 bp, 7 predicted proteins | sample Lox_Sample_33_FD_206719 | JGI IMG/M metagenome (GOLD analysis project Ga0335079, IMG submission 206719) | Soil microbial communities from Loxahatchee National Wildlife Refuge, Florida, United States - Lox_Sample_3.3 | ecosystem: Environmental > Terrestrial > Soil > Wetlands | place: USA: Florida... | reverse complement strand
GCGAGCCTCGGGCGTCTGCAACAGAATGACCTCGCTGTGATGCGAGAGCCCGAACGTTAGCCCAATCGAGGCGCCGGAGATCGAGTAATAACCCACGGTCTTGCCATCCTGCATGAGCGCGCCGTCCCCATGCTCACCGCCGATGCCGATGCCACCTTTGGTGATGTCGGGGAATACGAGTGTCGCAGCTGCATTCTGCGCCAGCGACTTGTTCTTTGGATTGAGGGCATAGAACTTGTCGAGCGTAGCCGTGAGCTGCTTATCCAGAGCAGCGGTGTCGAGCGCCCACGCGGCCGTGCCGATCAGCGCTCCCGCCAAGGCAACGACGACCGCAACGGACTTGTATGAAGTGACTCTCATTGTTCTAGCCTCCAGAGAAAGATCGGTTTGGGCCGATCCGTACGCGCACCCACGCGCACCGCCGATCCGCACGCATACCTGTATCACTTGACCGGTGTAACGTTCACCGCGAGTGACTCGGTATAGGTAACGTCCACGTTGTCACCGGCCTTGAGCGTGCGGATGAACTTCTGCATGTTGGGAGACTTGACCGCAATGACATGCTGCGATCCGTCAGCCTGCTGGAACGCCACCGTGTTGGTCCCCGGGTCGACGCCCAGGATCTTGACGGTCACCGTGACTGAGGCACCCGCCCCACCACCCGGGGCCCCGTTCGGGTTCTTGTACGTGAATTTCGACGCCGCGGGATCGCTCACCTTCGTGCCGCCCTTGGCGATCTGCGCCGCGAGCCCCTGATAATAGTTGACATTGACCTTATCTCCGGCATGGAGTTTGTCGAGCTTCACGTCGGGGCCGACGAAAATCGTCTGTGGCTGTCCGCTGGGCCCTACCAGGGTCAGGGAGCGCTTATCGGGATAGACAGCCTGCACGGTGGCTTGCAGGGTGCTCATTTGACTGGTGACGGCGGGCGCCCCGCCCTGCTCTGCCCGAGCATGGCCTGCTGTGGCGATCAAGACCAGGATCGCAAGCTGCCATCTGCTGGGGGTCATTTTCATATGAGCTCCTGGACGCAAGAATTGCTGCCGCCCTTGATAATTAGTCTGCGGACTGTATTACCGCGATCCTTGTCGTTCGACGACAATAACTTGCGTGCTCGCGACTAGGTACAACACCGGATGAGCCTGGTAACGATTCTGTGGTCCATGGGCGCGACCGTGGCGCTGACTCTCGCGGCGGTTTACGGCGCGACCTGGGTGCTCGAACGGCGACTCATCGCCAACCTTTTTTTCTGCATCTTCGCCGTCGCGACTGCACTCTGTGCGCGCTGCGAGCTCGGAATGATGCATTCCGCGACGCCCGCTGAGTTCGGTGAGTGGGTGCGCTGGTACCACGCTCCGGTTTTCTTCATTTTTCTTTCGCTCGGACTCTTTGTTCGATTCTACCTTGGAGCCGGTCGCGCCTGGCTCCTTTGGACCATCATGTCGATGCGCGGCATTTTCCTCTTCGTGAACTTCACCGTAAGTCCTAATGCGTTCTTCCTTGCTATTTCTGACCTGCGGCACACGGACTTTCTCGGTGAGTGGGTCACGGTTCTCGGGGATGCCGTAGTTCGTCCATGGATTTGGCTGGCAAGGGCGAGTCTTGTCCTTGCGGTCGTATACGTACTCGATGCCGCAGTGATGGCGTGGCGGAGAGGCGACCGCGATTCACGGCGCAAGGCTGTGGTCGTGCTCGTTGCCGTGCTGGGGCCTTCGTTGATATCCATCTTGTTCACGCAGCTGGCAATCGCAGGTTGGTTGAGCATTCCCTATCTCGACACTCCGGCGTCCCTGATTACTCTCACACTGATGGCATTTGAGTTGAGCCGCGACACGATGATGAGCTTCCGCGCGCGGCTGGAACTCGCCGAGTTGCGAGCCAACCTGCTACAGGTCGGGCGCGTAAGCCTGATGGGTCAGCTCGCATCCGCCATCGCGCATGAGCTAAGTCAGCCGCTCGCTGCGATACTTCGCAACACCGACGTTGCTGAACTGGACCTGCGGGCCGAAAGGCCGGATCTCGAAGAACTACGCTCCATCGTGGCCGACAGCGGCAAGGCCGTGCGTCGCGCCAAGGAAATTATCGATCGGATGCGCATCCTGATCCAACGGCGTAGTGTGGAGATGCGTCCCTTGGCGGTGGACGACTTGGTGCGCGATGTGATGTTGCTCTGCCAGGCCGAGGCCGCATCCAAACGGGTCGTCGTGAGCTACGCGATGGAGGACGCCTTACCGGCGGTGTCGGGTGATCGGGTGCACATCTCGCAAGTGCTCCTCAACCTGATCGTGAATGCGATCGAAGCCGTGCAGGCCCACCCGGTTGATGATCGACTCATCGTCATCGAGGCGCGATCCGAGGCAGGGCACGTTGAGGTGAGCGTTCGCGATACGGGACCCGGTGTCCCTCCCAAGGACATTGAACGAGTGTTCGAGCCACTATTCTCAACGAAATCAACAGGCTTGGGAATGGGCTTGGCGATCTGCCGGACGATCGTCGAAGCCCATGGCGGAAGGTTATGGGCGGAGCCTCGTGCTCAAGGAAGCGGCGCTACCTTTCGGTTTGTCCTCCCAAGAGCCAAGTAACCGTAAGCTGAGCTATGGCCGGATGATGGCGCTCACGGCCGATCAACGGGTAACTTACGTTCCTAAGAATAAGTAGCCGGCTGACGACGGCCAGGGAGAGGTCACCTTGCAGTCCCGGATTCCGCGGGCGGTCGCTATGGTCCTCGACATGGTGGTCGTCACAGGCCCGGTCGCTGCGCAAACGCCCACGACAAATCAGGTCTCGAATCCGAACCCCGTGGGTCTCGAGGAAGTCGTGGTTTCGGCGAACAAGCGGCTGGAGGACCTGCAGGACGTGCCGCTGAGCATCACGGCCCTTTCCGCCGCCGCGCTCCAAGCGAAGGGAGTTGAGCAGTTTTTCGACTACGGTACTTCGGTCCCCAATCTCTCGTTCGGCCTCGGTGCCACCAATGGCTCACTCGCAGCCCGCGGCATCGCCATACGCGGCATCCAGGGTGCCAATACCACGGGCTTCTATATCGACGATACACCCGTGGTAGAGACGCTCGATCCACATATCCTCGATGTAGCCCGCATCGAGGTCCTGCGCGGTCCACAGGGCACGCTCTATGGGGCGGAATCGATGGGTGGGACGGTTCGCATCCTCACCGAGCAGCCCACCGCCACTGCCCTCAACGGCCAGACGCACGTGAGTCTCTCCGACACTGAGCATGGTTCCTGGGACGAACTCGTCGACGGCGTTATCAATCTGCCGCTCGTGAACAACCTGCTGTCACTTCGAGCAAGCGGGTTCTATCAGTTCGACAGTGGCTGGTTCACCAAGTGGCTCGGTCCCGAGACAGCCCCCCCCACATCGGTGATGGCGGACGTCGGCAGCATGAAGCGCTACGGCGGGCAGCTCGCGCTGCGCTACGAGCCGCTCGAAGGTCTCGCCATTACCCCACGCATCATGTACCAGCGGATTGACGCAGATGGCGATCCTTACGCGACCTACTATCCGAACAATCTTCTGCAACGGGAGGTGTTTGACATCGAAGAAGGCGGCACGGACACCTGGTGGCTCGCCAGCTTAGGAGTGAACTTTACGGCTCCGATTGGCAACTTTGTTGCTTCGACCGGCGTCTTCGAGCGCGATACCTTCGAGACCGAGGACGACACCGACGTACTGACGTATGACCTCGGCCTCCCCCCATCCGAGTCCATTCCAGGGCCCATTACGCGCTCGATTGATCTTCATCGCTTTGCCCAGGAAGTACGCTTTGCCTCCACGTTTTCGGGGCCGCTGCAGCTCATTCTCGGTGGCTTCTACTCGCGCAGTACGGAGTCACGCAATTTTCAACTGGTCTCGAGTGGGCTCATGAGGGCGACCGGTTATCCCAGCGATTTGGTGCTCGCCTTGATGAGCCAGCGCCAATACAGTGAGTACGCGGCATTCAGCGATCTCTCATACAACGTTTTGAGCAATCTCATCGCCACCATCGGCGTACGATGGTATCGCGATACCGCGACCTTCAATCAGTCCACCAACGGCCTGTTTTACGGCGGCGCCCCGCGCACCTACGCCTCGACACCGACCAGCGATTCCGGATTTACTCCCCGCTATCTCGTTGAATACAAGCTAACGCCCGATTTGCTCACCTACGCAAGTGCCGCGAAAGGTTTTCGCGAAGGTGGCAGCAACCTCGCACTTCCACTCGGAGCGCCGCCTGAAGGCTGTAGCGAGGATCTTGCGAACATTGGCGTAACGGCGTCCGAAGCCGCCACCTTCAGGTCCGACAGCCTGTGGGACTATGAGCTGGGCTTCAAGTCGAGCTTTCTAGAGCGGCGGTTTACCGTCAACGCAACCGGCTTCATCATCGAGTGGAATGACATTCAGCAGCTGGTCCAGCTTCCCCTGTGCGGTTACAACTTCACGGCTAACGCAGGGAAGGCGCACAGCGCTGGTTTCGAGTTCGAGTTGGATGGGAAGCTGCTGACAGAGCTTACCGTGGGCCTCGGTGTGGGCTACAACGACGCGCGGATCACTGCGAAAGGTCTCACGCCACAGCCGGTGGGCAGCCCCGTCTACCAAGTTCCCGACCTCACGCTCAATGCCAACGCCGAGTACGATCGGCGTCTCTCGGGAAACTGGGCCGGGTTCGCGCGCGTCGACTACAGCTATGTGGGCGAAAGCGACTCCGCCAACAACTCGCAATTGAACCCGCTGCGCCGCCCGGCTTATGAAATTATTAACCTGCGCGCAGGCTTTCGCAGCGATCATTACGAGTTCGTCGTTTTTGTAAAGAATCTCACGGAGGAGCATGCGGACCTCAGCGACGCCATCCTGATTGGCGCAGAACTTCCCGGTCAGCCACGAATCCTGATCAACCAGCCGCGCACCGTCGGAATCGACGCCCGAATCACGTTCCAGTGAGCGGCGCAAACGGCGTCGGCGGTAGCACCACGGATTCCTGCAGGCCCGGGCCCCGGTGCTAGCGGTCCTTGGGTATCGATTCGCGGCCGCACAAATCGCTGTCGCCGTAGGACAAGGTAGGGGCTCCGCTGTCTGCTAGGGTTCGCCCAGAGCACCCAAATCCGTTGGCGCGCCACCGGGCTGCCGGCCAGCGACACCCGCGCTACCCGGCTTACTCACCAACGAGCGCAAACCCGAAATCAGGCAAGGAGAAGGTCATGGCCGACGGTAAGAAGCCCAACATCCTCATTCTGTGGGGCGACGACATTGGTACCTGGAACTGCTCTTATTTCAGTCGCGGGATGATGGGTTACCGCACGCCGAACATTGATCGCATCGCGAATGAAGGCGTGGCATTCACCGATTACTACTCCCAGCAGAGCTGCACCGCGGGCCGCGCGTGCTTCATCTGCGGGCAGAACCCGATCCGCACCGGCCTGACGAAGGTCGGCATGCCGGGCGCGACGGTTGGACTTCAGAAGGAAGATCCGACGATCGCCGAGCTGCTCAAACCCCTCGGATATGCCACCGGACAATTCGGTAAGAACCATCTCGGCGACCGCAACGAGTACCTGCCCACCGTCCACGGGTTCGATGTGTTCTTCGGCAATCTCTATCACCTGAATGCCGAGGAAGAGCCGGAACTGCCTGACTATCCGAAGGATCCGAAGTTCAAGGCGATGTTCGGGCCGCGCGGCGTGCTCGATTGCGTCGCGACCAACGAGGACGATCCGACCGAGCAGCCCCGCTGGGGTCGGGTCGGGAAGCAGAAGATCAAGGACACCGGGCCGCTCACCAAGAAGCGGATGGAAACCGTCGACGAGGAAATCACCTCCCGGGCGATCGCCTGGATGGAGCAACAGGCCAAGGCACAGAAGCCGTTCTTCCTCTGGTACAACTCGACCGCCATGCACTTCCGCACTCACGTGGCGGAGAAGAACCTCGGCAAGAGCGGACAGGACCCCTACAGCGATCGCATGGTAGTCCATGATGAGCAGATCGGCATGATCTTGAAGAAGCTCGACGAGCTCGGAATTGCCGAGAACACCATCGTCATGTACTCGACCGATAACGGCCCGGAGAACGACACCTGGCCGGACGGTGCCACCACGCCGTTCCGCAGCCAGAAGGACACCAACTGGGAAGGTGGCTGGCGCGTGCCGTGCTTCATACGCTGGCCGGGCAAGATCAAGCCCGGCACGGTGCTGAACGGCATCGTGAGTCACATCGACATGTTTCCGACGCTGCTTGCCGCCGCGGGCGATCCGGACGTGACAGCGAAGCTGCTCAAGGGCACCAAGGTGGGTGATAGGAGTTTCAACGTCCACCTCGATGGTTTCAACATGTTGCCGTACCTGACGGGCGAGGCGAAGGAAAGCCCGCGGCAGTCGCTGGCCTACTTCAGCGATGACGGTGAGCTTATGGCAGTTCGCGTCGGTGACTATAAGCTCCAGTTCGCCGTGCAACGGGCGTTTCAGATGAACGTGTGGGCCGAGCCGCTCGTGAAACTTCGCGTACCGCACGTGTTCAGTCTGCGTCGCGACCCCTTCGAGAGGGCGGACTTTAACTCGAACACGTACTGGGACTGGGTGGTCGATCACGTCCCCCTGCTCTATCTATGCCAGGCGGTTGTGGCTCAGCATATCGAGAGCTTCGCCAAGTTCCCGCCGCGGCAGAAACCGGCGTCGTTCAACCTCGACGCGGTGCTGGCTCAGGTGTCGAAAGCTCACGGCGCGTAGACCGTTGCCTCTCCCGGCAGCTGTGCTCTGATCGATTGCTCCGCCGGGCTGTCGTGCCCGGCGGAGCCTGGGGCCGAGCCGATGGGCGAAGCGGGTTCGGTTCGGGGCGCGGTGAGGCGCGATTCTTGCCTATCTCGTAACGGCCGGGTCGCTGACGATCGGAGCTCTGCAGCTAGGTCGTAGCACGCCGAGGCGTCAATCGTCTGCGGGGACACATTTATTTTATGCAGACGGCGACTTGCGGCCGTACCAGTGACACATGAGTCGATTGACGGGGCCGCGGAGCAGGATGTACGGAACGATCGCCAAGAGCAACGCGACCCACACCGCCTCCACCGGCTGCAAGCCGTTCTTTGTGACCATCTGGTAGATGAAGTCAATCGCGATCGCGATGAAGAACACCCTGGAGATTCGCTTCCAACCGTCCGTAAGGAGTTCCCGCCGCCGTGCGGGATCTGTAAACACCGTGTACGCGTAGAACGGGCGTCCTTCGCGCGCGTCCACCCACCCATCGCGGGCGGCGAGCAGCATAGCCATCAACGGCTGCGCGTAAAAGCGAAAGTGCAGTGGTCCGTCTAAGCGCGCCAAGAAGTCGCTGATAAACTCACTCGGTGAAGCGATCATTGAAAACCCTCCCGCACATCTTTCTGCACTGGGCCCTTCGCCCCAGCCTCGATGCATGTGCCCTGCTCCGAACGTCGCCAGGCAAGCATGAATTCAGGGTCAGTACAGCGAGATCTCCCCGTGGTGGAGCTTGCCGCGAAAGATCCAGTAAACGCCGATTGTGTAGGCGAGGATGATCGGCAGCACCACAATTGCACCGTAGAAGAGGAACTGCAACGAAGCATCGGGAGCCGCCGCGTCCCCTACCGTGAGCGAATAAGGGATCATGTATGGCCAGAACATCACTCCCAGGCTCAAGAAAGAGGCGAGGAAGAACAGTACCGTGAGGACAAATGGGAGCTGATCACGCTTGCCGCGCACGCCGAACAGGATTGCTACGAGCGCAGCGAGACCGACCAATGGAAACACCACACCCCAGGGCCTCGAATGCAGGCCGCTTCGCGCGACGACGCTGTAGTCGAACGTCACAGCGAACGCCAGGAACAGCGCGATGAGGACGCCCCCTGCCAACCAGCGGATGCGTCGATAAGCCCATTCGCGCAGCCTCCCTTCGTTCTTGAGCGCCAGCCAGCCTGCGCCCAGCAGGGCGTAGCCGAACACCAAGCCGATACCTGTGAGGATCGCAAACGGATGGAGCCAGCCGAGTGCGCGGCCGGCGTAGTGACCATCGACGACGGGAATGCCGCGCAACATCGCGCCGACCGCCGCACCCTGCACAAATGTGACCACCGTCGAGCCGAGAGAGAATCCACGGTCCCAGACACGGCGCATGCGCACGCTGCGGAAGCAGAATTCGAACGCAATACCGCGGAAAATCAGTCCGACCAACAGCAACAAAACCGGCAGGTAGAAGGCACCGAGAAATACGGCATAGACATCGGGAAAAGCGGCGAACAGTCCGGCCCCGATCACCACCAGCCAGGTCTCGTTGCCATCCCAGAACGGCGCGATGGTGTTCATCATCTGGACCCGAAGTGGTTCATCGCGCGTCGTTCCGAACAAAATACCGACCCCGAGATCGAACCCGTCGAGGACGGTGTAGATCAGGATCGCAAGGGCGATTACACAAGCCCAGAACAGCGCGAGAGTGCTCGGTTCCATGAGGTCATCCACCCGACTGAATGCCGCTGCCGGTTGCCGTCGCCGCCGCATCGGCATATGCGAGCGGCCGTCGTCCTCCCGTGCCTCCACGGACGGGCTGCTGGCCGGCGGCCGTGGGCCCTTGCCGCAGCAGCTTCCAGATGTAATAGAGACCGAAAGAGACGAACACCACGTAGACCAACCCGTAGCAGAGGAGCGAGAACAGCACGTCACCGCTGGTGAGTGAGGGCGTGACCGCGTCCTTGGTGCGCAACAGTCCGTACACGACCCACGGCTGCCGGCCTACCTCCGCGGTGTACCAGCCGGTGAGTATCGCGATAAAGCCCGTCGGGAACGACAGGAAAGTGACCCACAGAAACCAGTGCGTAGTTTCCAGGCGACCCCGCCAGCGCAGCAGGTTTCCCAACCACGACACCGCGAGCATGATGAGTCCCATACCGGCCATGAGACGGAAGCCGAAGAAGGGAATCACCACTGGGGGCCGATCCTCCGGCGGGAATGTTTCCAGTCCGACCTCCCGCGCCGTCCAATTGCCCGAAGCAATGAAGCTGCCGAGCCTCGGGACCTTGATGGCGAGAAGATTGCGCTCGCCAGCCGAGTCGGGAAGCGCGAAGAGCACCTCACTCGCGGGCTGCTCGGTCGTCCAGCGTGCCTCGATCGCCGCAAATTTCGCGGGTTGATAGTGGAGCACGTACTCGCCCGTGAGGTGCCCAAAAAAAATCTGTATCGGTATCACCACTGCGACGAAGCCGAGACCCCAGTGGAGCATTACGCGCGCCTCCTCGCGATACACGTCGCGCAACACGTACCAGGCACCTGTGGCCGCCACGCACATCCCCGTGGTCAGGAACGCGGCGAGCAGCATGTGCGGCCATCTCACACGCATGACGGGACCCGAGACGATCGTCCACCAGTCCGCGGGAATGATCTGGCCATTGATGATCGTATGGCCGAGCGGCACCTGCATCCAGCTGTTGTTAGCCAGAATCCAGAACGAGGAGAACATCGTGCCGAGCGATACCATGCAACATGAAAAGAAATAGACGCGCGGCGACACCCGCTCGCGGCCGAGCAGCATCACGCTGAAGAAGGTCGCCTCCAGCATGAAGGCGGTGAAAGCTTCGTAGCCCAGCAGCGGTCCCTGGATCGGGCCGGTTCTCTGCGCGAGCACGCCCCAGTTGGTGCCGAACTGGAACGCCATGACGATGCCGGTGACGACGCCCATGCCGAAGGAAACGGCAAACACACGCAGCCAGAAATCGAACACCCGGCGGTAGACCGGATGACCGGTGACAAGCCGAATTCCTTCGATCGTCGCGAGCCACGCGGCAAGTCCCATGGTGAACGCGGGGAAGATGATGTGGAAGCTCACCACGAACGCGAACTGCAGGCGCGACAGAAATACCGGGTCGAAGCTCATGGCCAACATCGCCGCTGGCGACCACCAATCTCATCGGCCGCACGCCTCGTCACTGCAGACCGCGCCGCATCCTTCATATGGTCGCGGAAGATGCGCGGGGGTGATCAACGTATCCTGCGCCCCCTGTGCCCGAAATCGATGGCGTGGCCATGGAACAGCCCTCCAGTGCCGTGTCGCTCGCGCACACTCTAAAGTGGCGTGCGGCGTGATTCGTCTGACGGACTCAGTCCGAACCCGCAGCGCGCGTTTTCGCACCACCCATCGCGCTGCGCGCCAGGGAGCATAGGACATCGATCGGGACAACCTTGCTTTCCGACGACAATCCATTGCGGGAGCGCGACTCGAAGGAACCAAAGCCGTGGTGCGCGTTCCACGCAGGTTCCACCGCCACTGGCGACACGCGTCACGTGGGCGCAAGCTCCTGTCGCCAAAGGCCAAGGAGCGAACGCACAGCGCGCCTAAGGTCTGCTGTGTTTTCGGCGCTCGCTCAGCGCCTTTTCGATCGACAGGGTGCTTCGCAGGAGGGTAGTCCGCTGCTATGCCAGGAGAAGCCTCGCTGAAACGCAGTCGCCTGCTGGTACTGGCGTTCCTGTCACTACTTGCCGGATCGGCCGCGGGAGTCCTGGCAGCCGCCTTTCGCCTTGCGCTGTCGTCCGCGGATCGGTTGCGCGGCGCGCTGATCGCCCTGTCACATAGCGAAGGCATCGTCGGGTTGTTCGCAGTGGTCGGTCTCTGCGCCGCCGCGACGGCAGTTGCCTCGTGGCTGGTGCAACGCTTCTCGCCTCACTCCGTAGGCAGTGGCATCCCTCACGTTGAGGCTCAGTTGGGCGGGAACTGGTCGGGGAATCCGCTGGCCATCATTTTCGTCAAGTTTTTCGGCGGCTTGCTCGCGATCGGCGCGGGGTTGGCACTGGGTCGCGAGGGGCCCACCGTGCAAATGGGGGGAAGCCTGGCTCTGCTCTGCGGCAGGGTCGCGCGCTGCAGCGAGGGAGAATGCAAGGCTCTGCTCGCAGCCGGGGCTGGGGCCGGACTCGCTACGGCCTTCAACGCGCCTATTGCGGGCGCGGTGTTCGTGCTGGAAGAACT
>Ga0335079_10009737_pt1 | contig 10945 bp, 12 predicted proteins | sample Lox_Sample_33_FD_206719 | JGI IMG/M metagenome (GOLD analysis project Ga0335079, IMG submission 206719) | Soil microbial communities from Loxahatchee National Wildlife Refuge, Florida, United States - Lox_Sample_3.3 | ecosystem: Environmental > Terrestrial > Soil > Wetlands | place: USA... | reverse complement strand
CCCCGTTTATGCGATCACGTGAATGACCCGCGGCCGTGTCCAAACCGGGCGATTATCCGATGCCACGGGTCATTTGTGATACAATAATTATTTTAGCACCATTCGATTGGCAAAAGCCAATTTATAAAGGATCCGGGGCAACCGGGCGAATGGCTGGCTTGGTCGCTTGATATTCATCAAATCGTCCCATCTCGGAATTGAGCTATGAATGCCGGGCCGAGCCGTCGCCGGCCGCTGGCGCGAGAGACCGGGGCAATTCGATCGTGGTGACGCAAATTCTCGAACGTCTGACGCGGTGGATCGAACGCGCCCTCGCCTATGCCTTCATCGCCGCCGTCGTTCTCAATTTCGTCAATGTCATCGGCCGCTACGTCTTCGATGACACCATTTTAAGCGCCGACGAGCTGCAAATCTTCGTCATGGTGTTCATGGCGTTCCTCGGCGCCGCCGCGGTGGCCTGGCGCAATCAGCATTTACGCATGGACGTGCTTGTCAACGCGCTGCCGCCGCCAGTCCGCCGCCTGATAAAAATTGCCGAACTCATCGTGATCGTCATTCTCACCGCCTTCGTGCTGTGGAATTCGACTTATTACGCCGAACAGATGTACGCCATCGGCCGTGTCAGCGACATGGCCCAAATACCGATGTGGATTCCGCACGGCGTGGTGGCGGCGGGTTTCGGCCTGATGGCGCTCATCGCAACCTTGCGCTTGGTTGAGATCGTGACCGGGCAGGCGCCGGACAGCGGCAAATCCGGCACGGAGGCCTGAACCATGGCGTTCGCTCTCGGTGTAGTGCCGGTCGCTCTGCTGCTACTGGGATTTCCGATCTTCATTGTGCTGCTGGCGGCGGTCAGCGTCGCGCTCGTGTTCTTTATGCACATGCCGCTCGCGGCGCTGCATCAGAACCTGTTCGGATCGATCAATGCCTTTTCGCTGCTGGCAATCCCGTTTTTCGTCTATGCCGGCGAACTGATGGGACGCGGCAGCGTTGCCCAGCGTCTGATCGATTTCGTTCAGGCTGGCGTCGGCTCGGTGCGCGGCAGCCTCGCCGTCACTACGGTCGGAACCTCGGCCATCTTCGGTGCGATTTCCGGGATCAGCGCCGCCTGCGTCGCCACCATCGGCCGCATCATGTATCCGGCGATGCGGCGCGCCGGCTATCCGGAACATTTCGCCGCAGGTCTCGTCACCGCCGTCGGCGCGATCGACATCATTATCCCGCCCAGCATCCCGATGATCGTCTATGGCGCTTCGGCCGAGGAATCGGTGCCACGGCTTTACGCGGCGGGCGTGGTGCCGGGGCTGCTGCTGACGTTCATGCTCGCCGCCTATGTGATGTGGTTTGCCCGCCGCCACGGCATTGGCGCCGGCGGCACGTTCAATCTAGGTCAATTCCTGCACGCGACTACGCGCGGCGTCTGGGCGCTGGGCATGCCGTTCATCATTCTCGGCGGCATCTACGGCGGCGTATTCTCGCCGACCGAAGCAGCGGCCGTCGCCTGCGTCTACGCCGCCTTCGTCACACGCTTTGTGTTTCGCGAGCTCGGCTGGCGTGACATCGTCGAGGCTGCCGCGGCGACCGTGCTGTTCTCGGCGCAGATTCTCATTATTGTCGCTTGCGCCGGCGTGTTCTCCTGGCTGCTGACGGTCAATCAGGTGCCCGCGGCGATCGTCGGTTGGCTGCAATCGCTGCACATTTCCGCCTGGATGTTTCTGCTCACCATCAACATCATCCTGCTGGTGGTCGGCTGCTTCCTCGATCCCTTATCGGCGATCCTGCTGCTGACGCCGCTCTTGGTGCCGCTGGTCAAGGCGTTCGGGATCGACACCGTGCATTTCGGCATCGTGGTGACGGTGAATTTGGCGATCGGCCTGTTTCATCCGCCGTTCGGCATGAACATCTTCGTCGCCCAATCCGTACTCGGGCTCGAATTGCGCTCGATCTACCGCGGCATCATTCCGTTTCTGATGATCTACCTGATCGCGCTCGGCCTGATCACCTACATTCCGGCGATCTCACTCGGCGGAATGCACCTGCTGCTCGGGTTCAAATAACGCGGCGCAAACGGACGGCGCCGCCATCCTGCCGCGCGACGCCCGCTCTCGCCGGGCGCGTCGCTTGAGAATGACGGCGCTAATCGCGCGCTGTCGGATGCCGTTAATTTCCGGCCGCGGATGCGCCGACACGCTTTGACGCGGCAATGATCGTGTCGTAGTCCGCTTTCATTTGCGGATTGCTCGCCATCACCGCCGGGATCACCGACGTCACGTCCTTCAGGTAGGCGGCGGCCTCAGGTGGCGGCAGCGTGATCGCTTCGCCGCCGTTCTTGACCCAGAGTTGGCGTGTCTTCTCGACGTCTTCGACGCCGACGGTGGAGAACACCACTTCGGCCTTGCGCGCCTCTTCGCGTACGATGGTCGCGAGCTCCGGCCCGATCTGCTTCATGAAGTTCCGGTTGACCACGCCGGCGACGAACAGAAACGATTTCGGCAGATAGGTCGCGGTCTTGGTCACGTCATAGTACTTGAAGCCGGTCAGCACGTTGAACGAGGAGATCGAGCCGTCGATCGTATGGTTCTGCAGCGCCGGCAGCACTTCGCCGAGCGGGATCGATACCGGCAAGGCCCCGAGCTTCTTGAACGGCTGAATATGCAGCGGCGCCGCGCCGGGGACGCGGATCTTCTGCCCCTTGAAGTCGGCGGCGGTGCGGATTGCCTTGTGCGAGGCGACCATCAACGGGCCGTTGTTGCCCACCACAAGAAGCTCCACGCCCTTGGCTTCGCCGAAGCTTGCCAGGCGCGCGCGCACGTCGGGGTCGGCCAGCACCTTCTGGCTTTGCCCGACATCGTTGAACATCCCGGCGGCATCGAACACCTGGAAGCGCGGCTCCAGCCCGATCAGGAAGCCAACGGCCGGAATGGCGAACTCGATGGTCCCAAGGGCGACGCCGTCCACGGTCGCCGGGATTTGCCCGAGTTGGCTCGCCGGGTAGATTTCGACCTTGATGCGGCCGCCCGAGCGCTGCTCGACTCCCGCCTTGAACTGTTTCATCCATTCATGCGGCGCGTCGTTGACCGTCGGCGAGGACAGCTTCATGGTGAATTGTTGCGCATTCGCCGTGCAAGCAAACAATAGCGCGGCCGCGATTGCGGGCATCCGGCAGACCCAGCTTTTCATCTTGCCACCTCAGTTTTGCGTTTCCATGGATCGAAAAGCCGGCGGTTGCGGAGAAGCAAAAATCGATTGTCGCGCCGGCCATTGTTTGAAGCCCAACAGTTCAATAGATGCCCCCCGGCAACGTTGACGTGGATCAAACCGGCCCGCAGGAATGGGCTCGGCCGCGGCTGCGCGGCGCACGCCGGGTTTTCTTGTACAAGCCTTGCCGCACGGCTACTGTGCACCCGCGCTCAGAGCCGTGCGGAACTATAAATTAAACGAATTCAATGCGTTATATCTCAACGCGGGGCGAGGCCCCGGCGCTCGATTTCGTCGAGGTCATGCTGGCCGGGCTCGCCCGCGACGGCGGCCTCTACGTGCCCGAGTCCTGGCCCGCGCTCGATGCCGCAACGATCGCCGGCTTTGCCGGTAAGCCTTATGCCGAAGTCGCGGTCGAGGTGATCAAACCTTTCGTCGGCGCTTCGATCCCGGAAGCCGATCTCGCCCGCATGGCGCGCGAGGCTTATGGCACGTTTCGCCATCCGGCGATCGCGCCGCTCATCCAGCTTGCGCCCAGTCTGTTCGTGCTTGAGCTGTTTCACGGACCGACGCTCGCCTTCAAGGATCTGGCGATGCAGTTGGTGGCGCGGCTGATGGATCACGTGCTGCTTGCGCGTGGCGAGCGCGCCACCATCGTAGTGGCGACCTCGGGCGATACCGGCGGCGCCGCGGTCGAGGCGTTTCGCGGCCGCGCGCAGGTGGACGTCGTCGTGCTGTTCCCGCACGGCCGCATCTCCGAGGTGCAGCGGCGCATGATGACCACCGCGCCGGACGCAAACGTGCATGCGGTCGCCATCGAAGGCACTTTCGACGATTGCCAGGCGCTGGTGAAGGCGATGTTCAACCATCACGCCTTCCGCGACCGCGTGCGGCTGTCCGGCGTCAATTCCATCAACTGGGCGCGCATCGTGGCGCAGACGGTCTACTACTTCACCGCCGCAGTCGCGCTCGGTGGCCCCCATCGCAAGGTCGCCTTTACCGTGCCGACCGGCAATTTCGGCGACGTCTATGCCGGCTACGTCGCCCGCCGCATGGGCCTTGCCGTCGACCGGTTGGTGGTGGCAACCAATGTCAACGACATCCTGGCGCGCACGTTCGCCACCGGCGCCTATGAACTGCGCGACGTTGTGGCGACCACCTCGCCGTCGATGGATATCCAGGTCTCCTCGAATTTCGAGCGGCTGCTGTTCGACGCCTACGGCCGCGATGCCCACGCGGTGCGTGCACTGATGGGCTCGCTCGCCCAATCGCGCCGCTTCGCGGTGTCCTCGCACGCGCTGAAAGAGATGCGCGCGCTGTTCAGCGCCGACCGCGCCGACGAGCAGGAAGGCGCCGCCACCATCCGCGCCTGGATGCGCGAGGCCGGCTACTGCGCCGATCCGCACACCGCGGTTGCCTTGGCGGTGGCGGAGAAAGAGGCGCGCGATCCCGTGGTGCCGATGGTGGTGCTGTCGACCGCGCACCCGGCCAAATTCCCCGACGCGGTCGCCGCGGCTTGCGGGGTGACGCCGGCGCTGCCGGACTGGCTCGCCGATTTACCCAAGCGGGCAGAGCGCGTCACCGTGTTGCCGGCGGAGCAGGGGGCGGTCGAACGATATGTGGCGTCGGCCTCGCGCGCGGCGCGTGAAGGAGCAGTTGCATGAGCGTCGAAGTCACCCGTCTCCCCTCCGGCCTGTGGGTGGTCACCGACCGCATGCCGCATCTGGAATCCGCCTCGCTCGGGGTCTGGGTCGGCGCCGGCGGGCGCAACGAACGGCCCGACGAGCACGGCATTTCGCATCTGCTCGAACACATGGCGTTCAAGGGCACCAAGCGGCGCAACGCGCGGCAGATCGCCGAGGAGATCGAGGCGGTCGGCGGCGAGCTCAACGCCGCGACCAGCGTCGAATCGACGGCCTATTACGCCCGCGTGCTCAAGGCCGACGTGCCGCTCGCGCTCGACGTTCTCGCCGACATCCTGACCGAGCCCGCTTTCGACCCCGAAGAATTGCGGCGCGAGCAGAACGTCATCGTGCAGGAGATCGGCGCCAGCGAAGACGACCCCGACGGCGTCGTGTTCGATCGCCTGCAGGAGACCGCCTTCCCCAAGCAGCCGGTCGGCCGCACCATTCTCGGCACGCCGGAAACTGTGCGCTCGTTCGATCCCGCGCGTCTGCGCAGCTACATGGCGCGCAATTATCGCGCGCCCGACATGCTGGTGGTGGCGACCGGCGCGGTCGAGCACGCGGCGATCGTCGCCGAGGCCGAGCGGCGTTTTGCCAGCTTCAGCGGACCGGCGGCGCCGGCGCCGGAGCCGGCGCGCTTCGGCGGCGGCACCAAGGTCGAACGGCGCGATCTCGAGCAGGTGCATATTGCCCTCGCGCTGCAAGGCGTGCCGGTGCGCGACGACGATCTCTACAATCTGCAGGTTTTCACCAGTGTGCTGGGCAGCGGCATGTCCTCGCGCCTCTTCCAGGAAGTGCGCGAGAACCGTGGTCTCTGCTACGCGATCCACGCCTTCCATATGCCCTTTGCCGACACCGGCCTGTTCGCGCTTTATGCCGGCACCGACGAGGCGGACGCGCCGGAACTGATGCGGGTCGCTATCGATCAGACCATGCTCGCCACCGAGACGCTGAATGAAACCGAGGTTGCCCGCGCCAAGGCGCAGATGAAGGCCGGCCTCTTGATGGCGCTGGAAAGCTCGGAAGCGCGCCTCGGCCAGATCGCGCGGCAGATGCTCGCCTACGGCCGGCCGATCCCGCTGGAGGAGATCGTCGCCAAGGTCGACGCGGTGACCGTCGACAGCGCGCGCGCCGCCGGCCGTACGCTGATCCGGCGCGGCCGCCCGGCGATCGCCGCGCTCGGGCCCGGCAACCGCCTTGAAAGCACGGCGGCGATCGCTGAAAGTCTGATGCGTCAAGCCGCGTGATCGGGGGAGGACGCGCATGATCCCGGAAAGTGGGCACCGGTTTTTGGATAAGACCACGCGTAAGCAAGACTAATCTCCATGGCGTTTTTCCGCACCGTCAGCAGCAGCGAAAGCCTGCCGGCCATTACCGGCCCGGGGGTGACGCTGCGCGTGCCGCAAAGCGGCGATTTCGCCGAATGGGCCGCCTTGCGCGAGACGAGCCGCAACTTCCTGGTGCCGTGGGAGCCGACCTGGCCCTCCGACGACCTCACCCGCGGCGCCTTCCGCCGTAGGCTCAAGCGTTATGCGGAAGACCTGCGCAACGATCTCGCCTATGCCTTCCTCATCTTCCGCAGCGACGACAACGCGCTGGTTGGCGGGCTTACGCTCGCCAACATCCGCCGCGGCGTCGCGCAGGCCGGCTCAGTCGGCTACTGGATCGGCGCGCCCTTCGCGCGCAAGGGCTACATGACCGCGGCGATGCGCGGACTCATCCCGTTCTGCTTTGGCACACTGCGCCTGCATCGCGTGGAAGCCGCGTGCATTCCCGGCAACGCCGCGTCGGTGCGCCTCCTGGAGAAGACCGGCTTCCAGCGCGAAGGCTATGCGCGCAGCTATCTGTGCATCAACGGCGTCTGGCAGGATCATCTGCTCTACGCGCGGCTCAAGGACGACGCCGATTGATCTGCCTTTGGGTTGCCACGCTTGCCTTGCTATAAAGACGGGTTAGGCGCGGGGGCGCCCACGATAGATGAGCCGGCGGTCATGAGTAGGGGACGAACCGAACACACCGTGCAGCGCGGCGCACATGGGCTTGCACTCATGGCGCTGGCGCTCGCACTCGCCGGCTGCGGCAGCACCAGCGATCTGCTCAAATCGTCGCCGCTCGATCTGTTCTCATCGTCGTCGAAGGCGACCAAGGACGCCCCGCCCGGACCCGGCGACGTCACCGCCGACGACATCGATTGTCCCGAAGTGCAGGTGCGCACCGGCGCCTCTACGCTGATGGTCGGCAGCACGCCGGGCCAGGGCGCGCCGGCCGCGCTCGACGTGCGCTATCAGGGTTCGATCATCCGCACCGCGCGCGAGTGTCACGTCGCCGCCGGCATGATGACCATGAAGGTCGGGATCGAGGGCCGCGTCATCACCGGTCCCGCCGGCGGTCCCGGCAATGTCGACGTGCCGCTGCGCGTCGCCATCGTGCAGGAGGGCGCCGAGCCGAAGGCGGTGGCGTCGAGGTTCGGCAAGGAAGTCGTGACCGTGAGCAACGCGGTCGACCGCGTCACCTTCACGCATATCGAGTCCGACATCGTTTTCCCGCTGCCGCAGCCGCTCGGGTTGATCGACCGCTACGTCGTCTATGTCGGCTTCGATCCGCTCGGCGACAAGCCGGTGAAAAAACCGCCGGTCAAGCGCAAGCCGATCGCCAAGAAAAAGCCAGCCGCCAAGCCGCAGGGGTAATTGTCATTCCGGGGCGCGGTCGTTAGGCCGCGAAACCGGAATCCATAACCCCTGTGCCGCGGAGTATGGATTCCGGGTCCGCGCACCCCAGGTCGGCTTTAACCGCCCTGGGCAAATTAAATGCCGATCTCGGGTAAACCCGAGACCGGTGCCCGTCCCGGAATGACAGGGGACTTAAATGGCGGTGCCTAGTTCAGCTTCTTGCTGACGTCGTCGATGCCCTTGGCGATCAGTTCGCCGGCGAGCGGGCCCTTGGCCTGCTGCGCCAGGATCCTCTCGGCGGCGGCGACCGCGGCATCGGCGGCGGCGCTGCGCACGTCGGCGGTGGCCTGCGCCTCGGCCTGGGCGATTTTCACCTCGGCCATCTTGGTGCGCCGGGCGACGAACTCCTCGACCTTCGCTTTGGCCTCGGCGGCGAGCCGCTCGGCCTCGGCCTTGGCGCCGGCGATGATGTCCTGCGCCTCGTGCTCGGCGTCCTGCCGCTTGCGCTGATAATCGGCGAGCAGCTGGGCCGCGTCGTCGCGCAATTTGCGCGCCTCGTCGAGTTCCGCCTTGATGCGCACCGCGCGATCGTCGAGCGATTTGCCGATCATCCGGTGGACGCCGATATAGGCGAGCCCCGCCACGAACAGCACGAAAGCCAGCGCCACCCAGGTTTCGGTTTCATAAAGCATCGCTGTTACCGTTTTTCTTTGCGCACGATCTTGTCCGAAAACCAGTTCCCATTTTTCGGGATCATGCGCTAACGCTTCAATGCGTCGGCGACCGCCTCGGTCACCGCCTGGTCGCTCGGTGCGCTGCCGATCAGCCGTTCGACGATGGCGCGCGCGGCGTCTTCGGCGATGCTGCGGACATTGGCCATGGCCGCCTGCTTGGTGGCGGCGATGGATTTCTCCGCCTGCGCCAGCTTGACGTTGAGCTCGCCTTCGAGCGCCTTGCGCGTCGCTTCCGCCGCGGCCGCCTGCTGCTCACGCGTCTCGTTGGCGATGCCTTGCGCGCGGGCGCGGGCGTCGGCCAGCGCTTTTTCGTAGGCCGCAACGGCTTCGTCGGACTGACCCTTGAGCCGCTCGGCCTCGGCGAGGTCGTCGGCGATACGCTTCTGGCGGTTCTCGATGATCTTGGCCACGCGCGGCAGCGCCCACTTGGCCATCAGCGCGTAGAGCAGGACGAAGGCAATGACCAGCCAGACGAGCTGCGAGGCGAAGGTTTGCGCATTGAACGGCGGAAAGCCGCCGTCGTGCTCGCCCTTCGGGACGTGCTCGGTGCCCGTCTTGTGTGCCGGTTCAGCCATTATCGGCCTCGATGCGCGCCGTGCGTTACAGCGCGAACAGCAGCAGGAGCGCGATCAGCAGCGAAAAGATGCCGAGCGCCTCGGTGATGGCGAAGCCGAAGATCAGGTTGCCGAACTGGCCCTGCGCCGCGGAGGGATTGCGCAGAGCGGCCGCCAGGTAGTTGCCGAAGATGATGCCGACGCCGACGCCGGCGCCGCCCATGCCGATGCAGGCGATGCCCGCACCGATGTATTTCGCTGCCACTGGATCCATGACTAACTCCTTCTGGTTCTTGCCTTGTCCGATCGGGCGCTTAGTGGCCCGGGTGAATCGCATCGTTGAGATAGATGCAGGTGAGGATGGCGAACACGTAGGCCTGCAGGAAGGCGACCAGCGTCTCCAGCGCGAGCAGAATGACGATCATGCCGAACGGCAGCACGCCGCCCACCCAGCCGAGCGCGCCCATGGCGCCGCCCATCAGGATGATGAAGCCGGCGAACACCTGCAGCGTGATATGCCCGGCCAGCATGTTGGCGAACAGACGCACGCTGTGCGAGATCGGCCGCGACACGAAGGACAGCACTTCGATGAAGACGATCAGCGGCAGGATGTAGATCGGCACGCCTTTCGGCACGAACAGGTTGAAGAAGTGCAGCCCGTGCCGGTAGAGGCCGTACAGCAGCACGGTCAGGAACACCGTGATCGCCAGCGCCGCGGTGACGATGATGTGGCTGGTGACGGTGAACGTGTAGGGGATGAGGCCGATCATGTTCACGGTCAGGATGAACATGAACAGCGTGAACACGAAGGGGAAGAACTTCATGCCCTCGGACCCGGCGGTGCCGCGCACCGTCGTGGCGACGAATTCGTAGGCGAGCTCGGCGGCCGATTGCAGGCGCGAGGGCACTAGCCCGCGCTTGGCGGTGCCGATCACCAGGAAGCCCGTGATGATGGCGACCGCGGCCAGCATGAACGCCGCGGAATTGGTGAAGGCGATCTCGGTGTGTCCGATCTTGGCGACCGGAAACAGGTTGTGAATCTGGAATTGCTCGATGGGGTCGACGGCCATGGTCGCTAGTCGTTGTCGCTAATCGTTCAGCTGTCTTTCACGCACGACACCGGCCGCGCGCATCACGTTGAGTACCCCGGCCGCGAAGCCGAGCAACAGAAACACAATGAGCCCCCACGGCGAGATGCCCAGCCAGCGGTCGAGAAGCCAGCCGATCAATGCGCCGACGACCACGCCGGCCACCAGCTCGGTCGAAAGCCGGAAACCGCGGGCGAACGCCGAGGCATCGGCGTTCTGACGAGGACCGTTGACGTTTTCGGATGGCCGGCTCGCCCTATCGAGCCGTTCGCCGAGACGCTGGAGCCTCGTGGAGAGAGCAGCCTCGTCGTCCGGCGGTTCTTCGCGATCATCTTGTCCGCGCGTGCCGTTAGCCATGCTTTCGACTCGCGTGGACGTAGAAGGCTTCGCAGTTGCCCCGCCGCCCTAAAAGCCGCGCGGACCATACTGATCGGGTATACCCGAGTCAAGAAACCGGTTCTCTGCTTTAAGTCTTTGAAATAACCTCAGAAACTAAAAATTTTCCGCCGCGTTGCATGCGCCTTCGTGCACTGCGATATGACTGATGAAGAAGGGCGCGGCGGGCTCGTTCAGGCAACCGCGCGCGGGTGGTAGGATTGTATGTCCTGCCGCCGCAATGAAGAGGACGCCGCCATGCGCCAACTGACGTCCGCCATCGCCGCGTTGCTGGCATGCACGGTTTCGTCCGCGCTGGCGCAGGACGTGCAGAACCCCGCGCCACCGGCTGCGCAAGCCGCGCCGCCCGCCGTTCAGCCGAGCCTGCCGAAGACCGACGCGGCGCCGGGCGTCGCCAAAGCGCCGGCCGCTGCCGACAACGCCATGCCCCGCCCGAGCCGCTTCTCCTTCAACCGCGTCGACGACGGTTTCGTGCGGCTCGACAATCAGACCGGGCAGATCGCCTATTGCAGCCCGCATGCCGTCGGCTGGGCCTGCCAGGCGGTGCCGGAAGACCGCGCCGCGCTGGAGAAGGAAATCGCGCGACTCAAGGACGAGGTCGCGACGTTGAAGGCGCAAGTC
>Ga0335079_10009736_pt1 | contig 10945 bp, 9 predicted proteins | sample Lox_Sample_33_FD_206719 | JGI IMG/M metagenome (GOLD analysis project Ga0335079, IMG submission 206719) | Soil microbial communities from Loxahatchee National Wildlife Refuge, Florida, United States - Lox_Sample_3.3 | ecosystem: Environmental > Terrestrial > Soil > Wetlands | place: USA: Florida... | reverse complement strand
CGTGGCGCGATTGATTCCGTACCGATCCTCCCCCATTAGCGCCTCGCCGCTGAGTTTCAGCAGGATGCGCCGGTATGCCGGGGCGGCTGCGATCATGCACGTCCAACTTGCGCCATAACTTCGGCTACAAAATCAGTGGCTTTCTTTTTCATTCCTTCGCCTACTACGTAAAGATAAAATGCGTTTACTCTGGCGCCCCTTGCGGCGAGCAGTTTTTGCACGCTCTGCTCGGGATCTTTGACAAAAGGCTGGCCAAGCAACGTGACTTCAGCCAAGTATTTGGCAATTTTCCCTTCCACCATTTTCTCGATTATGTTTGCGGGTTTCCCCGATTCGCCAGCCTGTGCCATATAGATTTCGCGCTCTCTGGCCACCATCTCGGCCGGTACCTGCTGTTTGGACACGCAAAGCGGCTTGTTCGCCGCAATATGCATCGCTAAGTCCTTGCCCAGAACCGCGTCCCCTCCCTCGTAGTCCACAAGCACACCGATCTTGTTCCCATGCAAGTAGGACGCCAGGTGACCGGCGGTCTGCATCCGAGCATAGCGTCGCACATTGATGTTTTCACCCAGTTTCATAACCAGTGCCTTGCGTGCGCCTTCCACAGTTTCATTCGAGCTAAATTTAGTTTCAGCAAGCACCTCATTGTTCGCCGGGTTGGTTTGTGCAATGCATTGCGCCAGGGCCGTGACAAAATCCTTAAAATGCGCGTCTTTCGCCACGAAATCCGTCTCGCAGTTTACTTCAACCAGCGCGCCGATTTTGCCCGCCGGATCTACGAAGGCGCCGACTGCACCTTCTGCCGCAAGGCGCCCGGCCACCTTGCTTGCTTTTGCCCCGCTCCGTATGCGCAGCAAATCCTCCGCAGCCCGGATATCGCCGTTGGCGTCGGTAAGCGCCTTTTTACACTCCATCATTCCGAGCCCTGTCATTTCGCGTAACTCTTTCACCATGTTTGCGGTGATTTGTGCCATGCTTTGCTCCGTGGTTAGGTTTTAAAAAAAAAGGGCTTGCGCCCTTTTTTTGGTCTACTCAATAGGGCGCTCTTCCCCGGGTTCGAGTTCCACGAATTCATCGCTGACAATTTCACGGATGATTTGACTGCGTCCCTCTAGAATGGCATCGGCCGCCCCGCGAGCGTAAAGGCGTATAGCGCGACTCGAATCATCATTACCGGGTATCACGTAAGCAATATTCTCCGGGTTGTGGTTGGTATCTACAACGCCAACCACCGGAATTCCGAGCTTGTTTGCTTCGGCCACCGCGCCTTTCTGGTAACCGATGTCTATCACGAACAACGCATCAGGAAGGCTATTCATGTCCTTGATGCCGCCAAGGCTGCGTTCGAGCTTTGCCATTTCACGCTGGTAGCCGAGGGCTTCCTTTTTAGGCATTTTCTCAAAGGCGCCCTCCTGCAGCATGTTTTGCATATCCTTAAGGCGCTTGATGGACTGCTTTACGGTTTTGAAATTCGTCAACATGCCGCCCAGCCAACGGTAATCTACAAAAGGCGCACCACAGCGCAACGCTTCTTCCTTGATGATTTCCCGTGCTTGGCGCTTGGTGCCAACAAACAGTGTCGTTCCCTTATTGGCTGCGAGATCCCGCAAAAACTTTAGCGCTTCGTGATACAGGGCCAGCGATTTTTCCAGATTGATGATATGAATTTTATTACGATGACCGAAGATATAAGGGGCCATCTTGGGATTCCAATACCGGGTTTGATGCCCGAAATGAACACCCGCTTCCAGCATTTGTCGCATTGTGACCGACATGAAAACGTTCTCCTGTAAGGGTTAGGGAGCCGGCGATTTCAATCTCATGGGCGGCTCCGGGCCTCCACCCGCTTAAACATCTTTACTCGCGAACGAGCACCCTATACTTTGCGGGTGTGGGAATTTTTAGCATTGCTGGCGAAAACACTTCTCTACCAGGCAATCTAATTTTTCATTATAACATTTCTCGAAAATAACCCTCAACCGCAATGGCATGCCGGTCGATTACGGCGCGAGGAATTCGCCGGCGTGGAGCTTAAATTGCCTTATCGTGCGCGTTCCACTATTCTTAAACTTTTTCGGCAGACGGCACTCATGGCGATCAGTATCAAATCCCAAGACGAAGTCGAGAAGATGCGTGTTGCGGGACGCCTCGCCGGCGAGGTCCTAGATTACATCACTCCGTTCGTTAAGCCGGGAATTACCACTGGCGAACTGGACCAACTGTGCCACGATTATATGGTCAGTGTTCAACACACCGTACCCGCTCCGTTGAACTACGCGCCGCCCGGTTACGCGCCATATCCGTGCTCCATCTGTACCTCGGTAAACCACGTAGTCTGCCATGGTGTTCCGGGCGACAAAAAACTGAAACCTGGAGATATTCTTAATATTGATATCACTGTTATCAAAGACGGCTATCACGGGGATACCAGTCGCATGTTCTGCGTGGGCGAGCCTTCGATCCAGGCCAAAAGACTTTGCGACGTCACGTATCAGTGCATGTGGTTGGGAATTGAAACTGTCAAACCCGGCGCGCAGTTGGGGGACGTCGGCTACGCCATCCAATTTCACGCAGAGAGCTTTGGCTACAGCGTCGTGCGCGAATTCTGCGGACACGGCATAGGCCGGAACTTTCACGAAGAACCGCAGGTTCTGCACTACGGCAGACCGGGAACGGGTCTGACGCTGGTGCCCGGCATGACCTTCACAATCGAGCCGATGATCAATGCCGGAAAACCCGACATCCGCCAGCTTAAAGACGGATGGACAATTGTTACCAAGGATCACAGTCTCTCTGCGCAATGGGAACACACGGTATTGGTGACTGAAACCGGCTATGAGGTGCTAACCTTATCGGAGGGCGCGCCCGCAACTCCGGCGCATTAATTGCGCATGCTTTCCTCGACCTCACTCTCCGCACGTGTGCAAACCGAAATCACGCTTACCCAGTGGAAACAGCTGCTTCAGGAACGCCGTTCGGCTTTGCAAAGCGAGTATCAGAAACGTCCCTCTCCACAGCGCCTGCTTGATTCCCACCGCCGGCTGATTGACGAAATCCTGCAAAATATCTGCCGGGTCTTGGATTTGCCTAAGACCCTTTCGTTGCTTGCAGTGGGCGGTTACGGGCGCAGGCAGCTTTTCCCTTATTCGGATATCGATCTTTTGGTTCTGCTCAGCAAAGATGCGGATCTTATCCTGCGCGAGCAATTGGAGAGATTCATCAGTCTGCTTTGGGATATTGGCTTGGAAGTAGGCCACAGCGTGCGCACCATCGAAGAATGCCAGGAGCAAGCGCGCAAAGACGTTACCGTGCAGACCACGTTGATGGAAGCGCGGTTGCTTTTCGGCAGTCCCAGTTTATTCGAGAAGTTTTCCCGGGCAATGCTAGCAACAATGGACAGATTTGCTTTTTTCCAGGCCAAACAACTGGAACAAGACCAGCGCCACGCGCGCTTTTACGATACAGCAAACAACTTGGAACCCAACTTGAAAGAAAGCCCGGGCGGATTGCGCGATTTGCAGAACATTTTATGGATCAGCCAAGCTTGCGGTCTGGGCACCTCCTGGCAAGCTCTGGCCAAACACGCGCTGGTTACCCGACACGAAGCGCGCCAGATCAAAAGTCACGAATTGTTCCTGCAAGACTTGCGGATCCGGCTGCATTATATTGCCGGCCGCAGGGAAGACCGTCTGCTGTTCGACCATCAGGGTACGCTGGCCCAGCAACTTGGATTGAGGGACACGGGAAACCACCGCGCCAGCGAAATTCTGATGCAACGTTACTATCGCACCGCCAAGTCGGTCAATCAGCTTAATACCATTTTGCTGCAAAATCTGCGCGCTCGACTTGCGCCCGCTGTTTCCGTCTCTGCGTTGCCGCTGAACGAGCGCTTCCAGCAGCGCGGCGAATTGTTGGAAGCTCGTGCCGAAGATCTATTCGAGTGGCAGCCGTCGGCGATCCTAGAAAGTTTCGTGCTGCTGCAGGAACACCCGGAATTAAAGGACATGAGCGCCGCCACCCTGCGGGCACTGTGGCGCGCCAGAACAAAAGTTAATCAGGCTTTTCGTCGTGATCCGAGAAACCGCGCGCTTTTCATGAGTATATTGCGCCAACCATCCGGCATTACCCGCGAACTGCGCAGGATGAACCGTTACGGGATACTCGGGCGTTACCTCCCGGCATTTGGCCGAGTCGTAGGCCAAATGCAGCACGATTTATACCATGTGTACACTGTGGATGAACATATTTTGAAGGTGGTGCGCAATCTGCGGCGCTTCACTATGGCCGAATTCGCACATGAATATCCTTTGTGCAGCCGCCTGATGAGTGAATTCCCGAGGCAGGAAGTGCTGATTCTCGCAGGCTTGTTTCACGATATTGCCAAGGGCCGCGGTGGTGACCATTCGCATCTCGGCAGTGTTGACGCGAAGCTTTTTTGCAAGCAGCACGGATTAACGGCTGAAGACGGCGATCTGGTGGCATGGTTGGTGGAAAATCACCTGGTCATGTCGTCCACGGCGCAAAAAAAAGATTTGTCGGACCCCGAAGTGGTTTCCGCGTTTGCCTCACACGTCGCAAGCGAGCGCCGACTTACTGCGCTGTATTTGCTCACGGTGGCAGACATACGCGGCACCAGTCCCCACGTATGGAACGCCTGGAAAGCCAAACTCTTGGAAGACCTGTACTGGGCCGCGCGCCGGCAGATGAGCGGAGACATCGCTACGCACGACGTACATTTACAGTCGCGCCAGACTAAAGCGCTCGAAATCATCCGCCTTTATGCGCTGGGCGAACATGCGCATGAAGCGTTGTGGTCGGAGCTCGATACCGCTTATTTCTTGCACCACGACGCCCAGGAAATCGCCTGGCATACCCGGCAACTCTGGGCCAAGGTGCGCACGCCGGCACCGGTTGTTAAAGCCAGGCTCTCGGCCATCGGCGAAGGCTTGCAGGTATTGATTTATACGCCCGATCAGAAAGGATTATTCGCTCGTATTTGCGGTTTTTTCGAGCGCATCAATTACAATATTGTGGAAGCTAAAATCCATACTACGCGGCACAACTATGCGCTCGATAGCTTTTTGGTGCTCGATCCGGCGAATAAAACCGGTCATTACCGTGACCTGATTGGATTCGTTGAGAACGAGCTCGCGCGCCGCATCGCGATACAGGCCCCGCTGGAGCCACCGCTCAAAGGCCGCTTGAGCAGGCACGTGAAGCATTTTCCGATTGCCCCAGAGGTCAGCATCAGGCAGGACGAAAGAGGCGCCTACTATGTGATGTCGGTCACGGCGGGGGACCGTCCGGGCCTGCTGTACAGCATCGCTCTCGTTCTCGTAAATTACAGCGTCGTCGTTCACAGTGCGAAAATCAATACGCTGGGCGAGCGCGCCGAGGACGTATTTCTAATCAGTGGAGACGTGCTCGCGGATCCCAAAGCCGTTGTGCGCCTGGAAGGTGAGATGCTGGATGCACTCGCCGCCTAGAAAGTCGCTACTCGTCCTGATCAAGCTGGCCGGGAAATAGCACTTCGTTGTAACCAAAGTTGCGCATGTCGCGAATACGCATCGGATACAGTATTCCCTGGACGTGATCGCATTCATGCTGTACCACCCGCGCATGAAATCCATTTACGGTGCGCTCGATGGTCTTGCCATACTGATCGCAGCCTTGATAGCGCAAGCGCTTGTAACGTGGCACCAGGCCGCGCATGCCGGGGATGCTGAGGCAGCCTTCCCATTCCTCTTCCATTTCCTGGCCTAATGGCTCGATCTTGGGGTTGACGAGTACGGTATACGGCACTTCCTCGGCGTCCGGATACCTCGGGTTGCGCGTTACCCCGAAGATCACAACCTGCAGGCCAATACCGATCTGCGGCGCGGCAAGTCCGGCGCCGTTCAGGGCGTCCATGGTATGCCGCATGTCCTGAATTAATTCCTGCAATTGCGGCGTGTCAAACGCCGTAACCGGTTTCGAAACTTCAAACAGGCGCGGGTCGCCCATTTTCAATACTGTTTTAACCGCCATCGTGCTCAATCAATTTCTCAAGTATGATTTTTACCCGATCCAACGATTCCTGCATGGTAGCTTCCAGGTTTTCGAATTGGATCTCGCGCTCGCTTGTACCCTTCCCTGCCGCATAATTCGCCACCACTGCGACCGTGGCATAGCACATCTCCAGTTCCTTGGCAAGCGCCGCCTCCGGCATGCCGGTCATGCCCACCATGTCCGCGCCGTCCCTTTCAAGACGGCTGATTTCAGCCGCGCTTTCCAGACGCGGGCCCTGAGTAGCACCGTACACGCCGCCCCTTACAGTTTTTTGTTTGGCGGCTTCTGCCGCCGTTATTATTAGTTGGCGCAGCTTTTCGCAATAAGGCCACGTGAAATCAATGTGTGTGACCGGTTTTTCAGTGCTGTCAAAGAAAGTCGATTGGCGTCCATGCGTGTAATCAATGATCTGGTCAGGTATCGCAATAGTGCCCGGCGTCAAATCTGGGCGTATACCGCCGACCGAAGCTACCGACACCACGTGAGTAACGTGTTGCGTATGCAGCGCCCAGATATTAGCGCGGTAATTTACCTGATGCGGCGGTATGGTATGGCCATAACCGTGGCGCGCGAGGAAAATTACGTCATACCCTTTGATCTGGCCAAAGGTCAATGCGCCCGAGGCTTCACCGTAAGGCGTGCGAATTATCCTTTGATGGGACATTTCCAGATTGGCGAGCTTGGTGAGGCCGGTACCGCCGATTATCGCGAGCATACGGAGCAAATCCCAGAGGTTTTTCGGAAACGATTTATTTTAGCGCATAGATCGCGGGCAAATTGCGCCAAGCCCCGTAAACGTCCATGCCGTAACCAAAAACATACCGATTAGGCACGGTCACTCCGACGAAATCCGCGTGAATCGGTTTGGGTTTCCCGGTATCTTTATCGGCAAGCACCGCGCTAAAAAACGACTTTGCGCCGGCATTCAAAATTCTGTCGCGAATTGCGGCAAGCGTTTGTCCTTCATCGAGAATATCATCTAGCACCAGTATTGTCCTTCCCTTCACGTTCTCCCGCGGCGCGACCTTCCAGTTAATGTTTCCACCGCGGGTATTGTCGTCGTAACGCGATACGTGAACGTAGTCGAAATCCATCGGAAAATTGAGCAGCGGTAGCAGATGCCCGGTGAATACCACTGATCCTCCCATCACGCTCAATACCAAGGGTTGTTTCTTGGAGAGTTTTGCCGAAATCTCGAGCGCTACGCGCTTTACCGCATTAGACACGACAACGGCGGAACACACCTGTTCCGCCGCATCGAGAATATGCTGGGCTTTTCGGTATGTAAGCTTCACGCAAGATACAGCACTAGATAAGCCCGCAAATTATACCCGGCCCGATTTGGGCACGCGACAACCCAGCGAAGTAAGATATGAACTGAACTCCTCTCCGACCTCAGGATGTTTTACGGCAAACGCCATGGTGGCCATAAGATAGCCCAGCTTAGAACCGCAATCATAGCGTGTGCCGTCGAATTCGTAGGCAAATACTTTTTCCTCCTTGAGCAGCGAGGCAATACCGTCGGTAAGTTGAATTTCTCCGCCTGTGCCGGGTTTTACTTTGCGCAGATGGTGAAATATTCGCGGGGTCAAGATGTAACGCCCCACCACGCCAAGATTCGACGGCGCTTTGCCGGGTTTGGGTTTTTCCACTACGCCGGTAATGAGATGAAGCTTTGCTGCCACTAACGACTTGCTCTTAATAATCCCGTAACGCGAGGTGTCCTCACGTGCCACTTTCTGTACGCCCAATATTGAACGCCGGTGGACATGGTAAATTTTGGCCATCTGCTGAATTGCCGACGGATTGGCGTCAATCAGGTCGTCCGCAAGGATAACCGCGAATGGCTCGTCACCAATAACATTCGCCGCGCACAGCACGGCATGCCCCAGACCGAGCGCCCTGGGTTGACGCACATAGGTGCAGCTCGCGTGCCTCGGTATGATATTCCTCACGGATTTGAGCAGCTCCTGCTTGCCTTTGGCCTGCAACTTCGCTTCGATTTCATCAGCCTCGTCAAAATGGTCCTCGATAGCGCGCTTCCCACGGCCGGTAATGAACACGAGTTCGGTTATGCCTGCCTGCACCGCTTCCTCAACGGCGTATTGAATTAAGGGCCGGTCGACAATGGGAAGCATTTCTTTCGGGCTCGCCTTGGTCGCAGGTAAAAAACGGGTGCCCATTCCGGCCACCGGAAATACCGCCTTGCGGATTTGACTCAGGATTTTTTTTCTGGATCCCAAGTTAGTTTCCGAGAAGCTTCAACAAGCCTGCTTCGTCAATTATTTTCACATTCAGTTGCCGCGCTTTGTCAAGCTTACTGCCGGGATCCACCCCCGCAACAACATAATCGGTCCGTCCCGACACACTGCCGGTTACTTTGCCTCCGCGCATTTCGATTTTGTATTTTGCGTCCTCGCGAGTTAGATGTGGAAGCGTGCCGGTCAATACAAAAATCTTGCCGCTGATCGCGCCTTTCTGCGCAAGCTGCACGCTTTTGCCTTCATCCCACCTTACCCCTCTATCACGCAGCTGTTCAATTACTTCGCGATTATGCGGCTCGGCGAAGAACCGCACAATGCTTTGCGCCACAACCGGACCGACATCGGGAACCTGCCGCAGCCTGTCCTCGTTGGCCTGCATCAACTTGTCAAAGCTGCCGAAATGCAGCGCTAGGTCTTTGGCAGTCGCTTCCCCGACATTGCGAATGCCTAAGGCGTAGATAAAACGCGGTAAAGTCGTGTGTTTACTTTTCTCGATTGCTGCAGTCACATTGGCCGCTGATTTTTTAGCCATTCGTTCCAGGCCGGCTAACGTGGTCTCGTCCAATGTGTAAAGATCGGCGGGAGTCCGGGTGATTGCATTGTCGACCAGTTGGTCCACCAGTTTTTCCCCGAGCCCTTCAATATCCATGGCGCGCCTTGAAGCAAAGTGCAACAAAGCCTGTTTACGCTGGGCACTACAAAACAGTCCAGCAATGCAACGCGCCGCCGCTTCGTCTTCAAATCGCACTACTCTGGAGCCGCACACCGGGCATTTTTCCGGCATTACGAATCGGCGCGCCGTTTTTGGCCGCTTCTCGCTGACGACGGCAACGATCTCGGGTATCACATCACCTGCGCGCCTGATAATTACGGTATCGCCGATTCGGATTCCCTTGCGCCTGATTTCGTCTTCGTTGTGCAATGTCGCATGAGACACGGTGACGCCGCCCACGAATACCGGCTTCAACAACGCAACCGGGGTGAGCACGCCGGTGCGACCTACCGAGACTTCTATATCCAATACTTCGGTAAGCTCTTCATGCGCGGGAAACTTGTGTGCCAGAGCAAAACGCGGCGCACGCGCGACAAATCCTAATTTGTTTTGCAATGCGATATCGTTAACTTTGTAGACCACTCCGTCGATCTCATAAGGCAACTTGTCGCGCATCGCGCCAACTCGCCGGTAATACTCAATCAGTCCCGTTTCCCCATGCACCACTTGGCGCTCTGGAGCAACGGGTACATTTAATGCAGCAAGGTAGTCTAGCAGCTCATCGTGTTTGTCTTGGGGCAGGCCTCCGCCTTCCACCGCTCCTATGCCGTAAGCAAAAAAACTAAGTTTACGATCCGCAGTGATGTGTGAATCGAGCTGACGCAAGGACCCTGCTGCAGCATTTCGCGGGTTTGCAAACTCTTTTTCGTTTTTTTCGCGCTGCTGCATGTTGAGCTTTTCAAAATCCTTTTTCAGCATCATTACCTCACCGCGCACTTCCAAAAGCGCCGGCGGTTTATGAGCTGCCAGCCGCAATGGGATAACTCTTACCGTGCGCACATTCGCAGTTACATCCTCGCCGACATAGCCGTCGCCGCGCGTGGCACCACTTTTCAGTTCTCCTCTCTGATAAGTGAGGCTGACGGCCAAACCATCAAATTTCGGCTCGACAGCGTATTCGATATCTTGCATGTCCAGCGCCTCGCGCACCCTGCGGTCAAAAGCGACAACGTCATCTTCATTGAACGCATTATTGAGAGACAGCATCGGAATGCGATGGACCACTTGGGCGAACTCCTTCAGTGGTGCAGCGCCCACCCGCTGCGTCGGAGATTCGGGGCTTACAAGTTGCGGATACCGTGCTTCCAGTTCGACCAATTCGGCAAACATTTTGTCATACTCGCTGTCGGGAACAGTCGGTGCCGCGAGCGCATAATAGCTGTAGTTGTGGCGTCCGATGCTTTCTCGCAGGCGGCGCACCCGCTCGATCACTCGCTCAGGTATTTTCATTCACGAGAACAGCCTTAAGGCGCGGGGGCTGCCGGCGCTGATATTGCGCTGATCCATTGCCGTGTAAACGGCGCTTAATTGTTGACGAATTCTTTCTATGCCGGAGTCGTTCAGGGGAATGCGATTATCGTCCACCAGAACCCCGTCCAACGACGCGGCAAATTGCCTGGCGCACGTTAGCATTTTGTCAAATACGCGCATACCATTGGCCACGCGCGGTACATCCAGCAAAAACGTCACCCCGCGTACTGATATGTTTTTGATTTGCTCGGAAGTGAATGAAACAGGTTCATGACAGCTCAAGGTAAACAAGCTTTCACCGTGTTCGTCCAGATAATGGAAAGTCGCGTCCTCCTGAAGTCTAAATCCGGCAGCCTCACTCAGGGCGCGCAGCTTGGTCCCGTGGAACGTCTGCCCGTCCTGAGCAACAACGTTCAGACCAATGGATATGTCCACCTCTGCGCAGAATTTATCGAGGTCCACGGCGTTACTCAGGGCGGCCCTGCGCTCGGCAAACTGCACCGCGGCACCGGTATTCTCCGCGAAACCTTGCAGCATGTCGCAAAACAACGCAAGCTGCGACTCATTCACGAAACCGGAGCGATCCGCGAGCTGCAGCCCCACTCTGATG